>WNFM01187759.1_pt1 | contig 10570 bp, 7 predicted proteins | sample 5400271 | NCBI WGS metagenome assembly WNFM01 (sample SAMN13153352, study PRJNA577476) | soil metagenome | isolation source: 60 cm saprolite on Douglas fir-dominated hillslope | place: USA:California | collected 2013-09-17 | reverse complement strand
CGCTAGCTGCGGTAATCCTGATTGTGCGACCCGAAGTTCATATGCCGGCATTGACGAAATTCATCGATGGCACCGGGCCGGTATTTGCCGGAAAGATTTTTCCGTTTTGCTTTATCACCATCGCGTGCGGAGCAATCAGCGGCTTTCATTCGCTGATTTCCAGTGGAACGACCCCGAAAATGATTCAGCGTGAAGGCCATGCGCGATTCATCGGCTATGGCGCGATGCTGCTGGAATCGTTTGTGGGAGTGATGGCGATGGTGGCGGCGTGCGCGATGCCGCCGGGAGTTTATTTCGCGATCAATTCACCGCCGGCGGTGGTGGGCGCTGCGCCGGAAATCGCTACCGCGACGATTTCCAGTTGGGGCTATCACGTTGATGCGCCGACCATGGCGACGCTGGCGCACGCGGTCGGCGAACAAACTTTGTTCAACCGGATCGGTGGCGCGCCGTCGCTTGCTGTCGGCATGGCGCAGATTTTTTCCAGCACCATTGGTGGGGAAAAGCTGCTTAGCATCTGGTACCACTTCGCGATTATGTTCGAAGCGCTGTTTATTTTAACCGTGCTGGATGCGGGGACTCGGGTGGGCCGATTCATGGTGCAGGAGCTCGGCAGCCGGGTGTGGAAACCGTTTGGGCGAACCAGCTGGCTGCCCGGCGTGGTGATTTCGAGCGCGTTGATCGTCGGAGCCTGGGGATATTTTCTGTACCAAGGCGTGGTTGACCCACTCGGTGGAATCAATTCATTGTGGCCGCTGTTCGGAATTTCGAATCAGCTGCTGGCTGCGGTCGCGCTGGTGGTGGCGACAACAATTTTGATGAAGATGGGGAAACTGCGCTGGATCTGGGTAACCCTGACGCCGATGACCTGGCTGGTGATCATCACCATGTCCGCGAGCTGGCAGAAAATCTTCGACCCCAGTCCGCGAATGGGATTTCTTTCCGCGGCGAACGCCATGGCCGCACAGATTGCCGCCGGAAAAATTCCAGCAGCGAAGCTTGCGGACACTCAGCGGTTGATTTTCAATCAGCGCCTGGACGCGGTGGTGACGGCAGTACTCGCCACAATGGTGCTGGTGCTGCTGGTGGAGGCGCTGATTCAGTGGGCCGCGATTTTAAGCAAGCGGCGCGAAGCAGTCTTGCATGAATCGCCGTATGTGGCGACGGCGTGGACTGCGGAGGCGGAAGGAGACTGAACATGCGCGATGCTCAAATAATCGGCGATGCGAAAAAGGTCGCGCTGCGAATTTGGCGCGGGATTCGCGAATGGTGCGGCGACGCGGCGTACGAGCGTTACGTTACGTCACAGGCGAAGCATTCTTGTTGCGGCGCGCTATTAAATCGCGAAGAATTCTACTTGGAGCAACTACATAAAAGATACTCGCGCGTGAGCCGCTGTTGTTGACTGAAATCCCTGATACATTCTTGCTTTCAGTCCGCCACCGACTTAAAATCCGCGCAAACAGGTTGTTCCCAGAATAGCTCCCGGAACATGCCACATCGACGGAGGTACACCCATGGCGATCAACGAACAAAAACTTCACGAATTGTTAGGCAAGGGAATTGTGGATTTTGGCGCGACCTTTCACGCCGCACTGATTGGCATCGGCGACAAGTTGGGTTTGTACAAAGGACTGGCGGCCGGCGGACACCAGACCGCGGCGGAATTGGCGAAGCGCACCAACACCACTGAGCGCTACGTGCGTGAGTGGCTGTGCAGCCAGGCCGCGGGCGGTTACGCAAGCTACGATGCCGCGAGCGGTAAATTTTATTTGACCGAGGAACAGGCGTTTGTGCTGGCCGACGACAACAGCCCCGCCTTCTTGCCTGGTGCCTTCCAGGCGGCGTTCGGAGCGATTCAAGCGAAGGACCAAGTGGAAGAGCGATTCAAGACCGGGAAGGGACTGGGTTGGCACGAGCATAACGCGAACGTCTTTGTCGGCACTGAACGTTTTTTCCGTCCCGGCTATGCGGCGAATCTGATCAGCGCGTGGATTCCGTCACTGGAGGAAGTCGACGCGAAGCTCAAGGCAGGCGCGCGCGTTGCGGACGTCGGGTGCGGGCTGGGCGCTTCCACAATTTTAATGGCCAAACATTATCCAAAATCGGAATTCGCGGGATTCGATTATCACGACAAATCCATTGAAACTGCGAAGCAGCGTGCGAAAGATGCCGGCGTGGGCGACCGGATCGTGTTTGAATTGGCCATGGCGAAAACCTATCCTGGCCGTGACTACGACCTGGTGACGTTTTTTGATTGCTTGCACGACATGGGAGACCCGACGGGGGCTTCGGCGCACGTGCACAGCAGCTTGAAAAAAGATGGCACCTGGATGATTGTCGAGCCGTTCGCGGGCGACAAGATTGAGGACAATCTGCATCCGATCGGGCGCGCGTTTTATGGAGCTTCCACGCTCTTGTGCACGCCAGCATCGCTATCGCAGGAAGTCGGGCTGGCGCTGGGAGCGCAGGCTGGTGAAAAACGGCTGCGTGAGGTGGTAACGTCCGGAGGTTTTACGCGATTCCGGCGCGCGACACAGACTCCGTTTAATTTGGTGTTTGAAGCGCGGCCGTAAGTCTCAAATCCATGGCGGAGACGGAATTACGCTAAGTCTCTTCTTCTTCTTCTTCTTCTTCTGAGCTCTTAAGTATTGTGACTTTGTGCAGGATCTTTAGTCCTTGCGAGCGAACGCCGGCGAGAATCTCGCGACGAATCTCCCGCGGCAGCGTTTCCGGCGCGAAGACTCCGGATTCATCCCTTGGAAAATTTTTCACAAATTGCGCGGCAACATGCGCGGTCGCGAACGCTACCGGTGTCGTGAAGCGGCCCTGGCGGCGAATCGTATAAAGCGAAGGGAAGAGCACGTCGCTGCGCATCAGTACGTGAACGTCCTCCTTCGCGCCATGTTGAATGCTACGAACCAAGACCGCCGCGGCGAATCGCGCGTTCTGCAAAAGCCCCTGGCGAATCAGCTTGGCGATGGCCCGCGGCGAAGAAGTCTCGGGAAACCGCTGCCGGGTCATGCCGCGCGATCTGGAGAGCTTTCCCTGCTTGTGCCAGCGGCGCAGTCGGTCGATTTCATTGCCGCCGATTTTGGCGTCGAGGTCGCGCATGGGGATGAAGCGAGGCAAAGTGGCTACTTCGTCTTGTGCAGCGAGTACCACGCGCGCGTTGCCCACTGGGTCCATGAAGCGGAATCTCTCGAGTTCCGAAAAACGCTTGGCCAGCTTGAATTTTCCATTGCGGTAGATGCGCGGGTGCGAGATGGCTTCATCGAAGGAGACTTCGGGCGACCATTGTGAAATTGGGTCGTCGCTTTCCGAACTTTCGTAGAGGCGTATCTGCGCCGAGACCACTTCGTCGCAGAGATCGGCGGCGCGTTTTACCAGAAGATTGGTCAAGCCTGGCGCGGCGCCCGCGTTGATCACCGCGGCACGATTCTTATCCTCGAATTTCCTGGCATATTTAAATTGTTCGGCCTGGAAAGGATTGCGTGTCAGGTGCGAACTTAAATCGAGATAGTGCGCGCGAAGACGCAGTGCCGCGCGAAGCACAATTTCATTGAAGACTGAGGCCGAAGCATTGACGATGAGTTGGCAGCCTTTGGCGGCGCGCACAATGCCGCGCAGGTTTCGCGCGTTGACCTGAGTGATGGCAATCGGACTCTTCTTGCCAAGAAAGCGGCGCGCGCGCTCCGGGTCGCGGTCTCCACACCACACGTGGTGGCCCTGCCGCTCAAGTAGTTGTGCGAGAAGCGAGCCCGTCGCCCCGGCTCCCAGGATGAAGATACGCATGGCGTCGCAAAACTCTATCACAGACTGCTATGGACGACTGACGCTACGTTTCTTTACCAGAGCAGCTTAAGCCCGAATTGCACTTGACGCGAAGAGGTGGTGGTGCTGGTGATGGCGCCGGCGGTTCCGGAGAGGCCGCTGGGATTAGCGGTAGTGGGCGGAGTAAATACGATCAGGTTCGGAGTATTGAAATTGGCGCGGTCCAGAAGATTGAAGATTTCCGCACGGAATTGCAGGCTCAGGCGCTCGTGAATCTTGGTGTCCTTCAGCACTGAAAAATCCCAGGTAGCGAGTCCTGGGCCGATGAAGGTATCGCGGCCAACGTTTCCGGCAAAGCCGCCAGTGGCCGGCGGCGCGATAAACGCGGCGGGGTTAAACCACTGATTGGGATTGCCAAGAATTACCGGGCCAGTGAAATTTGGGTTCAAAAACGGCCGGACCGGATTGCGAGTATCGCCGCTGTTGGTCGGGTTGTAGCTCAGTTGCGGCGTAAACGGAAATCCCGTTTGCGCGGTAATGATGCTGGAGAGCGACCATCCGCCGATGACTGCGTTTAGGAATCCTTGGACGTTCCGTGCGAACAATTGTCCGTGGCCAAACGGCAGCTCGTAGAGCACATTGACCACGCCAACATGCGCGGCGTTAAACGTCGCAAGACCTTTGTCGGCGCGCAAATTCAGCGGATTCGATGCCAGACCCGGCGCGTTGCCGGCGGTGGTCTGATTTAGCGAATCCCCGTCGTCCAACGACTTGGAAAAAGTGTACACGCCGCGCACCGAGAGGCCGCGGCTAAAGCGGCGGCGCAAATCCACCTGAAGAGCGTGATAGGAACTCACACCTTCGGAAAACCACGTCCAGGTATTCGCTATCGCCGGGTTTGCTTTCGCCGCTCCGGCTGGAATGTAGTAGGTGCCGGCTGGCACGGGAGCGCCGGCCAAAGGTGAGCCGATCGGGAATCCATTGGAAATGGTGACCACCGGTGGCGGCGGGGTGGTGTTGGCCGTGACCGTCGGATAAACGGCTGGGCACGACGCGGCGGGGCAGATGACCGGAACTGGTTCGTTCGCATCAATCCCGATCAGTTCGTGATAGCCGTGAGAACCGACATAGCCAATCGTCAGGGCGGTGTTGGGAGATATTTCGCGATCAACGCGCAGAGACCAGGAAACCAGAGTCGGGGTCTTCATGTCCGACTGCACTCCGCCGGGCACCAGCTTCGCCTTCGCCGACACCGGCGCTGCCGGATCGATCGGCAGACTGGAAACCGGTAGTGACGCAAGGGTGTAAACCGGATTGAACGGAAAATTCTGATCCGCGCGATATCCCAATGCGTCTTGCAAGTCGTCGTACATCCCAAACCCCGCACGCAAGACAGTCTTGTTGCCAAAAGGGCTCCAGGCCAAACCAATGCGTGGCCGCGGCAAGAATTTCGCGTTGTTCGTGGTGAACAACGAATCGCCGATATGCGGGGTACTCGAAATTACCCCTCCCGAAAAAGTGTAGTTGGCGGCGCGGCCATGTGCTTCACTCCATCCAGTCGAAAATTCATCGCGAAATCCAAGGGAAACAGTGAGCTTTGGGCTGATGCGGAAGACGTCCTCGGCATAAAATGCTCCAAACAACGAGCGCCAGTTCAACGCGGTGGGCGCCGGATCGTACAAAAAGCTATTGACGGTACCGCTCAGGAATTGCGCAAGACTCGAAAATGTCGCCTGTCCATATTGGCTAAGCGCGATGTTTTCGTTCGATTGGAACTGCTGGAACCACGCGCCGAAACTGAGCTGGTGCCGGCCCTTTGTCAGTGTGACCCGGTCTTCGTAAGTATAAAGATTGCGCGCGATGTGAAGATTGCTGCCATTGTTGCTCCCCGCCAAGCCGATCGACGCCTGCGGATTGGACGCCGCGCTTCCGCCGACCACCGCCGCACCGACAGGCAGCCCCTTCAGGAACCCCGGGACACTCGCCGCCGGCGTTCCCGGAGTCGGTTCGCCAGTGAAGAAATATCCGGCACGCGAATAGCCGAACCGCGCGACGTTCAACAGCGATGGCGAGAAAATATGAGTTTCCTCAATGCTCGCCACTTGCGCGCGCAGGTTCAAAATGTCCGAACTGAAAGGATTTACAGGAGTCGCGGTGAGGTCGCCGCCATCATCGACGGTGTAAATTCCCGCGAGCGAGTCTTTCTGCGAAATCGTATGATCCACCCGCAGCGTTCCGAAATCCTCGCGAATGGTTTGTAGCGGACTGCTGAAAACCTCCGCGATACCGTCCGGATTTGCGGGCGTGCTGAAATCCTTGTCAGTCGCCGATGGCGTTATCCACAGATTAAGGAAAGGCTGCACGCCGGCAACGGCGTCGGCTCGCGATTGCAGGTCCGGCACAAACGCCGCGGAAGTCTGGTGCAGATTCTGGCGGAGTCCTTCGTAGTTCGCGAAGAAGAATGTTTTGTCGTTCTGAATCGGACCGCCGAGCGAAGCTCCAAATTGATTGCGCTGGAACACCGGCGCGGAGCCTTGATCGAAATAGTTTGGCGCGTCGAGAGCGTTATTGCGCAGAAATTCGAATGCCGAGCCGTGCCACCGGTTGCTGCCCGATTGGGTGACGATGATCACTTGCGCGCCGGGCCGTTTACCGAATTCCGCGCTGTAAGAATCACGCTGCACGTTGAATTCGCGAACCCCATCAACGCCGAGCAGCTCGCCGCTAGCTCCGCCAGGCTGCATATTGTTTTCCGCGGCTCCGGTATATTCCACGCCGTTCAGCAGGAACAGATTTTGCTGCGGCCGATTGCCGGACACCGCAAAATTATTGGCGGTGCTGGAGTTGGAAATTCCAGTTCCGCCGGTTTTTTGCGAAGTGAAATTGACGATACCCGGATTGAGCGGCAGCAGCAAATCGTAGCTCCGCCCGTTCAGCGGAAGATCCTTGATCGCCTGCTCGCTCACCAGTCCGCTGATATCCTTGGTAGTCGTGCTGACCATTGGCGCGTCACCCTCAACCAGAATTTCGGAAGACACTCCGCCCACTTGCATTTGCAGATCGACGCTCGCCTCTTGCGCGACAACCAGATGAATCCCGTTACGGACTGCATCACGAAATCCGGCCTTCGCAACCCGCATTTCATACTCGCCCACTGGCAGCGCAAGCACCAGGTATCGTCCGGCATCGTCGGTCACGCTGGTGCGAATCGCGCCGGTTTCGAGATTTTTCGCCGTCACAGTTGCCGCGGTTACCGCCGCGCCGGAAGCATCCGAGACCGACCCTTTGATACTGGCCGAAACCTGCGCGCGCAAGGATGGCAGGCACAGAAGCATGAGCGCCACTGTCAGAAGAGTGGGGCGTGCAAGCAATCGGTCTGGAATCATGAGGAAGTCTCCCATCTAACGCCAGCACCTAGCTACCCAAGGTATGGGTGTGGCGCGCGCCATCAATTCAATACGCTTCATATCGTCAAGTCAAACCGACTTAATACGTATTGAAGATGAACGAATCTGTGCGAATTGCCGCCGCCCGAATCGCTCATGCTCATTTGCGGTGGATAGCCAGGCGGCGTAAACTCTGCCTATAGCTCCGACCGGGGCGGCCTGCGGGGAGACAACCCATGGCCACCCTGGCGATCCCAGAATTTAGGGATGAGGGTTCCGGCGGAAACGCCCGAGCCTCCCGCACGCGAATTGGCAAGATGCTGCAGTTCGCGCCAAGTCGTCCGCAAGGGCGGCTAGGTTGGAAAGGAGCGCTACACTGAAAATACACCCATTTTCGGTGTGCGCCCGATGCCAACCCGAATCGGGCTATTTTTTTGCGCGGTTTTGAAAATGACACTGCACGACAAATTCGCCAGACAAATCACCGACCTCAGAATCTCGGTCACCGACCGGTGTAATTTCCGCTGTATCTACTGCCGTTCGGCCGATCCGGAAAATTACCAGGAGCACGACAAAATTTTGTCGTGGGCTGAACTCGAGCGTTTGGGTCGCGTTTTCCACGGACTCGGAATCAGTAAAGTGCGGGTAACCGGGGGCGAGCCGCTGGTGCGGCCTGGTGTTGAAGATTTCATCGCGCAAATGTCAAAGACAGGATTTCCCGACTTGTCGATGACCACCAACGGCCATTTGCTCGCCGAACGCTGTGACGGGCTGATCGCGGCAGGACTCAAGCGCATCAATATCAGCCTCGATTCGCTGGACGCAGTAAAATTCGAAAAAATCACGCGTACCAAGACTTTTTCTTCGGTAATGGCGGGCATTTATGCCGCCCAGAATTCGCGGCTGGGTCCGGCGAAAATCAATGCGGTGCTGGTGCGCGGCTTTAATGACGACGAAGTGGAGTCATTCGCGCAGTTTGCGCGCGATCGTGCCGTCATCATGCGTTTTATTGAATTCATGCCGCTGGACGCGGACCGCCATTGGTCGCGCGAGTTGATGGTGCCGGCATCGGAAATTCATGCGCGAATTCACGCGCGCTGGCCGCTGGTGCAGATTCCGCACGAAGCCAGCGAAACCGCCCGTAAATATCGTTTCGCTGACGGCGCTCCCGGCGAAATCGGACTCATCGCTCCGGTCACGCAGCCTTTCTGCGGACACTGTTCGCGCATCCGGTTGACCGCCGATGGCAAGCTCCGTACCTGCCTTTTCAGCAAGGATGATCACGATTTGCGCGGTCTGTTGCGAGAAAATGCCAGCGACGAGGATTTGGGAACCTACATTCGTTCCGTGGTTAGCGAAAAGGAAAAAGGCCATCGTATCAACGAACCGGATTTCCGGCCGCCTTCGCGTACCATGGTGTTTATCGGTGGTTAGAATGATGATTAACCTGCGCAGCTCGCGGATCATCTAACGAGTTGCCGCATAGAGCGGATTCAGCGCAATTACAAATGAGCAAACTCACCTCCATCCTGAAGGCAACCCAGCTGATCGGAATCGAGCAGCCGGAAACGTTGCGCGCACCGGAAATCGAAAAAGGCGTCGGCTGCGATTTTGACAACTATCTGCTGGTGCCAGACGACACTCTCGATGAACGGATCGCTGCCGCCAAGGCCAAGCTCGGCAAAGACGTGGTGATTCTTGGCCATCACTACCAGCGCGATGAAGTCGTGAAGTTTGCTGATTTTCGCGGCGATTCCCTGAAGCTTTCGCAGCAAGCGGCCGAGGCCGAGGCGAAATTTGTCGTTTTTTGCGGCGTGCATTTCATGGCCGAGAGCGCGGACATTCTGCGGCGCGGCAATCAGGTGGTGGTGCTGCCGGATTTGAGCGCGGGCTGTTCGATGGCGGACATGGCCGACATTGGCCAGGTGGAATCGTGCTGGAGTGAACTCGGCGGCGTTACCGATAGCAAAAAAATCATTCCCGTCACCTACATGAATTCGACTGCCGCGATTAAATCATTTACCGGTGAGCACGGCGGGTCAGCCTGTACCAGTTCGAACGCCGCCGCGGTGATGAAGTGGGCGTTCGAACGCGGCGAAAAGGTTCTGTTTCTGCCGGACGAACATCTCGGACGCAATACCGGCTACCGTATGGGAATTCCACTCGATGAAATGATCGTGTGGGATCCCTACGAAGAGCTTGGCGGCAATACAGCGGGAGCAATTGCCAAGGCCCGCGTAATTTTGTGGAAGGGCTACTGTTCGGTACACCAGCGATTCACCGCCGAGCAAGTAGCGCGGGTCCGCCGCGAACATCCCGGCATTCGCGTGATCGTGCATCCCGAGTGCCGCTTCGAAGTCGCCGAGGCCGCCGACGAAATCGGCTCGACCGAAGTAATCATTCGCGCCATCAAGGCTGCGGCGCCGGGAACGCAATGGGCAGTCGGCACCGAAATTCACATGGTGAACCGCCTGAGTAAAGAATTGACCGACCGTAAAGTGATGTCGCTCGATCCCAGCGTGTGCGTCTGCACCACCATGTTTCGCATCACGCCGGTTCATCTGCTGTGGGCGCTGGAAAATCTCGGCGCCGGGAAGATCGTCAATCAGATTTCCGTGGATGAACGCACACGGCGCTTTGCTCGCGTGGCACTCGACCGCATGCTCTCTTTGCGTTAGCATCACAACGAGTTTACGTTAGGCTTGTAAGTACAAGCTTGGACCCGTCCCCATTCCGCGCGAAAGGGGAACAACATGGCCGACGAAGACGACGAGTTGCCGCAGGACGATGCGCAAGAGCCCGAACAACGGCTGTTCACGCTCACCGAGGCGGAGCGCGCTCGGCGCGAGCTCGAACCGTTTCTGGTCGAAGCCATGGAGTGCCGCAAGAAACTCTCCGGCCTGGACAACGATCTTTCCGCGGGGGCCGCGCGCATCATGATGATGGGCGGCGTGGTGGTTCCGTACGAATCGCTGGCCAAATTGCGGCGGGAGCACACCCGCCTAGCGGAGAGCCTGAAAAGTTCGCTGGATAAGATTCTGGAAACCGGATGTGTGATAAAGGATCTGGATGTTGGGCTGCTCGATTTTCCTTCGATCATCGACAACGAAGAGGTTTATCTTTGCTGGAAGCTGGGCGAGGACCGCATTCGTTATTATCATCGCCAGGACGAAGGTTTTGCCGGCCGCAAGCCCATCGATCCGCGCGATCCAGGCCCCGGCGACACGGTGCAATGATTTCAGACGCTCGGGCAGACACCGCTTCTTTCTCGTGAGGTGTCAGGCGTCACCAGTCACGAATCACCTTGAAGTTTAAGCGAGCAAATCCTTGACCGAACATCCCGCGAACCGTTTGCAGAATTCCGCCAGCCCTTATCTTCGTTCCGCAGCGCACCAGCCGATTGACTGGCA
>WNFM01120834.1_pt1 | contig 10570 bp, 11 predicted proteins | sample 5400271 | NCBI WGS metagenome assembly WNFM01 (sample SAMN13153352, study PRJNA577476) | soil metagenome | isolation source: 60 cm saprolite on Douglas fir-dominated hillslope | place: USA:California | collected 2013-09-17 | reverse complement strand
CCGACTGGGGGACGAGGGCGTCGACCTTGAAGAGCGCGCCCGGTACGGCGAGGTAGGCGCGCTCGAGGTAGAGCACGGCGCCGTCGGAGCGGGTCACCTTGAGGACCGTCTCCTTGCCCGCCTTGCCGTCCACCACGATGCTCTGGGCAGGCCGGAAGACCTCGATCTTGAGCCCCGCCGGCGGCCTGATCGTGAGGCTCGAGATGTCGGCCCCGAGGACCGAGCTCGGGTCGGTGGCGTCGACGCCCGGCGGCGTCTGGATGAGCGGTCCGAGGGTCAGGAGCGCTCCCGACGGCTTGGCGGCGAGGATGTCGCCCTTGGTGCTGCCGAAGGTGGCGAGGTCGGCGCTGATGCGGGCGACGACGACCTCCTGGAGCGGCGTCGTGGTGCTCAGCGTGTAGTCGGAGGGGCTCCAGTCGGAGGGGACGGCGTAGACGAGGTGGAGGGTGGGACTGCGAAAGAGCTTGGTGGCGGGGCCGGCGCCACTCGGACCTGCCACCGGAGCGGGCGGAAAGACGAGCCGGGCGACCCAGCACCGCGATCATCGGGAGCATCGCCACCAGCAGCCAGAAGCGCCAGACCGGGGAGCGCAGCTCGCCGCTGGTGAGGTCGTGGCCGCAGAAGCCGCAGAAGCGGTCGAAGGGCCCGGCGACGCCCTGGCAGGCGCCGCACTTGCCCAGCTGCAGCCCGCAGCTGGTGCAGCGGTCCTCGTAGAGGGCGGGCGCGTCGCAGCGCGGGCAGAGGGTGGGCGCGGTGAGGGCGACGGGTGGCAGCTTCACCAGTCGATCAGCACCGGGATGACCATCGGCTGCCGCTTGGTGCGGCGCCAGACGACCCGCTGGACGGCGTCGTGCGCGGTCTCCACCACGAGGGCCGGCTCGGGCTCGCCCTGGAAGCGGGCGAGGTCGGCCATCACCGCCCGACGCGCCTCTTCGAGCACCGCCTCCTCCCCGGCACCCTCTTCCATGAAGCCCCGCGAGATCAGCTCGGGCCCACTTCGGACGTCGCCCGTGCTCCGATCGACGCCGACGGTGACGATGACCATGCCGTCGGCCGCGAGGTGGCTGCGGTCGCGGAGCACGACCTGCTCGACGTCGCCGATGCCGAGCCCGTCGACGAAGACGTAGCCGGCCGGGATCTGTTCGCCGAGCTCGATCGAGTTCGGTGTCAGGAGGACGACCTGGCCGTCCTCGACGATCCGCAGGTTCTCCGGTGGGATCCCCGCCGCGAGCGCGATCCGCGAGTTGTGGAGGAGCTGCCGGAACTCGCCGTGGACGGGGATGAAGAAGCGCGGCCGGACGGTGTCGAGCATCACCCGGATCTCGTCCCGGTAGGCGTGGCCGGAGACGTGGACCTTGGCGGTGGTCGAGTAGAAGACCTCGCCGCCGTGCTTGTAGAGGTTGTTGATGGTCCGGTTCACCAGCGTCTCGTTCCCCGGTATCGGGGTGGCCGAGATGACGACCCAATCGCCCTCCCGGACGACGACCGCGGGGTGGCTCCGGTTGGCGTAGCGGGAGAGCGACGACATCGGCTCCCCCTGGCTTCCCGCCATCAGGAGGAGCAGCTTTGCGGGGGTCACCGAGTCGACCTGCTTGAGCGGCACCAGCATGCCCTCGGGCACCCGCAGGAAGCCCAGCTCCTGGGCGGTCTTGACGTTGGTCTGGAGGCTCCGGCCGGCTACGACCACCCGCTTCTCGAACTCCTCGGCGAGCGTGATCAGCTGCTGGATGCGGTGGATGTTGGAGGCGAAGCTGGCCACCACGATCCGCGCCGGGGCGTCCCGGAAGATCCGCTCGAAGGGCTCGATGAGGTCGCGCTCGGAGCCGCTGTGGCCCTCCCGCTCGGCGTTGGTGGAATCGCTGAGGAGAAGCAGCACGCCGTCCCGGCCGATCTGCGCCAGCCGGGCGAGGTCGGTGGGCTTCCCCTCCGGAGGGTCGTCGTCGAGCTTAAAGTCGCCGGTGTAGACCACCATCCCCGCGGGCGTCTTGATGGCCAGGGCCGCGGCGTCGGGGATGCTGTGACAGACGGCGATCAGCTCGACCCGGTACGGCCCCAGCTGGAAGCGGTCGCCCATCCGCACCTCGCGGAGGTCGGCCTCGCGGAGGATCCGGTGCTCCTTGAGCTTGGGCTTGACCAGGCCCAGTGTGAGTCTCGACCCGTAGACGGGCACGTTGAGCCGCTTGAGCACGAAGGGGAGGGCTCCGATGTGGTCCTCGTGGCCGTGGGTGAGGACGATCCCGAGCACCTTCTTGTCCTTCCGGAGCAGGTAGCTGATGTCGGGGATCACGAGATCGACGCCCGGCATGTCCTCGCGCGGGAACATGAGGCCGGAGTCGACGACCAGGACCTGACTGTCCCACTCCAGGGCCCACATGTTGCGGCCGACCTCGCCGAGCCCGCCGAGGGGGATGTAGCGGAGCTTCAAATCAGGCTCAGCTGTTCTGGACCGCCCGGCGGCGGCGGCTTCAGGATCGTGTCCAGGTACTGCTTCACCTTCAGGAAGTCGGCCTGGAGGTCGTTGACCAGGCTCCCGTTGTGAAGGGCGGCGGCGGGGTGGTAGACCGCCACGTAGTTGATGCCGCCCCGCTCGAGGAGCTGGCCGTGGACCCGGCTGATCGGACCGTGGCCGGGGAGCAGCCGCTCCAGGGCGTGGCGGCCGAGGACGATCACGACCTTCGGCTCGACGAGTTTCAGCTGGCCGGTCAGGTAGGGCGCGCACGCCTCCGCCTCGTTCGGCATCGGGTCGCGGTTCTGGGGCGGCCGGCACTTGAGGACGTTGGTGATGTAGACGTCCTCCCGGCGCAGCCCGATGCCAGCGAGCAGGGTGTCGAGCAGCTTTCCCGCCTGGCCGACGAAGGGCTTGCCCTGCATGTCCTCGTTGAAGCCGGGCGCCTCGCCCACGATCATGATCTCGGCCGGGCAGGGCCCCGTCCCGGGGACGGCGTTGGTCCTCGTGGTGCTGAGGCCGCAGCGGGTGCAGCCGAGGACGGCCCGATGCAGCCGTTCGAGCCGCTCCGGCTTGGAGAGCTCCCCTAGCGAGGTTTCGCTAACCGACACTGACCGGCAGGCTGATCAGCTCCCTGGCTTCCCGGACGACGCCCATCAGCCGCTCGAGGTCGGCCTCCGGCAGCGGCGTCAGCGGCAGCCGGAAGGGACCCACCGGGAAGCCGAGCCGGTTGACGACCTGCTTGATCGGGATCGGGTTGCTGGCGGTCGTCATGAGCGCCTTGATGACCGGGACGAGGCGGCCGTGGATCTGCCGGGCCTTTTCCGTCTCGCCCTCCAGGAAGTACTCGATCATCGCCTTCATCGCCGGTCCCGCGATGTGGGAGACGACGCAGATCACGCCGTAGCCGCCGACCGCCAGGAGCGGCAGGGTGAAGGAGTCATCGCCGCTCCAGACCTGGAAGGCGTCCGGCTTGGCGGCGCAGACCAGGCTCATCTGATCGATATCGCCCGAGGCCTCCTTGACGCCCACGATGTTGGGGATCTCGGCGGCGCGGATGGTGGTCGCGGCGGTCATGTTCACGCCTGTCCGGCCCTGGATGTTGTACATGACCACCGGCCGGCCGGAAGCGGCCTCGGCGATCGCCTTGAAGTGGCGGTACATGCCCTCCTGGGGCGGCTTGTTGTAGTAGGGGACGACGGCCAGGATGGCGTCGGCGCCGGCCTCGACCGCGCGGTGCGTCATCTCCTGCGAGTGGCGGGTGTCGTTGGTCCCGGTTCCGGCCATCACGGTGTGCCCGGGCAGCGCCTGTTTGACCGCCTGGAGGAGCTGGATCTTCTCCTCGTCGCTGAGCGATGGCGCCTCGCCGGTGGTGCCGAACACGACGACGCCGTCGGAGCCGTTCTCGGTGAGCAGCCTGGCCAGCCGCTGGGCGCCGTCGTAGTCGACGTCGCCGTTCACCTTGAACAGTGTCAGCATCGCCGTCAGCAGCCTGCCAATCTGATTCGTCTCCGTCATGACAAAACCCCCATCGCGATTGCCCGCTCGGCGATCTGCACGCCGTTCAGCGCCGCGCCCTTGCGCAGGTTGTCGCTCACCAGCCAGAGGGCGAGTCCGTTCTCGACCGAGACGTCCCGCCGGATCCGGCCGACGTGGACCTCGTCCGTCCCCGCGGTCTCGGCGGGAGTCGGGTAGACCTGCCGGGCGGGATCGTCCTCGACCGCGATCCCCGGCGCGCCGGCCAGCAGCTCCCGGGCTCGCTGGGGGGAGAGCGGCCGGCTGGTCTCGATGAAGACCGCCTCGCCGTGGCCCACCGGCACCGGCACCCGGACGCAGGTGGCCACCAGCCGGAGATCCGGGTCCTCGAGGATCTTGCGGCTCTCCTTGACGAGCTTGACCTCCTCGTCGTTGTAGTCCTCTTCGTCGGGTGTCCAGCCGCCGGGCACGACGTTGTAGGCGAGCTGGTGGGGATAGACCGCGGCGACGGGCCGGCGTCCCTCGGCGATGGCCTGGGTCTGCTCGGCGAGCTCCTTGACGAGGTCCTTCCCGGCGCCGCTCGCAGACTGGTACGTGGCGACCACGACCCGCTCGACGCCCGCCTCGCGGCGAAGCTGGTCGACGACCATTACGAGCGGGATCGTGCAACAGTTCGGAACCGCGATGATCCCCTCGTTCTCGACGATCCGGTTGGCGTTCACCTCGGGCACGATCAGCGGCACGTTGTCCTTCGCCCGCCAGGCGCCGCTCTTGTCGATCACCAGCGCGCCCGCCTCGACCGCGGCCGGGGCGAATTCGAGCGACTGCGCGCCGCCGACCGCGAAGAAGGCCAGGTCGACGCCCGCGAAGGCGCTCTCGTTGAGCTCCTCGACCTCGACGCTGCCGCCGTTGTAGGGCAGCCTGCTGCCGGCCGAGCGGCCGGAGGCCAGGGCCCGCAGGCCGGCGATCGGGAAATGGCGCTGGGCGAGCACCTTCAACAGCTCCTGGCCGACGACGCCGGTGGCGCCGACAACGGCAACGTTGAAGAGGCGGGAGGGGGAACCGGCCACATGTGGAGTTTAGACGCCGCTACCCCAGTGAAGCGATCCAGGCCTCCACCGACTGCACCTTGCTGAAGCGGAACTGCTGGGTCACCAGCGTCGCCCGGTGGAGCTCTTCCGCCCTCACCGAACCGGCCTCGTTGCTGAAGTCGAGCGTGCCGGTGGCGTCGGAGAGGAACTCGACCTGGTAGCCGAGGTGGACCGCCTGCCGCGCGGTCGTGTCGCAGCACATCTGGGTCATGTAGCCGCAGATGACCAGGGTGTCGACGGCGTTCTCCCTGGTCCAGGCCTGCAGGTTGGTGCCGGCGAAGCTGTCGGGCATCGTCTTCTCGATCACCGCTGCCCGCTTGCGGACCTCGACCTCGCCTTTCAGCCGCCAGCCCGGCGATCCCTTCCGAAAGGACTGCGCATCCGGGTTGTCGCTGCCGTGCTGGATGACCACGATGGGGATCCCGTTCTCGGCCGCGCCGTCCATCGCGTCGGTGATCCGGCGCAGGGAATCGGGCGGGTGGGTGATCGGCAGCGCCCCACCGGGGAAGTACTCGTTCTGAACGTCGATCACCAGAAGGGCGCGCTTCACGACCTGTGTTGTACATGATTCGGCAGACCCAGCAGCTGGTCGAGCGCCCGGTAGAAGCGCGGCTCTTCGACCACCCGCCGCACCGCCAGCAGGACGCCCGGCACGAATGCCTCGCGGGAAGTCGTCCGGTGGGTGATCGTCAGCGTCTGGCCGGTCAGCCCGAAGAGGATCTCCTGGTCGGCGACCAGGCCGGGAAGCCGGACGGAGTGGACGCCCACCCCATCAACCTCCCCCCCGCGCACCCCGTCGAGGGTGATCTTCTCCGTCTTCGCGTAGGCGAACTTCTGGCGCGCGCCCAGCCGGCGGGCGCTGGCGAGGGCGGTTCCCGAGGGCGCGTCCGCCTTGGTCTGGTGGTGCATCTCGATCACCTCGGCGGCGGCAAAGTAGGGCGCCGCGATCTCCGCGATGTGCATCATGACGACCGCCCCGACCGAGAAGTTGGGCGCCACGATGCCGCCGATGCCGGCGGCCAGGCAGGCCCTTTCCAGCTCGTCGACACCCTCCGCCGCGATTCCGGTCGTCCCGACCACCGGCCGGCAGCCCGCAGCGACGGCCGCGAGCGCGTTGGCGAGCGCCGCCGAAGGATGGGTGAAGTCGACCAGCGCGTCGGGCCGCCCTGAGGCAAGGAAGGCGCCGAGGTTGTCGCCGACCTCGACGCCACCCACGAACTCCATGTCAGGCGCGGCCTCGATGCCGCGCACCATCTCGCCGCCGACCTTGCCGCGGTAGCCAGCTACCGCAACCCGGATCGGCGCTCCCGCCGGGTCAGTCCCGCCGGCCGCCGCCGCCATCCCGGCGCCCGCCGCGGAAGCCTCCGCTCCGCTCCCGCCCGCCGCTGAAGCCGGTGCTCTCGCTTGGCGGGGGTGGGCCGGCCGCAATCGCCGCCGCCACCTTCTCGGCATCGATCGACTCCTCGATCGGCTGCCCTTGAGCCGTCAGCTCGTCGATCGCGGCCTGGCGACTCAGGTTGAGCCGGCCCTGCTTATCGATCTCGACCGCCTTGACCATGATCTGGTCGTCCAGGTTGACGACGTCCTCGACCTTCTCGACCCGGTGGTCGGAGAGCTTGGAGATGTGGACCAGGCCGTCCTGGTTGGGCATCACCTCGACGAAGGCGCCGAAGGGCATGATTCGGACGACCTTGCCGCGGTAGATGCGGCCGACCTCGACCTCGTCGGTCAGGCCCTTGATCCAGTCGATCGCCTTGCGGGCGCCGTCCTGGTCGGCCGACGAGACGTAGACCGTCCCGTCGTCCTCGACGTCGATCTGGGCGCCGGTCTCCTCGACGATCTTGCGGATGACCTTGCCTCCCGGGCCGATGACGTCGCGGATCTTGTCCGGGTTGATGTGGATGGTCGTGATCCGGGGCGCGTAAGGGCTCATCGTCTGGCGCGGCCGCGGCAGCACCGCCAGCATCCGGTCGAGGATGAAGAGCCGGGCCTCGCGGGCCTGCTCCAGGGCCTGTCCCATGATCTCCTGGGTGAGGCCCTTGACCTTGATGTCCATCTGGAGGGCGGTGATGCCCTCCCGGGTCCCGGCCACCTTGAAGTCCATATCGCCGAGGGCGTCCTCGACGCCCTGGATGTCGGTCATGACCGCGTGGCGGCCGTCCCTCGTGACGAGGCCCATGGCGATGCCCGCGACGGGTGCCTTGAGGGGCACGCCGGCGTCCATCAGGCAGAGCGTCGAGCCGCAGACCGAGGCCATCGAGGTCGAACCGTTCGAGCTCAGAATCTCGCTGACGACCCGCATCGTGTAGGGCCACTCCTCGACCGTCGGGAGGACGGGGACCAGGGCCCGCTCGGCGAGCGCGCCGTGGCCGATCTCGCGCCGGCCGGGACCGCGGCTGGGCCGCGACTCGCCGACCGAGAAGCTCGGGAAGTTGTAGTGGTGCATGTAGCGCTTCTTCTCGTCGTCGCCCAGCCCGTCGAGCTTCTGCGCGTCGGACATGTTGCCGAGCGTCGCGACGCTGAGCGCCTGGGTCTGGCCGCGGGTGAAGAGCGCCGAACCGTGGGTCCGGGGCAGCATCCCCACTTCGACCGAGATCTGCCGGATGTCCTTGAGGCCGCGGCCGTCGACGCGCACGCCCTCCTCGATGACGCGCTGGCGGACGCGGTCCTTGAGCTTCTTGTCGTAGAGCGTCTTGAGAACGTCGACCAGTTCCGGAAAGCGCGCGCCGAGCTCCTCCAGGAGCTGCTTGCGAAGCTCGCCGAGCCTAGTCTCGCGGGTCTTCTTGTCGGGCTCATAGGCGGCCGCGTCGAGCTTGCCGCTGAGGTACTCCTCGACCGCCTGGGTGATGTCCTCGGGGTAGGTCGGCGGCGTGAACCCGAGCTTCGGCTTGCCGGCCGCCTCGCGCAGCTCGACCTGGAGCGTGCAGAGCTCCTTGATCCGGTCGTGCGCCTTGGCCAGGGCATCGACGATCATCTGCTCGGAGACGCCCTTGGCGCCCGCCTCGACCATCAGGATCGCGTCGGCGCTGCCCGCGACGACCAGGTCGAGCTCGGACTCCTCCATCCGCGACATCGAGGGGTTGAGGACCAGCTGGCCGTCCAGGAAGCCGACCCGCACCGCGCCGATCGGGCCCTCCCAGGGGATGTCCGAGATGGCCAGCGCCGCCGAGGCGCCGTTGATGGCGAGGATCACCGGGTCGTTCTCCTGGTCGACGCTGAGGACCGTACCGACGACCGAGATGTCCTGCTTGAAGCCGTCCGGGAAGAGCGGCCGGATCGGCCGGTCGGTGAGTCGGCTGGCCAGGGTGGCGCTCTCGGTGGGACGTCCCTCACGGCGGATGAAGCCGCCCGGGATCTTGCCCGCCGCGTACATCTTCTCCTCGTAATCGCAGGTGAGGGGAAAGAAGTCGATGCCCTCACGGGGCGCCGACATGACGCAGGTGCTGAGGACCAGGGTGTCCCCCTGGCGGATGATCACGGCCCCGTTGGCCTGCTCGGCGACACGCCCTGCCTCGATCGAGATGTGCTTGCCGTCGAAGTCTCGTGATTTGGTGACTATTGCCACGCGCTTACCTCCATGTGAGAAGCGCGAAGTCCACTACCTTCTGCTGGGCCAAGTCTCCGGCAGCTGCCTTCCAACCACACCGCTGGACGGGAGCTGCCAGGGGCTCGACCCTTTCGTCTGAAAGGACAACGGCTCCGGCTTCTGAAACTATCTCCGAATCCCGAGCTTCCCGATCAGCGAGCGATACCGCTCGACGTCGTTCCGGCCCAGGTAGTTCAGCAGCCGACGGCGCTTGCCCACCAAAAGGAGGAGACCACGGCGGGAGTGGTGGTCCTTCGGGTTGACCTTGAGGTGCTCGGTGAGCTGGGTGATCCTCTTCGAGAAGATCGCCACCTGGACCTCGGGCGAACCCGTATCCGAGTCGTGGAGCCTGTGCTCCGCGATCAAGCTTCCCTTTACTTCTTGCTCGACTGCCAAATCAGTGGGCAATTATAGCGGTCGGCCCGGTGGAGGGCCGCCGAGCCTGGAGTTCGGGGAGAATTGGGATCGTGTACAGGTCGCCCAAGTATCCCGCGACGGCCGAGCAGGTGGAGGAGTTCGTCGCCGGCATGCTCCACGGGACGATCGTCGCGACGCCGTCCGGCGGCTACCCGCAGGTCTCGATCCTGCCCTTTGTGAAGACAGGCGACGAGATCGAGCTCCACTTCGTCCAGAAGGACACGACCTTCGAAGCGCTGCAGGGAAACCCGCGCTGCACCTTCCTGGTCAGCGACTTCCTCGCCTTCACGCCCCACTCTTTCGTCGACGCCGTCGACGCCGGGATGGCAACGCTCCATTTCCGCGCCGTCGCCTACGAGTGCGAGGCCCGCTTCATCTCCACCAGGGCGGAGGATGTCGCCGGCGCGTTGGCCCGCCTGCTCGCCCACCACGAGCCGGGCGGCGGCTACGAGCCGATGGCCGTCAACGAGCGCTACGGCGCGCGCCTTGGGATGCTGGGCACCGCCCGCCTCACCATCGTCGGGACGCAGGCCAAGCTCAAGGTCGGCCCGGGGGAGCCCGCGGTACGGCAGGCGGTGGCCGACCAGCTCCGCGACCGATCGGGACCGGGCGACGCGCGCGCGGCGGACGTGATCGAGGACTACCTGCGCCGCCAACCCGGTTTCTAGCTTCATGGCACTGACTCAGGTACCCACGGCGGCGGAGCGGTCGAGGCTCAAGGACGGAGCGCACATCGAGCTGAGCCCGCGTCGGGTTCGGGCGTTCTTCGACAACCAGCTGTTGGCGGACAGCGAGCGGGTGCTGCTCGTCTACGAGACCAAGCGGCCACCCGTTTACTGGTTTCCGACCTCGGACGTCCGGATGGACCTCCTCACCCGTAAGCCACATGCGCCGGGCGTGGCGTCCGGCACCGACCACTGGCGATCGAACACCGGCCGCAAGGTCGCCGACAACCTCGCCTGGAGCTACGCCGAACCGAGTGGAGACCTCGGCCCGCTGGCGGATCACATCGCCTTCTACTGGAACGCGGTCGATGCCTGGTACGAGGAGGACGAGCAGGTCTTCGTCCACCCGCGGGACCCCTACACTCGGGTGGACACGGTCCACAGCTCCCGCCACCTCCGGGTGGAGGTGGACGGCCAGGTGGTCGCCGAGACTCGGCGGCCGGTGCTTCTCTACGAGACCGGTCTCCCCACCCGCTACTACATCCCCAAGCTGGACGTGCGGATGGACCTGTTGGAAGCAACCGACACGGTGACCCACTGCCCCTACAAGGGGGCGGCCAGCTACTGGTCTCTGCGGGTGCGCGACAAGGTCTACAAGGACTTCGTGTGGGGCTATCCGCGGCCGATTCCGGAGATTCCCAAGATTGAGAATCTGCTCTGCTTCTACAACGAGAAGGTCGACCTCTACGTCGACGGCGTGAAGCAGGAGCGCCCGGTCTCGCCCTTCTCCTAGGCCACCCAGTCGCGGCCGGGCGCTCTCGCCCACTCGTCGATCCGGTAGGGAGGCGGGATGGTCGTGAAGCCCTCTTCCTGTTTGACGATCTGCCAG
>WNFM01006095.1_pt3 | contig 10570 bp, 5 predicted proteins | sample 5400271 | NCBI WGS metagenome assembly WNFM01 (sample SAMN13153352, study PRJNA577476) | soil metagenome | isolation source: 60 cm saprolite on Douglas fir-dominated hillslope | place: USA:California | collected 2013-09-17 | reverse complement strand
AGAACTGCCCCAGCTGCGGCTGATAGCCACCGCCCACGAGCCGCATGTGCCGCACCACCGGCGTCCCGCTCTGCGCGCCGAGGAAGAGCCCTTCCCATCCTGGCCGCCCGAGACGGCTGCGCAGCACGACGGGACTCGCGGCCGTGCCGAGCGACACGAGGTTCGCGCTGACGCCGCTCGTGTTGCCCGCGGAGTCGGCGAAGTCCCCGACGCTGAGCGCTGCAGACGTGTCGAACGCCATCACGAGGCCGGTGTCGAGCGACACGTTCACGCCACTCGCCGATCCCACAGTGAGGAACCCGGTGACGAGATAGGGAGCGGGCTGCCGGAAGATCGTGAACGCCGGCACACCGGTTCCCACCGTCCCGGAATCGACGACGATCGTGTCACCCACTCCGCCAGAACCGTTGCCGGCGATCGAGTCCTGGCGTCCGAAGCCGGGCAGCTGATGCCCGAACATCTGGACGCTGCCGGCGGCGTTGCCGACGAACTTGTTGGCGACTGCCCCCGCCAAGTCGACCGAGCCGTTCCCGAAGGTCAGGCCGAGCTGACCCGATCCGCGGATCGCCGTCGAATCGAGGCGCAGTACGCCGGCGAACGACTGGATCCCCGCGCCCGTGACGGAATCGATCTCGCTGCGGTGCACGTGCGCCGTGCCGGCGAAGTGATGGATGCCGGCATGGATGCACTGGCGGATATGCACGCTATCGAGCTCGATCGTTGCCGACGGATCGACCAGCAGGACACACGACTCGTCGATCACGCTCGGGCGCGTGCCGCCGGCGTACTCGATGTCGACGTTGCGCCACGTCAACGGGCCGCTCGTCTTCTGCACCTCGAGGCCGCGCCAGAAGCCCGGCGCCGGCGACGCGGTGTTGGCCGTCAGGTGGATGCTTCCCGGTGTGCCGAGCATCACGAGGCCGCCGGGTTGAGCGAGACCCGTGTCCCCCACCTGGAGCCCGGCGGCGGCGTCAAACTTCGCCGTGGCCCCGTCCTCGATCGTCAGCGTCGCTCCGTTCACGATCTTCAGATAGCCGCTGACGATGTGTGGGCTCGCTGCTGCCGTCCAGGTTTCGCTCGCCGTGATGTCGCCCGCGTGTACCGTCTGCAACACGACCGCGACGAGGCGCAGGCTCGTGGCCGTCCAGAGCGTGTCGAGCCGGACGCCGCCACCGAGCAGCAGGCCGTTCAGGGTGGGGATCGAGCCCGCCCGCGACGGGAACGTCAGCACCGTGAACGTGTCGCCGAGCGCCGGTGTGAAGCCGTTGACGAGCGTGACGTTCAAGGCGCCGTTCAGGCTCACTGTGCCTGCGCTGTCGACCAACCGGTCATATTGCGTGCCGGCGGTCGTACCGCCCAGCTCGATGTTCAGCGCGCCGCCGGCGGCCTGGGTGTAGTTCCCGACGAGCTTGAGGATGCCCGTTCCGGCGGTGCCGGGGTTGACGCCGCCCGCGTTGCTGAACGGGATCCCGACGAGTCTGAAGATCCCGGCGCCCTGCACCGTGCCGCCCGCGAGGTTCGCGAAGGTCGCGCCGGCGCCGCTGATCGAGAGCGTGCCGCTCGCGATCGTCCACGTACCGTCGTTCTGGTGCGCCGCCGACGCTTTGCTCATCGTCGTCGTCTGGGCCGCATCGGTCGCGACCGCGAAACTGCCGTGGTTATCGAGCAGCGCGTTGAGCGTGCGCGGCCCGCCGGTGCCGGTGTCGGCCCGGATCGTCCCGCCCACGGCGTTGACGAGCGTGCCGGCGGTCACGTTCAGGACCGCTCCGTACGAGGATGTCGAATCGGTGAGCGCGATCGTGCCGTTGTTCGTGAATCCCGTGGCCACGGTCAGCGTCCCGGTGCCGTTGGATCCGTTCCCCTGCACGCGCAGTGTGGCGCCGGCGGCGTTCGAGACCGTGCCGTTGAAGGCGCTGGTGCCGGCGGTGCTGACGAACCCTTGATTGACGAACGGCGCGTTGATGTTGCTTGCCGAGACTCGCAGCGCCGTGCTCGCCGCGACGGTCAACGTGCCGGTCCCGCCCCACGTCGCACTCGTGAGCGCGAGCGCGGTCGTGGCAGTGCTGAAATCGTGCGCCCAACGTCCCGCCGTTGATTGTCCCGCTGTCGTACACGAACGACCCACTCGTCACCGCGATGGTGTCGCCCGCTCCCATCGTGACGGCTCCGAGCTGCGTGAAGCTGGGCGAGGTGCCGGACTGCGCGATAGTGAGCTTGTCGTGCACGTCGATCGTCCCGCGGTTCACGTGCGCGGCGGACGCCTTGCTGATCGTCAGGGCCCGCAGGACCGCCAGCGTGCCCTCGTTGTCGAGCTGCCCGTTCAACGTGCGTGGTCCGACGGTACCCGTATCGGTGCGAAGGGTCGCGCCCGCGGCGTTCGTGAGCGTGCCGTTCGTCACGTTCAGAACAGCGCCATACGACGACGTCGTGTCGGTCAGCACGAGCGTGCCGCTGTTCGTGAAGCCGCTCAGCACCGTCAGGTTCGAGGTGCCGGAGCCCCCGTCGCCCTGCAAGCGGAGGGTCGCCCCGCTCGCGTTCGTGACCGAATCGTTGAACGCGCTGGTACCGTGCACGTCCATCGCGCCCTGGTTCACGAGACGCGTGTTGATCGTGCTCGCCCGCACGCGCAGTGAGGTGCCCGCCGCGACCGTCAGCTTGCCGGCGCCGCCCCACGTAGCGTTCGTGAGCGTCAGCCCGGTCGTCGCGGTGCTGAAGTCCTGCGTCGCCGTGACCGCCGCACTCGTGATGGCGAGCGTCCCACTGCCGTTGATCGTCCCGGCGCCGTAGTTGAACGCGCCACTGGTGACGGTGAACGTGCGTCCCGCCCCGATGGTGATCGTGCCGCTCGTCGTGAAACTCGGCGTCACGCCGCTCTGACTGAGCGTCAGGTCGCCGCCGCTCACGTTGATGGTGCCGCTGTTCGTGTGCGCGGCACCGGCGCGGCTGATCGACAGCGGGCGATTGAGCGTGATGGTGCCCTGGTTGTCGATCTCGACACCGAGCGTCCGGGGCCCGGCGGTGCCGACCGCGGCGTCGATCGTGCCGCCGGGCGCATTGGTCAGTCGCGCGCCCGCGGGCATGTTGAGGACCGCGCCGTATGACGAGGTCGTGTCGGTCAACACGATCGCCCCGCTGTTCGTGAAGTTGTTTGCGACCGTCAGGTTCGATGTGCCGGACGAGCCATCGCCTTGCAGGCGCAGTGTCGCGCCACTCCCATTAGTCAGCGAATCGTTGATCGCGGTCGTCCCATGAACATCGAGTGCGCCTTGGTTCACGAGCCGCGAGTTGATCGTGCTCGACCTGATCTGGAGCGTCGTGCTCGGTGCCACCGTCAACGTCCCGGTCCCGCTGACCGTGGCGGTCGTGAGGCTGAACGGCACCGCCGCCGTGTTCAGGTCCTGCGTCAGATTCACGGTCGTGGCATTGAACGCCAGCGCGCCCGGTCCGGTGATCGCGCCGGCCGCGTAGGCGAACGTGCCGCCCGACACGGCCACGGTGTCGCCGCTCGTGATGCTCATCGAGCCGCTGTTGGTGAAGCTGGGCGCGGTGCCGGTCTGGAGGATCGTGAACTTCGCCCCGACGTTGATCGTCCCGCCACTGTAGGCAAAGGTGCCGCCTGTCACAGCCAGCGTGTCGGTCGATCCAATCGCGATCGCGCCCGAATTCGTGAAGCTCGGCGCTGCCCCGGACTGCTGGATCACCAACTTGGCGTTCACGTTGATCGTGCCGCTGTTCGCTTGCACGGCCGAGGCTTTCGTCAGCGAGAAGGGATGGCCGACGGTCAGCGTACCTTGGTTGTTGAGCTGTGCATCCAACGTCCGCGTGCCATTGGCCCCGACCCGCACATCGATGACCGCGCCCGAGGCGTTCGTGAGGGTCCCACTCGTAACGTGCAGGACCGCCCCGTAGCTCGACGTCGTGTCGGTCAGAATGATGGTACCGTTGTTCGTGAAGCCGCTCGCCACGGTCACGTTGCCGGTACTGAAGCTGCCGTTCCCCTGCACCCGAATCATGGAGGTCGCGGCCGTCGCAATCGCACCGTTCAAGGCCGTCGTGCCCTGCACGAAGAGCTGGCCGGCGTTCGTGATCGATCCCGGTCCGTTCAGCGTCGCGCTCGCCATCGACACGACGCCGTTGGCGTTGATCTGGCTGCCCGCCGCGAGCCCCAGTGTCTTGCTCGACACGATCAGGGTCTGCGTCCCCGACGAGCCTCCCAGCTGCAGGCCACCGATGGAGTCGCTGACGTCGAACGTCACGGTGTAGGTGCCCGGCAGCGTGATGAGCGCGATGTCGGTCGGTCCCGGCACGACGCCGCCGTTCCAGTTCGCCGGATTGCTCCAGTTGCCGCCTGCCGCGTTCGCCCACGCGATCGTGCCCGCCGCCGTGATGACGTCGAAGCTGGCGCTCGTCGCGCCGGCCAGGCCCCCCGCCGACGCCGTCAGGGTGTAACCGATCCCCGGCTGATCGATTTTCAGGTCGTTGAACGACGCCACACCGGCGACGGCGTTGTGCGACAGCGTACCGGTCAGCGTGCCGGTGCCCGGATTCGTCCCGATCGCCACGCCGACCGAGCCCGTGAACGCCGGCGTCGTGTTGCCGAACGCGTCGCGCGCCGTCACCTCTACGGCCGGCGCGATCGCCGCGCCGAGGAACGCCGGGCTCGGCTGGACCGTGAACGCGAGACGCGATGCCGCTCCCGGGAGGACGGTCATGAGCGGGAGGCCCGTGGTGACCACGCTGCCGTTCGCGCTCGCGTGGATCGTCGTGGCCGTTCCCGCGGCGAGACCGGTGAACGTCGCCGTGTAAACGCCGTTGCCGCTGTCCGCCGCCGCGCCGATCGAGCCGCTGCTGCTGCCCCCGGACGCCGTGAATACCACCGTGTCGCCGCCGGTCGTGAGCAGGTTGCCCGCGGCGTCCTTCGCGCGCAGGCGCAGCGTCGCGACGGCGCCGGACAACAGCGTGTCGGTCGACGCCGTCACCACCGATGTGGCACCCGCAATAGCACCCGGTTTGACCGCGATCGTCGGCGCCAGGGTCGACACGGCGGCGCCGTTGATCGTCGCGCCGATCGTCGTCGCGGTCCCGGCGACGACGCCGGTGAACGTCGCCGTATAGACACCGTTGCCGCTGTCGGCCGTCGCGCCAATCACGCCGGTGCTCGTGCCACCGGAGCGCGAGAACACCACCACCTCGCCGCCGCTCGTCAGGGCATTCCCCGCTGCGTCCTTGGCCTGCAGGCGCAAGACGACCACGGCACCCGACGCAATCGTATCGCGCGAGACCGAGAGCACCGAGGTCGCCGCGGAGGCCACGCCGGCCTTCACCGTGATCGAGGGATGCGCCGTCGTCACGGGGCCGGCGCCGATCGTGGCGCCGATTGTGGCGGGCGTGCGCGCCGTTGGCGTGATCGGTCGTGGCGCCGACGGTGCCGCTGCTCGTGCCGCCGGAGACCGTAAAGGCGACCGTCGCGCCCCCGATCGTCAGCGCGTTCCCCGCCGCGTCGCGCGCCTGCAGCGTCAGCGTCACCGTGCCGCCCGCGGAGATCGTGTCGCTCGACACCGAGACCGTCGATGTCGCCGGGGAGATCGTGCCGGGCGTCACGGTGACCGTGGGCGCCGTCGTGGTCACCGGAGCCGCGTTGATCGTCGCGCCGATCGTCGTCGCCGCTCCGGCGATCACACCCGTGAACGTTGCGGTGTACGTCCCGTTGCCGTTGTCGGTCGTCGCGCCGATCGTGCCCGTGCTCGCGCCGCCGGAGAAGGTGAAGGCGACGGTGGCGCCGCCGGTCGTGATGTTGTTCGCCGCCGCGTCCTTCCCCTGCAACGTGAGGGTCACGGCGCTGCCCGACGCGACGCTGCCGGCCGACGTGCTGATCGTCGAGGTCGCCGCCGAGATTATCCCGACGGCGGTCGCGCTGAACGTGATGGGCGTGACGGTGGGGAACGCCGGCACACTGGCCTGGAAGCTCTGGGCGCCCGGGGTGGTGCCGAGCACGCCGGTGACCTTGGCGCGGCCGTCGGCGCCGGCCGTCACCGTCGTGTCGGCGGGCGCGCCACCCGAGAGCGAGCGGAACCGCACGCCCACGCCGCCGACGGGCAGGTTATCGGACGCCCGCACCTCGACCTCGAGCGGGGTGCTGAGCGGCTGCCCCGGGGCGGCGAGCTGCCCACCCCCGGCGATGCTCAGGAGCTGGGTGGGGAGCGGCACAAACGTCACGGTGACGGAGTCGCCCACGCCGGCGGGCGTACGCGCGCGCACGCGCACCGTCGAGCGGGTCCCCGGCGCGCGCAGCACCCCGAAGCCGTTGATGTGCGCTACGGCCGTGTCGCTCGTGCTCCAGGCGACGTAGAACTGGGTGACCGGGGCCCCGCTCGAGTCGAACGCCTGCACCTGGAAGCGGAGCGAGTCACTCACATAGATGAAGGGCGCGGCGGGCAGGACGACAATGCTGTCCACGCCGGCGCCCGGTCCGACGTACGTGTTGACGGGGATGTCCGCCGGCGCGGGCACGCCCGGTCCTGACGTCACCTCTACGTTGCTCGTCCCCCGAAACAGCGGAGTCGTTCCCGAGAGCGCGATAATCGAGACGCTCAGCGTCTCCGGGGAGGAGAGGAGGGCGACGTGGAGGTCGAGGTCGAGGCCCGCCGAGTCGGGGGGGAGGGCAACGGTCGTGTCGGCGAGCGTATCTGGGGGGGTGCGCGGCCGGACGACAATGATCCGCACCTGGTCGATCGCCAGGCCGAAGCTCGCCAGCGCGGCCTCGGAGGGAAGGATGGGGGCGAAGACCACGCGCCCCTGCCCGGCCCCGGTGCCGCGCGGCCCGACGGCGTCGCGGCACGTGGCGGCCGACAGCGCCAGCGCCAGGGCGGCGAGCGCGCGCAGAGCACCCCCGATAGGCCAGACCCGACGTGGTGACACTACGGCTGTATTGGCGCGCGGGTCATGGTCCTAGAGTCCAGGGTCGGCGAATCTACGTATCTTTTTGTGCATGCGCACCGCCAGCCGCACGCACGGCTTCACGGAATCGGTGATTCGCGGGATGACGCGCCTCGCCAACGAGCACGGCGCCATCAATCTCGCCCAAGGGTTCCCCAACTTCCCCGCTCCAGCGGTCCTAAAAGAGGCGGCGGCCCGCGCGATCCGGGATGACGTCAACCAGTACGCCATCACCTGGGGCGCGGCCCGCCTCCGGAATGCCTTGGCCGCGAAGTACCAAGATTGGTACCACCTGGCCGTTGATCCAATGACGCAGGTCACAGTCACCTGCGGGGCCACCGAAGCTATGGCGGCGTCCCTACTTGCCATCGTGAACCCGGGTGACGAAGTCATCGTTTTTGAGCCTTTTTACGAGAATTACGGTCCCGACGCGATCCTGTGTGACGCCCGACCCGTGTTCGTCCCACTCGTGGCGGGCGACCCTCTCGACCTGGACCGGCTGGCGGCGGCGTTCGGGCCGCGCACGCGGGCGATCATCGTGTGCACGCCGAACAACCCCACCGGCCGGGTGCTCGCCCGTGCCGAGCTCGAGGCGATCGCGGAGCTGTGCCGGCGGCACGACGCGTTCGCGGTGACCGACGAGATCTACGAGCACATCTACTATGAGGGCGAGCACATCCCGATCGCGACGCTCCCGGAGATGGCCGAGCGGACGATCACGATCAGCGGCGCGTCGAAGACGTTCAGCGTGACGGGCTGGAGGATCGGGACGATCGTCGCGCCGCCCGACGTGACGGACGCGATCCGCAAGGTGCACGACTTCCTCACGGTGGGCGCGCCGGCGCCGTTGCAGGAGGGCGTCGCCGTCGCGCTCGAGACTTTGGGGGACGATTACTACGAAGGGTTAGCGCGGGACTACCGAAAGCGGCGAGACATCCTTTGCGATGGGCTCGTCAGGGCAGGTTTCAGGTGTCAGGTGCCAGAGGGGGCATACTACGTGATCGCGGACTTCTCGGAACTGTCGGATCTCCCCGACGACAAGTTCGCGGAATGGCTGACGATCGAGCATGGCGTGGCGACGGTGCCGGGCGGGAGCTTCTGCTCACGGCCGGAGCTGGGGCGCAACTGGATTCGGTTCGCGTTTTGTAAGACCGAGGAGATGTTGCAGGCGGCCGTGGACAAGCTGGCGAGGGTGAGGGACTAGCCGAGCACGTCGTCGACTCTCGCCTTCCTTCGAGCAGCGCGTAGATCGCCGAGCTGCTGGCGGGCTCAGGCCGGCGTCTCGAGCCGCGGCCGCCCTTCCCCAAGGATGGTCACCATGTGGGGCGCGCGTCGCAGGCCCAGTTCGGCGACTCGGAAGAGCAGCCGGCCGACTGGTCCGCGCCAGAAGCGAAGACGGCGCTCGCCGCGCGGATCAGTCCGTAGCTCGGTGCGCGAACGGGCGACCACCGCGGCCAACAGGGCGACCGCGCACGTCCCGACGAACAGCCCTTCGGGCGCGTTGGGCACCCACGCGACCGTTCCCGCCACGAGGACCGCGAAACGCGCCAGCCCCGCCATGCTCCTCTCGAACGCGCTGGGCGCGGCGCCATACACAAAGGCCAGCTCCTCCCGCCGCCGCCCCCGCTCCGCCGTGAGGGCCGCCACCAAACTCTCGTGTCGGTATCCGGACGCGACCAGCCGGCGCACGCGGACGATCGCGGTGATAACGGGGAGCAACAGGGCCGCGATGCACGCGGCGCTGGCGGCGGCGCGCAGCGCCAGGTCGTCCGTGAACAGCCATGTCAGGATCGCGAGGGGGAGGAGCACGAGGCCCATCAGTCCCCGGTTCGCGCCACGGATCAGGAACGCCCGCACCGCGAGCGGCGCCTGGGGCGGCTCGACCGCGTCGGCGACGGCGCGGACCAGCGCAGCAACATCGGGGAAGCGCGCCCACGGGGCCTTGGCGAGACAGCGATCCACGACGAATGCGAGGCGCGGCGGTACGGCGGGTGCGACGGCGCGCAGCACCGGCGCCGGCTCGGTGATGTGGAGGATCATGGTCGCTCCGTCGGTCGCCGCGTCGAACGGCAGCCGCCCCGACAGCGCGTAGAAGGCCACGACGCCGAGCGAGTAGACATCGCTGCGCGCGTCCACCTGCTCTCCGCGCGCCTGTTCCGGACTCATGAACGCAGCCGTGCCGAGCACCGGCCCGCGTGGAGCAGCCGGCCGGCCGTGCGGACTGACGTGGGCGATCCCGAAGTCGGCGAGCAGGGCCCGGCCCGTCGCCATCTCGATCAGGATATTGTCGGGCTTCACGTCGCGATGCACGATGCCGCGCGCATGCGCGTACGCGAGCGCCTCACCCACTTCGGCGAGGAGCCGGGCGCCCTCCTCCGCACCCAAGGGGCCGCGCGTGACGACGCGCTGCGCCAACGTCTCCCCGGCGATGTAGGCCATCGTGAAGAAGACGAAATCGCCGACCTCATGCACGGCGTAGATGGGCACGATGTTGGGGTGGGCCAGCGCGGCCGCAGTGCGCGCCTCGCGCAGGAAGCGCTCGCGGCATGGGCCGTCGGCCGCCAGCTCGGGCGGCAGCAGCTTGACGGCGACCGGGCGGTCCCGCCCCGCCCGATGGGTGCCTGCACATCGTAGCGCCCGGCGAGGGCCTGGCGCAGCGCGGGGAGGTGCGAGTCGGTGGTTTCGTTCATCGGGAACCGCTATACACCGGGGCCGGCGCCGAGGTTTCGCGCGCCGCGCCTGGACACGGGCGCGGTTCGAGGGCCAGATTCTGCCGCCATGACGAATCACCAACCGTACGTACCCGCGTCGCAGACCCTCCCCGAGCTGACGCCGCGGGCGCTCATCCTCGGCGTCTGCCTCGGCCTCATCTTCAGCGCGTCCAGCGTGTACCTGGCGCTGAAGATCGGTCTCACAGTCAGCACCTCGATCCCCCTCGCGGTGCTGTCCATCACGATCTTCCGGGCCCTCGGCAGGACCTCGATCCTCGAGAACAACATCGTGCAGACGACCGGCTCCGCGAGCGACGCCGTGGCCTCGGGCGTCGTATTCACCATCCCGGCGATTCTCCTCATGGGGTACGATCTCGACATCAGCCGGGTCGCGATCCTCGCCACCGTGGGCGGGCTGATGGGCGTGCTGATGATGATCCCGCTGCGGCGCGCGTTGATCGTGAAAGAGCACGCCACCCTGATCTATCCCGAGGGCACCGCGTGCGCGGAGGTCCTCATCGCGGGCGAGGAGCGCGGCCTGCAGGCCAAGCGGGTGTTCCAGGCGTTCGGCCTGGGATTCGTCTACAAGTTCCTGATGGGCGGACTGAAGCTCTGGCCCGACGTGCCGGGCAAGGCGCTGTCGTTCTATCCCGGCGCCGCGGTGTCGGCCGAGATCTCGCCCGAGCTGATGGGCGTGGGCTACATCATCGGCCCGCGCATCGCCGGCTATCTGTTCGCGGGCGGCTGCTTCGCCTACCTGGTGCTGGCCCCGGCGATCAAGCTGGTGGGTTCGGGACTGACGGAGCCGTTCGGCTTCCCGCCGGTGAAGCTGATCCGCGACATGAGCCCGGGCGAGATCCGCGCGAGCTTCATCTTCTATATCGGCGCGGGCGCCGTCGCCTCGGCGGGCATCATCGCGCTGG
>WNFM01258713.1_pt1 | contig 10573 bp, 9 predicted proteins | sample 5400271 | NCBI WGS metagenome assembly WNFM01 (sample SAMN13153352, study PRJNA577476) | soil metagenome | isolation source: 60 cm saprolite on Douglas fir-dominated hillslope | place: USA:California | collected 2013-09-17 | reverse complement strand
ACCGCATCGGCTCACTGCTCGATCAGTTCACCTCCACCGAGTGCGCAAGCTACATCGGCCATGCCGGCTATGGACCAACTTGAGATGATCATGCTCTAGCGTGGCTGAGAACGGGTGAGGGCGGGCTTGTCCGCGTCGCCCCGACATGAGCGCTCGAACGCACACCGGTCCCGATATGGCAGTCTCTTTTCCGCCGAGACTCCGCTAGCTTCGGTTAGGAACCCTGGCTAGCCCCGCAAGGGGGGCCGCGGACCAGAAGAACGACGAGCTGGCCGCAGCAAAGCGTGCCGATGTCCCCTAGATCTCGCTCGCGCGCTCGGCGAGAGCGCCGATGGTCTGTCCCCGGATCGGACCGCAGACATCAGCGCATTCCTCAAGCGGACGCCGGCGAAATCGAGACGCGCGACGAAAATGACTGCTACGGTTTTGCTACGGGCGACCGCGTTGGCCTGCCGACCGGCTGGGAGGCCAGGAGATAAGTTGCAACGCAATGGAGGAAGCGGCGCAGCTCACGCGAGCCATTCGGAAGGCCGGATTTTGCCGGGCCCGCGGCCGCTCGGCGACCGAGCGCCTGCTACGACTTTGCTACAATGCCTAGCTCCCTTCTAAGCCGTATCTTCCGTATCGAATTCTGGGCCAACCCTATGGTATAGAAGGAGAATGACGGATTTCCTCGGCCGAGCCTCTCGACCACGGAGAACTCGAAAACCGTTGTGCCCTGTGAGGGGCACCGTGGGTTCGAATCCCACCCTCTCCGCCACAGGTTCCTGAAAAACCTTAAAAATCAGGGACTTCGCTCTGACCTCAGGATGATTTCGCACGGTCGTAGATCCAGGGTCGGTGAGCGCGATCCTCTCTTTGGAAGCTCTCGATTTCACTGACATGCCGAAGCGTTGCCCCGATCTCGTCGAGCCCCTCGAGCAGCGCGGCGCGACGTGCCGGTGGCAGGAGGAAGGGGATCGAGGTTCCCTGGGGTGATTCGATCAGGCAGCGCTCGAGATCAACGCTCAGGGTTGGATTGTTTGCCGCCGCCAGCAGTTCGGCGAGCGTCGACATTTCGGACGCTGGTAAGCTGATCAGCAGCAGGCCGTTCTTGAACGAATTCTCGTGGAAGATGTCGCCGAAGCTGGGCGCGATGACACAGCGGATGCCGAAGCGCATGAGTGCCCAGACGGCGCCCTCGCGTGAGCTGCCGCAGCCGAAATTGGCGCCGGCGACGATGATCTTGCTGTCGCGGAACGGTGGTCGGTTGAGGACGAAGTCGGCGACTTCGCCGCCATCCGGACGGTACCGTCTGCCGCCGAAGAGCCCCTTTCCCAGGTCGGTGCTGAGCGAGCGCAACCAGGAGGCGGGGATGATCGCATCCGTGTCGATGTTGTCGTGCAGCATCGTCGCGGCGACGCCCGTGACCTTCGTGAATTTTTCCATGACGGGTCCCTGGTCTTAATGGAGCAGCTTGCGAACATCGGCGATCGCCCCCGTGACGGCTGCGGCTGCGGCGCTCGCGGGGCTGGCGAGGTGAGTGCGACTGCGCGGTCCCTGCCGGTCTTCGAAATTTCGGTTCGACGTCGCGATGGCTCGCTTGCCGGGTGGTACGGAATCGTCGTTGACCGCGACGCACATCGAACAGCCGGCTTCACGCCATTCGAACCCGGCTTCCAGGAAAATCTTGTCCAACCCAGCTGCTTCCGCGGCCTGCTTGACCTGAGCCGATCCGGGAACGACCAAGGCCCTCACGCCAGCCGCCACCTTCCGGCCGCGTGCCACCGACGCGGCGGCGTCGAGATCCGAGAGTCGGCTGTTGGTGCAGGAGCCGATGAACACGACATCGATCGGTGTGCCCTCCAGTGGCTGTCCCGGCTGGAGGCCGAGGTAGCTCAGCGACCGACCCATCGCCGCCCGCCGTGCGGCATCGGGCTCGGCGGCAGGGTCGGGAATGAAGCCGTCGACACCGATCACATCCTGTGGGGTGGTGCCCCAGGTGATCTGCGGCTTGATGCGGGCGCAATCGATCTCGACCTCGCGGTCGAACTGCGCCTCGGCATCCGTCGGCAGCAGGCGCCACGAGGCGAGCGCATCATCCCACATGCGGCCCTTCGGCGCGAACGGGCGATCCGCGAGGTAGGCGAAGGTCACGTCGTCCGGCGCGACCATGCCCGAGCGACTGCCCATCTCGATCGACATGTTGCAGATTGTCAGGCGTCCTTCGATCGGCATCGCACGGATCGCCGATCCCGCATATTCAACGGTGAAGCCGCGTCCCGCGCCGATCCCGACCCGGCCAATCAGGTAGAGGATGAGATCTTTCGGGTACACGCCGGCGCCGAGGGCGCCGTTGAAGGTCACCCGCATCCGCTTCGGCTTGCGCTGCAGCGAGGTCTGCGTGGCAAGGACGTGCTCGACCTCGGTCGTTCCGATGCCCCAGGCATAGGCGCCCAGGCCGCCGCTTGTCGCCGTATGGCTGTCGCCGCACACGAGCGTACTGCCCGGCAGGGCGATCCCGAGTTCGGCGGCGATGACATGAACGATCCCTTGCCGCCAGTCATCGACATCGAAGAGCTCGATGCCGTTGGCGCGACAATCGTCGCGAATGAGGCGGACGAACTCACGGCCGCCCTCAAAGGTTTCCCCGTCACGGCCGGGTTGCGTCGAGATGATATGATCGATCACGGCGTAAGTGAGATGCGGACTGCGAACATGGCGACCGGCGCGGCGCAGCCCGGCGAAGGCGGGTGCGCACGTCGTCTCCTGGAGCAGGTGACGGTCGATGTGAACGAGATGGACGCCGTCATCCGTCTCGCGGATCACATGAGAGTTCCAAATCTTGTCGAATAGTGTCTGGGGCTGTGCCACGGACGACCTCACGAGTTGATTGTGGTTACGCACCGTCGTCATGCGAGAGCCGCTCTTCGAAGGCCTGCCAGTCGGCATATCCCATCGCTTCCTGAAGCGCAGCGCGCGTGGCGGCCTGTTCCGGGAACGGCGCGAGCGGGCGCTTGCCGTCGGCGAAACTCTTCAGGTCGGCAAGCGCTGTCTCAATGGCATGGACCATGCGCAGCATCACGGCGGCGGGGTAGACGACCTGGCTATAGCCCATGGCGTGCAAATCGGCGGGCGGCAGCCAAGGGGTCTTTCCGGCTTCGAACATGCCGACCATCTGATAGGCGCCGCTGAAGCTCTTGCCGACACGCGCGAGTTCGTCGACCGTGCGGATCCTCGGAATGAAAATGCCGTCCGCGCCGGATGCGAGGTAGCGCTCAGCGCGGCGCATGGCGCCGTCGAGCCCTTCCAGGTGGTAGGCGTCGGTCCGCGCGATGATGAGGAGATCGGGATCGCTGCGCGCAGCGGCCGCTGCCCTGAGCTTGCTCGACATCGTCGCCACGGGCACGACCCCCTGCGGCTTGTCGTCGCCGGGCTGCTTGGTTCCCCGCGATTGATCCTCGAGAACGACGCCCGAAACGCGGATGCGCTCATAGGTTCGTATGGTGTGGGCAACACTTTTGACGTCGCCATATCCGTCATCCCCGTCGATGATCACCGGCAGGTTCGTCGCCGCCAGAATGTCGCGCGCCCCGGCCACCATCTCCTCCAAGGCAGCAAGCCCGATATCCGGCAGGCCATAGCGTGAAGCGAGCATCGAGGAGCCGCCGATGGCGATTGCCTTGAACCCGGCCCGCGCGATCAGACGAGCGGACAACGCATCATGCGCGGCTACGGCGACCAGCGGCTTTTGTTCGGCCGCGAGCTTTCTCAATGACTGTTTCGCCCGCATTCTTCCTCCCATTTCTTCATTCGTGCCTGTAAGTCGGCCGAATCAACCCACCGGTCCCGCAAGCTCGGTGCCGCGCTCCTTGCGCCAGGAAAGAACATGCTTCTCGATCGCACTCACCACCGCATTGAACCCCATCGCCATGACACCGAGGACGAAGAGCGCCGTGATCGAGCCGGTGATGTCGTAGGTGCCAGTCGTGTAGGTGACGTACCAGCCGAGGCCGCGACTTGCGCCGATCATCTCGCCGACGACGGCGCCGATCAGCGACAATCCAATGCTGATGCGTATCGAGGTGATCAGCCAGGGAACCAGAGACGGCAAGACGACATGGCGCATCATCTGCATGCGCGACGCGTTCATGCTCCGGAAGGCGTCGACGAGATCCTGGTCGACGGCCTTCACCCCCTCGCGGATGTTGAACAGCACGACAAAGAGAACGATCGACGCACACAATGCGACCTTGGCGCTGAGCCCAATTCCCAGCCAAATAATGAAGAGCGGAGCGAGCGAGACCCTCGGCAGGCTGTAGAGCCCCATGACCATCGGATCGACAGCTTCGGAGAGCCGTTTGTAGCGCCCCAGCATCATGCCGGTCGCCACGCCGATCACCACGCCCAGCAGGAGGCCGAGAATCGCTTCCTGGAAGGTCTGCCAGGCATGGATGAGCAGCGTCCCGTCCATCAGCATCGCCCAGACCCTCGCGCCGACCTGGAGCGGGCTGCTGATCCATTTGCGACCGACGACATAATCGGCGATCAGCTGCCAGCTCGCCAGCGTGACGACGGCGGCAACAAGCTTGTCGATGAGCGGCGAAAAGCGGCGCTGCTTTCTCTCGCTGGCTGCGCCGACATTGCTTGCGAGGGTCGCGCCCGCGCCGTGCCGCGGCGTGGCGATCAAGGTCGCCGATCGGGCCTCCCGGTGGGGTGTCACAGAACACCCTCCATCTCGTGTCGGAGCACGTCCCATATCTGTTCCTGAAATTCACGGAATCCCGGCGCGAAGCGGGTGGCGTAATAATCACGCGGCCGCGGCAGATCGATGGCGAACTCGGCGGCGACGCGACCCGGCGCCGTCGTCATCACCAGCACCCGGTCGGCCAACGCTATGGCCTCTTCGATGTCATGGGTGACGAAGATCACGCTTTGGTTGAGCTTTTCCAGGGTTTTGAGGAATCGATTGCCAACGTGAATTCGCGTCTGCGCGTCGAGAGCGGAAAACGGCTCGTCGAGCAGAAAGACGGCGGGATCGTAGGCGAGCGTCCGCGCCAATGCGACACGCTTGCGCATCCCGCCGGAGAGTTCGGACGGGTATTTGCCGAGCGCCGCGCCGAGCCCGAGCTCCTCGAGCAACCCAACCGCGCGCGCCTGCGCTTGCCGGTCGCGCTGTCCCGCAAGGATCGCTCCCGCCGCGACGTTTTGCTGGGCCGTCCGCCACGGCAGGAGAGCATCGGACTGGAAGAGGAATCCGACGGCCTTCGGAACGCCATCCACGACCTTGCCGTCGATGCTGACGGTCCCGTCGCTCGCGCGCATGAGCCCGCAGATGACCTTCAGCAGGGTGCTCTTGCCGCAACCGCTCGGTCCGATGATCGCGACGAACTCTCCCGGCGACACGTCGAACCTGACATCGCTCAGCGCCAGCGTCGACGCGGGCGTTTCGCCGGAGCCGGAATAGCGAAGCGCAACATCCGTCACCGCGATCTTCACTTCGACCATTCTCTCTCCATGGGAAGCCCTCTGCATCGAGTCGAGCCCCTATTTGTCCGGCAGGTTGACGACCACGGCCGAATAATCGGGAATGTCGGTCGGCTCGAAGCGGCCGGACCCGACGAGTACGTCCTTCGCCTGGTCATAAATGCTCTTCGACAGCGTGCCTTCCATCGGCTGCCACAGGACGGCAATGGCGAAGTCGAGCTGTTGCGATAGTTCCTCCGCCGAAGTGTTAGGATAGATCATCTTTGCCATCTTCATCGCATAGTCGCGGTCGGTCTTGAAGCGCTGGAGCACCGTCTTGAAGGCGCTCATGAAACGAACGAACTTGTCGCGCTTCGTCTCGAGGTCCTTGGTGCGGCCGATGAAGACGTTGTTCGGGTACTCCATGCGCTCCCAATCGGCGTCCTCGACCCGGCGCATCCCGGCGCGCTCTCCGCGTTCGAGAAACGGTGACACCAGGACACCGGCCGCAACGCGGTCATTCTCGATGCCGGCAAAGAGGTTTGCGACGGACCCCAGCGCGATGAGCGTAACGTCTTTATCCGGATCCATCCCGGCCTTGCGTACGCCATATCTAACGAGCATATCGGACGACGAGCCGGGGCCCGATATGCCGATCGTCTTCCCCTTCAAGTCTTGGAGCGTCTTGATGTGCGACTTGCTCGGCGCCACCAGGGACCAATTGCCCGCGGTCAGGATGACGCCGAAGACTCTGATGTCCACCATGTTTTGGCGGCGCAATCCGAACACCTTGTCGATACCGGCCATTAGAATGTCGCCGTTGCCGCCGGCGAAAACGGCGCCCGCATCACCGCCGCCTTGAAGTTCCAGGAGCTCGACCTTCAAATTGTATTCACCGCCGGTTTTCAGCAGTACCGATATCGGCAGGCTATAGAAGGCCGGCGTCGCGAGTATGATGGATATCTCGGCGGGCGCCCCGGATTGCTGCGATCGCGCGTTCGGCGCAATCGCGACCGCCGCCAGCAGCCCCGCAATTAGGGCGATACGTCCTTTCATCAATTCCTCCCTGACGTGTTCGATTTGCTCAAGCGTAGTGGCTGGCGCTATTTAAGGTCCAGCGTCTTCAGCAGAGCCGAGGATATTCTTTGGACCGCTGGGATCGGACCTGGAGAACGTAGTTGTGTCGAGAAGGAACAACATGGACAAACCTGAAGCAACGCAGCACCTATGCCAATGGTTGGCAGATTTCGAGCGTGCGCTGACGCGCTGCGACATTCCTGCGGCGGTGGCGCTCTTCGCCGATGAGAGCCACTGGCGCGACCTCGTCTCCTTCACCTGGAACATCACCACCCTCGAGGGAAAGGATGCTATCGCGGCCATGCTGGGGACCACGCTTTCGCGCGTGAAGCCATGCCGTTGGGTCATGGAAGGGGAGGCAAATTCGGCCGACGGCATCATCGAGGCGTGGCTCACCTTCGAGACTGCCGTTGCGCGCGGCAAGGGGCGCGTCCGGCTTAAGGGCGGAAAATGTTGGACTTTGCTGACGGCAATGACCGAGTTGAAAGGCTTTGAGGAAAGGCAAGGCGAGAGCCGCGAAAGAGGGACCGAGCACGGTGTCGTGACGGATCGCCGCAGTTGGCTTGAGCGCAAGATGCAGGAGGAGGCCGAGCTTGGCTACGGCACCCAGCCCTACTGCCTCATCGTTGGCGGTGGGCAAGGCGGGATCGGTCTAGGCGCCAGGCTGAAGCGCCTAGGCGTTCCCACCATCATCGTAGACCGGCACGGACGCGCGGGCGATGCGTGGCGGCAGCGTTACAAGTCTCTCTGTCTCCACGACCCGGTTTGGTACGACCATATGCCATATCTTCCGTTTCCCGATCATTGGCCGGTGTTCAGCCCCAAGGACAAGATCGGCGACTGGCTGGAGATGTACGCCAAGATCATGGAGCTGAATTACTGGCATTCGTCCGAATGCAAGAGCGCTCGATACGACAAGGCGATGGGCGAGTGGACCGTCAACATCGATCGAGATGGCAAGGCAGTCACGCTTCGTCCCAAACAGCTGATTCTGGCGACCGGGATGTCCGGTGTGCCGGACATCCCGGGCTTGCCCGGCGCGAATGCATTCAAGGGCGTGCAGCACCATTCCAGCCAGCATCCGGGCGGTGACGCGTTTGCCGGAAAGAAATGCGTCGTCGTCGGGTCGAACAACTCCGCGCACGACATCTGCGCCGATCTGTGGGAGCACGGCGCCGACGTAACCATGATTCAGCGCTCATCGACCCTGGTCGTGAAATCGGAGACACTCATGGAGTTGGGTCTCGCCGGTCTCTATTCGGAAGCTGCGGTCAAGGCGGGCATCACGACGGAGAAAGCCGATCTCACGGTCGCTTCGATCCCGTTCAAGATCATGCACGAGTTGCAGATCCCGCTTTATCAGAGGATCAGGAGACAGGACGCCGAGTTTTATGACCGGCTGCGGGCCGCGGGTTTCATGCTTGATTTCGGTGACGATGAATCGGGTCTATCGATGAAATACATGCGGCGTGGATCCGGATATTACATCGACGTCGGCGCTTCCGAGCTCATCGCGACCGGCAAGGTCAAGCTCAAAAGCGGCGTCGAGGTGATCGAGATAACGGAGCATGCGGTCGTGTTGAGCGACAGCAGCGAGATTGAAGCAGACCTGATCGTCTACGCGACCGGATATGGCTCCATGAATGGCTGGGCAGCCAAATTGATCTCGCAGGAAGTGGCCGATACCGTAGGCAAGTGTTGGGGGCTGGGCTCCAATACGACCAAGGATCCCGGCCCTTGGGAAGGCGAACTGCGCAACATGTGGAAACCGACCAAGCAGGAGGCGCTTTGGTTCCACGGCGGCAATCTCGCGCAGTCCCGGCATTATTCGCGGTATCTGTCCTTACAGCTGAAGGCCCGCATGGAAGGCGTTCCAACGCCGGTCTACGGCGGCATGGGGAAGGTCCACCATGTCAGTTGACTGAATTCACCGAGCATGGCGCCGCGGGTATCAGATGGGCGCGGCGGCTTTCTTTTAGCCGTAGCAAGAAGGCACGAGGGAGTTCATCCGTTCATTCGGCTTCGATCGCTGCGGATCAAGTCTTGGATCGCTCGCAGGACGCCCTTCCACACTCGTTGCCCATCTACATCGCCCACGTCGAGAAGCGCATCGGCGCGCTGAGCCGCGATCGACGGTGCCTCGTCGGGGCCATACTCCTTCACCAGAGCGTTGGCGGTGAGATAGATGTCACGCTCGCCGGTCGTGCCGAGTCCAACCATGACTGCGGCAGCATATGCCCGCCGTTCGCCGGTGCGATGACAATGGTCAATTCGACATCGTGCCCAAGCAGCGCGGGCCGGAAAATGGGCTGCTGGAGTCGCGGTTCAGCGGCGATTGGAGTTGTCGACGCCGGGCGTCGCGATGGCGAGACCGACGGGCGCGGTGTCGGCGAAGAGCATCGCGTCGGCGGCTGGTGGCGGCGCGGGAAAAGCCGCGACCTCCTGGTGCTCAGCCTCCCTGCGGGCTGCGGCTCTACGCGCGAGGAAAGCCGACTTAATCGGCTTTGTCCCGGGTCGGGAAAAGTGTTTGGCCGCGACCGGGAGAGCCAACGGGATAGCGGCGACTGACGGCGCCCCTTCGACCGGCGGTGCCGAAGATGGTTCGGCGGTGGGCGTCGCCGTCGGCTGGAACACTTGCAATGTGGTCGCCGGCTCCGCTGCCAGTGTTGTCGGTTGCGCCGCAGGTATGATGGCCGCGATCGCGACGGACGCTGTCGCGTCCTCGCTCGCCGATGCGGCAGTTTCAAGCATGTAATGCGCGATGCCGCTCGAGATGGCGGCCACCAACGACAATCCAACGATGGTCGCAACCACCATCGACAAGCGTCGGTCGCGGCGACTCGACACCGACGGGCCGGTATAGGCCGGGTGATCGCTTGGGATGGGCACCGCCGCTGTCGCCAGGAATAAATTGAGCGGGAGGTCATTTGATCTCATTGCTGCATCCATGAACCGGTTACCTTTCCTCAAGGATCTCCCGAGCGCGATAAGACCCAAACAAAAGTGCCTTTAGCGCAGCACCAGCTGGTCGAAGTCGTGCCGCGCGACAGGGTAGCGAGTTCGTATTTTCCGCACGTATGCGAGGGTTTCTGGATAGGGCGGAACGCCGCCATAGCGCAGGACCGCACCCTCGCCGGCGTTGTAAGCAGCCAGCGCGAGCGACACATCACCTTCGAAATAGGCCAGCAGCCAATGCAGATATTTAATGCCGGCGCGGATGTTCTCCGCGGGATCGAGCAGGTTCTTGGCCCCGAAGCGCCGGGCCGTCTCCGGCATCAACTGCATGAGTCCCTGAGCGTTGCCCCGAGACACCGCATCAACGCGGAATGCCGATTCCGTCTCGATGATGGCGAGGACCAGCAACGGATCGATCCTGTTGGCGATCGCGATTCTTGCAGCGAGCGACGCGATCTCCTTCGCAGTCGGGGCGATTGCAAACGGGGCTGCGAGGGCGGCCGTGGCCGGGCGGGCGCCGATTGCGCCCGCGGATTTGTTCGCTGAGCGTTCGGTCAAGCGCTCATCGGCGATCGTGCCCGGGCCTATGGGCATCATCGCTTTGTCGGAAACGCCCGTGGGATGCGCGAGCTTGACAGGAATGCCGCGCATCGCGATGAAGTCCAGCCCGCAGATCGCCACGGTGAGCAGGGATGCGGCAACGAAACGGTTGCGCAGACTTTGCCCGCGCCAACCCGACGACAGCGATGCGGAAAGGGTTTCGGCCAGCCGCTGTCGTGTGGAGATTCGCGCTGTCATCATGCCGATCCAGGAAATCGACATGGCGATACCCACCGATAGCACGGTTATGCCGATCTGGTAGGGCATCGGAAGCCGGAGCCTAAAACTCAGCATGAATGCGAAGAGAGTTACGCAGAGGCCGGCGCCGAAAACTGCCGCTGCAAACAATACGGGCCGTGTACGGTTGGCATCGCTTTCTCGGCCGGGCGCGACCAGGCTTAAGCTGATCAAGCATGCAAGTAGACAGATCAGCACGGCCAGCGTGACGGCGCCCACGTCGAAACGATCGGTGTGCCACTCATGGAAGCGAAGCATC
>WNFM01211241.1_pt1 | contig 10574 bp, 8 predicted proteins | sample 5400271 | NCBI WGS metagenome assembly WNFM01 (sample SAMN13153352, study PRJNA577476) | soil metagenome | isolation source: 60 cm saprolite on Douglas fir-dominated hillslope | place: USA:California | collected 2013-09-17 | reverse complement strand
CGGCCGCGCGCACCGCGTCCCAGTGAACATGCCCCATGTTCACTGGGACGCTCGCATGCCCGGAAGGCGCCGGAGCTTGCGAGCATCTCGACGAGGAAGCGCTGCGCCGTTGCCAGCTCGACCTGGGGCAACAGAAGCAGCGGCGTGACGAGGGCGAAGAGCCCCTGACATCACGCGAGAGTGTCAGACACGCTCCTAGCGTCTCGGGGTATCGCTGACGTAGACTCAACGGGAGTCATTCGCGTGTAGCACGCACGCACACCGAGCACCTGTCCACATCCCTGGATATCACCGCACGCGCCTTCGCGCCTATCAGCCACTTCGTCGGCTACGGCCTCTGCAAGCGCCTCGCGGCCGAGTTCTCCCGCACCATTTACCCCCGCGGCGCACCACTGAAGTGTTGTCGAATTCTTTAGCCGCTGAGAGACCGGGCTTAGCACTCGTCAACGAGCTCACGCTGTAACTGCCTGGAGAGTGATGCGGCAATGGGCCGGGGTCACCCCGGCCCATTCGCTTGCCCGCTGACCTCGCACTGCCCGACTCATGCACTCTGTTGTTGTGGCGACCCGTACGGGAGTTGAACCCGTCTCTGAGGCTTGACAAGCCTCTATCCTTGCCGATGAACGAACGGGCCTAGACTGCTAGTGTACCACAGTCTATGCGCTCGCGAGCAGCGCCATCCATGCGCTATACTGGGGAGCGGACACGCATGCGCTCGCTGTGCCGGCCCCATAGCTTAATGGACAAAGCATCGGTCTTCTAAACCGTGCATCTGGGTTCGATTCCCAGTGGGGCCGCCCCGGATTTCAAACCACCTTGCCTACGCCGCCTCTCTGCGGATCGCCTCAATTTTCGCCAGTTGACTGCAATTTTGACTGCAACCCACGCTGAAAGAGCGTTTCCATCGCCTCCGCAGCTGCCTGCGGCGCCAGGACCGAGCGCACCGGCGGCTGTTGCAGAGCATAGAGGCGCTGGCACGTGTGCAGCGGCTGATGCGGCCCGGCCCGCTGCTCGCAATGGCACAACTCAACATTGCGCAAGCTGGCTCGCAGCAACTGAACACGTCTGCACAAGGGCGTCCGGTTTCCTGGTGAAAGTACGCGTTTCAGGACGCACAAGGGAGTACGGTTACTGTGGATACGACGACGTTCAGCTCGGCCACCGTCCGGCCGAGCCAATGGTCGCCCTCGGGCGCCGGCCCGGGCAAATCCTCAATGAGAGCCCATGGCCCTGGCTCAGCAGCACAACCAGCAACAACTCGATGACAGCCATCTTCCCGACAACCACGCAATTGACGTCACAGGCATAAGCTGGGGCAATCTCTCACGGTAAGATGCCGTACCCGAGCCCTCGTCGACTCGTAAACACATAGGGGTGCTTGGCGTTTTCGCCGAGCTTCCGCCTTAGAGTGCTGACAAGTTGCTCAACGCAGTGCTCGTCTATGTCATAGTTATGGAACCCTGGCCGTACCAATCGACGTGCGAGTTCTTTCAACGAATGGATACGTCGCGGCGTGCTGGTAAGCGCGGACATAATTCGAGCCTCCTGTGCTGTCAGGGGAGTGACACCGCCGGGATGAATGAGCATGAACCGCTCTGTATCGAACCAGATCTGGGCTTTTACCGGTATCCAAGAATCAGGTACGAGGTCAATTCGTTCGCCCTGAATCCGTTCCTCCTCTGGCCCCATTGCCATACAACGTGCTAGCGCCGAGCTCCATTCCTCCTCGCTCGCGGACGGCATTACACACTCGTAATGCGTCAACGCCATCCGCTTGATTCCGACACGTAACTCGCGGTTTGAACTCACTATCAACAGGGGGACGTCCGGCAACGAATTCACTATGCCAGCGAACACCTTGATGCTCCATGCAAAATGTGACCTTTCGGCGATTAGAGTAGCCTCTGCCTCGTCTCTCGACGGGCATTCGCCTCGTTGTATTTCCGACATCGGTACTGCTAAGTCAATGACAGCAGCTACGACGCGCGGTCCTGATACCAGGTGACACTCGGTTCCAGCGCGCAATTCGCACGCGTCCACCGAGTCAGAGATGCAGCGGAGATTGGCATCGTAAGAAGTGCACCACAGTCTTCGGCACCTCTCGAAGCACGCATCATTCTTGCTGACAACGATCAAGGTGCCGCTATTTCCACTGAGCATCTCTTTCCTTGCTCCTTAATTCACTCCTCTACGATCATGCCGTCTGAGAGGCGCAATACGTGATCGGCGGCGGAGACGACCGTGAGGTCGTGGGTAGCAACGAGGAAGCCGATGTCTAACTCATGCGCCATAACGCGCATCAGCCTCACGATATCGAGCCCTGTCATCGAGTCGAGGTTGGCCGTCGGCTCATCGGCCACCACGAAGCGTGGCTTGTGCACTAACGCCCGCGCCAGTGCCACCCGTTGTTGCTCTCCACCTGACAACTCAAGGCCTCGATGGTGTGCCCGCGACCCGAGCCCTAGATGCTCAAGCATCGTACGCGCCTGCCGGTCACGCCGCTCACCCTTCACTTTCGCCAGCCGCAGTGGCACCTCGACGTTCTCTTGCGCAGTCAGTAGCGGAAAGAGGTGCGCATTTTGGAACAACATGCCCACACTCGCCCGGCGCAGACGCGCGCGGTGCGTCTCGTCCATACCGGCCAGGGCGTGACCCAATATCTTCACGCTGCCGGAGGTGGGATTGTCTAGCCCGGCCAAGATGTTGAGCAATGTCGTCTTGCCTGAGCCGGAGCGTCCACGCAATGCGACGAACTCTCCTGGCTCGACACGCAGGCTCACGCCGCGCAACGCGTGCACGACGGTGCTACCGCCTGTGCGAAATGCACGCGTTACGTCATGTGCCTCCACTAGCGGCATTCTAGCGCTCTGGTCAACCTGCACTGGCGCGATCATGTGGCGCTCTCCTCCTCCAAGTCCATGTCCAACCTTGGCTCGGCCGCAGGCGGCCACAGCTCCACGTGATCGACAGCAACGCGTACGTTGGCGCGACCGTTGAAGGGAATCGTTTCGAGCGCCTCCTTTGGGAGCTGGAGCCGGCCCACTCGGTCGATCACCACGGCCTCGCGGTGGGGCCAAGTTGAAAGTCGAGAAACTGCGGTCCCAGACGGGTCAAGCGTCTTGCCTAAAGCGCTCGGAGTACTCTCCAGTGGCCAAAGTTCCACATGATCGCGTACCTTCCATACGGCTGCCCGCCCGGAGAAGGTTAACTGTTGCATGGCTGCGGCTGGCAGTTGCAGCCATCCCCCCTGGTCGACCCGAACTGCCTCACGAAACACGCCCCCTTGGAAATCACTCGTCACATTGGATTCATTGCTTGCTAGCCTGGTTGAGCTGGTCAGGTCACGATGGATGGATTCGGCGCTTGTGCGACCGTCACGAATGACGATCGTTCTGTCAGCTGCTTCGGCCATAGCGGCGTCATGTGTGACGATGATCACCGTTAGGCCGAGCTCCCGGTTGAGCCTGCGTAGCAACGTGTAGATTTGCTGCGCGCTCGCCACATCCAACTCGCCAGTCGGTTCGTCGGCTAGGAGCAACGGAGGGTTGTTTGCGAGTGCGACGGCTATGGCCGCTCGCTGCTGCTCGCCACCTGATACTTGTTTGGGCAGCCTGTACTCTAACCCTTTGAGATCAACGAGCTGAAGGAGTTCGCGGCTGCGTTGGCGCCGCCTCCGGCTACCGGCCCGGGCGAGTACCTGCGGTAGGCTCACGTTGTCCAGTAGGGACAGTTCAGCAAGTACATTGCGCCCGCTGTGCTGCCAGACGTGCCCAATGACGAAGCGCCGAAAGTAGTTGAGCTGGGCCTCCGAGAGTTGGGTGAGTTCGTACCCTCCGACGCAACACCGACCTGCGCTCGGGACATCGAGCGCTCCGATGATGTTGAGCAGCGTACTCTTGCCTGATCCAGAGGCGCCGACGAGCGCCACCATCTCGCCCTGCGCCACTTCAAGGTGTAGCCCTTGCAACGCGACTACTTCGACCTCAGCATTGCGAACCTTGTAGATCTTGATCAGGTTATCGCAGACCACCAGTGAATCGCGCATGAGATCGCCTCTCTCGCTTTCTCTTACTAGGTCAATCTTCGTCGAGCCGAAGCGTTTGTTGTCTCTCCGGTCGACTGACAATTCGCACTGAGAACACCAAGGCGCTTCCGCACATTAGGACGAGACCACCGAAAAGGAACCCGAGTGTGTGCAGGGGCACGATGATGTGGAGCGGCTGTGCCACGAAGATAGTCGAACCAGAATAGAAGGAGCCTGCCAGATCATTCGTGAAGATGAGCGTAGGCAGTGCTGGGATGGCGACGATTGCAAGCAACAGACCGAGAACTGCGCCGAGACAGAGGGAAGTTGCATATACGATTCCTTGTTCCCACAATAACAGCTGCCCAACCTGCCGAGGTTCGGTACCAAGTGCGCGCAGTACCGCTACCGTGACAATACGGTCCCGCGCCTGGCGCCACGCTGCAATCAGAGTACCGAGCAGTGCCAGAAGGAGCGCGGTCGCTGCTCCGAACCCGAGCGAGCCGGTGAAGTTGATCTGTAGCGGATCGCTCTGCATTGCTGTGATCACAGATCGGCGGTCGGTCGCCGGAATCGTCGTGTCGCCTAGAAGGGTCAGCGGCACGAGTTGGAGCGGACTGACTTGGAGGGCAGCGCGGACGCTGGAGATTGAAGCTGGGTCGCCCTGCGTTCGCAGCCAGACGAAGTTTGGCTGTACTATAATGTCCAAATCGCGTGCCAGCGCAGTAGCGTAGGTCGAGTAGTCCACCAGCACGCCAACGTCGCCGACATCATAGACCGATGGGATATGTGCAACAACGGCCACGGCGACGCATTGTAGGTGTTTGCCATTGTTGCCCGGCAGTGGCAGAGAGAATGACCCTCCTGCGGAGATGTGTAGCGCTGAAGATCCCGCAGCGTCGAGAATGACTGGCACCTTGTCACCCATGCGCAAGTCGCTCTGTCGAAGCACTAGATGCGACATAAGCTCCCCGAGGGGTTGTGTGGATTCGTGGGTTGTCCAAATAGCCGTGTGCGCAAAGGTAGCTGCGTCCACAGCGATGATTTGTAGAGCGGTCCCATTCATGCCTTGGCCACTCCCCCCGAGAGATGCCACTGCGCGATAGCCCGGCGAGACCGTGACGACCCCTGGGATCCTTTGGTAGGTCGCAGTCACCGTAGACAGACTCGCGTCGCGGTTAGGAGGGCTCGGCAATAATCCACCGCCAAAGTCGGCGACGGCTTGATATGCAGCGAGGTCTATGATCCGTTGCGACGCAGTGGCGCTCGCGGTGACTGTGAAGACCGCAAACGCCACGGTCATGGCGAGGAGTAGGGTAATGCGAACAGCCTGCCGCGGCGAGCGCCCAAGCTGTGTGAGGGCGAGCATGAGTGGTGCCCCAGGCATGCGCGAGGCTGCCCACGCTCCGGCCCTGAGTATAACTGGAAAGGTACGCAGCGCGAGGAGCCCGCCCGCCAACAGCAAGCACAGTGGCGCTACCAGCGCCAATAGGGTAAAGCTCGCCTTCACTGAGCTGTCCAGTGCGAAGTCAGCATATCCCGCGATTGCGAGGAGCGCTGCTAGCACGTCCAGGTAGAGGCGCTGCCAGAGTGGACTACGTTGTGCGCGCGTCGCGTCTTGACGAAGTGCCAGAATGTTTAGGCCAGACGCTCGCCAGATCGCCGCCACCATGGCGCTGGCAGCCGCCACTGCTGCCAGCCCGGCGAGCCACCCGACGCGTATTATGAGTTGTTGTGGGTCCAAAGGGAGGCTGGCGATCGCGCCCACGTCCTGCGGTGGCAACAACATGCCCGCGATCAGGCGCACGATCCCGGCGGCGATCGGTGGACCAATCACCAGCGCGAGGAGCCCAATCACTATGCTCTGCACTGCGAACGCACCCAGCAGTTGCAAGCGACTGGCACCCCGACTGCGCAGCGTGGCAATCGCAGTCGCCTGATCATCGATCACCAGTTGTGCCACCAGGCCTAAGAAGAGCAACACCAGGCCAACTACTTGGATGAGGAGTATCCATACTGGCAGCTCGGCAAATCCCCTACGCTGGCTGTTTTGGCTCAGCGCGTCAAATATGGCGCTATGATAGGTGGCGGCCTGGACACCGCCAATGGACGTTAATCCATAGTAGATGTCGCTATCCAGTGCGCGAGTCTGGTTAGTCAGCCGATCGAGGTTCCGCACGCTGAGCTGTGGGATTGCCACGGGGTACGTCCAATAAAGATCCCACTCTGCTCCTGTCGTGCCCGGCTGCTGCGAGATAACAGCGTGCTCCCATGAGGCCCCGCTCCCTATGATGGCCTCACTTGTGGCGATGGCGCTGTAGATCGGCGGTGCACTCCCAGCTTCACCGCTCTCGGTCTGTGGTCCATATCCCGGATCTGCAGATGGTTGCAGTGCCGTGAAGATACCCACGACACGCAGATGCACGCCGCGCGTGCGATCTTGCAGTGGGCTGCCTAGTAAGAAGCCTGTGCCGACGCGAAGAGCCAGGGCATTGGCGGTCGCCTGGGTGACGAGAACCTCGACCTCTGCAGCTTTGGCGCGCGGGAGGCGACCCTGGACGACGTACGCCCTCTCAGAGAGGGCCGCCTCCGGGAACCCAGTGAGAGCGAGCGTCCCCAGCGAGGGACCTGCGTTGGGAAGTATTGTGATCGGATGAGAGGTCATTGCGAACTGCGCAGGTCCGATGGTGAATGCAGGCAGATCTTGACGGACTAGAAGATCGACTCGGCTCGCGACGTCGGCGGTGTGTGCAATGGCTGCCCCGTCCATCCTAACGTCGATTTGGAGCGAGCGTTGGGCGGGATCGGCCGGGAGCACACGGTGCAGGCCGGCGCTCGTCGCCACATCGGAGAATAAGGGGACCGTGCAGACGAGAACGACGGCGGCGAGGACGCCCACTCCAGCGATGATTACCAAGCGCCATGATGTCTGCAGGCGCCAAACCGCCAATGTCACTACTGGCGGGACAAGCGTCAACTGACGTCTGGAGGTAGTGTGAACCGAATCTGGCGTGTTCGCTTTGGGCATGTTGTACCTCATAGCCAGGTAGTGGACACAGCACTAGTCAATGCAGTACTCACCTTGTTGGTGTGCAAGTCGCTGCAAGAAGGATAACCGGCCAAGCTCAATTGCCGGTGTGAAGGGAAGTAAACGGTACGTCAACGGCGAGTCAACACCTCGTGCAAATTGGTCGGTGGACGAGCTGCCTCCCTAGCATCTGGCAGCGGGAGGAGTAATAATGGGGCTGGGGCTGTGGACGTAGGGCGTTGAGCTGTGTGTAAGCCGGAGGCAGGCAAGGAGCCTTGGAGGCGCAGGTGACCGTCTTGGTCGTCGACGACGACGTGTCGATTGTCGGGCTGATGCGTGACTACCTCGAGGCACAGAACTTCATCGTTGAGTCAGCGTTCGAGGCGGAAGAGGCGCTCGCCATCCTAGGGCGAGCGCGCGTAGACTGCCTGCTCTTGGACGTCATGCTCCCTGGCCTATCCGGCTTTGATCTCTGCCGGCATGTCAGAGAGACCTCCGAGATGCCGATCCTGTTCTTGTCCGCACGCGACAGCGATATCGACAAGATTCGGGGGCTGGGTATTGGAGGCGACGACTACATTGTAAAATCCGCGACTCCCAGCGAGGTCGTAGCTCGAGTGCAAGCGGTGTTGCGGCGTTCCCGAGCTACCAGCCAGTTCCCACCTCCTCCCAACGTTCCCCTCGACTTCGGCCGGCTCCTGGTCGACTTGAGTGCCCACCAAGTACGGATAGACGAGTACCCCATACCACTAACTGCCAAGGAATTCGAACTGCTCCGCTTTTTGGCCGAGCACCCCCATCAGGTGTTCACCCGCGACCAACTCTTCGAGCGATTTTGGGGCGAGTTCGGCGATCGCCATACGGTAACGGTACACATCGGGCGCATCCGCGACAAACTTGGGATGGGACTGACACTGCCGAACTATATTGCGACGGTTAGGGGCGTAGGGTACCGGTTCGAGGGGATACGGACATGAGGATACCGTTCGCAGACGATGGTTTCGCGTCGATTTCCGTGCAGCTGGTACGTCGGTCTGCCTCCCCAATGCTCTACCTGTGCCTCATCGCAGGACTGCCTCACCTATTGGGTCGCGGACCGCGTACGCGCGTGCGCCGGTTCCTCATCCGGCACTGCTGGCCGGTAGCGGGTCTGATGCTGCTTGCATTGGCCGTCCAGGTTACTACGCTGTATGTTGTCAACCCACCAAATTGGTCGAGCAATGGGTTTGTCCACTTGATGGCGCTTGGACTCCTTGTGACCGTCCTGCTGCTCACTCTGCTCAGCGTCCTCTGTTTGGTGAACATCAGCCAGCTTTCCATCCGCCAATGGCTCATGTTGACCAGTGCCTCCCTGCTCCTGTATCCCTTTGCGGCATTGCTCATCTTCGGCATACTGTATTTCCTGACACAGTCGTCGAGTTGGCCAGGCCACCTGGTGCTCGACACCGCTGTTCTCAACATCTTGGTGATCGGCGTACCGCTGATCACTTTCCTTATCACGGCGGCCCGAGCCGTTCGATTTCTCACTAGGACGTTGATTTGGCCACTATCGGCAATGGATCACGCGGCTCGGCAGATCGCCGGCGGTGATCTTGCAGTCACCCTGCCCGCTTCGCGCGTTCGAGAGGTCGCTCAGGTCGCTGCTGCTCTCGACCGCATGGGTCAAGAGCTGCGCAAAGCCTTAGAGCGGCAGGAAGACCTCGAGCAGCAGCGCCGACACTTCGTGAGCGCGATTGCCCACGATCTCCGAACGCCCTTGTTCTCTCTACGCGGGCACTTGGAAGGAGTCGCAACGGGGGTGGCCAAGACGCCAGAACAGACGGAGCGGTACATTAGCATCTGCCTTGAGAAGGCGAACATGCTTGAGCGTCTCGTCGAGGATCTGTTCACCTATGCCCGTCTTGAATATCTTGACCGGCTTCCCGACACAGTTCCGTTGGACCTCGGTACGCTCCTGCAAAGCATTATGGAGAGTTTTCAGCCGCAAGCGGCAGTCAAGGGTGTCACCATTATGGTCACTGGTCCAGACACACGGTCGGACCCTCTCATCGCGGGTGACCGCTACATGCTCACGCGCGCGGTCGAGAATTTGCTGGATAATGCCCTGCGGTACACCTCAGCTGGTGGGACCATCACAGTGCGATGGTACCCAGAGGCAACACGTATGGTGCTGACAATTACGGACACTGGGCCGGGCTTCACCCCAGAGGACCTGCAGCACCTGTTTAATCCACTCTATCGCAGCGAACGTTCGCGCAATCGTCGGACAGGTGGGGCAGGCCTAGGACTGGCCATTGCCCAGCGTATGTTCCAGGCGCATGGAGGCGACCTAAGCGCTAGCAACATCGCGAGATCTGGAGCACAGTTAACCGGAATCCTTCCCCGGACACAGGCGATCACGTCAGCTGACGTCGCTAGCAGGGCGTGATACTTTTCCAGTGCTAACTCGGGAGATGGGCGGCCAGTGCCTATTGCTCCTACTACCACGTCAGTTCCCACGTACACCTCTGCCCCAGTGCACCAGACGTGCCGCAAGTGGCCGAGCGTCCCTACCTCTACCGCAATCTGGGTGAAATACTTTAACGTCTGCTCGTGCGACGCTACCGCCAGGTCCGGCAGACGCTCCACCAATCGCAAAGGGACCTGCCGTCACAGGCGGCCGGCGCGTCGACGGTACTGGTGGCGCCATTTGCCGACGCCTGCCAGCGGTTGGTACCTGACCAATCGCGCGGCGAAAGCGCCTTGAGCGCTGGCCACATGCGTTGGGTGGTCGTCTCCAGGCAGATTCGCCGATTGCGCGCTCATGCACTGAGCCTGCACGCGAAATCGCACACGAGTCGCGCGAAGCCGGCGCCTGCGGGAGCCGCTTCGCGGGCGCGTCGCTATTCCCGGAACGGCGGTAGACCGCACGGCCGTACGGCGTCCTCGGCACCTACTTGCCTCTAGCGATCGACGCTGACAGGAAAACTGCCGCATTTGACGCAGATCTTCCGCAAACTGCAAGGGCACGGCTTCGCGCATCTGCGGACAATTGTCGCTCAGCTTATAGCCGCCCAGCTTAGTGCGCGACAGCGCCACCTCGAGTGGGCTGGTCGTCCACCCCGCCGCGCAGCCCACCACTCCCGAGTACACGACAGCTCCGACAGTTCCAGTGGTGGTTTCTCCTGCCCAACGCCGTTTGAGCAACAAGCAGTATACGATGCGCGACCACAGGCACTTTCTGCATAAGCGAATCCGGCATGCAGCCGACTGGTGCACCGCTTTCCACGCGGTGCTCCGCATCCGCAATGGCGGCGCGCTCTTGGTGTAGCTGGAGGAGCTGGGATACTGTCACTTCGCTGACTGCCGGCGCGTTGGTATTGGCGTGAAGCGCGATCTGCCAGCCATCGCTGCGGCGTTGTTGTGTGGGGTGAGCAATGCGCAGGTCGAAGGACACCTCAATCGCCTGCAGCTGATCGAGCAACATGTGGACGGGCGTACTGGCTTGCCGCTGCTGCGCCAGTGCATCCTGTATGCGATCTA
>WNFM01240026.1_pt1 | contig 10575 bp, 8 predicted proteins | sample 5400271 | NCBI WGS metagenome assembly WNFM01 (sample SAMN13153352, study PRJNA577476) | soil metagenome | isolation source: 60 cm saprolite on Douglas fir-dominated hillslope | place: USA:California | collected 2013-09-17 | reverse complement strand
TCTCGGCACGCTGGAAGTCTCCCACTCGTCCCGCCACGGAACTCGGGTTGAGACCGCCGCCGCTTGATGGACCCCGACGAACTTACGGGGCCGCCCACTAAGCCGGCTCACCGTGGAGCTGCTTACTGCGCTTGTGCCGGTCCGGGCCGGGCCCGATACTTCTGGGTATGCGGGCATCCCGTGGCCGGCTTGCGTCCCCCTCGCCAGGGGTGCGCGCGTGTGATGCCGACCGGGACCGGGTCATCGGCGAGCTGCGGGAACGTTTCGCTGACGGGTCGCTCGCGCAGGAGAGCTTTGTCTTCCGGGTCGACGCCGCGCTGCGCGCTCGGCGGCACGGCGAGCTGGCCGAGATCCTGGCCGACCTGCCCGGTCCCCGGGTGTCACCGGCCCGGGCCGCTCTCGGCCGCCTGGCCCAGGCCAGGCGCGCCGCCGCACGCTGGATGGCCGGATACCTGCAGCCGCCACCGCCCGCGCTCATCCTTCCGCCCGGCACGAAGGGCACCTTCACCATCGGCCGCGACGCAGCCTGTGACCTGGTCCTCTCGGACATGACGGTGTCCCGCACCCACGCGGGCCTGCAACGCGAGGCTGACGACTGGATGCTGAGCGACGCAGGCTCCACGAACGGCACCCGCCTCAACGGCTGGCGGGTCACCGAGCCGGTCCCGGTCCGGGCCGGAGACCAGGTCACATTCGGGGCGCTGACCCTCGTGGTCGCCGAGCCTGCCCAGCGAGCCACGGTCGTCTTGACGCCGTAGAGTCGGGGCGTGACCCTGGTTCTCCTGGTACGGCATGGCCTGACGGCCGCCACCGGCACCGTTCTGAGCGGCTGGACTCCTGGGATCCCGCTGGACGACCGCGGCCGCCAGCAGGCCGGAGCTCTCGCGGCGAGGCTCGCCCGGGTGCCGCTTGACGCGATCATCACCAGTCCACTGCAGCGGTGCCGGGAGACGGCGGAGGTGATCGCCGTGACCGGCGAGGGCCGCCCGCTGGCCGTGCGGGAGGACGAGCGGCTCGGCGAGTGCCATTACGGGGACTGGACCGGCCAGCCGCTGAAGCGGCTGGCCCGGGAACCGCTGTGGCGGGTCGTCCAGGCGCACCCGGGCGCAGCGCGGTTCCCTGGGGCCGACGGGGAGTCCATCATGGATATGCAGCACCGAGCGGTCAGCGCGATCCGGGACTGGAACGAGCGGCTCGGAGCCGGCGCGGTCTACCTGATCTGCTCGCACGGCGACGTGATCAAGTCTGTCATCGCCGACAGCCTGGGCATGCACCTCGACATGCTGCAGCGAATCCAGGTCGACCCGTGCTCGCTCACGGCGATCCGGTACACGCCGCTGCGGCCGTTCGTGTTGCGGATGAATGACATCGGTGGCGGAGTTGACAGCCTCAGGAAGCCCGAGCCGAGGCGGTCACGGGCCACAGCGCGCCGTGAGACCGACGCGGCGGTGGGCGGCGGGGCGGGAGGATAGCGTTATGGCGGTTTATACCTACGACCCCCCGGAACGGTTCGTGGCCGGGACGGTCGGTCAGCCCGGGGAGCGCACGTTCTACTTGCAGGCCAGCGGCAACGGCCGGGTCACCAGCGTGGCGCTGGAGAAGGTTCAGGTGAGCCGCCTGGCCGAGCGCCTGGACGAACTGCTGGACGATGAGCTGCGCAACAGCGGGGGACAATCATCGGTGCCGGCCGCCGCGCCCGTCAGCCTGGCCGACGACGGACCGCTTGACCTGCCTCTGCTCGAGGAATTCCGGGTAGGCGTCATCGCCTTGGCGTGGGACGCTGAAATGGAGCGCGTCGTCATCGAGGCGCAGGAGGAGTCGGAGACGCCGGTCGAGTACCTTTCCGACGACGTACCCGAGGACGGTCCTGGAGTGTTGCGGGTGCGGATCACGGCGGGGGCGGCGCGGGCGTTCTCTCAGCGGGCGCTGCAGCTGGTCAGCCAGGGTCGGCCGCCCTGCCCGCTGTGCGGGCTGCCCCTCGATGCCACCGGGCACATCTGCCCGCGGCAGAACGGGCACCGGGTCAGCAATGCCTGAGCCGCTGCAGCGCGGCCGCGGGCCACGCCAGCGGCAGCGACGTCGCATCGGTCCCATCGGCCCCTTCGGTGACGGCGATCCCGGTGATGCCGCCGGCCCGGCCGCGGCCGAGGCCGACGTCAGCCCGGCCAGCCTCCCGGATGGCGACGTGGCCGCGCTGGACCTGCTGGCTAAGGGCAGCCTGGAGGTGGAGGGCAGGCTGGTCGTGGCCTCGAATGCCACGCTGTACTGCACGGTCCGCGATGCGGGCCGGGAGGCGGCCTGCGTGTACAAGCCGGTGGCCGGCGAGCGCCCGCTCTGGGACTTCCCGGAAGGCAGCCTGGCCGGCCGCGAGGTGGCCGCCTTCCAGGTGTCCGCAGCGGCGGGCTGGCACCTGGTTCCGCCGACCGTATTCCGCGACGGCCCGTTCGGGCCCGGCATGTGCCAGCTGTGGATCGAGTCGGACGAGTCGGTGGATGTCATCGCGCTCGCCCGCAGCAATGACCATGCGGCACTGCGGGACATGGCCGTCTTCGATGCCGTGGTGAACAACGCCGACCGCAAGATCGGCCATCTCCTGCCGGACCGCGACGGCAAGCTGTTCGGCTGCGATCATGGCGTCTGCTTCGCCGAGGACTACAAGCTGCGCACCGTGCTCTGGCAGTGGCGGGGCCGCGAGCTCCCGGTGACTTCGGTCGAGGCGCTGCGCAGGCTGCAGCGGGCGCTGAACGGCGGGGAGCTGCGCGGCGAGCTGGGCCACTGGCTGTCTCCGGGCGAGGTCGAGGCCACCAGGCAGCGGGTCGAGCTGCTGCTGCGGCACCGGATGCACCCGTTTCCGCCGGAAGACTGGCCCGCCGTCCCCTGGCCCCCGGTTTAGCCCGGGGGATAACCCCCGGACCCCCAGACCGGGGGGCTTCGCCCCCCGGAGCCGCATCCGGCATCTCCCTTGGCGCCGACCTTAACGACCGCCGTGCTCGCCGCGGTCGCCGCGGCGCCTCAGGTAGCGCTCGAACTCACGGGCGATCGCGTCGCCGCTCGCCGCGGGGTCGTCCGTCGCGTCCCGTTGCTCCTCGAGCGTCCGCACGTACTCGGCGACCTCGGTGTCCTGGTCAGCCAGCTCATCCACTCCGCGCTCCCAGGCCCGCGCGTCGTCGGGCAGGTCGGCCAGCGGCAGCGTCACGTCCAGGATGTCCTCGACGCGGTGGAGCAGAGCCAGCGTGGCCTTGGGGCTGGGCGGCTGGGCTACGTAATGCGGCACGGCCGCCCACAAGGACACCGAGGCGACGTCGGCGGCGACACAGGCGTGCTGGAGCACGCCCACGATGCCGGTGGGCCCCTTGTAGTCGACCGGGTCCACGTTCAGCCGCGCGGACAGCTTGGCATCGGAGACGGCTGCGGTCACCGGCACCGGGCGAGTGTGCGGCGAGTCGGCGAGCAGCGCACCGAGCAGGATCACCAGATCGGTACCCAGCTCGGTGAAGGCGGCCACGAACTCGTCGCTGAACGCGCGCCAGCGCATGTTGGGTTCGATCCCGTGCAGCAGGATCAGGTCACGGCCGATGCCCTCGGGCCGGGCCAGCGTCATCCGGCTGGTCGGCCAGACCAGCCGGTCCGTGCGCCCGTCGGATACCTCCATGACCGGGCGGGTCACCTGGAAGTCGTAGAAGTCCTCGGGATCGATGGCGCCGAGCGGGGTGGACTGCCACGCGCCGGCGAGATGGCTGATCACCCCGCTGGCGGCCTCGCCGGCATCGTTCCAGCCCTCGAAGGCGGCGATGACTGCAGGCGAGCTGAGCTTTCCAATACCGTCGAGCTCGATCTCCGACCACCTCCTCCGGTTTCCCCCTGGCTCCAGATTACGTGCATGAGCATGATCGCCGCGTAATGTGGCCGGCGGGTTGCCCGGTAGCTGCCCGGGCTGGCACAGATCATGCGACTCCGGCGGCCTGGCTGGCCCGCGCCCCAAGGTGCGCCGCCGAGTCCCGGTCGTCGCCGTGGCGGGCGAGGGCTGGCACCTACAATTGGGCGCACTATGAGCTTCGACATCCAGCCTCCGCGCCTTGAGCCTGCCGACCGGGACGCGGCCGCGGACCTGCGCAAGCCCGCTCTGAGAGCGGCGATCGGGAAGCGCCTGCTGGTCGCGGACGGCGCCATGGGCACCATGCTGCAGGGCTGCCCCATCACGCTCGACGACTTCGCCGGGCATGAGGGCTGCAACGAGATACTGAACGTCACCCGGCCGGACATCGTCAGGTCGATACACGACGGCTATCTCGAAGCCGGGGTGGATTGCCTCACGACAAACACGTTCGGCGCGAATCTCGGCAATCTCGGCGAGTACGGCATCGCCGAGAGGATCGTCGAGCTGGCCGAGGCGGGGGCGCGCATCGCCCGCCAGGCCGCCGACGACTGGTCCAGCGCCGCGCGGCCCCGCTGGGTACTCGGCTCCATGGGCCCGGGCACGAAGCTGCCGACGCTCGGCCACGTCACCTTCGCCGAGCTTCGGGACACCTACCAGGCGAACGCGGCCGGCCTGCTGCGCGGCGGGGCCGACGCGCTGATCGTCGAGACCTGCCAGGATCTGCTGCAGGCCAAGGCCGCGATCATCGGGGCCCGGCGGGCCGCGGCCGCGGCCGCGGCCGAGTCCGGCGCCGACATCATGCTGATCGCCCAGGTGACGATCGAGACGACGGGGGCGATGCTGCTCGGCTCGGAGATCGGCGCGGCGCTCACGGCGCTGGAGCCGCTCGGCATCGACCTCATCGGCCTGAACTGCGCGACGGGGCCCAGCGAGATGAGCGAGCACCTGCGCTACCTGGCCGCGCACTCACGGCTGCCGCTGTCCTGCATGCCGAACGCCGGCCTGCCCGAGCTGACCTCGGACGGCGCCTACTACCCGGTCACCGCCGCCCAGCTCGCCGACGCGCACGAGGGCTTCGCCCGCGAGTTCGGCCTCGCGCTGGCGGGCGGCTGCTGCGGCACCACGCCTGAGCACATGGCCGAGGTAGTGCGGCGCCTGCGGGGCCGCCCGCTCACCCCCCGCGAGCCCCAGCCCGAGCCCGGCGTGGCCTCGCTCTACCAGCACGTGCCGTTCCGGCAGGACACCGCGTTCCTGGCGATCGGGGAGCGGACCAACGCCAACGGATCCAAGGCGTTCCGCGAGGCGATGATCGCGGAACGCTACGACGACTGCGTCGAGATCGCCCGCGCGCAGACCAGGGACGGCGCGCATCTGCTGGACGTCTGCGTGGACTACGTCGGCCGGGACGGCGCCGCGGACATGAGGCAGGTGGCCGGGCGGCTGGCCACGGCCGCGACCCTGCCGCTGGTGCTCGATTCCACCGAGCCCGACGTGATCCGGGCGGGCCTCGAGCTGCTCGGCGGCCGTGCGGTCGTGAACTCGGTCAACTACGAGGACGGCGACGGACCTCAGTCACGGATGGCCCGGGTCATGCCGCTGATCCGCGAGCACGGCGCCGCGGTGATCGCCCTCACCATCGATGAGCAGGGGCAGGCCCGGACGGCCGAGTGGAAGCTCGCCGTGGCCACCCGGCTGATCGAGGACCTGACGGGCCGCTGGGGCATGCAGGTGTCCGACATCATCGTCGACTGCCTAACGTTTCCGATCGCCACCGGGCAGGAGGAGACCAGGCGGGACGCCATCGAGACCATCGACGCGATCCGCGAGCTGAAACGCCGCTTTCCCGAGGTGCAGACGACGCTCGGAGTCTCCAACGTCTCATTCGGACTGAACCCGGCGGCCCGCGCCGTGCTCAACTCGGTGTTCCTCGCCGAGTGCACGGCGGCCGGGCTGGACTCGGCGATCGTCCACGCGTCCCGGATCATGCCGATATCCCGGATACCGGAGGACCAGCTTCCCGCCGGCGGGAGGGATACGATCCGCTCGCCCGGCTGCTCGAGCTGTTCGAGGGCGTCGACGCCGCCGCGGTCAAGGCCAGCCGGGCCGCCGAGCTCGCCGGGCTGCCCCTGTGGGAGAGGCTGAAGCGGCGGATCATCGACGGCGAGAGGATCGGCCTGGAGGCGGACCTGGATGAAGGACTCGCCAGCCGACCCGCTCTGGAGATCGTCAACGACATCCTGCTCGACGGGATGAAGACCGTCGGCGACCTGTTCGGCTCCGGCCAGATGCAACTGCCGTTCGCGCTGCAGTCGGCCGAGGTGATGAAGGCCGCGGTGGGCTACCTCGAGCCGCACATGGAGCGCTCCGGCGAGGCTGGCAAGGGCAAGATCGTGCTGGCCACGGTCAAGGGCGACGTCCACGACATCGGCAAGAATCTGGTCGACATCATCCTGTCGAACAACGGCTACGACGTGGTCAACATCGGCATCAAGCAGCCGATATCCGCGATCCTCGAGGCTGCGGACTCCAGCCGCGCGGACGTGATCGGCCTGTCAGGACTGCTGGTGAAGTCCACCGTGGTGATGCGAGACAACCTGGCCGAGCTGAACTCACGGCACCTGGCCGGCCGGTGGCCGGTGCTGCTCGGCGGCGCCGCCCTCACCCGGGCGTATGTGGAGCAGGACCTGGCCAGCCTGTTCGATGGCGAGGTCCGTTATGCCCGCGACGCATTCGAGGGACTGCGGCTGATGGACGCGTTCATGGCGGTCAAGCGCGGGGAGGCGGGCGCGCAGCTGCCGGCATTGCGGCAGCGGCGGGTGCAGACCGGGGCCCGGGTGCGGATCACCGAGCCAGATGCCGTGCCGGCCCGGTCGGACGTGGCGGCGGACAACCCGGTGCCGGTCCCGCCGTTTCTCGGTGACCGGACCATCAAGGGGATCCAGCTGGCCGACTATGCGGCCTTCCTCGACGAGCGCGCGACGTTCATGGGCCAGTGGGGCCTCAAGCCGTCACGGGGCGACGGCGGCCCCACCTATTCTGAACTCGTCGAGACCGAGGGGCGGCCCCGCCTGCGGATGTGGCTCGAGCGGATCCAGACCGACGGCCTGCTGGACGCCGGCGTCGTCTACGGCTTCTTCCCGGCGGTCAGCGAAGGCGACGATCTTGTCATTCTCGACGAGAACGGGAACCAGCGCGAGCGCCTGGAGTTCCCGCGCCAGCGCCGCGACCGCCACCTGTGCCTGGCCGACTTCTTCCGCTCGCGCGAGTCGGGCGAGACCGACGTGATCGGATTCCAGCTGGTCACGGTGGGAGCGAAGATCAGCGAGGCGACCGCGGAGCTCTTCGCGAAGAACGCCTACCGTGACTACCTCGAGCTGCACGGCCTCTCGGTGCAGCTGGCCGAGGCCCTCGCGGAGTACTGGCACGGCCGCGTCCGGCAGGAGCTTGGCATCGACGGCGACGATCCTGCTGGCCTCGATGACATCCTCAAGGTGAGGTACCGGGGCTGCCGTTACGCGTTCGGCTACCCTGCCTGCCCGGACCTGGAGGACCGGGCCAAGGTCATGCGGCTGCTGTACCCGGAGCGGATCGGGGTCACGCTGTCGGAAGAGTTCCAGCTTGCGCCGGAGCAGTCCACGGACGCGCTGATCGCGCACCACCCAGAAGCGAAATACTTCAGCACCTGACGATGCTGCGCCAGCCCACCGAGCCGGCCGAGCCGACGGAGTCGGCCGACCCTACGAAGCCCGCCGAGCCCGTGCCGGTCGCCGAGCCTGCCCCGTACGACCCTTCTCAGGGCGACCGGGCCGCGTGGCCAGCATCGTCCGTCGACCAGAGGCTGCAAGCCGTCCTCTTCGACATGGACGGGCTGATCGTCGATTCCGAGCCGCTCTGGTTCGAGGTTGAGTGCGCGGTCATGGCCCGGATGGGCGGGCAGTGGAGCGAGGCGGACCAGCAGGCGCTCATCGGCGGGTCCCTGCCGCGCACAGTCTCCTACCTGCTGGCCAGGGCAGCCCGGCCGGCCAGCCCGCAGGAGGTCGGCCGCTGGCTGGTCGAGGGAATGAGGTCTCTGCTCATGTCGCGGACCCTGACCATGCTGCCTGGGGCAGGGGAGCTGCTGGCCGAGGTGCGCGCCGCCGGGATCCCCCATGCCCTGGTCACGTCCTCCGAGCGCCCGATCATGGACGCCGTCCTGCTGCGGCTCGGGATCAGCTTCGGCGCGACGGTCTGCGCCGACGACGTGACCCGCGGGAAGCCCGACCCGGAGCCATATCTGAGGGCGGCTTCCCTACTGCGAGCCGACCCGCGGTACTGCGTGGCGCTCGAGGACTCTCCCAACGGCGTAGCCGCGGCCGAGGCTGCGGGCTGCCGCATGGTGGCGGTGCCGAGCCTGGTGCCAATCCAGGCCAAGCCGGGGAGGATTGTCGCGGCTTCGCTCAGCCGGGTCGACCTGGCGATGTTGCGGGACCTGGTCGCCGCAGGCTAGCCCAAAGGGGGTTGTCGATGCTGCGATTTGCGGGGCGCGGCGGCCGGCAAAACTACTGGCGGCCGAGCTGACGAGGGATGAGGGGTTCCGTCGGCGGTTCTTGCGGGAGGCGCGGGCGGTCGCCGCAGTAGATCATCCGCACATCATCCCGGTGTATGAGGCGCGCGAGGCAGCACATCCCGCCGCATCGAGCCGGAGATCGACCTCAGCGGGTCGCCTACCGGCCGGGGGTTGTCGCGGCTCCACGCGAAGCTCATCGCCGGGCCCGACGGAAGCTGGTCCGTTGTCGATCTCGGCTCGCCGAACGGCGACCACATCAACCTCGGCGCCTGGACCATGATCACCATCATCCGCAGCTCACCGTAGCTCACGCCTCGACTAACCCGCCTGCACGGTCGGCGGCCAGTCGGCGGCTTGGCGACCGGGTGTGTGGTCTTAGCTGGCTCCAGCGTGTGCGACCATGAAGGAGGGGTACGGCTGCCGCATGCCTCGTAGCGGAGCGCTCGGGCGACACGCGGCACGAGTGGAGCGGCTGTGAATACCTGGAACAGCATCGCATGGTTCCCGATCTGCGTGGGGCTGACGGGAGTGGGACTGGCCCTCAGCTGGCTTACCTGGCGACGCCGGGGAGTTCGGCGGGGCGTCCGGGCCGCTGCGTGGTCGTCGCTGCCGCTGGCCCTTTATCTGACGGGCTCGATCCTGCTGGTCGGTCGGATCGGCTCCGCGGTCGTGAACTTCGCGCAGTCGTTCGTATTCTCACCCAAGACCTGGTCTGGCGTGGCCCTCTTCGTCGTCGCCGCGCTGATCTTCCTGGTCTCCGGCGGGATTCCGCTCCTGTCGTCGGTACGGAGGCGGGCCAAGAAGAAGGAACTCAAGCAGGCTGGCTCGGCCACGGCCGCTGCCGCCGCTGCCGGCGGCAAGGTAGCTGTGCCGGCAGGCCGGGACGACCCCGCATCGGTCGCAGCCACGACGGTGGCCACCCCGGCCCGAGCAGCCAAGCGGGGCAAGGGCGCCGCAGCCGACGACGACAGCCTCGACGCGGACGTCGCGGACATCCTGCGCCGCCGCGGCATCCGCTAGGCCAGAACACCGCAGCAGCCCGGCGACGCCCAGAGCCGCCGTGGGCACGACCTTGCCGAACCGCACCGCCATCACCTGACCGGGCTGCGCCCGCTAGCGGCACTACGCGCGCTGCCGCGTCGTGCCCGCCAGGGTCTTGCACCACCAGGATCGCGCGGGACAGCGCGGGCCGCCCTCGCCAATGACCTCGGCATCCCGGACCGTCAGCTGGTCTGGCCGCCCGTCGGCTGGATCGGTTCGTGTGCCCACTGAAAGGGCTTCTGCCCGTGTCGGCGGCATAGCCACGTTGGAAAAGCAGGCGGCGAAATTTTTTTCGATAAACCTCCGATGTAAGCGCTGAACCCGGCTGTTTTGTCGGTAGGGGCCGATACCGTGGTCACAGGCCAAGCACCACCGGACCGCCTGCGCGGAGGAGGTAAACCCGATGACCGCCCCGATCCCCGAGCCCGGGCCGGAAGAAGAGCAGCCGCCCGGCGGCGCCCCCGGCCCGCAGGCCTGTGATGGCTGGGGCGGCCCGGGGTGGGCCTGGGCGCCCGGCAGCGCCGGCGCCGGCCCGGTGCCGCGGTGCGAGCGGCCCGGCCCGCAGCCCGACCTCCCGTCCGCGGACGGGTTGCCGGCGGGGCTGGATTACGCGGCGCTGGTGGCGGCGCTGGCGGCGTCCGGCGCGCTGGACACCGACCCCGGGGACCAGGACGGCGAGCTGGCTGACTGGGCGGCTGGAGCCGTGCGACCCGGCGGCGGTGGCCGCGGTGGCGGTGGAGCACATGGACCCGGGCCCGGCGCTGGCCGGGTGGCTGGAGGTCGCCGCCGCAGGGGCGGGCTGGCTGGATGAGTACGGGCTGGCCGGGGTGGCGGTCGCGAGCCGGCGGGCGGCGTCGCGGGCGCAGGCCGCTGAGCTGGCCGCGGTGGCGCAGATCGCCGCCCGCGCCGCGGCGGCGGACCGGAAGATCGGCCTGGAAGCGGACGGCCGCCCCGCCCGGGTCTGCCGCGATGCGCTGGCGCAGATCGAGTTCGCGCTGGGGCTGACCCATTACGCCGCCGAGGAGTGGGCCGAGCTGGCGGTCACCCTGGCCTGGCGGCTGCCGGCGACCGGGCGGGCGCTGGCGGGCGGGCGGGTCGACCTGGACCGGGC
>WNFM01215908.1_pt2 | contig 10575 bp, 9 predicted proteins | sample 5400271 | NCBI WGS metagenome assembly WNFM01 (sample SAMN13153352, study PRJNA577476) | soil metagenome | isolation source: 60 cm saprolite on Douglas fir-dominated hillslope | place: USA:California | collected 2013-09-17 | reverse complement strand
GCCACGGGCCATTGCGGATGGATGGCGCCGCCGTGGACGTGATTCAAGCTCCGAAACCGGAGCCACGAATCATGCGCGACGAACTTAGCGATTATGAATGGACCGCCGTCACACCGATGCTACCGAACAAGCCGCGCGGCCTTCGGCGTGTAAACCAATCCATACCTCGCTTCCGCTTGCGGCGAGATGGATTGCTTCGCGGAGCCTGTCATCGGGCGGCGCTTTGCGCCGACCCGTTGGCTCGCAATGACGGACGGAAGCCATCAGCCCGCGGCGGCCGCGGGCACGTCGCGCTGGCGCTTCATGACGATCTTGTTGAGCGCCCCGAGATAGGCTTTTGCCGAGGCCACCAGCGTATCCACATCCGATGCGCGCGCGGTCATCGACCGGCCTTCATGGCCGAGCCGCACCGTCACTTCTGCCTGCGCATCGGTGCCTTCCGTGACCGCGTGGACCTGATAGAGCTCCAGCGTCGCCTCGTGCGGCACCAGCGCCTTGATGCAGTTGAAAACCGCATCGACCGGGCCGTTGCCTTCGGCTTCCTCGATCCTGGTCTGGCCGTCGACATCGAGCTTCATGGTGGCGCGCTGCGGACCATGGGTGCCTGCGATCACGGTCAGCGAGGTCAGCTTGATGCGGTCATGGGAGGCGGCGATTTCCTGATCGACCAGCGCTTCGATGTCCTCGTCATAAATGTCCTTCTTGCGGTCGGCGAGCGCCTTCATGCGCACGAACGCGTCTTCCAACTGGTTGGGGCCGAGCTTGTAGCCCATCTCCTCCAGCTTGTGCACGAACGCATGACGCCCGGAATGCTTGCCGAGCACCAGCGACGACTGTTTCAGGCCGACCATTTCGGGACGCATGATCTCGTAGGTCGACGCATCCTTCAGCACGCCGTCCTGATGGATCCCGCTTTCATGGGCGAAGGCGTTGCGGCCGACGATCGCCTTGTTGTACTGCACCGGGAATGAGGTCGCCGCCGAGACCAGCTTCGAGGCCCGCGTCAGCATGGTGGTGTCGATCTTGTTCCACCACGGGAATTTGTCGTTGCGCACGTTGATCGCCATCACGACTTCCTCCAGCGCGGCATTGCCTGCCCGCTCGCCGATGCCGTTGACGGTGCATTCGATCTGACGGGCGCCGCCGGCGATGCCGGCCAGCGAATTCGCCACCGCCATGCCGAGATCGTTGTGGCAGTGCACGGAAAACACCGCCTTGTCGGAGTTCGGCACCCGCTCGATCAATGTGCGCATGAAGTTTGTATATTCCTCAGGCACGGTGTAGCCGACCGTGTCGGGAATATTGACCGTGGTGGCGCCGGCCTTGATCACGGCCTCGACGATCCGGCACAGAAAATCCATTTCGCTGCGGGTGCCGTCTTCCGCCGACCATTCGACGTCGTCGATGTGGTTGCGCGCGCGGGCGACGTTGGCGATCGAGGTCTCGATCACCTGCTCCGGCGTCATGTTGAGCTTTACCCGCATATGCAACGGCGAGGTCGCTATCACGGTGTGGACGCGGCCGCGTTTTGCAAATTTTACCGCCTCCGCACAGCGGTCGATGTCTTTTGGATGCGCCCGCGACAGGCCGGCGATGACGGCGTTCTTGGATCGTCGGGCGATCTCGCTCACCGCCTGGAAGTCACCTTCGGAGGTGATGGGGAAACCGGCCTCGATGATATCGACGCCCATGTCGTCGAGCATTTCGGCGACTTCGAGCTTTTCTTCGAAGGTCATGGTGGCGCCTGGGCATTGTTCGCCGTCGCGCAAAGTGGTGTCGAATATAACGACGCGGTCCTTCTCGGACTTGTTCACGGTGGTCATTTCAAAAATTCCTTGTATCTGGTGCGCTAAAGTCTGAGCGCTGAAGGGGTCCTGGTGATCTCGCGCAACCCCTGAGTGCCCAGGCGCAAACCGCCCAGACGGCCCTCAGGGGCAGATAAGAAGCAGAAGCCCGCCGAGAAGCAGGGTGGGCAGGGACGCAGCCGGAATCGCTTCGGGACCGGCGGCAATGGCCGATTTCCCGTGAACTCCGTACATTTGGCTGCGAATCAGCATTGCCAGACCCTTTGGAAGCCCGATCCTCGGCCAAAACCATTGACGGTTCGTTGCCGGCGGCGCGCTTTCGGGTCCGTTCTAAACGAGAAACGGCCGGCGCCGCAATGCCAAAAGATAGTCAAATGGGCTGACCTAGTTTGCCACACTGCTCTGGAGGGCCCTCCGGGGGAGATTAAAGAAGTGGGCCGTGCTTTCTCATCGTCATTGCGAGCGAAGCGACGTGTCCGCCGTAGCTCGAAGAGCGAAGGCGGAAGCAATCCAGCTTTGGCGCTGCGAAAAAGAAACCTGGATTGCTTCGTCGCTTCGCTCCTCGCAATGACGGTTGGATATGGCTTCGACGGCTGGATATAGCTTCACGTCCCCGCGGCGCGATGCGCCCGGGTCTTGCCTGAACCGTTGACCCTCAAAAAGAGGGCCGCAGGGAAGGCCGGGTGTCCGATGCACCCGCAGCCTCGTGTGCAAAGGTAGAACGCACACGAGTAGTCACCACAGGTTCACCGGAACAACTCGGCATTCCCGCACGCAATGGTTTTAACGGTTTCCTTCGTGCTCTCCCCGGTGACCGGGCTTTCTTGCCACCGTCGGCAGCGGATAATTCCGCGAGACTTGACACCAGCGTCGGGGCGTCAGGACCATACGACTTCACCGTCCGCATCAGCATCATTCGTCCGCGCGCTACTTGCGCGCCTGACGTGTCGCGTCCACCGCATCCCGTGCCCAACGTCCGTGACGATCGCGAAGCGCCCCTCTTGTGGGACGGGATGGCGAAATTAGTGAAATGATTTGCCTCGGGGCGAAACGGAAATATTTTTGCAGAGGGGGCTGGACAGGAAAATCAGTGATTTGCCCGTCGGGCAAATCACGCTTCACCAGGGTCCTACAAGAGGCGCGTACTCATTAATTTCGCCCGGTGGCGCGCCACGCTCGACGAAGATGGGCACTATTGGTTCGCCGTAGCGCCGATCGAATCCAGGAGGCACCTTTGGGTGCGAGGTTCTCGCCGGCGCGTTAGACGGCCACAGCTGAGGACGCGGTCGCCTCGACGGGCAGCGTGAACTGAAAGGTCGCGCCTCGCCCCGTGTTGGGGCTCGCCCACAAATGGCCGCCATGAGACGCGATGATCCGCCGGCTAATGGACAGTCCCATGCCGGTGCCTCGTGGTTTGGTGGTGAAGAAGGCCTCGAAAATGCGCTCGGCTTGATCGATCGAAAGCCCGATGCCCGTATCACTCACCGAAATCAATAGTTGACCATCCTTGATCCTCTTCGATGCGATGCTCAGTTCACCACCCGTGTCTTGCATCGCCTCGATGCCGTTGAGCATGAGGTTCATCAAGACCTGCTGCAGCTGGACGCGATCTGCTGTTGTCGTCGGAAGCTCCGGATCGAGGTCGGTGCGGATCGAAACGGCGTTCCGATCTGCCGTATCGCCCAGCAACACGCTCATCTCTCGAACGATTTCGTTGAAGTCGACCAATTCCCGCTCCGGCGTGCCTCGCCTGTAGAGTGAGCTAACGCGGTCGATGATGCCGCCGGCGCGCGTCACGGCCGCGACCGTTGCCGAGGCGGCCTCCGATGCTTCCGTCACGTCGGGTGCGTCACGACGGAGCCATTGCATGCAAGCCTCGGCGCTGATGGCCGCAGCGGCGATCGGCTGCTTGATTTCGTGACCCAGCGACGCCGCTAACTCACCCATGGTCATTACCCGACTCATATAGGCCAAGTCCGCCTCTAATTGCCGCAGCCTCTCGCGCTCTTGCTCTGCCCCCTTGCGATCTTCTATGTCGGTCAGTGTTCCATACCATTTGCGGATCTTGCCGTTCTCATCGCGCAGCGGCACAGCTCGAGCCAGGAACCACCGGTATTCGCCGTTGACACTACGATGGCGTGCCTCGCTCTCGAACGGCTCACCGCTGGCCAGCGCCTCCTGCCACTTGGTCACGTGTCCATCGATGTCGTCGGGATGAAGCGTAGACCGCCAACCGGACCCTGAAGTGTTTTGCTCTGACAGTCCTGTATATTCCACCCATCGTCGATTTGCCCAAACGTTGCTTCCGTCGGCAAGGCTGGTAAATGCCATGATGGGTATCGCCTCGATCACATCGAGCAGCTCTTTTTCACTCCGGCGGGCGGCCTCCGCGGCTATCTTGCGTTCGGCTCGCTCACGGGCTTCGCGTAGCGCGCGCTGCACTGAGGGCACGAGCCTCGCCAGCCGCGTCTTCAGAACATAATCGATCGCCCCGATTTTGAGCGCTTCAATCGCCACTTCCTCGCCAAGCGTGCCCGAAACGAAGATGAAAGGCAGATCGGGGCGTTCGCTCAGCGCAAGCTTTAATGCGGAAAGGCCGTCGAACGAAGGCAGCTGGTAATCCGCGAGAATTAGGTCGATTCCACCGTTCTTGAGAGCGGCCAGGAACTCGGCGCGAGTTTGAACGCGGGTTACTTCACAGGCGAAATGATCCGTTTCAAGGAGCTCTTGAATGAGCTCCGCATCATGGGCGTCATCCTCCAGCAACAAAATCCGGAGAGGAGTCTTCACGTTGGCTTCTTCACGCTGCCCAGCGGCGGCCTCTGCGGCTATCTTGCGTTCGGCTCGCTCACCGGCTTCGCGTAGCGCGCGCTGCACTGAGGGCACGAGCCTCGCCAGCCGCGTCTTCAGAACATAATCGGTCGCCCCGATTTTGAGCGCTTCAATCGCCACTTCCTCGCCGAGCGTGCCCGAAACGAAGATGAAAGGCAGATCGGGGCGGGCGCTTGATGCAAGCATCAATGCCGAAAGGCCGTCGAACGAAGGAAGCGTATAATCCGCGAGAATCAGGTCAGTTTCAACGTTTTCGAGAGCGGCCAGGAACTCGGCGCGAGTCTGAGTGCGTGTTGTTTCACAGACGAAATGATCTGCTTCAAGGAGCTCTTGAATGAGCTCCGCGTCACGGGTGTCATCCTCCAGCAACAAAATTCGAAGAGGAGTCTTCACGTTGGTTTCTTCACGCTGCCCGGCGGCGGCTCGTTGATGACCGCCCAGAAGACGCCGAGTTCCCTGACCGCATTGACGAACTCATGAAAATCGACAGGCTTTACGACGTAGGCGTTCACCCCGAAGTTGTAGCTTCTCATCATGTCTTTTTCCTCATGGGATGACGTCAGCACCACCACAGGTATCATCTTCAGGCGCTCGTCGGACTTGATCTGCTGCAAGACCTCCAATCCACCGATCTTCGGCAGTTTTAGATCGAGCAGCATGACAGCGGGATTTTCGGTGGAGCGCGTGTTGAATTCCCCCCGGCAGTAGAGGTAATCCAGGGCTTGTTGTCCGTCGCGGGTAACCACGACCTCATTTGTCAGGTTATAGTCCGTCAGCGCCGTAAGCGTCAGCTCGACGTCGTTCGGGTCGTCCTCGACGATCAGAATGCGTCCCAGTGTGGTCATGGAGCGTTCTCCGTCCTTGCCGCTGCATCTTGTGCTTTCGGGAGCGAGAAGTAGAAGGTCGCGCCTTGATCTATCGCACCCTCGCCCCGAACCTTGCCGCCATGGCGGTGGATGATGCGCTGAACGGTGGCCAGTCCTATTCCGGTGCCTTCAAACTCTTCAGGTAGATGCAGACGTTGAAAGACGCCGAACAGTTTGTTTGCGTACTTCATGTCAAAGCCAGCGCCGTTGTCCCTCACGAACACCTCGACGTCTTTTTTATTGCGGTCCACACAGCCGATCTCGATTTCGGCCGGCTTTCGCATGCGCGTGAATTTGGCCGCGTTGGAAACAAGGTTGACAACGACCAGCCTCAGCATGGAACGGTCTCCGTAACAGACCGGAAGCGCGCCGATCTTCCAAGCAATGTCCCTGCTCTTCGTGTCCTGCCCGATTTCCGCGACGACCTCCTTGACGAGCTGCTCCAGGTCCACCTCCGTCTCTTTGGTCTCGGCCCGCCCGATCCTGGAAAACGCCAGCAGGTCGTCGATCAGGTTACCCATTCTTTTCGCTGAGTCGAGAATCGTTCGTATGAACCGCTGACTCTTCTCGTCGAGCAATGACGATGCTTGTTTTTGCAGTAGCTCAGAGTATCCGACCATGTGGCGAAGTGGCGCCCGCAGGTCGTGAGAGACGGAATAGGCAAAAGATTCCAATTCGTTGTTGGTCGCTTCGAGTTCCGCCGCCCGCTTGGCGAGTTCCTGATTGAGTTTGCGGACTTCGTCCTCTCGCTGCCTGCGCTGTTCCACCTCGACCTGAAGGTGGTCGCGGGCTTGACGAAGACTACCCTCGATTCGGCGTCGAACCGCACTGAACGAGGCGACAATTGCCGCCCATGCGACGAAAATGAAAAAGTAAGGTAGATCTTCACGGGAAACGTCGAGGGAGTAAAGGGGCTCAGTAAAGAAGTAGTCGAAGCAGGCCGAGGACAATAGAACGGCCAGCACGGAGGGCCCGGCTCCTGCATACCAGGTGGTGAAGGCGATGGCCACCGTAAGAACCGGCAGTTCCACCTGGTGGAACTGGTAGTGTCGCAATGCAAGCGCCACCCCAAGCGCGATCGCGACGGAAACGACTGAAAATCCGTAGCGCAGGATCGGTGAGTGGATCCTCTGAAATTCTTGGTTCCAGTACGCCAGGCTACGCCTCACTCCGAGATGGGTGGGTCCTTCCGCAAGCTCGGTCATTCTGATACTTTTCTTCCGATAGCTCTGCGGGGAGCGGGCGCAACGCGCCGGCCAACCGATGTGAGGATGTAACCATGGCCCCTCTCGTCGAGACACCGCGGACTCTTACGCGTTCCGTGGCGGCCTCGGCAAAGGACCAACGCAGCGTCCTCATGAAGGGCGTAGGCCGACAGCTCCATCCGAGGATCCTTCGCATCGGCAGCCGCTTCATCGAAGGCATCAGACCCGATCGCCACCACGGCCGGTGCCGATAGCGTCACCGGTTCTGACGCGCAGCGAGCCCGGCAAGCCGCCAGCGACGCCAGGTGACAAAGTTCGGCGCGTATTCTTGTATGGGATTACGGTACAGGATTCACGCTCCGCCCACCACTCGAAATCGGGCTGATGTCGCGCGCGCACGGAGAAGGTTCGGCCGAACGCCCCCTTACCGGTCACCCACTCCGCCTGCAACGGGTTGCATCCCGTAAGCGACAGCCGCGAGCTTGGGGTCTCCGCGTTTAGAAGCGGGGACCGCAGTGCTCTCCACGTCGGTCGCGATGTCTGTTGTGGGTCAATCGTGTCGATTCGACCCGGCAGTGGGTCCGTCCGCTTCTGCTAAATGAGCGGACCTACCTGGCGCCGACTGCCTCTTCTCAGAGGTGCCAACTCCGGACATTGACACCGTGCACGCTGCTGAGTGCCCAGCCCCGGGCGAGGCGTGTGCTTACAGACGGCCTTCCTAAACGAGGCGCGTCCGGATCGCCGAAATGTGCGCTCGACATCGCGAAGCGCTTCCGGCGATGTATGGACAGAGTAGTGCCCCAGGACGAGATCGTGCTCGTGCGGAGCGGCCGATCCGAGAACGAACTCGGTATCGGTCAGCGCTTCGAATTCGACCGCCTTGCCCGACGGCTCGAAAGCCGCGAGGTCGCCGTGCCGCAGTTCGTCAGGCGCCGCCAAGACGCCCGATGCGATGGCGACCCAGAGGATGGTGTGACCCGTCGGGGGCTCGTAACCCGAGGAGAAGATCCTCGGCTCCGGCAAGCAGCCGTCTTCTTTGCCGCTTCCGTCTCGCTCCGCACGCGCCCCCGTCAACAATCGGGCCCACCGCCCAGACCCGCAACGGTCCGCGAAATAGCGCCAGGCCGCGCCTTCGTCTGTCCGGCGAAGTCTGAGTGATCCTGCCCTTCTCCGCCGCCGCGGAGTTCCCGCGCGAATCATAGTTGACGGCAGCTTGTCGAGCCGCGAAGGCTTATGCGGCCACTTCCAGGGCGGCTGGGCATGGACGATGGGCGATCCAAGCGCGAAGTAGCGCACCAAATGTCGCGGCCTACACTTGTGCGAAGCCGCCATCCACAAACAATTCCGTTCCCGTGACGTAGCTGCTATCGTCGGATGCGAGAAACACCACGGCCTTTGCGATCTCATCGGGCGTGCCGAATCTGCCCAGCGGAACACTGCTAGGAAATGAGCTTCATGCGTTCCTCGGCCGCTTCTATGGAATGCCATAGGGGCGTATCGACAAAGCCCGGGCTCACCGCGTTCACGCGAATGCGGCGAGCCTTCAAATCCATTGTCCATGTCCGCGCGAACGAGCGGACTGCGGCTTTGGTGGCGCTATAAACACTCCACTCCGGCAACCCTTTACTGGCGACGATGGACGCATTCAGGATGATCGACGCACCGTCCGGCACTAGCGGAAGCGCCTTCTGCACCGTGAAAAGGAGGCCCTTCACATTACCGTTGAAAAGCGAGTCGTAATGCTCCTCAGTTATCTTGCCTAGCGGGGCGAGCGGCGTCGCAGCACCAGCATTCGCGAAAACAATATCGAGCTTGCCCTTCTCTCGCTTAATTTGCGCGAAGAGGCGATCAAGATCGGCAAGGTTCGCCACGTCTCCTTGTACGCCGGTGACATTTCTTCCGATTTCCTTTGTCGCCCGAGCCAACTCCGGCTCACGGCGGCCCGTTATGAAGACGTACGCGCCTTCGCTCACAAACTGCTTCGCCGTGGCAAGGCCAATGCCGCTATTGCCACCCGTAATGAGTGCAGTTTTTCCTTCAAGCTTGTTCATGTATTCCTCTCCTCTCAGAGCCTGTCGGTTTGTAAAGCACGACTCTGCCGGAGGGGCGTCCCTCAAGCGGGTAATGTAGAGCATCAGCCGCTTCAGTTCAGCCGTCCGTTGCGGCGCCCGGGATGCGCGCAATCTCGATTTGGTCGCCGAGGCGACGGATGCGCAGGACCCGCTGTCGCTCGCCGATGGCGAAGGGAACCGAGATCAGCTGGGATTGGCCGGGCAATAGCACCGACGAGAAGCGCACCACGGCGTGCGTCTCGGCGTCGCCCTCCTGCCCGATCACAGTGTCGACGGTGGTCACCACGTGCCAGCCATCGGGTTCGCTTACCCAGTAGGTGATGGCCGAAGCATTGGCGCTCAATTCGGTCACCACGGCCTCGCCTTCGCGCACGCCGTCATTGAGCCGAGCGGCCTTCAGGTCAGGGGTGACGGTCGCGAAGACCGAGACCAAGATGCCGGCAAGGCCGGCTGCTTTTGCAAAGTTCGTCATGTCATGCTCCGGTGGTTGGGATGTGCCGTGGGCGCAGCGTGCTTTGGGATAACCGGCGTCCATCCGGCGCCTAGGCCGATAGACTGGCCACCAGCGAGTTCAGGACGCGACGCGGACAAGCGCCTTGCCGAAGTTGCGTGCCTCCAGCAGTCCGATGAAAGCTTCCGGCGCATTTTCCAGCCCGTCAGTGATGTCTTCGCGATAGCGGATCCGTCCGCTGGCTATCCCTTCCGACACCGTCCGGAGAAACGCCGGATAATGCTCCGCAGCGAACGCGTAGTTGATGAAGCCGCGCAGCGTGAGGCTCTTGCTCAGCACCTCACGCATGGTCGCCGCGAGCAGATGCGGCCCCTCGACGGCTCCAGGTCCATTGTATTGCGCGACGAGCCCGGACACCGGCACGCGCGCGAACTTATTGAGGAGCGGCAGCACGGCTTGCCAGACTACGCCGCCAACGTTCTCGAAATAGACGTCGATCCCATTCGCACAGACCCAGCAAGATCGGGCGCGCGGTGATCAATTGCCGCATCGAAGCCCAGCTCATCTTTCACGTAGCGGCACTTATCCGGACCGCCGGCGACGCCGACGGCTCTGGCGCCGGCCATCTTGGCGAGCTGGCCGACCAACGAACCGACCGGGCCGCTCGCAGCAGCGACGACGACCGTCTCTCCCGGTTTGGGCTTGCCGAGTAGGGTGAGGCCTGCATAGGCCGCGAACCCGGGCATTCCGAGTACGCCCAGTCCCGTGGCGACGGGAGCGAGCGCGGGGTCGAGCTTGCGCAGCCCGGTGCCGTCCGAGGCCGCATGTGTGCGCCAGCCCGTTGGCGCGAGCACGATGTCGCCCTTGGCGTAGCCGGGATGGTCGGAGCCGACGACTTCTGCGACGGTAGCTCCGGGCATTACCTCGCCGACAACGGCAGGCCTCGCATACGACTTCCGGTCGTCCATGCGGCCGCGCATATAAGGGTCGAGTGAAAGATAAAGCACTCGCAACAACACACCGCCGGGCGGTATTGCGGGCATCTCCGCCTGTTCAAGGCGGAAGTTGTCCGCTTGCGGTCGGCCATGCGGCCGAGATGCGAGGACGATCTGACGTGTCATCGATTTGGTCATGACCCCAACATCCTTGCGGGTGCGACGATAACCGTTCGTCTCGGGCGGGCGGCCGCCGCTAGTAGCGGTCTGCGTGGATCGGGCCGATACGCGCGGAGGCGCCGGTGATCAGCGCCGTTCCCTTTGTTTCAGCGGCACTCATGCTTCGTCTCATCTGCCCGGCCACGGTTGTCGCGGGCCTCTGGTGAGGAGAGCTAGGCTTGCAGCCGGT
>WNFM01334399.1_pt1 | contig 10577 bp, 9 predicted proteins | sample 5400271 | NCBI WGS metagenome assembly WNFM01 (sample SAMN13153352, study PRJNA577476) | soil metagenome | isolation source: 60 cm saprolite on Douglas fir-dominated hillslope | place: USA:California | collected 2013-09-17 | reverse complement strand
CGCTGGGGCTTGACTATGCGGCGGTAGCTGAATTCCGGCAAGGGAAGGTCGACGTTGTTTTCGAGTCGGCACGGTTTTTTGGTTGGCGTCTGCCATATCCGGCGGTAGCCTGGTTTCCGGATTTTCAGCATCAGGGACTGCCGCAGCTTTTTTCGCCAGCCGCGCGATGGCAACGCGAGTTTGGCTTTCGCGCGCAGATCGCATCGGGCCGCACCATCATGCTCAGCAGTGAAAGCGCGCTTCGCGACTGCCAAAAGCTTTATCCGGGAGCAGTTCATCGAACCTCCGTCGTGAGGTTTGCGACGGAACCGCCGCCAGATCTTTTGACCGCAAATCCGTCTGACGTCATCGGGCATTATGGATTGCCGTCAAAATACTTCTATCTGCCTAATCAATTTTGGCGGCATAAAAACCATCAGGTGGTGGTCGATGCGCTGGCAATCCTAGCGAAACGCGGAGACAATGTTGTCATCGTGGCCTCCGGCAGCAAGGGCGACCCTCGGGAACCCGATTATTTTGACACGATCATGCGCCAAGTCGCAGCGTGCCGGCTTGAAAAGAATTTCCGCTATCTTGGAATGGTTCCGCTTCCTCACGTGTACGCTCTGCTGCGCGCTGCGACGGCCCTGATCAATCCGTCTCGCTTCGAAGGCTGGAGCACCACAGTGGAGGAAGCGAAGTCATTTGGCGTGCCACTGATCTTGTCGGACATAGCTGTGCATCGCGAGCAGACAGATGGCGAAGCAAGCTATTTCGGTATCAACGATCCCTCATCACTCGCCGATCTTCTCGCGAAGGTATCTCAAAACCCTGAACCTGCATCGATTAGAAATCTATTGCCCGATGTCAACGCTCGCGTGGCTGCGTTCGCCTCAGACTTCGTGGGTACAGTCCAGCGCGCAACGCAGCGTTAATCGCGTCAACCATCTCCATACATTGGCGTTGCATGAGATTATTTCAACTTGACAGGGTTGCGCGCAGAGCGTTCCGAAGACCTTCATCAAGGCTGAGCGGTGGACGCCAGCCGGTCTTCTTCGCTTTGGAAGTATCGACCTCCTGAGATCCGGCAACGCTGTCGCTGGCTTCAGAACGGCCGGTCATTCTAAATAGTGCTTTTAGCGCGAATAAGGGAAAAGGCAGAATACGCGGCTTCCTGCCCATGGCCATCGCGATCCGCCGGACGAATTCGGGCGTCGATACCTGCTCATCATCAGCTACTAGGAATACATCGAACTTGCTCCCGGGATGGGTAAGCCGGTGGACGATAAAGGAGGCAAGGTTTTCGACCCCCAGAAACGCCCGCCGGTTGTGGATCGAGCCAAACGGCAGCGGAATGCCGCGCTCAGCCGCTTTGACCAGCAGTCTGAAATTACCGAGCGCACCTGGGCCATGGATCAGCGGCGGCCGGATCACCGTGATGCTCATGTCCGTATCTTGTGCCAGGGCTTCGAGACCTGCCTCGGCTGCGGCCTTCGACAGCCCGTAGACCCCACGCGGCATCACTGGGTCCTCCTCGCGGAACGGGGAGCGGCGGTCGGTGCTGGCACCGTTGACCAGGATCGTACTCAAATAGATGAACCGACGCACGCCTGCCTTGGCGGCGCATCGGGCAAGGTGCAATGTTCCATCGGTATTGATCGTACGATAGATATCGCTCGCATGTTCCTCGCGCGGGTGATGCACACGGGCCGCCAGATGCAACACCGCGTCGACGCCGCGCAGCGCTTCGTCCCAACGGGTCTCCGGTCCGATCGCGTCGACGACGACCGTATCGGGCTCGGACGAGAGCTTGCGCATGGCTCGCCGAACGATCATGCCGCTGGCCGCCAGCACCGGCGCCACGTTTCGGCCGACGAAGCCGTTCGCGCCCGTCAGTAAAACAACAAGTCGCCCATCCTTCATTTTAAGGTTGTCCATTCATCATGATCTTAACGGCGCTAAAGCTAATCGCTGGCACTAGGCTAGGGAGTTATAAGCACTATTCGGGATCTTTGACCTAACGGCGTTTCCATTGCCAAGCCAATCGTGACCTAAAATGAGTCAGTGATTCGGTAGAAGATGGAAATCCAATGCAATCCGAGGTTCCGAGCCAAAGTTTCGTCTGGGGCGTATTAGCGCCACGATTTCAGTCAGAGCTGACCCTTCAAAGATCCGAGATCTGGCGGCGATCCGGATTGCTGGAAGAATATGGGGGACCAGCCGATGGCGACATGTACCGTGAGCGCGAACTAAACGCGCTCATTGAGGCGCTCTGTGGGTTATTGGTCCAGGGGGTCATTCGCGAGGTAGCAGACCGACAATCCGCCAATCGCTCCAGCAGGCGCCCCGGCCGTCCACGCGACCCTATGATCCCCCTTTTGGGTCCGGAATTGCTTTTGGTTTTCCTGCGTTTCCAAGACCGGGCGGGCCGACAGTCGGTAACCACCTCAATCGACGGCAAGATCAGGCAAAGGGAAGCCGGGCAGTTGTTCGAGTTTATCGAGACAGTAATCCAACCGTTGAACCGGTATCTGACGACCGAGCTGCGTCGCAAACCCCTCTCGGCTTCGCGGTTGGCTCGCTTTGCACTGGATGATCGCCGGCGCATCGCGCGAGAGCTTAAGCGGAGTGAGGCAAGACGCTTAAGCGCGAAGTCGCGCTTCGAATGCCAGTCACTACCGGGATGAGGGCTCTGCCTATGGGGAACAAGAAGCGCAACGCGTTGAAACACGGTGCAAACGCAACGGAGGTCATGCTCTGGAGCGAAAGGTACGAAGACTACGAGGCACTTCGCGCTGTACGAGGAATTTACCCCCTCCGGCAGTACAGAGGAATATCTGGTCCGAACGCTCTTGGATTTGCGTTGGCGCAGGCGGCGCCTCGAGTGCCATGCGCAGATCGTAATCCAACAGCGGCTGGATACCCCCCACGTCCCCCTGGAGTCCCCCTCGTGTCCCCCACTGGGGCTGATCACCTTGACCCGGAATTGATTTCCGCCATAGCCCTCGACCTTGCCCGATGAATACTCGCCATACGCGCAGGGTGATTTTCGCGTGCAGACCGGCGATCAATAAAGAGCGCTAGAGACGTTCGCACGGAATGGTTGTAGTTGTTGCAAAACGGGGCCTCCTCAAACTGTTTCAGCAACGGCGAGGTGTCTCATGAGACGGCGGCTGTATCCGTCCTCGTTTCGCAGAAAATTGGCCTTGTCCCACCCGTGACCCACCCTTTTTCGGTGCCAAACGCGTCGGTTCTGAGGCCCACGGAGGTGAGACAGCTAGGTGCGTTCGTCCGCAATGACCTTGCCGTCGTTCGGCAGGGATTGAGGCGCCACCCAGGCCACGTTTCCCCCGAGCTTTGTCACGCTGCGAAGCGTGGCGTTGACCGCTTCGCGCAGCGTCGTGTCCGGATTTGCGGCTTCCGCCTTCAGCGTCATCACGTCAGCCTCGCCCGCGCGCGTGACGACGAGACGCAGCCGCCCCAGCTCGGGATGGCGCTTGCCGATCTCGGCGATCTGCTCGGGCCGTACGAACATGCCCTTGACCTTGGTGGTTTGGTCGGCGCGGCCCATCCAGCCCTTGATGCGCAGGTTGGTGCGTCCGCAGGGGCTCGGGCCGGGCAGGGCGGCCGTCAGATCGCCCAGCGCGAGGCGAATCCAGGGGTGGTGGGGGTCGAGCGAGGTGACCACGATTTCGCCGACGTCGCCCTCGGCGACGGGCTCGCCGGTGCCGGGCCGCACGATTTCCAGGATCAGGTCCTCGTTGACGACCATGCCTTCGCGGGCCGGGGTCTCAAACGCGATCAGACCGAGATCGGCGGTGGCAAAGGCTTGATAGGCATCGACGCCGCGCGATTTTATCTCCTCCTGCAGCGATTTCGGAAAGGCTGCGCCGGATACCAGCGCGCGCTTGATTGAGGAGATGTCGCGGCCCGCGGTCGAGGCCCGATCGAGCAGGATTTTGAGAAAATCCGGGGTTCCGCTGTAGCCTACAGGGCGATACGCCTCGATAAGCTCGAATTGCGCTTCGGTATTGCCGGGACCCGCCGGGATCACCGCGCAGCCGAGTGCCCGCGCGGAGGCATCGAAGATGAAGCCGCCGGGCGTCAGATGATAGCTGAAGGTGTTCAGCACGACGTCGCCGGGACGGAACCCTACCGCAAACAGCGCCCGCGCGCCGTGCCAGGGGTCGGTGTGCGTTGCCTCGGGCTCGAAGATCGGGCCGGGCGAGGTAAACAGCCGCCCAAACGAGCCAGGGGTGCCCGCGACAAAGCCGCCGAACGGCGGCGCGGCCTTGTGCAGGACAGGGAGCTCGGATTTGCGCAGCACCGGCAGCCGCGCCAGTGCCGCCCGGCTGTTGATCTCGGCGGGATCGATGCCCCGGAGGCGCTCGGCGTAGGCCGGCGCTGCCATCGCCTTGCGCAGCACGCCTGGCAGCCGCGAGAACAGCTCCGCTTCGCGTTCGGCGGGCTCGCGGGTTTCGAGAGTGTCGTAGTGATCGGTCACAACCACCGCTTCCGTCTCTTAAAACTCTTCAAATTCTTAAAACTCTTGCGCTGGTCGCCGGCGCCGCCGAGATAAAATTCCTTGACGTCCTCATTGTCGCGCAGTTCGTCGGCGCTGCCGTCGAGCACCACCTTGCCCTGTTCCATGATATAGCCGTGGCTTGCGACCGAGAGCGCGGCGCGCGCATTCTGCTCGACCAGAAGGATGGTGACGCCGAGATCGCGGTTGATTGCCTTGATGATGGCGAACACCTCCTTGACCAATAGTGGCGATAAGCCCATCGACGGCTCGTCCATCAGGATCATCTTCGGGCGCGCCATCAGCGCGCGGCCGATCGCCAGCATCTGCTGCTCGCCGCCGGAGAGATAACCGGCTAATCCCGTGCGTTCCTTCAGGCGCGGGAAATAGTCGAACACCATGTCGATGTCGGCGCCGATCCCGTTGTCGCTGCGGGTGAAGGCGCCGAGCCGCAAGTTCTCCAGCGACGTCATGTCGGCGATGATGCGGCGGCCCTCCATTACCTGAAAGATGCCGCGGCGGACGATCTTGTTGGGATCGATGCCATCGATGCGCGCGCCGTCGAAGACGATTTCGCCGCGCGTGACTTCGCCGTCTTCGGTCTTGAGCAGCCCCGAGATCGCCTTCAGCGTCGTCGATTTGCCGGCGCCGTTGGCGCCAAGCAGCGCCACGATCGCGCCTTTCGGCACCTCGAGGCTTAAGCCGCGCAGCACCAGGATGACGTCGTCATAGACCACCTCGATGTTGCGCACGCTGAGCAGCGGGGCGGGGGCTTGTGCCGCTGCCGTCGGCGGGCGTTTGATTTCAGTCGTCTGAGTCATGCCCTAACCCACCTTTCGCCGTCATCACCCGCGAAAGCGGGTGATCCAGTATCCCAGAGCCGCCAGCGATAGATCGAGAAGCCGCGGCGTACTGGATCCCCGCTTTCGCGGGATGACAATGAGTGTGTGGAACAGTCTTGGACAACTCGCTCAACTCACCAGCCGAACCATTCCGGCTTGCGCGGCAGTTCGACCGATTTGACCTTTTCGAGCTTGATGGTGCCCTTGGCCATGAGATCGTTGATATCGCCATCGGTGGAACCCGATACTTTCGAGCGATAGAGATCGACCTTCATCGTGCCGCGATGGTCCTTCTCGGTCCAGGTCGAGGGGCTGCAGACGCCCTCCATTCCGGCCGGCACCCAATCCTTCTTCTGGTAAAAGCCCTTGGCAACGTTCTCGCCGGTGGCGCCGCCGTTCTGGGCGGCCCAGTCGAGCGCTTCCTTCAGATAGAGCGCGCTGCAGACGGCGGCGATGTAATGGACGGGACGATAAACCTTGCCCGACGGGTCCGACATCTTGGAAATTTCCATCACGGTCTTCATGCCGGGCGCGTTGCCGCCCCAGGCTACAGAGGTCCGTAACGGGAAGATCACGCCGTCGGCGGCATCGCCTGCGGTCTTGGCGGCGTTCTCGTCCATGCCCCAGACATTGCCCATGAACTGCACATCGACGCCGGCGGTCTTGCAGGCCTTCAGCACCGAGATGTTGGAGCCGGAGGTGTTACCGAGATACGCGTAATTGGCGCCGGAGCTCTTCAGGCTCAGGCACTGCGCGCTGTAATCGCCGGGCGCCAGCGCGAACACCAGCGGCGGCAGGACCTCGAAACCGAGTTCGGTGGCGAGCGCCTCGCCGGCCGCCTTCGGCGCGTTGGGATAGGGGTGGTTGGCGCCCATATGGACGAATTTCGGCTTGCCGGGCTTGCCCTTGGCCTTCCAGTCTTCCGCGGCCCAGATCAGCAGCGCCCGCATCGAGTCGGAATAGCTCGGGCCGTAGAAGAAATTGTACGGCGCGGGTTTTGCCTTGCCGCTGGTTCCTTCCGGATCGGTCAGCGCCGCCGCGTAGGAACCGGAGATATCCGGGATCTTGTCCTGCGCCAGGAAGCCGGTCAGTGCTTCGGTGTCGGCGGTGCCCCAGCCCATGATCGCTGCGACCTTGTTGTCGGGGGCGGACCATTTCTTGTAGAGTTGAGCTGCTTGCCGCCGACGCCGCCGTTCTTGTTGACCCAGGCGAAGGTGTCCGCAACGGCCTGTCCGTAAGGCGTGCCGACTTCCGAGGTGCCGCCGGAATAATCAGCGAGATGGCCGATGGCGATCTGGGCCTGCGCCGCCGCCGCTGCGCCGCCGAGCAGCAGCGCGAGCGAAACGGTACTGAGTAGGGATTTCATGGTCATTTGGTGTTTCCTCCGGTGTGCTTTTGTTGAGGCTTATTCTAATCGGTCCCGTTCCAACCTCAATGCGAAAACGGGTAGAGTTTCCAGTAGGCCTTGATCTGCCGCCAGCGATGCGCCAGCCCGTCAGGCTCGAACATCAGAAACGCGATGATGATCAACCCGATCGCGATCTCGCGCAAAAAAGTGATGTTGTTGTTGAGCGACAGCGCCTTGTCGATGGCCGAGCCCTTCAGGCCGGCACTGATCCACTGCATCGATTCCGGCAGCAGCACCACGAAAGCGGTGCCCATCAGGGTGCCCATGATCGAGCCGGTGCCGCCGATGATGACCATGGCCAGAAACAGGATCGAGCGTTCGATGCCAAAGCCTTCGTTCGAGACCACGAGCTGATAATGCGCATACAGCGCGCCCGCGATGCCGGCAAAGAACGCGGCGAGCCCGAACGACAGCGTGCGGTATTTTGTCAGGTTGATGCCCATGATTTCAGCGGAAAGGTAGTGGTCGCGGATCGCGACCAGCGCGCGGCCGTCGCGCGTGCGCATCAAATTGGTCACAAGAAGGTAGCTCACCAAAAGATAGGCCAGCACGACATAAAAATATTGCCGGTCGCCGCGAAAAGTGTAGCCGAAGAGCGAGAACGGGTTGGCGCTGGCCGGCACCGAGCCGCCGGAAAACCAGTCGGCGCGCGAGAAGAAATCGAGCAGGATGTATTGCGCGGCCAGCGTCGCGATGACGAGGTAAAGCCCTTTCAGTCGCGCCGCCGGCAGGCCGAAGATCAAACCGACCAGCGCCGTGATGACACCTGCCAAGGGAATGGCGAAGAAGACCGGGATCGGCAGATTGTTCGAGATAAAGGCCGAGGTGAAGGCGCCGAACAAGAAGAATGCGGCATGTCCGATCGATATCTGCCCGGTAAAGCCGACCAGAATGTTCAGGCCGAGAGCGGCGATGGCAAAAATGCCGATCTGAATCAGGATGCTCAGCCAATAGGCGCTCAGTACCTGCGGGGCGAAGCAAATCAGGATTATCCCCACAATGGCCGCGTTGCGGCTGGTCGCGGTCGGAAAGATCGTGGTGTCGGCCGCGTAGCTTGTGCGGAAGTCGCCGGAAGGAATGAGAGACGGGGTTGCCATTTGTAATCACACCCGCTCGATGTCATGGGTGCCGAACAGGCCGTAAGGTTTTATCATCAGGATGATGATCAGCACGTAGAACGGTGCGATCTCATACAGATTGCCCCAATGCAGATATTCGCTGTCGACATATTGCGCGATGTTCTCAAGTAACCCGATGATGATGCCGCCGAGCACCGCACCGCCGATCGAGTCGAGGCCACCCAGGATCGCCGCCGGAAACACCTTGATGCCGTAGGCCGACAGGCCCGACGACACGCCGTTGACGACGGCGACCACGACGCCCGCCACCGCCGACACGGTCGCCGAGATCGCCCACGCCATCGCGAACACGCTTTTGACGGAAATGCCGAGCGACTGCGCCACCTGCTGGTTGAACGCGGTGGCGCGCATCGCAAGGCCGTATTTCGAAGCCCGGAAGAACCAGGCCATGCCGATCATCATCGCCACGGAGACGACGAGGCTCATCAAATAGACGGTCTGGATTTGCAGGCCCCAGAGGTTCACGGACTGGCTGGTGAACACCCGCGGGAACGGCTGCGGATTGACCCCAAAGATCCATTTCAGCGCGGCCTGAAACACCGTCGATAGCCCAATGGTGACCATGATCACCGAAATGATCGGTTCGCCGATCATCGGTCGCAGGATCACGATCTGGATCGCGATGCCGAACACGAACATGAAGACCAGCGTCAAGGGCATGCCGACCCAGAACGGCACCTGGTATTTTGTCAATAGCGCCCAGCACACCCAGGCGCCGACCAGCAGCAATTCGCCTTGCGCGAAGTTCACGACCTGGGTCGCCTTGTAGATCAGCACAAACGACATCGCGACCACGCCATAGAGCGTGCCGACCACGAGGCCGTTGACGAGGAGCTGGATCAGGAATTGGAGGTTCATTGGATTGCGCACCCCTTACCTTCTCCCCCTGTGGGAGAGGGTGGCTTCGCGAAGCGAAGACGGGTGAGGGGTTGTCTCCGCATCGCAGCCTGGGAGACAGTACCCCTCACCGAACCGCGGTTGCGTTGGCCAGCGGTGATGCCCTCTCCCACAAGGGGAGAGGGCGCATTAATTTGCACCGCGGCGTATTTTTCCGACAGCCTCATTCCGCGGCCTCCGCGAGTGGCGCATTTGGCATAAGGTCCACCACCTTAAGCGTGGTGCGGATGCGCTGGGTGGTGCCGTCCTGGAAGCGGATCACGGTGTCGACGGGGATGTCGCGCTTGCCGCTATAGATCGCGTCGATAATGCCGGCGTATTTTTCGTTGATCACGCTGCGGCGGACTTTTCGGGTGCGCGTGAGTTCGCCGTCATCGGCGTCGAGCTCCTTGTAGAGCAGCAGGAATCTTGAAATGCGGTGTGCCGGCGGCAGCGTCGAGTTGACGGTTTCGACTTCTTTGCGCAACAGCGCGTAGACCTCCGGGCGCGAGGCGAGGTCGGTGTAGGTCGTAAACGCGATGCGGTTTTTCTCCGCCCATTTCGAGATGATCGAAAAGCGGATGCAGATCATCGCTGCGAGCGCGTCGCGGCCGGCGCCCAGCACCACGGTCTCGGCGATGTAGGGCGAGAATTTCAGTTTGTTCTCGATATATTGCGGCGAGAAGCGTTCGCCTCGCGCGGTTTCCGCGAGATCCTTGATGCGGTCGATCACCACGAGCTGTTTTTTGTCGTTGAAATAGCCGGCGTCGCCCGAGTGCATCCAGCCCTCCCGGACATCGGTGGCTGCAGCGTCCGGGTTCTTGTAGTAGCCGAGGAACATGTTGGGGTGGCGCACCACGATCTCGCCGACGCCATGGATATCCGGTATCTCGATGCGGATTTCGATGCTGTCGGCCATCGCTACGCCCGTGGTGTCAGGATCAACCTCACCAAAAGGATGCAGCGTGTAGGCCCCTAACAATTCGGTCTGGCCGTACAGGGTGCGCAGCGGCACGCCCATGGCCTGGAAGAATTTGAAGGTGTCGGGACCGAGCGCCGCACCGCCGGTCGCCGCCGAGCGCAGCCGCGCAAAACCGAGGCGGTCGCGCAGTGCACGGAACAGCAGGATGTCCGCAATCGTGGAGCGCTTGCCCTGCGCCAGCGCCGAAAGGCCCGTCTTCATGCCGAGTTCGTAGAGACGTTGCTTGAGCGGAGAGGAGTCCATCACGCCCGCGCGCACGTCGGCGGCGATGGATTCCCAGACCCGCGGCGCGAACAGAACAAAAGTCGGCGCGATCTCGCGGAAATCGTTCATCATGGTGTCAGGCTGCTCGACGAAGTTGACCTTCATCCGGCACAGCAGGCCTTTGCCGAGCACATAGACCTGTTCCATGATCCAGGGCAGCGGCAGCACCGAGACGTATTCGTCATCCGGCCCCTTCGGGTCGAAGGCGAGATAAGTCGCGCAATGCCTCAGCACGCGGCCGGCCGCCAGCATTGCCAGTTTTGGGTTGGCCGTGGTGCCGGAGGTGGTGCAGAGGATCGCGACGTCCTCGCCTCGGGTGGCGTTCACCAGCCGGTCATACAGCTCAGGCTCGCGAGCGGCGCGTTCGCGGCCCATCTTGGCGAGGTTGTCGGCTTCCATCAGGCGGGGGTCGTCATATTTGCGCATGCCGCGCGGATCGGAATAGACGATGTGCTTGAGGTTGGGCACGCGGTCGGCGAGCGTCAACAATTTGTCGACTTGTTCCTCGTCCTCGGCGAACACCAATTTGGCTTCGCCGTAGCTCAAGAGATAGGCCGCTTCCTCA
>WNFM01317250.1_pt2 | contig 10579 bp, 16 predicted proteins | sample 5400271 | NCBI WGS metagenome assembly WNFM01 (sample SAMN13153352, study PRJNA577476) | soil metagenome | isolation source: 60 cm saprolite on Douglas fir-dominated hillslope | place: USA:California | collected 2013-09-17 | reverse complement strand
GCTCAAGCCGGAGACGGCGGAAGAGATCACGACGCTCCTGCGGTCGCGCGGGGTTTCACATCGTGGGAAATCAGACACCTGACCTTGCGCGCGCAACCTATCAGCGACTGCGATTCGCATCGCGCAACGAATAATCCTGATTGTGCAGGACATTTGCGACGGGGGTAGACTCACACGCCAGATTGGATGGTTTTTCGGAAGATGATTGAGCGTTAGGAGGCATGAAGCAGCGCGAAGGGAGACATCGACAGTGATCAAGTTGGCGATCCGAAAAGTGAAGCCCGATCAGGAGAACCGCCTCAGAGAATGGATGGCGGAGCTTACGCGTCGAAACAAGGAGGTCCGAGAGACTTTCGCGCAGGAGGGAGTGCAGCACGAACAGGCGTTTCTCTTGAAAAACGCGGAAGGGTCGATCCTCATCTACGCAATGGAAGCACCGGACCACGAACGCGCATCCGCGGCTTATCGCAACTCAACGCTTCCGATCGACCAGGAACACAGACGAATCATGGGCCAAGTCTTGGGAGAACCGGCGAATGTCGAACTCCTGTATGAATGCGTCGCGGAAAACAATGCCTGCTAACAGCGCATTCGAGTGGACCGTGAACCATCACGCTTCCAATAACCAGCTGCGTCCGGCCACTCAACGCGGACGTTAGAGCGCATGGCTTTCCAAGTCGCGAGTACGAGCATCAACCCGAATCACGTTGAGCGGACTACCTATATGCGCTCGAGAAACCCTGTAGTTCTGCGCCTCATGCTCGCAACTGTTGTACTGGTCGCCTGTTCGTGCACCGTCTTGGCGCCTGGCGCTGATCGGGTAAAGTTCACGCAGAACGCCGCCGATGTTGCCGGATGTAAAGTCGTAGGGAATGTGTCCGGTTTGTTTCGAGTCGGCGATTCACAGTTCTACTCCGAGGATCAGCTGCGCAATAGAACCGTCGGCCTCGACGGGAACACTGTCTTTCTCACCACGCAAGGGGAGGGCGTGGCTTACCGTTGCCCGTGATGCGCTCTAACCCATCAATCCAGGGTGGACGCGCGCAAACACGCGCCGCTGATTTCAGACGTTATACATCCTCATTTCATGAACTTTGAAGCCCTCGCGACAATTGGAGCTCTATCGATCCTTGTGGGAGGACTCCTATACCTACCTTTATACCTTTGGATGAAGTGGAAAAGGAAGAAAGGCGAAGGTCCGGAGGGCCGCACTAACGTCCGCATTACTGGCGCCGGCATCACGTTTTATGGTTGCATGGTTGTAATGTTGTTCGTTGGTTTCGCCCAAGAGCATCTTGCCCCGCAGTCCGCATTTGGCGCTTTCGTTAGTTCTAGGGAGGGACGCTTGGCGTATACGGGTGGCGTGCTTGCTCTGTGGGCTGCCTTGGAATTCATTCTTACCAAGTTCGGGGTCAAGTTTGTCAAGCCGAAGAATAAAGATGTATAACCGCGCGATCGACAGCGATACAGGAAAGCGCTGCGCGCTTCCGGGCGCGTGTCATCGCGGACGTTAGAACGCCATGACAAAGTTCCGACTCGTTGTAGGTGTCGCCTCACTGGCCGCAGCGGTTTCGGCAGGTTGCCAACGCACTGATGTCTCCACTTCGGCAGCGCCGGGCGGCTCGCTCGTCAAGATTGCGAATATTTCTCCCGATACTTCCACACCCTTACGAGCTGGTGATCGAGTCAAGGTGAAGGTGGACGTGGATTACAGTCTTACATCCGACGCCGGAACGGTAAATCTCGTGATTCAGGCTGCTGACAACTCGAGCCTCGCGCACAATATGGAGGTCCTACAGAAGGGGACAGGAAAGGTTACTTTGGTAGCAGAGTTTGTTGTCCCGAACTCGAGTGCTGTACAGATATTCACGCCCCTCTCTGCGCAAGGCCAAACGACAACCTCCACCGTCGATACCCGTGCCTATAAAGTTATCAGCAAATAGTGGCGTTCTAACATTTAGCTGGTGCGGACGGGCCGGAAGCGCCGTGCTACAGTTGCGGTTCATGGCGGCCCGCCGCACAGCAAGACGTTAGAGTACAAAATGAGCATCGCTGAGGCTGCTATTCGTGTTCTCGGATTGGCCTTCGTCGCTGGCCTGATTGCATATGCATACGGTCATTGGTATTTTCGATTTGCCTTGTCACGGGCCACACTGCCACCGAAGAAAAATCGCCTCCTCCTCGTAGTCCTGGCCTCCCCCTTAGCTGCCATCATCACTGGGGCTCTTCTTATTCCGACTCTGGATAAACCGCTATTCAAGCTCATTTGCGATACCGAGCTATTGTTTTTTGGAACACCGATCAGCATCATCGCTTGCTGCGTGCCTGCTATTTTCAAAGTGAGCGCCGCAAACAGAATGGTATGGGCAGAGGGTAAGCAGGGCAATCGACGGCTGACGCGAGGTCAATCACATGCGATGATTGCCGTCCTTTACTTGGTTGCAATTGTTCTTTGGCTCGTGCCACAGAAGCCAACCCATGCATCAGATGTCGCTCTGATGCTGATCGTGGCGACAGGCATCACGGTACTTCGATTCACATGGGCGCCTAAGATGGCAGAGCGGTTGACCGGAGACGATAAGGTCAATGTTTCGCGCCTCCTTACACATCTAATCATCGCGAGTTGGCTCTTCGCTGCCAATGCCATGTATCGAGCAATCTAACCCCGCGTTGGAGAGCGGACGCGCCGATAAACAGCGCGCGTTTGGTTTGCGTCCGTCGCCGCGCGCCGCTCAACGCGAACGTTAGGTTCTCGGCCCGCAAACAAGGAGCAGGTAGTCCGCGTGGCGGCGGAAACCTCCAATCGAATCTTTCGGAGTCAACCTTTGCCCGTGCTACCGAACCCAGCCGCGCCCCGTCGGCTGGCGACAAATTCCTCCACCACGTTCAACTTCACCTGCACGACCGGCACGACTACGAGCTGAGCGATGCGGTCCATCGGGTTGATGGTGAACGCGGCTTCCGACCGGTTCCACAGCGAAACCATCACCTGCCCCTGGTAGTCGGAATCGATGAGGCCGACGAGATTCCCGAGCACGATGCCGTGCTTGTGCCCTAGGCCGGAGCGCGGCAGCACCACCGCGGCGAGCCCCGGATCGGCGAGGTTGATGGCGATACCGCTCGGCACGAGCTCCGCCGCGCCTGGCGCGAGCGTGATCGGAGAATGGATGCAGGCCCGGAGGTCGAGGCCTGCCGCGCCGCCGCTGGAATATTGCGGCAGCGCATCGCGCAGCCGCGGGTCGAGGATCTTTACGTCTAGAGTCTTCAAGCGAAAAGCCGCCTAGCGGCGTGGCAGCAGCTTCGCGATGTGCTCGATCAACTGGCGCGCGAGCACGATCTTGGGCGCGAGCGGCAGCTCGTGCGCGCCGTCCTCGTCGAAAAGCGTGAGCGCATTGGTGTCCTTGCCGAATGTCTCCTGCGCGAGGTTCGCCGCGAGCAAAGGGATTCCCTTGGTCCTGCGCTTCGCCTGCGCGTTCGCTTTCAAGTCTTCCGTCTCGGCGGCGAAACCGACGCAGAACGGTCCCTTCGGGAGCGCCGCGACCTCGCCGAGGATGTCGGGGTTGGGCGCGAGCTCGAGATTGAGGTTGCCGTTGCCCCGCTTGATCTTGTGCGGTTTCGGATCGACCGGATGATAGTCGGCGACCGCGGCGACCGAGATGAAGATATCCGCCTGCTTCGCCCGCGCCATCACGGCTTTGTACATCTCGCGCGCAGTGACCACGTCAACGCGGTCCACGCCCACCGGAGGGGCGAGCACCGTTGCGCCCGACACGAGCGTCACCTCCGCGCCGGCCTCTACCGCCGCTTGCGCAACGGCGTAGCCCATTTTCCCGGAACTCTGATTCGTGACTCCGCGCACGGTGTCGATGGGCTCATAGGTCGGTCCCGCCGTGATCAGGACTTTTTTTTTGGAAAGTGCCTTGGGAGCGAGCGCAACCGCGACTTCGGCGAAGATCTCCTCGGCCTCGAGCATCCGCCCCATGCCGCCTTCGCGGTCGGCATGGTCGCCCGCAGTGGGCCCCAGGATGCCGACGCCGTCGGCGCGCAGGCGCTCGACGTTGCGCTGCGTCGCCGCGTTCTGCCACATCTCCACGTTCATCGCCGGCGCAACCATGAGCGGGCAGCGGCGCGCGAGGCAAAGGGCCGAGAGCAGGTCGTCACCGAGTCCGTTCGCGACCTTGGCAAGGAAATCGGTCGTCGCGGGGGCGACCACGAGGATGTCCCGGTCGCGCGAGAGCTCGATGTGGCCCATGCTGTCGGGCACGCGCGGGTCCCACATGTCCGTGTGCACAGGCTGGCCGGAGAGGGCCTGCAGCGTCGCCGGCGTGATGAAGCGACAGGCGGCTTCGGTCATCACGACGCGCACGTCGGCGCCGGCCTTGATGAAAAGGCGGGTCAGCTCGGCCGCCTTGTAGGCGGCGATTCCGCCGGTGATCCCGAGCAGAATCCTCTTTCCTGAAACGTCCGTCATCGCAGATGGGGGAAGCGCGTTAAGCTGCAAAACGGGATTTTAAGCGAATTCCATGGCGATAACAGACTGGCCCTTGCAGGAACGTCCACGCGAACGCCTGCTTGCTCTGGGCCCGGCCTCTCTCGCCGACGCGGAGCTGCTCGCGATCCTGCTTCGTACTGGAATCAAGGGAAAGAGCGCGGTCGACCTCGCACGCCAGCTGCTCGGGCGCTTTGGGTCCGTCGGTGGCCTGTTCGACGCCGGATCCACGAGCCTCGGGGAGACCCCGGGTTTGGGGACCGCCAAGCTCGCGCAGCTCCAGGCGGCCCTCGAATTGGCGCGCCGCGCCCTCAAGGAGGAGATCTCCTTGGGAAATGCGCTGTCCTCACCGCGAGCCGTGCGCGATTATCTGCGCCTCGCGCTCGCGGGACGAGAGCAGGAAGTGTTCGTGGTAATGCTTCTCGACGCGCAGCACCGCGTAATCTCGTCGGAAGAGCTTTTCCGCGGCACTCTGACGCAGACGAGCGTCTATCCGCGCGAGGTCGTGAAATGCGCGCTCAAGCACAATGCCGCCGCGGTGATCTTCGCGCACAACCATCCGTCTGGCGTCGCCGAGCCGAGCCACGCCGACGAGATCCTCACGCGATCGCTGAAAGCCGCGCTCGCACTCGTCGACATCCAAGTGCTCGATCATTTCATCGTCGCGGGAAGTCGCACCATGTCGTTCGCCGAGCGCGGCCTATTGTAGCTGCGTCGTTTTCGCTTGAAAGGGGACCCCTATCCCCTTATAATGCGCGGTTTTCGCAGCGGAGCTTTCCATGGCGCGCGTTTGCCAGGTAACGGGCAAAAAACCCCAGGTGGGACACCACGTTTCCCACGCCAATAACAAGACCATACGCCGGTTCTACCCGAACCTGCAGTACCGCCGTTTCTGGGTGGAAAGCGAAAAGCGCTGGGTGAGGTTGCGCACTTCCAACGCTGGCGTGCGCATCATCGACAAGAAGGGCATCGACGCGGTGCTCAAAGAGCTACGCGAGCGTGGCGAGATCTAGATCAGGAGCTGCGACGATGCGCGAGAAAATCAAGCTCGAATCCACGGCCGGCACCGGCCATTTCTACACGACCACCAAGAATAAGCGCAGCACGCCCGACAAGATCGAGATGAAGAAGTACGACCCCAGGGCGCGCAAGCATGTCATCTATAAGGAAACAAAAATCAAATAAAAAGCCCGCGGAAGCGGGCTTTTCGTTTTGCTTCAGGCTCGGGCCAGCTGCTATTACCACCATTGGTCGACGAGTCAGCCAAGCGCCCCTATTTTGGCTGCGATTTGGTCTCCTTGGCCATATCGGGCGGGGCGTCGGCAACGCCGCGCTTGTAGACTATCTTCTGGGTGCTGCCGTCGCAGGTTCCGACGACCTTGCCTTCTCCTTCCTTCACCTGTTCGTTCGGAACGATGTCCAGCGTAAAGGCTTGTACGCCATTTGCCTTGATCTTCGCTTCAATCTCGGACTTGAGTTCCTCACAAGGCTTCACCTGCGCAAGGGCCGGTGAAGCAATCAACATCGACGCAGCTACCGCGATAAGGCTCTTCATCCCACGTCTCCTTTCTTGCTGTAAATAGCCCCCCCGAAACCGACTGGCGCCGTATATGCTACTCGGAAGTGCGGTCCCGCGCTGTGGAACAAAAAACCCGCCGGTCGGGCGGGTTTTCCTGGTTTCCCGCTTCCACGGGAATGAGGCGCCTTAGGCGTAGCAGCGCAGCCGGTGTGAGAATTCCGCGAGCGGGCGGATGCCGCTCGCCTCGGCACGGTGGCACCAGTCCTGCAGCTGCCGAACGAGTTGCTCGCGGGAGACACTCGAGCGCTCCCACAGCGACGCGAGCTCGGCGCGCATCGAGTAGACGGTGTTTAGCGCGCGCGATTTCGCCAATCCCTGCTTGAGGTTTGCGCGCTCGGTCTCGCACAACGATTTTTCGTCGCGGTGGAGCCAGCGCTTCAGGCTCTTAAGAACGTGTGCGTCGTGCGGCGCGAGCCGGCGCAGCTTGCCAAGCTCCTCGGCGTAGGTGCGCTTGAGTGACTTGGCGTATTTCGCGAGAACGTCGTAGCGATGCGTGATCACGGCCTGCAGCGTCTCCGAGTCCACCGCGGGCTTTGCATCGGTGAAACGCGGTGTCGGCGCCACTTTCTTCACCTGTGCGAGGCCGAGCGCTTCGAGCAGGCAAATGTACATCCAACCCAAGTCGATCTCGTACCACTTATTGGAAAGCTTCGCCGAGGTCGCGTAGGCGTGGTGGTTGTTGTGCAACTCCTCGCCGCCGATGATGATGCCCCAGGGAACGATATTCGTACTTGCGTCCTCGGTCGGCCAGTTCCGGTATCCCCAGAAATGTCCGATGCCGTTGATGACGCCCGCCGCCCAGAACGGGATCCAGGCGATCTGCGTAACGAGGATCAGAGCACCCGGGACAACGCCGAACAGCATGACGTTGGCGGCGCCCATCAGGGTGATGCCAAGTATCGAGAAGCGGGAGTAGACGTTGCGCTCTAGCCAGTCGTCGGGCGTGCCGTGGCCGTAGCGGGTCATCGTCTCGCGGTTGTAGGATTCCTTGACGTACAGAAACACGCCGCCTGTGCGGATCTTCGGCGGTTTCGCATTTGGCGTGGTGCTTGCGGTGAATCGCGGCCCACTCCTTGGTCACCATGCCGGTCGTCATCCACAGCCACAGACGAAAGAAGTGGCTCGCCAGCGGATGCAGATCGAGTGCGCGGTGCGCTTGGTGACGGTGCAGGAACACCGTCACGCTGACGATCGTAATGTGGGTAAGACCGAGGGCGGCGAGGATGTAGCCCCACCACGGTAAATCGAAAACGCCTGAAAACAGGACGCTGGATTCCATCAAGTTCCCCTCTGAGGTTCTGCGGATTCTACGTGAATCCCCATAAAGGGCAAGGGCATTATCCCCTATGCTCCGCTCAGGGATTTCCTGATCCTATTCATCTTCTTGCAAGCCAGTAAATTCGCGGAGATTTAACTCCGATACGTGAGATTTTCACGCAGGATATGGAAGACAATCGTGCGTCAAAGTCTGGTTCCTTGGTTCATGCGGCACGCTCGAGCACCGCGGCAAAGAACGCGTCGGTGCCATGCCGGTGCGGCCAAAGCTCGAGATACCGTCCTAAGTGGAGCCGGATGCCGCCTTTTTCAAGCATATCGTCTGCCGGTCGCAGCGTGAATTGGGCATTGCGCAGAAAATCCTCGACGACCCCGCGGTTTTCCTCCTCGAGGATGCTGCAGGTGGCATAAACGAGCCGCCCGCCAGGCTTCACGAGTCGCGCGGCGGCGGCGAGAATCGATCTCTGCTTTTCCACGAGTTCCGCAACATCCTCGGGCGTCTGGCGCCACTTCATGTCGGGATTGCGCCGCAGCGTCCCGAGGCCGCTGCAGGGCGCATCCACCAGCACGCGGTCGATCTTGCCGGCGAGGCGCTTCACGCGCGCGTCATTCACGCCCTCGATCCGCTGCGGGTGCACGTTGGACAGTCCCGAGCGTGCAAGCCGGGGCTTCAGCGCGGCGAGCCGCTTCGGAGAGATGTCGAACGCATAGAGACGTCCTGTCGAGCGCATGAGGGCCCCGAGTGCGAGCGTCTTGCCGCCTGCGCCCGCGCAGAAATCCACCACCATCTCGCCGCGCTTGGGCGCGACCAAATGGCACAGCAATTGGCTCCCCTCGTCCTGGACCTCTATGCTGCCTTCCAGAAAGAGGGCATGCCGGTTGATCGCGGGCTTCTCCTTTAGCCTGATCCCATCAGGCGAGTACGGCATCGCGGTGGCGCTAAGCCCGTCGGCCGCGAGCCGTTCGAGCGCCGCGTCGCGCGAGATCTTAAGCGGATTCACGCGCAGGTCGAGCGGCGCGTTCCGCAGCAGGCCGCGGGCCAAGTCGAGCAGCGCACTTTCATCGTAGCGGGCGCGGAGGCGCTCGATCACCCAATCGGGAAGCTCGCACTCGACCTCGAAGGGCTGCGGCGCGGCGGCTTCGCGTTTTATCAAGGCGAGCCACTCGGACTCGTCGCCCCGCAGCCACGGATCGAGCTCACGCAAGTTTGCGCCGAGGAGCGCGGTCCAGGCGGCGAGCGCAAGACGCCTCGGGCTTTGCGTCGCCGCGACACGTTCGAGAAGGCGCCGGCGCCTGAGCACCGCGTATACCGAATCTGCGATCAGGGCGCGGTCGCGCCGGCCGATCTTGGGGTGGCTGCGGAAAAACGCCGAGAGCGTCGCATCGGCGGGCTGTCCGAGCGGTAGCACGGCCGCAAAGGCCGCCGTGCACGCATCTAGCAGGGGGCGCGAAAAGCGCGTCACTTGCCGATGCGCGTGACGATCTGGTCGGAGCGCGTACCGTCCGTGTCCACCACCAGCACGCGCACCGGAAGGAAATCGCGCTCGGCGGCGAACCAGATGTCGGTCGCCTTGTCCTCGGGTCCGTCGCGCAATTTCGCGATGTGCAGCGTCTGGATTTCGCCCGCGGGCGTGGCGAGCTTTTCGTTGCCGACGACGGTGAAGCGAAAGGGCGTGAGGCCCCGGCCGTCGGCGCGAGTGACGTCGTATTCCCTGCCCTTGGGCGGCGCGAATGCAAAACTGTACGCGAGGCTCAAGGGGTCCTGCGCTGTCGCAGACATCTTAAGCGTCTCCGCCTTCCCTTTGCGCTCCTGCGTGACCGAGCGCGCGTCCCAATCGAATTTGGCCGACACCATCCAACCTCCGGGGCGCTCGTCGCGGAATTCATCGGGACGCAGCCCTTGCGGCGTGATGTGGCCGCGGCTCGTGCGCTTCAAGACGCCGAACAACGCCAGGATTCCTCTCCCCCTCCCTTCGGACGTGATCGCATAGGTGCGGCCGTCGTGCTCGAGTGTTTCCGAAACGTCTACAAGAACCGTGTCGTTGCGTTTCAACTCGTAGGTGAGCGTGATGCGTTCGGGTGGGGCCGCGTGGACCGTGGCAGCCCACAGAGCGAGCGCCCCAACACCTGCTCGACGGAACGGACGGGAAATCATTCTTCGACGAGCAGTGCCTGTCGGGCGTCGGACCCGTCAACGCGCACGATACCGTTCTCGACCGCGAGCCGACCCTCGACGAACCAACGTATCGCCAGAGGATAGACACGGTGTTCCTGGTGCAGCACCCGCGCCGCAAGCGTCGTCTCGGTGTCCCTGGCGTGCACGGGTATCGCCGCCTGCGCGATGATCGGACCGTGATCGACCTGCGGCGTGACGAAGTGAACCGTGCAGCCGTGGAGCTTCACGCCCTCCTGGAGTGCGCGCCGGTGCGTGTGCAGGCCAGGAAACGCCGGCAGCAGCGACGGGTGGATGTTGACCATCCTACCGGAATAGTGCCGCACAAAATCGCCGCCTAGGATGCGCATGAAGCCGGCGAGCGCGACGAGGTCGGGCGAATGCTGTTCGATCGCCGCCTCGAGCGCGGCGTCGAACGCACCGCGCGAGGAAAACTCGCGCTCATCGACCACATTCCCGGGAATGCCCGACCGCGCGGCGAACTTCAGGCCTGCGGCGTCGGCACGGTTGCTGATCACGGCGGCGACCTTCGCAGGTAACCCCGCGCCCACGATCGCCTCCATGTTGCTGCCACGACCGGAGATCAAGATGACGACGTTCTTCACGCGGCTATTCTACCGCCCGGGTTTGTCAAACCGATTTCCCAACAGTGTGTGCGAGAAGATTTGCCTGCGATGCGGAAACGGCGCGCGGCATATCGCTATTCCTTACGTACAGCCGCGGCCGCGGGCTGCGGGAATCCCGGGAGCGGCTGCAGGCCGTCCGATTCGAACAGCTCCTGTAGTTGCGCCGCGGCTTCCTTCGAAGTCTGGATGAGCTGCGCCTCGTCGTGCTGGACCGCGTACTGCGCCTCGAGCCGCTGCTCGTCGTGCTGCTTGAACAAGGTCACGGCACGCTCCGAGGCCGCGATACCGAATCCGAGCGAGAGTAGCGTGTGCCGCGCCATGTCCAGGCTCGCCGAAAAGGTTTCGCGCCAGATGAGCTTGACGCCGAGGTCGCGCAGCCGGAACAGATGAACGCGGTTGCGCGCGCGGGCGAGAATCGGAACGTGCGGGAAATGCTT
>WNFM01200167.1_pt1 | contig 10582 bp, 13 predicted proteins | sample 5400271 | NCBI WGS metagenome assembly WNFM01 (sample SAMN13153352, study PRJNA577476) | soil metagenome | isolation source: 60 cm saprolite on Douglas fir-dominated hillslope | place: USA:California | collected 2013-09-17 | reverse complement strand
TCATGTCGGGCACGCGCCACGGCTCGGCGGCATTGGCGATATAGCCGTCGGTGAGAAGGATCACCGGGGTCATGTAATGGGTCGCGATGCGGCACGCCTCGATCGCGCAATCGAACGCGTCGGCGGGTGAGCGGGCGGCGATCACCGGCAGCGGCGAGTCCGCATTGCGGCCATAAACCGCCTGATAGAGGTCCGACTGCTCGGTCTTGGTCGGAAGGCCGGTCGAAGGGCCGCCGCGCTGCGAATTGACGATAACCAGCGGCAATTCGGTCATGACCGCCAGACCCATCGCCTCGGTCTTGAGCGCAATCCCCGGTCCCGACGACGACGTAATCCCGAGCTTACCGGCGTAGCTGGCGCCGATCGCGGAGCAGATTGCCGCAATCTCGTCCTCCGCCTGGAAGGTGGTGATCCCATATTCCTTGAGGCGCGACAGGTGATGAAGCAGCGCCGAAGCCGGCGTGATCGGATAGCCGCCGAAGAACATCTTGACGCCCGCGAGCTGGCAGCCGGCGACGAGGCCGAGCGCGAGCGCTTCCGCGCCGGTGACGGTACGGTAAAGCCCCGGCTCGGCAGGCGCAGCGGCGATGTGGTGCTGCTTGAACGGCGCGCCCATCTCGACCGTCTCGCCATAAGCGTGGCCGGCGTTGAGAGCGGCGATATTGGCTTCGGCGAGCTCGGGTGCCTTGGCGAACTTGGCCTTGAGCCAGTCGACGATCGGGGCGCGGTCGCGGTCGAACATCCACAGCGCGAGGCCGAGCGTCCACATGTTCTTGCAGCGCAGCGCCTCCTTGTTGCCGAGACCGAACGGCTTCACCGCATCAAGGGTCAGCTGCGAGATGTTGAAATGGACCACCTGCCATTTCGTCAGGCTACCGTCCTCAAGCGGACTTTGCTCGTAACCGGCCTTGGCGAGGTTGCGCGCGGTGAACTCGCCCTCGTCGGCGATGATCAGCCCGCCTTCGCGCAGGGCCTCGGCATTCACCTTGAGCGCCGCGGGGTTCATCGCGATCAGCACATCGGGCTGGTCCCCGGCGGTCTCGATCGCGGTCGATCCGAAATTGATCTGGAAGGCGGAGACGCCAAAGGTCGTGCCCTGCGGCGCGCGAATCTCCGCCGGGAAGTCGGGGAAGGTCGCGAGGTCGTTGCCGGCAAGCGCGGTCGACAGCGTGAACTGGCCGCCGGTCAGCTGCATGCCGTCGCCGCTGTCGCCGGCAAAGCGGACGACGACCGCTTCCTGCGGCGGATGCGCGGTGGCTTCCTTGTCGGTGAGGAGGTGGGTGGCGGTGGCCACAAACGAGTCCTTTAAAAAACGCGCGATCCGGTCGCGGCCTCTTTTAGGACTCCAGTGGCGCTTTCGCTACCTTTCTCGTCAGCCCGCCTCCGGTGGGAGCGGCTGATGTCTGCTTTCGACCCATTCCTGCCATTAGCTGGCCCGTCCTGCTCTTCGCCTACGCGCCGCGTAGCCGCACCAACACACGCAAGACGATTGCGTCTAACGCTATCGTAACGAGAGCAAACGGCCAGAGAATGAAGCTCGTTGGCGAGTGCCTCGGTAGCTCATTGGGCAAGAGAAATGCCACGCCGAAGTAGAAGAGGGACAAAACGATCAAATAAGCGTGAAACCATCTTCGCTTGAAATACGCCGGAAATTGGAGGCCGTAGATGATTAGAATGCAGACCGACAGGCACCCAAAAATTCGGTGGTGTCTCAGTTCCAAATCCCCGGTTTTAGCCATGTGGATTGAGACGTTTGTCGGCCTCTTCAGGCATCGGCTCGCCAAATGGCAATTCCGCCTTGCAGCCCGAACACACAAAGATTCGATACCTCTGATCGACTCGCGAGGTCGCTTGGAGCGTGCCCTTCTTGGTTTGGTCAAAGCAATGCTTGCACAACATATGCGCTGGCTCGCTGCCGCTCATTTCCGGCTTAAGCACATAGGAGAGAGTTCCCGGATAGAACTTTTTCAACGCATAGCGCTCGCGCTCGCTCGACCAGTCTTTGAGGCGCACAACCTCTGCTTCAAGTTTGCGTATATACTCGGTCGCGTCCAACTGCTCCTGCTTGACCGCCGCCAGCGCATCTTGGGCGTCGAGGATGTGCTGTTGAAGGTCGATTTTGACGTTATTGACGGTTGCTTGCGTGTTGGCAGCGTTCATGCCCTTCGCGAGGTCATAAGCCGCCTTGAGGCTGCCAAGGCCCGCAGTGATTGGTGCCAGGTAGGCGCTTGATCGCACCGCAGCACTCGCCGGGGCTATACTTGCGCTCTTGCTTGTTGCCTGCCGCCGTCCCGTAAATCTTGTCGAGCATTCCATAATCAATGTCGGCTCCAAAGGCGTCCTCAACCGCGTCGAGATAGGCGCGGTGGCCGTCTGTGGTGAGCTGGACGCGCGTCGCAAGCCGCTCTGCAAGATCATCCATCAGACACTTGGCGGAGCGCGTTGAGCGGTCGCCGACAAAATAAGAGACAATCAGCTTCGTGTCCGCCAGCCTCTGCGGGGGCTTCCTTGGCTTTGCAGACGTTCGCGGCCTTCGCGTAGCAGAAGCTCCAAATCTCATCGCATTGGACGCGCTTGGAATGGACGTTGCGCACCGTCTCATGGTGGATAATCAACGCCGCTTCGCCAGCCTCAATCAGCAGCTTCGTGACCGTGTTGATCGACACGTCCGCGACCCGGCTGATTGAGCGCATGAACGCGCTCGCGACGCCCTCGCAAAGATTTTCACGACCTTTCTGGCGAAAGAGCGCCAGAAGTGGGCCCTAACCTTTCCCATCGACTTCTATCGGGAGATTTACCGCCTTCGTGGATGGAAGTTTGAGCCGTGGAATACAAAGCGGCCATCTGTGGTCGCGCATTGGACCGACGATTTCGTTTACGACCGCCTTGCTCCGGGTTTGACTGAGGAATTGCGCCACAAGAACCCCGTCGTTGAAACCGGCAGGCGGACTCACAAGCACCATCAATGGTTCAATCCGGAACGCGGGCATCCGAAACTGAAAGAACATATTGCAGGCGTGATTGCGCTGCTCCGGGCCTCTGAGGATTGGAAGTCATTCCTCCGAGGTCTGAACCGCGCTTATCCGAAGTTCGGCGAAACGATCGAAATGCCGCTGACCGGCGGCGGCACTAGGTCTTAGACCACCTCTTCTCCGCAGCCTTGCGCGCAATCTCCTTGCGCCGCTCCGGTGTCATATTCTCGGCGCGCTTCTTGCCGCCCTTCCGGCCCAGCTCGGCAGCGGCGCTCGACAGCGGGCGTTCGTCCTCAATTTCGCCGGTCGCAATACGACCGATCATGACGGCGCGACTCACCGAGTCGGCGGGGCGCTTTTCTCCGCGCGGACCTTTAGGCAACGTTCGGGTCCGCTAGCTTCATCGCCAATCCTGCAATGCGCTGCCTTAAGCCCGCGTGATTGTCGGGTACGGAGTCGGCAACAGCACGGGCCTCATACGCTTCGAGCAGCCCTAGCAATCGGTCGTGTTCACCGCGTATCTGGTCTTTGGTCATTCCGCCTCCGTGCTTTGCGCTAAGCATAGCATATGGGGAGCCGGTTTCGCCCCTTAAAATCAGATAAATTGAAAGTGAGACACCACCAAAAATTCCCTCAGCTTGACGCCCCATTGAATCGTAGAGCCAGATCACCGGCAAGGAGAGCGCGAACGAGCCTGCTGCTGCAGTCCAAACCCACCGCTCCTTCACCCTTCCGTGTTCGTCCAACATACTCATCTGTTGAACTTAACCTGATAAAAGGAGCTAGCAATGGCCCCGCTGCGTCACCGACGCCTCTGCCACCAATGTCAGCTTCCCACCCAAAGTAGACATTAGCGCTCGCACCGCTTTGAAGGTTGGCATTGCGTCGTGGCCTCGCCGCTCCCAATGACTCGTCGATGACCGAACCCTTCGTCAGGCCGGACGTCCGGCAGCTGCTCGAATTCCTCGACAATCTGCCGGGACCGCGCAGCCACGAGGTTGGGCCGGAGGGGGCGCGGCAGATGATGGTCGCTGGCCGCTATGCGCTCGACGCGCCGGCGCGCGACATTGCCGTTCTGCGCGACATCGAAGGGCCCGTGCCGCTGCGGCTCTACGATGCGCGGGAGACGCGCGGACCTGGGCCGATCCTGGTGTTCATCCACGGCGGCGGCTGGGTGATCGGCGGACTCGAAACCCCCGATCCCCTGTGCATCGACCTCGCGATCGAGCTCGACCTGCCGGTGGTCTCGGTCGACTATCGGTTGGCTCCCGAGCACCCCTTCCCTGCCGCATTCGAGGATTCGCTCGCCGCCGTTCGTTGGATCGCGAGCGGGCGGCCGGAGCTGGCGCGCACGGCGACGAGCCTGTTCCTCGCGGGCGACAGCGCGGGGGGAAATCTCGCGGCCGCCGTCAGCGCGGCGCTGCGCGACGAACCGGCGGCGGTGCCGGTCGCTGGCCAGTGGCTGATCTATCCCGCCGCCGACCCGAAAACTCACTATCCGAGCTACGACGAGTTCAACGAAGGCTTCCTGCTGACCAAGGCGAGCATGGACTGGTTCGAGGAGAGCTACGCCGGGCCGCACGACGACTGGCGCTACAGCCCGATGCTGAAGGGCATCGAAGGCTTGCCGCCGACCTTCGTCCTGACCGCGGGCCTCGACCCGATCCGCGACCAGGGCCGGGCCTATGCCGCGCGCTGCGCCGAAGCCGGCGTGGAGACGATCTACTGGGAGGCGCCGGGGACGGTCCACGGCTTCATCAGCCTGAGGAAGGCGGTACCTTCATCCAATGAGGATTTCGCGCGTTGCATCGCCTATCTCAAACCATGGGTGGAGCGCGCGCGATGAGCAAGGACGGCAGGTACCGCCGCGGGGTCGGCGTGATGCTGCTCAACCGCGAGGGCAAGGTGTTCGTCGGCGCGCGAATCGATAACACCGACGAGGCCTGGCAAATGCCGCAGGGCGGGATCGACCCGGGCGAGGAGCCGTGGGCGACGGCGCTCCGCGAGCTGGAGGAAGAAACCGGCATCCCGCCGCACCTGGTCGAGCGCATCGCCGAGTGCCCGGAGCGGCTGAAATACGACCTGCCGGAAGAGCTGCGCGGCAAGCTGTGGGGCGGCAAGTGGGTCGGCCAGGACCAGGATTGGTTCCTATGCCGCTTCCTCGGCCGCGACAGCGACATCAACATCGCTACCAAACATCCCGAATTCCGCGAATGGAAGTGGATTGAACCGGCCCAGCTCCCCGAGCTGATCGTGCCATTCAAGCGCGACCTCTACCGGCGGCTGATCGCCGAGTTCTCCGTTTATTTGTAGAGCCTAGGCGTCGGCGAGGAGCGATTCGCTTCCGGCTACGATCCTGAGCTCGCGGCTCGCATAGGGCTTGCGCAGCATGTGCGCCCCGTGGGGAACCGTGGCGCGGTGCAGCTCCGGGCTGGCGGCGGTGACCACCAGCCTCATGTCGGGCCGCTGCAAGGAAAGGCGCCGGCACAATTCGATGCCTGTAACGTCGCCGGCCAGCTCGGCATCGGTGACCACGACCTCGATCTCGGGGTGCTGCTCGAGTACCTCAGCAGCGTCATGGGCGTCATAGGCGTGGAAGGTCTCAAACCCCGATTCGCGGAGGATGTCGGAGGCGACCAGCCCCATGAACGGCTGGTCCTCGACGATGAGAGCGGCAGGCCGACTCGAGTTCATTTCGACACCAATCCTGGCTGGGTCTGTGGATAATCCTCGGCAACGTGACAGAGTCAACAGCCTACGCTTGACCGCCCCGCTAGCGCGACTTGCCGCCCTTACCGCTTTTCCCTTCGGCAGCGAGAGCGTCGAGCGTCTGGCGGCCGATGTTCAAGGCAAGGTCCCACATTTCGCTGCCACGCTTGGCGCTGGTTTTGGTCATCTTGTCGAGTTCATCGCCCGCGCGGCCGGCGAGTCGCCGCGCCTTTTCGGAGTCCTTGAGCGCGCTCGCCATGCCGACGAGCGCGGCGGCGACGATATCAGCAACAATGGGATTGTCGGCCAGTGCCTTGAGGGTCCTGGCGGCCTTGGCCGGCCCCTTGCCACTCTTCTTGCCCTTCCTGCCCGCGTCGCCAGCGGGCCGATCGGATTTGGTCTTTTTCTTTTTGTCCTTAGGCACGCCATTCCCCTTGGGTTCGTTGCGCAGGCGAGCGCTCGTACCATTTTCCGTCACAACTTTGTAATGAGCCTCTGTTTCAGTTTGGCGACATGAGTTGGATCACAAGAGCCGCATCCCCTCCCTTGGCATTGGCCTGATGGACAATCCTTCCGAAACGCCGGCGGCGGTGGCCGGCGGCGGGGCAGTCTCATCGGGGACCGGCGCGGCCGTAGAGGCGCGCTACTTCAACCGCGAGCTCAGTTGGCTGGCGTTCAACCGCCGGGTGCTCGAGGAGGCGTCCAATCCATCGCACCCGCTGCTAGAGCGCATCCGCTTCCTCTCGATCTCGGCAAGCAACCTCGACGAATTCTTCATGGTCCGGGTGGCCGGCCTAAAGGCTCACCAGATGCTCGGCGTCGAGGAATTCTCCATCGACGGGCTGACGCCGTCGCAGCAGCTAAACTCGATCGTCGCCGAGGCCGACCGGCTGGTCACCGCCCAGCATGACGTGTGGGCAGCGCTGCAGCGCGAGCTTCCCTTCGCCGGCATGGCGGCGATCGGCAACGAGCCGCTCGATGCCGAAGCGGAGGCGTGGCTCGACGTCCATTTCCGCGAACAGATCTTCCCGGTGCTGACGCCGCAAGCTATCGACCCGGCGCACCCCTTCCCGTTCATTCCCAACCGCGGCCTCAGCCTCATTTTCGAGCTGAAGAAGGGCAAGACTAGCGTTCGCGAACTGATCATGGCGCCGGCAAGCGTCCCGCGCTTCGTCCGCATCCCCGGCGATAACGGGCGGTACATCGCGCTGGAGACATTGATCCGGCGCAAGACCGACTATCTGTTCCCAAAGTATGAGGTCCAGCGCGGCGGTGCGTTCCGGATCATCCGCGACAGCGACATCGAGGTCGAGGAAGAAGCCGAGGATTTGGTGCTGTATTTCCGCACGGCGATCAAGCGCCGCCGCCGCGGCCGGGTGGTGAGGCTCGAGCTTGAGCCAAGCATGCCCGACAGCCTGGTCAACGAGGTCAAGGAAGGGCTCGACGCAGCCAACGCGATCACGTCCGAAACCCGCGGCTTCCTCGGCATGACCGACCTGTCGCAGCTGGTCGACGAGGATCGCCCCGACCTCAAGTTCCCGCCGTTCAATCCGCGCTTTCCCGAACGGATCCGGGAGCATGGCGGCGATTGCTTCGCCGCAATCCGCGAAAAGGACCTTCTCGTCCACCACCCCTACGAGAGTTTCGAAGTCGTGGTGGAGTTCATTCAGCAGGCCGCGGCCGACCCGGACGTGATCGCGATCAAGCAGACGCTGTATCGCGCCGGCAAGCAGTCGGCGATTATCCGCGCCCTGATCGACGCCGCCGAGGCGGGAAAGTCGATCGAATTGAAGGCGCGGTTCGACGAAGAGCAGAATCTGATGTGGGCGAGCGCGCTCGAGCGCGCCGGGGTCCAGGTCGTTTACGGCTTCATCGAGTGGAAGACCCACGCCAAGGTCTCGATGGTCGTCCGGCGCGAGGAGAAGGGCTTCCGCACCTACTGTCACTTCGGCACCGGCAATTATCACCCGGTCACCGCGCGGATCTACACCGACCTTAGCTACTTCACGGCCAATCCGCAGATCGGCCGCGATGTGGCCAAGCTATTCAATTACATTACCGGCTATCTCGAGCCGAGGAACCTCAAGCAGCTGGTGATCTCGCCGGCGCAGATGCGCCCCGAGCTCCTCCGGCTGATCGACGTCGAGATCGCCAACGCCCGCGCGGGCGAGCCGGCCGGCATCTGGGCGAAGATGAATTCGCTGGTCGACCCCGCGATCATCGACAAGCTTTATGAAGCGAGCGGCGCCGGCGTGCCGATCGACCTCGTCATTCGCGGCATCTGCTGCCTGCGCCCGGGCGTCAAAGGCCTGAGCGAGAATATCTACGTCAAGTCGATCGTCGGCCGCTTCCTCGAGCACGCCCGGCTGTGGGCGTTCGCCAACGGCCACGAGCTGCCACACGCCGCGGCCAAGGTGTACATCAGCTCGGCGGACTGGATGCCGCGCAACTTCGACCGGCGGATCATGCCCAGCTTCTCGACCAGGTGATGGTCGCCAACCTGATCGACAATGAGCAGAGCTGGCGGCTGGAACCCGACGGCACCTCTTCGCGGCTGGCGTCCAAGGCGGATCAGGCGTTCAACCTGCACGATTACTTCATGTCGAACCCGAGCCTGTCGGGCCGCGGCCAGGCGCTGAAGAAGGGCCGCAAGGTCCCCAAACTCCGCTTCCACCGGGGGCGGTGAACCCTGGCCAGCGCGGAACCCGTAGCAATTATCGACATCGGATCGAACTCGGTCCGGCTGGTCGTCTATGCCGGGCCGGCGCGCGTTCCGACGCCGATCTTCAACGAGAAGGTGCTGGCGGGCCTCGGCGCCGGCATTGATCGGTCCGCGCGCCTTCCCGGAGATGCGCGCGATAGGGCCTTGGGCGCGCTGGAGCGGTTCAAGCTTTTGCTTGCCCATATGAAGGTGAAGCGAAGCTATGTCGTGGCCACCGCCGCCATTCGCGACGCCGAAGATGGTCCCGACTTCGTGCGCGAGGTCGAGCGCATCGGCTTCGACTGCGACATCTTGAGCGCCGACGAAGAAGCGCGACTGGCCGGTGAGGGAGTCTTGTCGGGCATCCCCGAAGCGGACGGGATCGTCGGTGACCTGGGCGGGGGCAGCCTGGAGTTGGTCGAGGTCGGCTCAGGACGTGCTGACGGGGGCATATCGGTGCCGCTCGGCGTCCTCAGACTTCGGGCCGACGATGAAGGCGAACGCACGGCGCGCAAGGCGCTCAAGGCCGCGCTCAAGAGATCGCCGCTGCGGGAGCGCGGGCGCGGCCGTTCATTCACCATGGTCGGAGGGTCGTGGCGCGCGCTTGCTCGGATTGACATGCTGGCGACCGACTTCCCCCTGCCAATCACCCACCAATACCGGATGAAGCCGGCACGGGCGAAGGAACTGCGCAAGCTCGTGCGGTCGCTCGATCCGCGGCTTGCGGGCGCTGCCGCGCCGCCGCGCCTCGCCACTTCGCCGGTTGCGGCAATGCTGCTCGAGCTGCTGGTCGACGAGCTCGAACCCTCGCAACTGGTCGTCTCCACCTATGGCATCCGCGAAGGGCTGCTCTATTCCAACCTGAGACCGGGCCAGCGACGGATCGATCCGCTGATCGAGGAAGCCCGGCACGCCGGCGGCGGCGAGCACCGCTTCGGCCAGCATGGCGACCTGCTCGACGAATGGATTGCGCCCGTGTTCGACGACGCGCCGGCGATGCGCAGGCTGCGGCTCGCCTCCTGCCTGCTCGCGGACGTCGCCTGGCAGGCGAACCCGGGATTCCGCGCCGACCGCGGGATCGAAATGGCGCTCCATGGAAACTGGGTCGCCGTGAATCCCGCCGGCCGCGTGATCATGGCCCAAGCCCTGTCCGCGAATTTCGGCCGCGACAGCCTTCCGGATATCCGGCTGATCCAGCTGTGCAAGGAAGAGCAGCTCAGGCGCGCCCATTGCTGGGGCCAGGCGATGCGCCTCGGCCAGCGGCTCTCAGGCGGAGTCGGATCGGTGCTCAAGCGTACGAGCCTCGCGGCGCGCGACGGCGCGATCGAGCTCAGCGTTCGCCGCGGCGAAGAAGCCTTGGTCGGCGACGCGGTCGAACGACGCTTCATCAGGCTGGCCGAGCTGCTCGATTGCAAGCCCGTGATTGCGTCGATCTAGCCGGGGTGGCGCGGCTGAAGCCGGCCCGCTAGAGCCGTTTCCATGGCGGAATTATCGTCGAACGAGCGCGCGGTCGTCGAACGCGCGGGCGCGGAGCCAATGCTCGATCAAGTACTCGCCTGGGCCGAGATCAACAGCGGCTCGCGCAACCTTGCCGGGCTCGAGCGAATGGCCGATCTGCTGGTCGAGGCGTTCGCTGCGCTTCCTGGAATCCTGCGGCTTGAGACTCCGGCGAACGTCGAAGCAATCGACGCCACGGGTCGAACGGTAAGGATCGCGCACGGCCGCCACCTGCACCTCACCGTACGTCCGACAGCGCCCATCCAGCTGCTGCTTACCGGGCACATGGACACGGTGTTCGCGCCCGACCACCAGTTCCAGCACAGCCGCTGGCTGGAGGACGGGGTCCTCAATGGTCCCGGGGTCGCCGACATGAAGGGCGGGCTCGCGGTGATGCTTGCCGCGCTGAAGGCGGTCGAGCGAAGCGCCTCCGCTGACCGCATCGGCTACGAGGTCGTGATCAACAGCGACGAGGAGGTCGGCTCAGCGGCGTCGGCTGAACTGCTCGCCCGCAGCGCGCAGGGTAAGCGGGCGGCGCTGACCTACGAGCCCGCGGCACTGCCCGACGGGACGCTCGCCGGCGCTCGGCCGGGCAGCGGCAATTTCGCTTTCGTCGTGCGCGGCCGCTCGGCCCATGCCGGGCGCAATCCCGAAGAGGGCCGCAACGCGCTGACCGCGGCCGCCGACCTTGCGCTTCGGCTCG
>WNFM01187605.1_pt3 | contig 10583 bp, 14 predicted proteins | sample 5400271 | NCBI WGS metagenome assembly WNFM01 (sample SAMN13153352, study PRJNA577476) | soil metagenome | isolation source: 60 cm saprolite on Douglas fir-dominated hillslope | place: USA:California | collected 2013-09-17 | reverse complement strand
GCGCGCCTGTCACCGGGATTGCGATATCAACAGAGCCGGCGTTCGGCCCGCGCCTCGGCCGTTTAGCGGGCTCCAATCCAGTACCGCAATGCGGAAAGTCTATGAGCTAAAACCGGGATGTGTCCATCGAGTTCGCAATGTCCGCTTGGGGTCAATCGCTACCGAATCGGACTTTGGGGCCATGTCCGGTCTTCCCTCGGTAGCGAACGGGATTGCGGGCATCCCGGATTGGCAGCTTATGGGCGCACGGATCTTAAAGCGACTGCCATCCGGTCGTTCCACGCCCGGGTGGGCGAAGGCGCGTCTTGTGGTATAGCGGAGCGGGGGCGACTGTTTTTCCAGCCGCATGAGAGCTTGCCGACCGATGCCGCTGATCCGGAACAGAATCGTGGGCTACGATGACGAGCGGCTGGCGTTCAAGTTCGCGATGCTGAGCGAAAACAACGGCGAGACGGTCGAGTGCCAGATCAGCGACGCTGCGATGGACGAGCTGGCCGGCGTCAAGGGCACGGAGAGCATCGCCAGGCAGGCGCAGTTCCTGGCCATGAGGGATGCCATCGAGCGCCTCGCCTCCGACATATTCGACGAAGCGCCGCGGGTCAGGGGATATGCCGTTCGGATCTTTACCAAGCATATCCGAAGATAGCCGAGCTGCGATCTACCGCGTCATGACTTCATAGACCCTGATGCTCGATATGAAGGGATTGCCTTGCGCCATCTTCTCGGCCGCATCGAGGCTGTCGGCGCGCACTGTGGTGACGCCGGTGATGGAGTCAGGTCCCAGCGGCAGATCCCGGGTGCCGGTCTTGGAGATTTCCCGTCCGCCGATGAAGGGCCCGGCCATGTCGACCATGTTGTCCTTGATCGACTCAAACCACTTGCCCCAGGCCGACATGATTTCCGGCGTCGGCTTTTCGAACCCGTAATGCAACAAGACAAATTTCTTCATCGCTTCTCTCCGTGCTGTCGTGGGTGTGTGCGAACTAACCCGGATGGCTACCTCGCCGTCGTCATCGTGCGCCGCCGTTCGGCCAGGTCGAACAGTTGCGGCAATTTGCGAACCAGCGTCGCCGAGCCAGTGATCTTGGCGCGGCCGGACGCCGTCGCGTCATCAAGCGACACAGCCTTGCCGATGACCTGGAGCACCAGGTCGAACGGCGCTTCCAGTTGCCCCTTGCGATCGGCGCCGCCTTTCTCGATCGTCGTTCCGGCCAGGCCACCCGCAATCGTAAAGGGGGCGGACTTGCTTCCATGCGTCACGACAAGGCCAATGCTTACGTTTGGAACCGGCGTCCGCTTTGCGATCGCGTCGAGACCGAGCAGCACCCAGTCCGGTTCGAAGGTATCTCCGGGAACGGGCGGAAACAGGAAGCGACCGCCCCAGCGGATCAATTCGCGGATGGCCGGCTGAATTTCGCGGCCGATTTCGGTCAGTTCGTAAAGCTGCGCGTTGACGGGGCGCGGCAGCGAAACCCTGCGAACCACCTTGCTGTCGATCAATTCCGTCAGGCGCGACGTCAGCAGCGTCGGGCTGACGCCGTCGAGGTGATCGAGCAGATCGCCGAAGCGTTTTGGTCCCAGCAACAGTTCGCGGATGATCAGCAAGGTCCATCGCTCGCCAATGAGTTCGGCCGCGCGGGCCAGCGCGCAAAATTGCGGATAATGAAGTCTGCTCATGCAGGAAGAATGTTCCGTCAATCCAGCCGTGAGGTTCGATAGGCGAGGGCGGTCAACGGACCCACGACCACGAACTGCAGAAAGGTGAAGGCGGTTTCAAGCAGCAGAAAGTCCGAGATCGAAGTCATCGGGTGCTTTGCCGCCACCGCCAGCGTCGTGAATGACCATGACAGCAGGCCTGCGCCCAAGCCATAGAGCAGTCCATTTTTCATCACGGAGCCGCGGCTATCCGGAAACGCGCGCGGATAAACCCAGGAAAAGATGACGCCCTGAATCATCATGGAGGCCAATCCGAACGGGATGATCGGATCGGGTCGGTAGATGCCGAGCGCGTGGTAACTCTGTTCGAACAGGACCAAATGCCAGACGAACGCGATCGGAAAGGTGGGAACAAGATAGGCGGCGACACCCAGCCAGAAATGGCGGGCGTTCGCGGGATGCCTGACGTCCGAGGCCAACATGGTCATGAAACGGTCCCCTTCGATCACATATCAGTATAAAATATGTAGTATCTGATACAAAAAATGGAGTCAATCCGGCGAGGGATGGCTGGTGGCCTTCGAGGCTGTCAGAGCAGGGAGCGGCACGCGGACGTCGCGGCTTCGTCCCCTCGACAGATGTCCGCCGACACGGCAACCTGGGCAAAACCAAGTAAATCCGGGGGGAGCCATCGTCATGAGCAGGCCCGTCAAGTCTGAGACCGAATTGATCGCGATGGCGCGGGCCGAACTCAAGGTTCATGCCGACTGTCCCGACGGCATCGAAATCTCCGTGATCCGCGATGGCGGTAGCTGGGAATTCCGCGCCAGCGCCGCCGCCGCCACCGTGGCAAAGCCCGGCTATCCCGAATGCGTCGCGATGCTGGTTCAGGTCGGCGACCACCTCGGCAAGCAATATGACGTGGGGTGAGGCGGCGGCCGGCACGGAAACGCGGAGGCGACCGGCTGTTGCGAGCCGCCTCCTGGTTCCACTTGGGGCTTCAAGCCTCAGGGTTTCTTGGTCCAGACCGAACCGTTGGACCACCTGATCTTGTTCGGCGACTGAACCTGGCCGGTATAGGTCTTGTCGTCGGGGAAGGTGATCTTGATGTCGGAGGCGTCGACGATCGAGCCATGGGCGTCAGGCCGATCGTAATCGGACATATCGATCCGGATGGATGAAGGGCCTTCGTAGATCACCGCCGACCGGGCGCTGCCGTCGGTCCAACTACCATTGAGATCGAATACGGTGTTGATGATCTTGGCCCAGGCCGTACCGTTGGACCAGATGATCTTGTTCGGCGCCTGAAGCTGACCGGTATAGGTCTTGTCGTCAGGGAAGGTCACCTTGATCGAGGAGCCGTTGACGATGGTGCCGTGCGCGGCGGGACGGTTGAAGGCGGACATATCGAGCGTGAGGTTTGAAAAATCCACTGCGATGACCGCGCTGCGCGGACTGCCGTCGGTCCAGTTGCCGTTCAGGTTGACCACGGTGTGGATCGCATTCCAGTCCGTCGGGAATCCGGTCGGCCACTGATCGTTCTTGAAGTTGGTGCAGCCGTCGCCCGCCGTCACTAGGTCGGAGAAGCGTGCGTTGTGCCACTGCGCCCGGCACAGCACGGCGACCCGCTCCGGCTGTTGCGAGTTCCAGCCCCACTCGTACTGGTCGACATAGGTGTCGTGACGGTCCGAGTCGTGACCGACCTTCACGATCTGGCAGGGCGCGTTCACCGTCATGTAGTAGTTGGAGACGATGTCGGCGGCGTCGAATTTGGCATTGGTGTCATAGACGCTGATCTCGCCGCCCATCGACCAATACTGATAAAACGTGCTCTTCTTCCAGGCGTGGAAGTTCAGCCGGCCGCTGCCGATGCGGTACTCCACCATGGCACCATCGTCCGACGCCCATCGCTCGGCGCCATTCACGGTGCCAGTGAGCTTCAGATACGGCGCGTCAAAGGCGACCACACCGCCGCCGGTGCCGTTCGGGCCCTGCGGCGACGCGCGGCCTTCGCGAAGGTCGATGGTCTTGCCGCCGATGACGAGCGATCCGGTGTTCGACGAAATGGTGTCCAGCACGGGATCGCCGAACGTGATGCTGTTGCCGGCATGGCGCGAGTACATGCCCTTGCGGGATATCGATCCCCGCATACCCTTTCCGTCCGGATGCCCGCCAAGAGTTTTGCCGAGATAGGCGTTGAACTCGTCGAAATTGGCGAACGTGTGCCGACCGGGCTGGATCGAGGCGTTGTGGGTCACGAATTCCACGCTGCCGTCCTTCCGGAGCGTCGTGGCCTGATTGGCGTTAAGGAGATCCTGACTGGACATCTGTCTTCCTCCAAACATCACACAAGGCGTTGAGCGAAATTTCGCGATGGACGGCCGATCCGTCCACAGACGCCACGCTAGTCCGATGATGGAGGTGCATCCGTGAGGTAGATAACACTGGATGAAAAAATGCAGCCGGGGAACTAGCACATTCGTGCGCATGTTCCGCGCTCGCCGGTTGCGTCGCGATGCTGTTCGGTGACCGCTTTGCCTGCGGCGCGCGCTATCTCAATGCCAACGAAACCGGATCGTCCTGGCGTTCCGGTTCGACCGATACGATCTGGTTGCAGGCCCCGCACTTGTAGACGTGGACGAGAGGGCGCAATCCGACCTGGGGCAGCTTTCCCAATCGGGTGGTGTCGCGTCCGCAGGTTTCGCAGCGTGGCGACACGGTTTTTTCCTTGAACGGTCGGGGCATGATGCGGGATCACTGACGCAGGCAACGGAGATAACCGCAAGAATGCTGATGGATTGCATCTTAATCATGGAAAAATAGTCCGTATGACTACGAGGTGCCGCCGCCGCGCCGCTCACATTGCGCCACCGCCCGCGCCATCTTTCGCCACCAAATCGGCCGCCGGCGGGCATTCTCGCAACACACTGTGAGGTGCAAGGTCAAAACGCCAGCGCGCTACTCGACGGACGGTCGACAGGATTCAGACCCAGGCCGAATCCGCAATTTGTGAGGCGTGCGAAAATGGTTTCTACCGACAGTCGTGATAGTCAGGGGCGTGCTGCGTTGACGGTTGCCAAAGGAGCGAACAAGGGAACGAAGAAGGCCGCGGCATCCCGTCCTTCACCTGCCGAAAAATTCGATGTCGACCGCGACGCGCCTGCGATCCGCGCCGGAAGGCTCGAGGTGCAAGCGCAACGATCCCAGAAGCTGCACGAATATTACGACGAGGCCCTCGCTGAAATCCGCGCGTCGCTGGAACGGTAGGAAGACTTCACAATTATGCACGCCGACATGGCCGGGCATAGCCGTCCGAAGGACGGCGTCGCCTCCGCTCGCCTATGCCCGGTCATCCACGTCTCTCTTGCTGCGAGCGGCAAAGACGTGGATGCCCGGCACCCGGCTACGCCAAGGCTGCATACGCCCTGGCTCGCCGAAGCCTTAGCGAAGGCGGCAAGGCCGGGCATGACGGAGCATACGATCGCGATCTCCAATCGCCTGCGTAACCGGCCTTACTGCCGATCAAGCTTGGTGATGGTTTTGGTGTCGCCACTGCCGGTGACCGCAAAGTTGACCTTGTCGCCGGCGTGCAGCGTTTCGAGCGAAATCCCGCTCTGGACCTTGAACTGTTCCGCCGCGCCGCCGCCACCCGCGCCGACCGTGCCGGCCGGCGCCTGCTGAATGCCGACAGTGCCGTTGAGGCGATCGATCCTCATCAAGGTTCCCGTCAGCGTCTGCTGCGCAAACGCCGATGAACCGAGGATGGTCAGGGCCGCGATTCCGGCGATGATGGTGGCGAGCTTCATGGCGCACTCCCGGCGTTGAGGTATTTGCGATAACTCGGGGCGCGCCGGATTGGTTCCTGCGGAAAGGCGCGATATTCAGCCCCGTTTTTTCGGGGACTGTGTTTTGGACGCCGGCGTCGAGGAAGGCGCCCCGGCCGGTGGCGCCGATGCGATCAGCGCCTTCAGGAATGTCATGATGATCTGTCCGGCGCGCCGGGCCTCGACATCGGCCGACAGCAGCGCCAGGCCGCGGCCGAGCGCGATGAAGCTCGCGGCGATTTCCGCAGGCTCCCCCGGCACCGCCTTGCCGAACAGCTCGAACAGCGCGGTGACGAAGCCGCCCAAAGCGCGGCGGTGCTTGCGGTTCAGCTCATTGTAGGTTGTCGCAAAGCCCGGGCTGCGCAGCGCCTGGAGTTGCAGTTCGATCGCGAGCACGGCAAAGCCGGGATCGGAATTGACGGTGGTCGACCATTTCTCGATGCCCGCCATGGCGGAGGCGGCGTCGCCTTCCGCGCCCTTCAGCGCGGCTTCGATCCGGGCGCGTTCCTCGGTCTGGTGCTGCTGCACCAGTTCGAGCAGGATCGCCTCCTTGTCGGGAAAGTTCGAGTAGAACGCGCCTTGCGAAAACCCGGCGGCGTCGGCGATGTCGCGCACCGAGGCGAGGGCAAAGCCCTTTTTGACGATCTCGCTGCGCGCGGCGGCGATCAACAGCTCCCGGGTACGGGCCTGACTTTCCTCGCGGTTCAACCTCGGCATGGGCAGACATTCCCGAATTTAAGATATCAGTTGATATTCAGATATCATATGATATCTGTAATCGGAGGACAGTAGAAGAAGGACACATATCATGGAGACCCGCGCGCTGGACCGGACACTGGCCATCCTGGCGGCGCTTGCCGCGCTGACGGTCGCCTTGATGGTGGCCGGCATCGTCACCACACATAGTTCGCAGGACTTCTTCCAGTCCGCGCGCAGCGTCGAGGCCTATAGCGCGCATCTGGCCGCCCCGCTCAGCTCATTAGGGCTCCGGCTCAATCTCGGCCTCGACAATCTCTTCATGGTTTTCTACGGGGCGTTCTTTGCGGTGCTGGCAGCCCGGCTGCGCGGCATGCTGGACCCGCGCCTGCTCGGTGTCGCGCTCGCCGCGCTGATGCTGACGGTGCTGCTCGATTCGTTCGAGAACCATCACATCATGACCATGGTTCATTCGATAGAGCAGGGATTGCCGCTGTCGGCCGGCGAAGGCCAGGCGCAGATGATCGCCTCCGCCATCAAGTTTCACGCCAGCTATCTCGGCGTCCTGCTGTTCTCGTTCGGCTTCCTGCAATTCGGAAAACTCGGCCGCGCCATCGCGATCGCGCTGTGGGCCTACATTCCCTGCGGGGTTCTGATCTCGGTGATGCCGGTCGAGCAGGCCAAGGCGCTGGTACTCGGACGAACGATCTTCTTCGTGTTCGCCTTTGTCCTGTCGGCGATCCCGTTCTTTTCGCAAGCCAACACGCCGGCGGTAGCCGGGAAATAGACCCGATCATCCAGCGGAGAACGACCATGAGTGCCACCATCGTGACCGTTGCCGGACGCAGCCTGCTGGCGCTGCTGTTCATTCTCGCAGGGGCGGCAAAGATCGCCGGCCCGCAGCCGTTCCTCGACCATATGGCCGAGCACCACATTCCGGGGCTGCTGCTGCCGCTGGTGATTCTGCTGGAATTGGGCGCCGGCGCGGCGCTTCTGCTCGGCTGGCGGCTGCCGTTCTCGGCCGGGGCGCTGGCGTTGTTTTGCCTTGCCACCGCCTTCGGGTTTCACCTTAACCTTGCCGACAAGGCCGAGCGAACGCTGTTCATCAAGGACCTCGCGCTCGCCGGTGCGCTGATGGTGATTGCGGCTCACGCCTCGGTGGCGCCGAAGGCAGCCGGTCTCAGCTCCGTCACCGCGGTCGCAAACAGGTGAGGCGGGTGCAGGAAAAGGCTACTTCGCCGCCTCGATCGGTAGTTTTACGGGGACGTGCGGCGAGGTGCTTATGATCCTCGGGCTTCCGTCCTCATAGGTGCTGCGCTTGAGCGCCTCGAGCATCAAGAAGAATTTCTCGGCCAGCATGATCGAACTCCATCGTCGGTCATCCAACATGCCAGATCATGATTTCAGGTTGTCTTCGCGAAACCCGCAAAATGGTTTCTTCGTTTGCGCGGTCGGTTTCGTTGCCGAGACTCGACGAAACCAGCTCACGCGGCCGTGACGGGCGCCAACGGGCGCGGTGCGGTGCAACAAGAAATTCGCTCCGGCCGCATCGGGTGGAGTTTTCGAATTTTACGCTTTGCTAACCGGTTATTCTAACGTGAATTCCATTTGTCCCCCCTACGTTCATACCCCGAGGAAACGCCGCGACGGCAAAAGAGCCCACCAAGGGCCGGGGTCCATCGCCGATGTCACGAGCAAAAGGGGCCTGCCGTGCGACGGACCACGAAACCATCCGAGGTGGCGCAATCCTATGCCGTCCGGTTGATGCAGCATCTCGTCGTGCCGACCTTCGTACTCAATCCGCAGCGCGAGGTCGTGGTCTGGAACCGGGCGTGCGAGCGCCTGACCGGCGTTGCCGCCGCCGACGTGATCGGCACCAAAAAGCACTGGCGTGCCTTCTACAAAGAGAAACGGTTTTGCCTCGCTGACCTGGTGGCGAACGAGCGGGCGGATCTGCTGGGCGGCCTTTATCCGGAGTTCACGGTCTCGACGCACGGACTCGGCTTCAGCGCCGAAAACTGGTGCGTGATGCCGAAGCTCGGTAACCAGCTTTATCTCGCGATCGACGCAGGTCCGATTCACGACGAAGACGGCAGGCTGATCGCCGTTGTCGAAACGCTGCGCGACATGACCGACCAGAAGCGCGCCGAATCGGCGCTGAAAGCGCTGGCCAGCAGCGACGGACTGACTGGCCTCGCCAACCGGCGGTCGTTCGACCAGGCGCTCGCGATCGAGTGGGCGCGTGCACAACGGACGCGGTCGCCGCTGTCGCTGCTGCTGATCGATGTCGACCATTTCAAGCTCTACAACGACCTGCACGGCCACCAGAAAGGCGATGACTGTCTGCGCGGGGTAGGTGCTGCGATGGCCGCCGGCCTGCGGCCTGCCGATGTCGCCGCCCGTTATGGCGGCGAGGAATTTGCCGTGCTGATGCCCGACAGCGCTCATTGTATCGCGCTTGATGTGGCCGAGCGGCTGCGCGAGGCGATCTGCCGTTTGCGGCTGACGCACGGCGCGGCGGCCGCGGGATCCCATGTGACGCTGAGCATCGGTGTGGCCACCGAAGTGCCCGCGGAAGAAATGAGTTCCGATCTTCTGGTGGCGAGGGCCGACCAGGCGCTCTACGCGGCAAAACATTCGGGCCGCGACCGCGTGCTCTCGGCCGATAACGCCCTCGCAGCCTTCACCCGCGCGGCAGGCGCAGCACCTCGCGCGGCACGCAAGGTTCGCTCGCGCTAGGTGAGATATCGGGTCAAGGCGGCGACGAAACGCTCCGCGTCGGCTTCGTCGTTGAAGACGTGCGGCGAGACCCGCAAGCGGCCAAGCCGCGCCGCGACGTAGACGCCGTCAGCGGCAAGTCCCTCGACCAGCCCTTCCGGCATTCCGTTCTCAAAGCCAAGGCACAGGATATGCGGCGCCCGCACGCGGCGCTCGATGACAGTGACGCCGAGGCTGCGCACGCTGTCTTCGATCCGTCCGGTCAGCATGGCAAGGCGTTCGGTAATGGCCGGCGCGCCCCATTCGGCGACCATCTCCATGCCGATCGCGGCCATCTCCAGCGAAATGAAATGATCGCGCTCGCCCATGTCGAAACGCCTGGCGTCGCCGACATAGGCAAGGTCGGTGAAATAGACCTTATTCTCGGCGCGTACGTTGCGGCGGGCGGCTGCCGTCTGCTCGAGAGGGATGCTGCCCTGATGGCGTTTGGCGACGTAGAGAAAGGCGCGGCCGTAGGGGCCGATCAGCCATTTGTAGGTCGGGAAAAGTACGAAATCCGGGTCGAGGTGCTTCACGTCCATTGGCAGCACGCCGGCGCTTTGCGTCGCGTCGATCAGGAACAGGGCGCCGTGCCGGCGCAGCGCCGCGGCGACGTGTTCGAGGTCGATCAGCCCGCCGTCCGACCAGTGCACCGACGAGATCGATGCGAGGCCGACAGGCGGCGCGCCGGATCGTTCGATCGCCGCAAGAACCGCCGCGGTCCAGTCGCCGTTGTCTGGCTGGCGCACCGTCTCAACCGCAAAACCCTGCGCTTCGGCCCGATGATGCCATTCCAGCACCGGCGAGGAATGATCGTTTTCAAGGACAATGACGCGGCTGCCGCGTGCGATCGTCAGCCCCTTGGCTGCGGTCGCGACGCCGTAGCTGATCGAGGGGATCAAAGCGATATCGGCGGGATCGGCATTGATCAGGCGGGCGGCGGCGGAGCGGGTGCGCTCATGCTGGCGGCGTGCGAAATCAGCGTCGAGCGTCCAGGGCCGGCCCTTGCGGCCAACCGCGGCGCGGCCGGCTTCGAGCGTTCGCAGCGGCAACGGGCTGTAGGAGGCCGAGTTGAGGTAGCAGATGTCGCGGGGCACATCGAACAGTTCGCGTTGCGACGCCAGCATGTCTGCCTCTATCTGCCTCTATCCGCCGCCGTAACTCTGCACCAGGCTCCCCGCCACCAGCGACCAGCCGTCGACCAGCACGAAGAAGATCAGTTTGAACGGCAGCGACACCACGACCGGTGGCAGCATCATCATGCCCATCGACATCAGCACCGAGGCGACCACGAGATCGATGATCAGGAAGGGGAGGAACAGCAGGAAGCCGATTTCGAAGGCGCGCTTCAGCTCCGAGATCATGAAGGCGGGCACCAGAATCCGCAGCGACATGTCTTCGGGCGTTGCCGGCGGCGGCTCGCCGGACAGGTCCACGAACAGTTTCAGGTCCTTTTCGCGGACGTTCTTCTGCATGAAGCCGCGCAGCGGCACCGAGGCCTTCTGCAGCGCTTCCTCGACGCCGATCTGGTTGGCAACCAGAGGCTTGATGCCGTCGTCATAGGATTTCTGCAACACCGGGCCCATCACGAAGGCGGTCAAAAACATCGCCAGCGCGATGATCACCGAGTTCGGCGGCGCGGTCGCGGTG
>WNFM01187562.1_pt2 | contig 10585 bp, 10 predicted proteins | sample 5400271 | NCBI WGS metagenome assembly WNFM01 (sample SAMN13153352, study PRJNA577476) | soil metagenome | isolation source: 60 cm saprolite on Douglas fir-dominated hillslope | place: USA:California | collected 2013-09-17 | reverse complement strand
CCAATGATGACGGCGAAGGCATTGAGATCGCCGTTGACGATGAAAAGCAGTGGTATGTAATCCACTGTTACTCTGGTTATGAAAACAAGGTCCGGCACGCCATCGAGCAGCGGATCGAGACGATGGGAATGCAGGACAAAATCTTCGATGTGGTCGTGCCCACCGAAGAGGAAATTGAAGTGAAGGAAGGCAAGCGCAAGACCATCGAGCGTCGCGTCTTCCCCGGCTATATCCTCGTTCAGATGAAAATGGACGAAGATAGCTGGTATGTGGTCCGCAACACGCCGGGTGTGACAGGATTCGTCGGCATGGGCAACGAGCCAACACCGCTGCGACCCGAAGAGGTCAACCAGATCATGCGGCGTATGGAACAGCCTGCACCCACGATCAAGGTCACATTCAAGCCCGGTCAGCGCGTCCGCATTATTGACGGACCGTTCAATGACTTCATGGGCACTGTCGGCGATATCGACATGGAGAAGGCCAAAGTCCGGGTGATGGTGTCCTTCTTTGGACGCGAGACACCCGTTGAACTTGACTTTTTGCAGGTCGAGAAAGCCTGAGGGGTGTAACTTTTTGGGAATCCCCCCCTAACCCTGCCCTTCCCCCCGTAAAGAGGGGAAGGGAAAACACACTCTGGAAGCCCCTCCCTCTTTACGGGGGAGGGATTTGGGGCGGGGGCCTACCCTGAAAGTTAAGTAAGTTGGTTTTATAGGTGTTACATAACATTGGGATGGAGGGGCAGCATAAAGCGGCCCTGGTTGAACATCGGTGAGCAGGCGGTCTGCGGACCGTCTTATCATGCAAGGCGAAGGATAAAGGTACAATGGCAAAGAAAGTCAAAGCAGTCGTTACGTTAGCGATCAACGCGGGCAAGGCCAATCCGGCCCCCCCGATTGGTCCAGCACTCGCGCAGCACGGCATCAACCTGATGGCGTTCTGCAAGGATTACAACGCCCGCACGGCGAACCGCATCGGCGAAGTCATTCCGGCGGAAATCACCATCTACACGGATGGATCGTTTAAGTTCATTCTCAAGAGTCCGCCCACAGCTTTCCTCATCAAGCGTGCGGCAGGCGTCGAGAAGGGATCGGGCGTGCCGAACAAGGTAAAAGTCGGAAAGCTGACTCGCAAGCAGGTCCGTGAGATCGCTGAGATCAAGATGCAGGACCTCAACGCAATTGACATCGAAGGTGCAATGCGACAGATCGAAGGCACAGCCCGTAATATGGGCGTTACCATTAGCGATTAACCTGCGATATTGCACCCCGACCCTAAGCCTGCTTCAGCAGGCTAATATGGGGCAGTAGTCGCGCTCAAGAGCCACCTTCAGGTGGCTTGGTGTCCCTTAGCCCGCTGGCTTTAGCCACGGGCGATGCGCAAAAATGATAAACTGTTCGCATAGTATGTGTGGTGGGAGAGCAAGGCGCTCGTTGGAACCACCTGGAGGAAAAAATGGCTCAACACGGAAAGAAGTATATTGAAGCGGTCAAGAAAATTGACCCCAAGCGCGATTATTCGCTGGCAGATGCAGTCAAACTGTTGAAGGAAACCAGCTACGTCAAATTCAACGAGACAGTAGAACTGCACGCACGTCTCGGCATCGACCCGCGCCACTCGGATCAGCAGGTGCGTACAACCGTGTTGCTGCCCGCTGGATTGGGCAAGTCGGTGCGTATCCTCGTCTTCGCGGAAGGCGAGGCTGCCCGCGCCGCCGAAGCCGCTGGCGCTGATTACGTCGCTGGCGACGAAATGATCGCCAAGATCAGGAACGACGAATGGACCGACTTTGATGTCGCCATTTCCGTTCCCGACATGATGCGTAAAGTCGGTGGCCTCGGTAAGGTACTGGGCCGCAAGGGTCTGATGCCCAATCCCAAAGCGGGAACGGTTGTCAATCCCGAAGACCTGAACCGTGCCGTGAGCGAAGCCCGTGCTGGTCGCGTGGAATTCCGCAACGACAAGACCGGCAACGTCCACATTCCACTTGGCAAGATTCAGTTTACGGAAGCGCAGATTATGGAAAACCTGGTCGCGGTGCTGGATGCACTCCGCCGCGCCAAGCCATCCACGTCAAAGGGCACGTATATCAAGCGTATCGTGCTGACCTCGACGATGGGGCCGGGCATTCGTCTTGACGCAAATGTCGCGATGAATGTCGGCGTGGTCGAGGCGTAATTGCTCTGTTAGCAACGCTCGCGAATACAAAGGCCCGGCGGTTTTGCCACCGGGCCTTTTTGTTTACCAATTTACCGAGCCTGCTCAGGCTTTTGGTCGCAGAATGACCATCGGGATGACCCGCGAAGTGCGCTTCTCGTAGTCCTTATAGCCTGGAGCAATCGCTGTCAAATGCTCCCATAGCTGATTTCGCTTCTCCGGGCTGGCAGGTTCAGCCAGCGCCGTTAGCTGCTTATCTTTGACCTGAATCGTCACCTGTGGATTGCTCTTCAAATTGTGAAACCACGACGGATTATGTTCATTGCCAGCATTTGACGCCGTGATAACGTAAGTACCGTTGTCCTCGAAATAACCCAACGGTGTGGTCCATTGTTTCCCACTCTTGCGTCCTGTGGTTGTCAATAGTAGCACACCTAGCCCGCGCATCGATCCACCGATCCGTCCGCCGGACAGCCGATAGAGCGAGACGAATATCGACAGAATGAATTTGAAGATTGACTTGCCCATGATATTGGCTCCTATTCTTACATTACGACTGGCTATTGCAGGGCGATTAACCGTCTAGCTGCTTTGCAGACTGAATAAGGCTTTGATGTTTTGCGCGCCTTGCTGCCGTAGCCAGATATTGAAATCCATCAAGCCAGGATGCAGCTTACGCAACGCGGCGATATCTGTCTTGTAGCCCGTCTCGTTGAGAAAGTCGATAGCCCTCGCGATCTCCGGGTCTTGTTGACGAAGCATCTCAACTGGAATCTGGACGTAAGGGACGGATAGACCGGTGGCACGGCTGATGGCAGCTGCTATCTGTGGCGGTGTCAGGATGTCTCCCGCAATCTCGATGGTCTTGCTGAGATACTCGTCCGGGTGATCGAAGGCAAGCGCGGCGAACGCGCCGATGTCATCCACGGCGATAAGCCCCATCGGCACATCTGGCTTGACCGCAACGGAAAATGTGCCGCTCGAAGTACCATCTGGCACATCGGTACGCGGACTGATTAACGTTTCCATGAAAAAGGGAGGGCGCAAAATCGTCGCTCGCAAGCCGAGCGCGTGAATATACTGCTCAATCTGCCACTTGGTGGAATCGCCGCCGACACGCGCCAGGTCCTCAGCGGTTTGAACGGAACTGTAAACGAAGTGCTGTACATCACTCGCCCTGGCAGCATCGGCTACATTCTTGCCCTGACGAACCTCGTCGCCAAGATACGCCTGCATACTGAACACACCGTACACGCCTTGCATAGCGGCCTCTAATGAGGCGCGGTCATCGTTATCCCCTTGCACGACCTCCGCGCCTGCTTGTCGCAATGCCGCAGGTTTATTTGGGTCGCGCGTGAGTACCCGAACCTTCCAGCCGTTTGCAAGGAGATGCCGTGCGGTTGCGCCGCCTTGCCGACCCGTCGCTCCTGTCACCAGAATAATCTTGCCAGTTTTATCCATGATCGCCCTCGCTACTTGCGCTCAATCTTTCGATTCATCGGCTGGAAGTCCTCGCTTTCAATGCCCCAACCAATGATTTGAGTCGGTTGGATACGGATAAAAGTTGGATCAGCCGAGTAATTTCCGCCGAAATTGAATATGTCCTGTCCGCCCTCGGTGATCACATCTGCTATACCGCGAATCTCCACGCCGCGAGGCTTCCACGGTGGTTGCACATCGTCAATCACAAACGATACATGGGGATTCTGCTTGATGTTGCGGATCTTTTGAGTCCGGCTCAAATATCTGCCGCCAATTTCGATCACATCCAGGTCCGGGTTGTAGTGAAAGCCAACCGGGGTAACTTGTGGATAGCCTTTAGCATTCACAGTCGCCAGCCGACCAAGCCGCTGTGTCGTTAGATATTCAAGTTCCTTTGCTGTAAAGTTGCTCATACTCCGCTCCTTGCTTCCTGTTCAATATTGTTCAGATTGGTAAATCTTCAGTTTTTAGAGTCGTTCGCAATCCGCAAAACTATGCGTCCGCGCCCATGACCAGTCTGGCAAAGTTCGTGCGCCTGACGGGCTTCATCCAGCGAAAACTCTCTGGCGACGACTGTTTTGACGGTACCTTCAGCCATCAACTGCGCAATGGTCGTCAGGAGATTGCTCGACGGAAACGGTTGTGTGACCGAGTTATTGATGGCGCGAATGCCATATTCCTGCGCTTTCTCCTGCGATGGTTGTTCGAGCAGTGAGACGAGGACGCCGCCGGGTTTGACCACCTGCATTGAGCGTTGGAGCGTTTCGCCCCCGATTGTGTCCAGCACAACATCTACAGCCTGCACAACCTCTTCAAACGGGGTGGCGGTATAATCAACGACGGTTTCTGCCCCCAGCGAACGCACAAACTCGATATTGCGAGTAGAGGCCGTGCCGATGACGTGCGCCCCTCTCCACCGCGCAAATTGCACAGCGAACAGGCCAACACCTCCCCCCGCACCGTGGATCAGGACGTGTTGCCCCGACTGCAACGCTGCGTTTTCAAAGAGCGCCGTCCAGGCCACTGTCGCGCCGCCTGAGATCGTTGCCGCTTCTGCAAAGCTGATGGCGTCTGGCTTCAGGGCTAGCGTCTCTATTGCCGCAGTCGTGTATTCCGCATAAGCGCCCTTTGTCGTCCGCCCAAAGACTGCCTGCCCGGTCCGGAATTCTGTAACGCCTGGGCCAACCTCCTCGATCACACCTGCAATAGCACTGCCTAGAATATAGGGAAATTCGACAGGTCGATAAGCCCGAAACAGGCCCTGGCGCATTTTGCATTCCGCCGGGAGCACACCCGCTGCACATATACGCACAAGCACTTCGCCAGCCTGCGGTTGAGGACGCGCTATCTGCTCAAGTTTGAGTTGTTCTGGACCTCCATACTCGTAAACCTGTACCGCCCGAATTGTTTGCTCTGCCACCGTCTCAAGCCCTTTATAAAGTTAGCCGGCTAAGTTTGCTTCTAAAAATGAAGGGCATCTTTTCGCCTGCCCTGCGCCTTACGATTTCCTGGTCAGATTCTCGTATACCTGAAGTAGCAAGCGCCGCAGCACAATACGCTCCTCAATACTCAATCCCGCGACGGTCTCTGCTTCTAATTCATCCCAAACCGAGCAAACATTTTCATTGAGACTTCGACCTTGCTCGGTCAAACAGACCCGCGAGATTCGGCTGTCCTCGCTGTCGGCATGGCGTTCGACCAGCCCTGACTTTTCCAGACGATCCAGCATTTTGGAGACTGTCGGTGGCTGTACGCACATATGCTCCACAAGTTCGGATTGTGTCATACCGTCTTGCCGTGCGAGTTCCAACAGCATCCGCTCCTGCCCTGCATAGACTCCAATCTCAGACAGCGCATCATTCGCACGGCTGCGTTGCACTTTCGAGATCATGCCGAGCAAGAAAGAGATATTCGGGTGTTCCGATCTGTGTGTCACACAAGCACCTGAGTTAGCCGACTAACTAAAATATAATCATTAGCATAAAATTTGTCAAGGGACTTGCTTTGCGATCAAAATCGGGTGTATAGTGAATCTGATCGTCCTGTTCAAACACAGGAGGGCGCTATGACCGCTGATCTACCACCGTACTCAATTAGTTGATCAAAACAGAATAGTGGTTTGTATGTGAAGGGGAGCAAAGTTATGCTCTCCTTTACTTTTGCGTCTTTACGGCCTTGTGCTAACGGTAAAAATGATCCCGAAATATCGGACAATTCCTCATGGTGTTGAAAAAGTCATCAGGACTTTTGTCCAACCGGGTTTGCTTACTCAATAGTTAGAGGTGGCCCGATTAGTTCCATACCGTAAGCACGCCACAGCTCCGGTTTTTGCAGCGCGACGGCATTGGCTTTCGTGATTTCGTGAAAAAAGGCTTCCATTTTGCCCGCACGATTAAACGTAACCAGCAGCCTGCCCGTGGTATCGCCGACGTAGGCCCAGACATGGGGTATTTCGCTTGGCGCAAGAATTGAATCGCCGGGGTTGAGTTTTATCCGTTCCTGTCCTATCTCCAGGATAAACTCCCCTTCCACCGCGTAGAACCATTCATCCTGGTCATGGTGCAGATGACGGGCAGGCCCCCCTTTTTGGTGCAGCGTAATTTCACAAATGAAGAGACCGTTGGGGTCTGGCGAACATACCTTGAACCCGATACTGCCAATGCCAATTCCCCTATATTCGCCGAACTGATCTTGCCCTGCCGCGACTTTCCGTACAGAAGGAGCATAAGCGTGAGTTTGCAAGTTATTGTCCATCATTTCCCCTGTTCTAACTCACTGTAACTAAGCGAAGGTCGATATTTCACGATTCGTTTTCGTGACTGCCGCTGGCCATTGCCGGTACGATTGGGTCCTTTGTCCTACTTCGCAAATGTCTGCTCAACTTCTGCGGTCGTTTTGGCTTTTACCACGCGCCGAACGAGACTATTGGGCCGGTTCAATCGGATGCTGGAGTTCGGTCAAGTATTCCGAAGGATCGCCATCGTGCATTGGACCCCGATGCCAGACGAAGCGCCAGACTCCGCTTAACTTGTAGCCGTTCTCTACCGCCCAGCGTTGTAGGAAGAGATATTTCTCTTTGAGCGTGTCGTAATCTCCCCGGTGCATATAGGTCGCCGCAGCTTCAATCGCAGGGAGTTCACGCAGTTTGAACGTTTCTCCGTTTTCAATCGTCACGGTTGGCGTGTGTGCGGGTGGGACGGGAATGCATCTTTCGTAATCGTCGTATTCCCCGCGAAATTCCTCTTCATAATAGATGTTCATCCGCGGGCTGCTCGTCGGTTTGATCAGCCCCTCTTGGACGGCTGCGTTGATGGCTTGGCCGGCCACCTCGCGTTCCGGCCTCGACCGAGCGATACCCCGGAGTGTCAGCGCGTAGAAAGACTCAATCCTCTTGATCACAATATCCATGGTGTCTATCATGCCTTCTCGTTCTATTTGCCGTAAACGAAATTCGATCTGCTCCAACCGTGCCTGTTCCTCGCGGACCCGCTGCTGAGCCTGTACGCGCTTGAGAAGGAACATGCCCCGTATCTGCTCCACTGGGAAGTCTTCGAGCAGAAACTGTGCGATTTCGTCCAACGACAACCCTAACTCTTTCAACGCCATAATGCGGTGGACGCGGGGTAGTTGGTCGAGGACGTAGTATCGGTAGCTGGTGAACGGATCGGTTTGCGACGGTTTGAGCAGGCCAATGTCGTCGTAGTAGCGTAGCGTTTTGATGGGCACTTGGCTCAGACGCGAGAATTCACCGATTTTCAACATGAGATGCCCTTTATTCTCAAGCAAATGATGCGGTTGTCAGAAGGCCACTTGCTTGATACTAAGTATGAAGCCTCCAGTCAGTGGAGAGTCAAGCACCTTATGTGAATCTGCATCCCATATCCAGAATTCTCTTCTAAAAGTGCTTCCGTTTCCTCCGATTGAGTGGACATGCGTGATTTCAGGAATTGACACATCTAATACGGAATCCAGTTTTTAACTATCCATTTAAGTCAGCGTTTCGTGCTCGAAAGTGTTTTCAAACACGAAGCGTTTAACTGGATTCCGTATGAAGAGTTCCTGGTTACTCGAAACAACTCCGTCCTTTCATTTGGAGCATTGTTCATCCTTAGTAGACTTATTCAACAGGCTGTCCTGTTGTCCGATATTTCGGAAATGTCTTAGTAAGGTGCTATGTGGAGCGCTTTTGAGCTAGCTCACTTCGATGCTGCCACTACAGTAAACAGTGATCCCTCGCTGCGACCATAGACTTCAGGGAAATAGGTTTCCTGGCCTGTCGCCGGGATGACCTGATATTGGCCTTGTGCCCCCACACGCAACGAGTAGGTGAACTGGTAGGTTCCCTTCGGCAGATAGGTCGCGTACAGAACGGTTTTGTCATCGCGCAGTTCGGTCTTGCTGAACCACCACCAACCCCAACCTCGGCTCAGCGGATCGGTGCGCTGCAAATCCGGGGCTTGACCTACCGAACTCGACGTATTTAGCTGCGGATCTATAGACTCCGTGCCCGCTGGAATCGGATCGGTGACAATAACATAGTTGAGGTCACTAAGCGCAATAATGTTTAGCGTAACGCGGATCGTGTCGCCAACCTTTGCCTGCGTGATAGGCTTCTGGTCGTTATCCGATTGCAAGCTATATGTCCGCGTAATGCTGAGTCCGCGTGTCAGCGCCTTGATCTCCGGCACTGGCAAATAGGCGGTCAGGTGGGCGGTGTAGTACAGCGTGCCATCGCCACTTGACCGGTTGAACGTTAGCTTGTTGACCTGATCCGCCAGCAGGTCTTTCACGGCTACATGTAACGTCGTGCTCTGTTCGACGTTAGCAGGAGTGGCGCTCTTGTCGGAGGTCAGCGGAATGTTGTTGACCGAGACTCCAAAGGTATAGTTGGGCTTGAGTTCGCCCGTGTGCTGCATCCAGTCAGTCAAGCCCATAACGGCCCAGGCGGTTTCCTGTGTGGTCTCCCAAGCATCGGCTTTTCGGGCCACCATGAGCCAGCGCACCACATTCGGAAGCAGCGGATTGGTCGGCTGAATCTGGACCAGTGCGCTCAGGACGATTGCCGTCGTGCGTGTATCTGTGTTCCAGTTGTACCAGTCATCGTAATCCTCTTCCCAGTGCTGTCCCGTGGCGCTGGCAACGGCCCGATTCTGCAAATCGCTAATCAGCGGATCGGTGTAACGAGTATCCGTAGGCGTCAGCAGATGGAACGTCATCGCCAGGTAGGCGCGGGCGTAGGTGCTCATCTTCTCCTTGACAGAGAACAATCGCACGACGCGGCTGAAATTCCCCGAATTGACACGGGCCAGCGCGTACAGCAAGAACGCTTGACGGTTCAATTGCCACGTCGCAGCCTGATCAGGCACATCCTGAAGATTTTTTTCGACGAACAGGACGGCGCTACTAATCACTTTGCCATCGACGTTGAAGCCCTGATTCCTGGCCTCACTCAGACCGATGATGGCGTAGGCCGTCACCAGCACATTGCTGTCGTCGCGCACGAACCAGCCCCAGCCGCCATCGACGTGCTGTTCATTGTAAAGCCGCTGCAAAGCATCCTGAATCAAGTTGCCCAGATCGTCTTTCATCTGCAGCTTGTCGAGGCCCAATTGTTTGAGCGCTTTGTACGTCATCAGGTTCGGCAGGAAGCGGCTGATAACGGACTCGATGCTCTCGTAGGGATAGTTCTCTAAAGCGGTTAAGGCTTTGGTCGCGCTGGCAGCCAGTGATGGATCAAGTTGAATGTCGAGCGATCCTTGCGTCACTTCGTAGTCACGCGGCAGCAAAATCCCTTCATTGAGGTTGCCGCCTTCTTTGCCGATGACGCCGCCTGTCCCTACCGTTTCTGGCGCTTCATAGCGGACAACTGGCAGCGTCTTGTCCTTGCCCTGCCCTACGGCGCTCTTGGCGGCATCGGTGTATTTATTATCGGCAGTGTTGGCGAAGAACGTCACGCCAACTGCGCTCACGTCCTGCACTTCAACCGGCCATTCAAATCGGGCCTGTCCATGCGACGGAATCGTGGCTTTGAGCGCGGCATCACTCTTGAGCGTGACACCCGTTGCCTCCATGCGTACATTCACGTCCTGATCCTGACCCGTGTTGTTATTGACTACGGCTGCCAGCGTACTTGTGTCGCCCACAACAAAGAAGCGAGGTGTTTCCGGACGGATAAGCAGCGGTTTGGTGCTGAGCAAATCACTGGTCGTTTGGCCCACCAGCGTTGTATTCAGTTCGCCTGTGGGATTCGTAACGGCACGAGCATCAAGCCGCCACGTGGTCAGGTTGTCGGGCAATGTGACTGGAACGGTAGCGTCGCCATTCGCGTCAGTCTGGACAGTCGGCGACCACAGCGGCGTCGTGACGAACGCCTGACGTACCTGGAAGATGCCGCCTTCCGGCCCGCCGCCGCCACCGCCTTTCACTGTGTTGAGAATTTGCTGCGTTTGTTGATCCACGCTGAGGGTGAGCGTGCTGGACGTGCGCACGCCTAGCCCTTGCTTGCCGTAGAAATAATCCAGGATCGGCGTGCTCTGGTCAGGCAGCAGCGAGAGCACCGCCTGATCGACCAGCGCAAGCCCGACCTCGGCCTGGACCGCTTTCCCGCTGTAATCGGTGACGTGCAGTTTGTAGTTGATCTTGTCGCCGGGTCCGGCCTGCTCTTTATCGGGCGTGACCTGGATGTTGAGCTTGAGGTGATCCGTTTCCACACCAAGCTGGACCAGCCCCATGCGGAACGCCGCCACAGGATTCTTGGCATCGACTCCCTTGACGACCATTACTGAAACGTAGGCATTGGGAGCCATATCCGGCGTGATGGGCAGCTTGTAGATTGTGCTGTTGGTGTTCAGCGTGAGCACCTCGGTCTTGAGCAGCTTGCCGCGCTCTACCGTGACAAGTGCGGTTGATTCACCCTGGAACGGGCTGGCGATCAGAATTTCGGCGG
>WNFM01187507.1_pt1 | contig 10585 bp, 8 predicted proteins | sample 5400271 | NCBI WGS metagenome assembly WNFM01 (sample SAMN13153352, study PRJNA577476) | soil metagenome | isolation source: 60 cm saprolite on Douglas fir-dominated hillslope | place: USA:California | collected 2013-09-17 | reverse complement strand
GCGCAGGAAGCGCGCGGCGAGGCGCTGCCCGATGTCGCGCACGCGCGCTTGATACGCCGGGTCGCCGACGCCGTCGCGGCTGCGCAGCGTGGCGGCGACCGCGATATCGTGCCCGGCCCGGCGCAGCGCCGCGATCAGCAGCCGCGCCATCGTCCGATCGCCCGAGGCGACGGAATGCGAGGGCGGCTTGAGCGGGGCGTAGAAGGCGATGCGCACGGCGCCTTTCTACGGGCTTCGCTCAGGATGAGGGGAATCTTTCAGCAGATGACCCTCGTCCTGAGCGGAGCTGCGGAGCTCGCGGCGGAGCGAAGCGCCGCCTGTCGCCGTCAGCGGGACCTCCGGTCCCGCGGCAAGCGGCGTCGTCGAAGGATACGGCCGCGGCACAACCGATTCTCTCGTCTCGCCGGTCTGCGCGAAGAGCGCGGCGAGGCGGGCGATGCCGGGCGCCATGGCGAAATCGCGGCGGACGCGCCGCTCGCCCGCGGTGCCGAGCGCGGCGCGCAGCGGGGGCTCGCGAATCAGTCGCGCGAGGGCGGCGGCGAGGGATGCGGGGGATTCCGGCGCCACCAGCACGCCGGTATCGCCGTCGACGATGAGCTCGCGAATCCCCGGAACCGCCGTCGCCAGGCAGGCGAGGCCCTGGCTTTGCGCCTCCATCAGCACGTTGGGCAGCCCGTCGCGGTCGCCGTCGGCGGCGACCCGGCTGGCGAGGACGAAGATATCGGCCTCGCGATAGGCCTCCAGCACCGCCTCCTGCGGCCGGGCGCCGCGCCATTCGATGCGCGCGGCGAGGCCGAGCCGCTCGGCCTGCTGGCGCAGCGCGCCGCATAGCGTGCCGCCGCCGATATGGACGAAGCGCCAGTTGAGCGCCGGCGGCAGCAAAGCGAGGGCGGCGAGGAGGTCGTCGAAGCCCTTCTTGGCGACGGCGCGGCCGACCGAGAGGATGCAGACCGGGTTAGCCGCGTCGCTGCCGTCGTGTTCCGCCGGCCGGCGTGCCGCGGGCGGAAAGCGGCTGAAATCGAGGCCATGATAGGCGAGCGCGACGCGGCCGGGCGGGGCGAACGCGGCGAGATGGGCGTGGCCGCTCGCCGTGCAGGTCACCAGCCAGCGGCAATCGGCGAGCTTCTCGCGCTTCTCCCATGCCGGGATGGTCCAGATGTCCTTGGCATGGGCCGATACCGTCCAGCCGAGGCCGCGCATCGTCGCGGCGTAGCGGGCGACCGAGGCGGGGGTGTGGAGGAAATGCGCGTGGAGATGGCCGATTTCCATCGGCAGCTCGCGCGCCAGCACCAGCGCCTGGCCGAAGCGGCGGATGCGGTTCCGTGTCGGGTCGCGGCCGAGATCGCGCAGCCAGATCCGCCATGCCGCGGCGTAGCCCGGCAGGTTTCGGGCGAAGCGCCAGCCGCGCCAGACGCGGCGCGGCGCCTCGTGGAGATATTCCGGCAGATAGAGCACCGGGGCGCGGATCTCGCGATGCACGGGATGCAGCGCGCCGTCGGTCGGCCGGCGCAGCGAGACGATGCGCAGATCGAGGCCGAGCGCCTCGAGGGCGCGGATCTCCTGCGCGATGAAGCTCTCCGAGAGGCGCGGATAGCCCTTGAGGACGAAGGCGATCGGGCGGCTTGGCAAGGGTTGCGTCGGGGCCCCTAATGCCGCAGCGCGGCGAGGCCGGGTTGCGCCTCTTCGCGATCGAGCCACTTGGCGGTCAGCCGGTTGACGCTGTCGAGCCCTTCGAGGAGGCCCGGAATGACCGTCTGCGAGGGAAGCTGCTGCTGCGGCAGGTGGCGCAACGCCGTCGCCATCGCGCGCGGATCGCGCCGCCCGTCATCGACCAGCATCTTGACCAGGCCGAGCTCGGCGGCGCGCGAGGCGCGGATATACTGCTCGAGCCGCGGCGTCGTGCGCGGCACGATGAGGGCGCGCTTGTCGAAGGAGAGGATCTCGCAGAACGTGTTGTAGCCGCCCATCGCGACGACGCCGACGGCGCGCTGCATCAAGGTCTCGATGCGGGCGTCGAAGGTGATCGCCTTGACGCGCGGCAGCCGGGTGACGCGCTGCTGGAAGCCGGCCTGCTGCTCCGGCTGCATGAAGGGGCCGAAGACGAGGAGGGCGGGATAGGGCAGGCGCGGGTCGGTCTCGTAGGCCGAGAGCACCCAGTCGATGAGGTCCTCGCCGTCGCCGCCGCCGCCCGGCGTCACCAGGATGAAGGGCCCGTCGGCAAAGCCGATCGCCGGATCGATCGAGTTATGCCCCGGCGCGGTGCGCCTGAGATAGCCGGTATAGTTCATCTGCTTGCGCACCCCGGCCGGCAGGGCGATGCCGGCGAGCGGGTCGCAGATCTGCGGCAGGCCATAGACCCACATCTCGCTGTAATAGCGCTGCAGCGCCGGGACGACGTTCTTGCGCGTCCATTCGGGCTCGAGCTGGGCCGGCTCGTCCATCACGTCGCGCAGGCCGAGCACCGCCGGGACGCCGCGCTCGCGCATCAGCTCGAGCGTCTCCTGCACCTCGCCGCGCAGGCCGAGCGGCTCCTTGTCGACGATCAGGAGATCGGGTTTGAAGATCTCGGCGGTGTGGGTGATGATCGACGAGCGCAGGCGCAGCGTCTCCTCGATGTGCAGATGCAGGTTGAGCGAGGTATATTCGCCGTTCCTGAGCTTGATGACGCCGGGGACGCGGATGAAATCGACGCGGGCGCGGAAATCGAAGCTGCCGATGATCGGCGAGCCCGAGAGGATGAGGACGGAAAGATCCTTATCGCCCTCGACCAGCGAATGCGCGATCGTGCGACAACGGCGCAGATGGCCGAGCCCGAAGCTGTCGTGGCTGTAGATGAGGACCCGCCTCTGTCGGCGACGGTCGTCGATCCGCACGGACTTACCACGCCCCCTTGCTTAATTGCCGCAGACTATTGCACAACGGGCAGGGGAGATAAAATTATCTTTTGATGAAGAGCATGTCGGACACGTTGAAGTTGCGCTGGCCGCGCACGGCCGAGACGGTCGGCTCGGGGACCAGCGGCGCGAGCGCGACCGGGCCGGAAAAGCGCCCGTCGGGCTCCGGGCTGGAGCCGACGATCTATGGCTTCATCGTGCGCCACAGCCTGTGGAAGCAGGTGGCGCTGCTCGTTTTCACCCTGGTTTCCTTCCCCTTTCTCTACTACTCGCTCGACCTGCCGAAGACCATCGTCAACCGCGCTATCGGCGGCAAGAAATTTCCCCAGGATCTCTACGGCATCTGGGAGCTCGACCAGATCCCTTACCTGCTGACCCTGTGCGGCATCTTCCTCGCCCTCGTCTTCATCAATGGCGGCTTCAAATACTACATTAACGTGTATAAGGGGCAGCTCGGCGAGCGCATGCTGCGGCGTCTGCGCTACGAGCTCTACCACCGGCTGCTGCGCTTCCCGATCGGCCATTACAAGCGGGTCTCGTCCGCCGAGCTGATCCCGATGATCACCGCCGAGGTCGAGCCGCTGGGCGGCTTCATCGGCGACGCCTTCGTGCTGCCCGCCTTCCAGGGCGGCACGCTCCTCACCATCATCGCCTTCATGTTCATGCAGGACCCGGTGCTCGGCGCCGCCGCCGTCGCGCTCTATCCGCTGCAGGGCTATTTCATCCCCAAGCTGCAGCGCAAGGTCAATTTGCTCGGCAAGGAGCGCGTGCGCACGGTGCGCCAGGTCGCCGACCGGGTCGGCGATTCGGCGGCCGGCATCGTCGAGATCTACGCCAATGACGCGGTGCGCCTGCAGCTCGCCAATTTCGCCGGCTTCCTCGGTGTCATCTACGACATCCGCTTCGAGATCTATCGGCGCAAATTCTTCGTCAAGTTCCTCAACAATTTCATCGCCCAGCTGACGCCGTTCTTCTTCTACACGATCGGCGGCTATCTGGTGATCCAGGGCGATCTCTCCTTCGGCGCCCTCGTTGCCGTGCTCGCCGCCTATAAGGACCTCGCCTCGCCGTGGACGGAGCTGCTCAATTTCTACCAGCTTCTGCAGGACGCCAAGATCAAGTACGAGCAGGTCGTCGAGCAGTTCCAGCCCGACGGGATGATCGATGATCGCCGTCAGCTCGAGCCGCCCGCGGTCATCCCGCCGCTCACCGGCGAGGTCGCCGCGGCCAATCTCAGCCTCGCCGAGGACGAGCGCGCGCGCATCATCGACGCGGTCAGCTTCTCGTTTCCGAGCAACGCCCATGTCGCCATCATCGGCCAGAGCTCGAGCGGCAAGCACGAGCTCGGCCTCTTGCTCGCCCGGCTGATCGAGCCGACCAGCGGCCGCATCACCATCGGCGGCACCGACATCGCGACGCTGCATGACGCCGTCATCGGCCGGCGCATCGGCTATGCCAGCGCGACGCCGCATTTCTTCACCGGCACGCTGCAGGACAATCTCTATTTCGGCCTGAAGAACCGGCCGATCCGGGAGCGCCATTACGAGCCGCTGCGTGCCAAGACGGTGGCGACCGCCCTCGCCGAGGCGCGGCATTCCGGCAATACCGATCTCGATCCCGGCGCCGACTGGATCGACTACGAGGCGGCCGGCGCCAAGGACGAGAAGGAGCTCATCCTGCGCACCGTCGAGGTGCTGCGCGCGGTCGATCTCGACGAGGACGTCTATTCGCTCGGGCTGCGCGGCAAGCTCGACCCGCAGCAGCGCCCCGAGATCGCCGCCAGCGTGCTGGTGGCGCGGCGGGCGCTCGCCGACCGACTCGCCGAGGAGGGCATCGCCCATCTCGTCGAGCGCTTCGATCCCGAGCGCTACAACAGCAACGCCTCGCTCGCCGAGAACCTGCTGTTCGGCACGCCGCGGGACCCGGCCTTCGATTTCGACTATTTGGCCCAGAATACCTATGTGCTGCACATCCTCGACAAGGTCGGGATGACCGACGATCTCATCGCCATGGGCGCGGAGGTCGCGCAGACCATGGTCGAGCTGTTCGCCGACCTGCCGCCCGACCACGAGTTCTTCGAGCAATATAGCTTCATCAGCGCCGGCGACCTGCCCGAGTTCCAGGCCATCCTCGCGCGCCGCAGCAAATCGGGCAGCGAGGCGTTGAAGCCGGAGGATCGCGCCAAGCTACTCTCGCTGCCCTTCAAGCTGATCGTCGCCCGCCACCGACTCGACCTGCTCGACGCCGCGTTCCAGGCGCGCATCCTCGCCGCCCGCAAGGTCTTCGCCGACGATCTGCCGGACGCGATGCGCGCGCAGATCGAGTTCTTCGACGTCGATCGCTACAACGCCGCCGCCTCGCTGCAGGACAACGTCCTCTTCGGCAAGGTCGCCTATGGCGAGGCCGCCGCGCCGTCGCGCATTCCGGCGGCGATCACCGCCGTGCTCGACGCGGTCGGCCTGCGCGAGACGATCATCGCCATCGGCCTCGAATTCAGCGTCGGCAGCAGCGGCTCGCGCCTCGCGGTGGCGCAGAAGCAGAAGGCGGCGCTGGCGCGCGCGCTGCTCAAGCGGCCGGACATCACCATTCTCAACGAGGCGACGACGGCGCTCGACGGCACCACCCAGGCCAAGGTGATGGACGGCGTCAAGGCGGCCTGCGCCGAGCGCGGCCTCGTCTGGATCCTGCATCGCGCGAGCCAGGCGCGCCATTTCGACCGCATCCTGGTGATGGAGAACGGCCACGTCGTCGAGCAAGGCACCTTCGCCGAGCTCGACCGGCCGGGGACGGCGCTCACCGCGTTGGTGCAGGCCGAATGACCGCAGCCGGCTCGCCGGCGGGCCGGTCGGGTAGAAGGAGGTAAGGCGCGTGAGTCTTCGCGAGGAAGTCGATCTCTTGCAGCGGATTCCGCTGTTCGCCAATGTCGAGGCGTCGAAGCTCAAGCTGCTCGCCTTCACCAGCGAGCGCATCGCCTTCGAGGCCGGTCACGTGTTGTTCAACCAGGGCGATGCCGGCGACGCCGCCTACATCATCATCGAAGGCGAGGCCGAGGTGCTGGTCAACGGCGCCAGCGGACCGATCCAGGTCGCCCTGCTCGGGCGCAACGAGATCGTCGGCGAGATCGCCATCTTGTGCGACGTGCCGCGCACCGCGACGATCAAGGCGCGCCAGCGTCTCGTCTGCCTGCGCATCTCCAAGGAGCTCTTCCTGCGCCTGATCAACGAGTTTCCCCAGATCGCCGTCGCCGTGGTGCGCGAGCTGGCGAGCCGCGTCGAGGCGGGCAACGACAAATTGCGCACGGCGCTCGCCGAGATCGAGACGCTGAAAAAACCGGCGTAAGCCGTCCCCTATGAGCGAAGGCGAATGAGCCGACTCGACAGCTTCATCCGCCGCCTCGAGGCGCAGCGCGCCTGCCTCGACCGCGCCGCCGCGCTGATCGGCGATGTCGCCCGCGGCGTTCCCGGGCCGGTGCTCGAATTCGGCCTCGGCAACGGCCGCACCTTCGACCATCTGCGCGCCATCCTGCCGGGCCGCGACATCTTCGTCTTCGAGCGCGAGGTCGCGGCGCATCCCGACTGCATCCCGGCTGCCGACCGGCTGATCCTCGGCGATCTGCGCGAAACGCTGCCGGCGTCGCGCGCGCAGTTCGCCGCCAGCGCCGCCCTCGCCCATCTCGACATCGCCACCGGCGAGGCGGCGGCGAGCCGGGCGCTGGCCGCTGCGCTGACGCCGCTCATCGCGCCGCTGCTGCGCGCCGGCGCGATCGTCGTCAGCGAGCCGCCGCTCGCCGTCCCGGGCTGGCGCGCGCTCGCTCTGCCCGACGGCGTCAAGCCCGGGCGCTACCACCTCTACCGGGTCGAAGCGGCGGGCTGACGGCCGTCATTGCGAGCGAAGCGAAGCAATCCATCGGCCCGGCTTCGACAGACATGGATCGCTTCTCCTGAGCGCTTGTCGAAGGGGCTGCGCTTCTCGCAACGACGCCGCGGCAAGGGGATTGGCATAAGCCGCATCTCTCCCCTTTGCGGATCGCGCGGAGTAGCGCAGAATTGCGGCAACAAAACCGGGAGGCTGTCAAAATGAAGAAAGCACATCGTCAGGGAACCACGCGCCGCGCGATCCTCAAGGGCGGCACCGCGCTCGCCGGGACGCTGGCGATGCCGGCCATTCTCCGCCTGACCGCTTCGAACGCCCGCGCGCAAGGCGCCGGCAAGACCGTCAAGGTCGCGCCCGAGGCCGATCTCAAGATCCTCGATCCGGTATGGACGACGGCGACGATCACCGGCACGCATGGCTGGGCGATCTACGACACGCTTTTCGCGCTCGACCACGAATATGCCGTCCATCCGCAGATGGTCGAGAAATACGAGGCCTCCGAGGACGGGCTGACGCATAATTTCAAGCTGCGCGAGAAGCTCGCCTTCCATGACGGCGCGCCGGTGACGGCCAAGGATTGCGTCGCCTCGATCCGCCGCTGGGGCGCCCGCTTCGGCGAGGCGAAGATCATGCTCGAGCGCAGCGAGAAGCTCGAGGCGATCGACGACCGCTCCTTCACGCTCAAGCTCAAGGAGCCGTTCGGTCCCGTCACCGAGACGCTCGCCGCGACGGCGCAGCCCTGCTTCATCATGCGCGAGCAGGAGGCCGCGACCGATCCCTTCACCGCGATCAAGGAGACGGTCGGCTCGGGCCCCTTCATCTTCGTCAAGGAGGAATGGCAGCCCGGCAACAAGATCGTCTACCGCAAGAACCCCAATTACGTGCCGCGGGCCGAGAAGGCGAGCGGCTATGCCGGCGGCAAGCTCGTCAATATCGACCGCGTCGAGTGGACGGTCATCCCGGATCAGGGCACGCAAGCCTCGGCGCTGATCACCGGCGAGCTCGATTATCTCACCAACCCGGTGCCCGACAGCCTGCCGCAGCTGCGCTCGAGCCCGCAAGTCGCGATCGGCCGCCTCGATGCGCTCGGCTGGCAGTTCCACGTGCGCTTCAACTCGCTGGTCAAGCCCTTCGACAACGTCAAGGCGCGCCAGGCGATGCAGCTCCTCATCGTCAGTCGCCAGGAGGCCTATCTCGCGGCGACCGGCTATACCGGCGATCTCGGCAAGGTGTGCCTCACCCCCTTCGTCTGCGACTCGCCCAACGAGACGATGGTCGGCACCGAGCGCTTCAAGAAATACGAGCCCGAGAAGATCAAGGCGCTGTTCAAGGAGGCCGGCTACGCCAACGAGCCGATCGTCCTCATGGACCCGACGGATCAGCCGCATCTCCATCTCATCGCCCAGGTGCTCAACGAGCAGATGAAGGAGGTCGGCCTCAACGCCGACATGCAATCGATGGACTGGTCGACCCTGGTGACGCGCCGCGCCGTCAAGGCGGCGCCGTCGCAGGACAAAGGCGGCTGGAACATCTTCCCGACCGCCTGGCCGAGCGCGACGATGATGGATCCGATGCTCAACCTGCCGCTCGATTCCGCCTGCGACCAGAAGAACTGGTTCGGCTGGCCGTGCGACGACGAGATGCAGAAGCTGCGCCTCTCCTATCTCGCCGCCAAGAAGGCCGAGGACCGCAAGAAGGTGATGGACGCGGTCCAGGCGCGTCTCTTCGACACGGTGCCCTATACCTATGCCGGCCAGTATTTCCCGCCGATCGCCTACCGGAGGGACCGCCTCAAGGGCGTCATCGGCATGTCGAGCCCGGTCTACTGGAACATGGAGAAGGCGTAGGCGCGGCCAAGATTTCTCCCTCTCCCCTCGCGGGAGAGGGAGGGGCCCCGCGCAGCGGGGAGGGTGAGGGGGCTGCTCCCGCAAGCGAGGTGTCGCGCCATACCCCTCACCTCCCCATTGCTACGCAATGGGTCCCCTCCTCTCCCGCAAGGGGAGAGGAAATTCTTTTTCGGGGAAATTGCTGGGCCGCATTGTTACGCGGCTGATGTTCTTGTACTGTTCCTAAGTCATAACAAACCTCGGGGGCGCGCATGAAGCTCTATTCGGGTCCGCTCAGCCTGTTCGCCCGCAAAGTCGAGATCGCGCTCGGCGAGAAGGACCTGGCCTATGAGCGGGTGATGGTGCCGTTCACCCAGGCGGCCGGCTATCAGCCCAAGCATCCCGACGTGCTGGCGGCCAATCCCAAGGGCCAGGTGCCGGTGCTGATCGACGGCGACCTCACCCTCTTCGATTCGACCCTCATCTTCGAATATCTCGAGGATGCCTATCCGACGCCGCCGCTCTTCCCGGTCGGCGCCGCGCCGCGCGCAAGCTGCCGGATGATCGAGCTCGCCGCCGACGAGATCCTGCTGCCGCTGGTTCGCGCGCTGATGTTCCGCAACGCGCCCGCCGCTCCCGACCCGGTGCGCCAGGCAGAGCTCGTCGCCGAGGCGGAGCGCGCCGAGCGGGCGATCGAGGACTATTACGCCGGGCTCGAGACGCGGCTTAAGGGGCGGGATTATTTCTGCGACGTGTTCACGGTCGCCGATATCGCCATGTTCATGACCGTGCTCTTCGTGCTGCGCCTGCGCGGCCCGCGCCTCGCCGCCTTCCCTGCGCTGGCCGCCTGGTATGCGCGGGTCGGCGCCCGCCCCGCCGCCGCCACGGCGGCCGCCGAGATCGCCGCCGCCGATCGCGCGCTCTCGCCGCTGGGCTGAGCGCTCCCGTTACGGCTCGCTGCGCGGCGCGAGATAATCGGCGATCGCCCCCGCCGGCGCCTTGGCGTAGAGGCCGCGTCGGCTCGCCGCGACGCCGGTGACGCGGTGGAGCGCGACCGCCATCTCGGCGGTCTTGAGCACGGTGGCGATGCCTTCGAGGACGAGCGCGCCGGCGATGGTGAAAGGCTGCTCCGCGGCGAAGAGCAGCATCGGCAGCCCGCCCGCCGCGATCACCACATCGGCGCCGCGCGCGACCAGCGGCTCGACCTGGCGGGCGAAATCCTCGCGCATCGACTGGCGCTCGCCGGCATCGGCGAAGGCGCGCATGAAACGCGGCAGATCGGCGGTGATGGCGCCGATCCCGGCGCAGCGGCGATCGAGCCCGTGGCGGATCACCTGCTCCTCGTGCCAGGGCACGAAGACAGGATCGATGGTGACGAGAGCGAAGCGCCGGCCGACCTGGCAGGCGAACAGCATCGCCGCCTCGCCGAGGCCGATGACCGGAATGTCGAGCGCGCCGCGGCACTCGATGAGGCCGGGCTCCTGGAAATGGCCGATGACGAAGGCGTCATAGCCCTGGCGCTCCGCCGCCAGCGCGTTGCGGATCGTCTGGTCGGCGCAGCGGAACTCGGTCAAGGGATGGAAGAAGCGGTCGGGCGGCGTGACGCCGAAGACGTCGACGGTGACACCAGGCGCCGCATGCGCCCGCAGGCGCTCGCGCAGCCGGTCCATATAAGGCGCCTGCTCCTGCGGATCGACGAAGCTCTGATACCAGATCCGCCGCGGCGCCGTCGCATCCTTGCCCATCGCCATCCCCTCGTCGCTCGATACTCGCTTTCCGTCATGACCGGACAGCCGTGGATCAAGTCCGGGCATGGCGGCTCAATTGTGCCCCAAGCGGCGATGCCCGGCCTCGCCTCGGCGCCTGCCGACGAGGATAATTCAACCCCGTCGTCCGCGCGACCGGATTGCCTTCTCGGTAGTGCCTCAGTCTGAATTTCGTCATCGGTGACCAGCAGACATTCCGCTCGCCGACGCTAAGTCGAGAAGTACG
>WNFM01228443.1_pt2 | contig 10586 bp, 13 predicted proteins | sample 5400271 | NCBI WGS metagenome assembly WNFM01 (sample SAMN13153352, study PRJNA577476) | soil metagenome | isolation source: 60 cm saprolite on Douglas fir-dominated hillslope | place: USA:California | collected 2013-09-17 | reverse complement strand
TGGCGCACGCGCACGCCCGCGGGCGTCATGTCGCCGGCGGTGTGATTCATCCACTGCGCGTATTTCGCGGCGATGCGGAGGATCCGCGGCTTCGAGCCGCCGATCCAGATCGGGAACGGCGTCTGGGCCGGCTTCGGCGCGCAGAGCGCATCCGCGATCGAGTACCGCTTCCCCGCGTACGACGCCTTGTCCTCGGTCCACATGCGGATGCAGATCTCGATCGTGTCCACGAGCTCGTCGACCCGCTGCGGCGCCGGCGGGAACGGGAAGCCGTAGGCCGCGTACTCGATCTCCTTCCAGCCCGCGCCGATGCCGAACTCGACCCGACCGCCGCTCAGCTGGTCGATGCCCGCGGCCATCTTCGCGAGGAGCGCGGGATTGCGGTACGACTGGCAGCTCACCATCGGACCGATCCGGATCGTCCGCAGATCGCGGGCGAGCGCCGCGAGCGCGGTCCACGCTTCGAGGCAGTCCGTGTGGACGGCGTCGGCGTTGAGGAACAGGTGATCGCTCAGCCAGAGCCGGGTGAAGCCGGCCTTCTCGCCGGTCCGGCCGATCGCGAGGATGTCGTCGTAGCTGAATCCGAACTGCGGCTCGATCTGCACGCCCAGGTCCATCGCGCGGAGCCTAGCGGGCTTCGTCCTCCTCGCGCGTGAGCCGGAACATCATGTGCCGCCCGGTCACCGTGAGCGTCGCGAGCATGAACGCGGCGAAGAACGAGATGCCCACGTTCGCCGCGATGCCGAGGCCGAGGACGAGCCCATCGAACGCGAAGACGAGGACGAACCAGATGGCCATCGCCGCGAGCGTCTCGCGGACCTGGAACGTGATCGGCTGACGGGGCGTCCGGCGCTGTGGCCGGCGCTCGGGCGGGAGGAGCGCCTCGGCGGCGCGGCGTTCGCGCCGGTCCTGTCGCATCACACGCGTCACGTACCAGAGGCTCGCGACGACCAGGAGCAGCTCGATCACGACGTGCCCGTACTCCCCGGTCACGAGCGAGAGCGGGACGAAGAGGAACGAGACGACGAGCACGACCGTCGCGGCGGTGCTTGCGAGGACCGTCAGGGCGCGCCTCATGCCGCGAGCGCCCGCTCGATGACCCCGAAGTCGCGCCGTCCGATCTGGTGCAGATTCCCCTGGAACGCGAGCCGCCAGTGGGCCCGCGGCCACACGGTGTCGTCGAGACCGCGCACGACTCCCCGCGCGGTGCGGAACCGCCAGGGGTAGGGGTCCGGCCGGCCGGTCGAGATCCAGATCGGGCGATGCTCCTCGAAGACCGGGGAGGTCACGGTCGCGGTCGCGACGAATCCGCCGACCCCGACCAGGTACCAGCACACGCGATCTCCCGGCGCGATGCGCGCCGCCATCCGGCGGTATCGCGACTTCACGCCCTGGATCCGGAACCGCCGCGCGCGGGTGCGACGGTAGTTCTCAGGTGTCGTGACGACCATCCAGCATCGGGTCGCGCTCAGGCGTGATCCTCGATCCAGACCGCGCCGTCGTCCGTGTACTCCTTCTTCCAGATCGGGACGACGCGCTTCAGCTGATCGATCGCCGCCCGCGCGGCGAGGAAGGCCGCGTCACGATGCGGTGCGGCCGCCACGACGATGACCGCGGTCTCGCCGATCGCGAGGTCGCCGGTGCGGTGGTGCATGGCGACGCGGAGCGGCGCGTGGATCCGTTCGAGCTCCACGGCGATCTCGCGCATCTTCGCCTCGGCCATCTCGGCGTAGGCCTCGTACTCGAGGTGGCGCACGCGCTTTCCGCGGCTCGCGTCGCGGACCGTGCCGAGGAAGACGACGACCCCGCCGGCGTCGGGGCCATGGACCGCCGCGATCGCCGCGTCCACCGAGAGCGGCGACGAGCTCACGAGGATCCGCTCCGCGCTCGTGATCGCGCCACCGGAGACCGGCGGGATGAGTGCCAGCTCGTTGCCGTCGGAGAGCGGCTCGTCGAGGGTCACGTAGTCGCGGTCGCGAGCGATGACCATCTGCCGGATCTCACCGACGAGCGGATGCTCCTTCGTGACCGCGGCGATCGCGTCGCGTACCGTCGCGTCCGCCGGCAGGTCGAGCAGGAGATGGCCGACGCCGGCCGCTTCGCGCGCCGATGCGAACAGGCGGACCCGCACGTTCATCGAGGGCAATGGTACGTGCGAGAATCCGTGCGGATGGACCCGAGCGCGACGGGCTTGGCGCTCGTCATCTTCGTCCTCCTCATCTTCGTGAACGCGTTCTTCGTCGCGGCGGAGTACGCCTTCGTGCGCGTGCGCGGGACGCAGCTCCAGGAGCAGGTCGAGGCCGGCAGCCTGCGCGCGCGGAAGGCGATGCGCATCCTGCTGTCCCTCGACTCGTACATCTCCGCGATCCAGCTCGGTGTCACGCTCGCCGCGCTCGGCATCGGCCTCGTCGGAGAGCCGGTCGTGGCCCGCATCCTCGAGCCGCTGCTCTCGCCGCTCGGCGCGGCGAGCCCGGTCCTCGTGTCGGTGCTCTCGTTCCTCCTCGCGTTCACGTTCGTCACGTACGTCACGGTCGTCATCGCGGAGCTGGCGCCGAAATACCTCGCGCTCGAACGCGCCCTCGGCCTCGCGCTCTGGACCGCGTACCCACTCGATCTCTTCCACTCGCTGATGCGACCGTTCACCACGGTCATCAATCGAAGCGCGCTCGGTGTGCTGCGCATGTTCAGCGTGTCGCCGGGCGTGGAAGCGCAGGCCCACAGCGCCGAGGAGCTCCGCATGCTCGTTGCCGCCTCGACGCGTACCGGTGTGCTCCAGGAATCGGAGCGCGTCCTCGTTGGCAACGCGCTCGACTTCGCCGAGATCCTCGTCCGGCAGGTGATGGTCCCGCGGACCGAGATCGTCGCGGTGCCGGAGGACTCGACCGTCGCGGGGGTCGTCGAGCTGCTGAGGCAAAGCCCGTTCACCCGGATCCCCGTGTACCGGGACGATCTCGATCACGTCGTCGGGGTCATCCACGTGAAGGACGTCGTCGGCGCGGCACCCGAGCGCGCGGCGCGCGAGATCATGCGCAAGCCGTTGTATCTGCCCGAGACGACGCACCTCGACCGGGCGCTCGCGCAGTTCCGCCGCGAGCGGGTGCAGCTAGCGATCGTCATCGATGAGTTCGGCGGCACCGCGGGGCTGGTGACGCTCGAGGACGTGATCGAAGAGCTCGTCGGCGAGGTGCAGGACGAGTTCGACCGCGAGACCCCGCTCCTCCGCGAGGAGGCCGGCACGTTCCTCATCAACGGGCTCATGCCCCTGGCCGCGGCCAGCGAGCGCCTGCGTCTCGATCTCGCTGACGAGCCCTACGACACCGTCGGCGGGTTGATCTTCGGCCGCCTCGGCCGGGTCGCGCAGGTCGGCGACGTGGTCGACGTGCAGGGCTACCGGTTCACGGTGACCGCCATCGACGGCCGTCGGGTCGCGCAGGTAAAGGCGAAGCGCATCGTCCCGAAGGGCTGAGCCCGTTACCGGAACGTTGCCGAGCGACGCCCTGCTCGGCCGCCGGCTGGCATTCCGTATGCGTATCGGTGAGGTCGACCCGGCGTTCAAGCGGGTAGGCAAGGAGGCCGATATGGAGCTCAGCTCGTTCTTCGGAAGTGATGCCGCGCTTCTTCTCTTCTCGGGCCTCGGTCTGATCGCGACGGGCCTCGCGATCGCCCGCGACATCCCCATGCAGAAGCAAGTGGCAGAGGAGCCGGCGAGGCTCAAGAGAGTCGCGTAAGGCTGACTCCGGCGCGTACGGCCGGGCCCGGCTACGCCGGCCCCGGCCGAGCCCCATTCAATGGAACCTCGGCAGCTGGTCGACCAGAGCGCGGACCGCCGTTCCGAGGCCGTCGAACTTCGCGCCCCAGAAGGCCTGCGAGCGCGGGTCGAGCAGCACGAGCAGCCCGACCGCGAGGACCGCGACCACCGCGGTCATGAACGCGAACGTGATCGCGGAATCGCGGAACGAGATCCCGCGGCGGAGGTCCATCCCGGTCACCGCGAGCGGAGCCGCGCGACGAGGTTGTCCATGCGGGCCCGGCTGATCGTCAGGAACTTCGCGAGGTTGGTCCGGTCGCCTTCGGCGATGTTCTCGCTGCCGTCGTCGCCGACCGCGCGCGCGAGCTCCTGCAATGCCTCATTCAGCTTGCGCGTGGCCTTGATGAGCGAATCGTCGCGAAGCGGCGGGAGCGCCGTCGCGGCGCGCGGGCCTGCCTCGCTCGGGTTGAGGACGCGCTCGACCTTGTCGCGGAGCCGGATGAGCGTGAGCTTCCCCGCGACGACCTGCTTCGCCAGCGACTTCCGCCGCCGCTTGTCCTCGATCTTCATGAGCTCGTAGGCGGCGGAGAGCGTGTCGTAGCGCGCGGCGACCATCTCGCGCACGTCGTCCGGCGCGGACGCGAGGCGCAAGCGGTTCTCGACGTAGCCCTTGTCCTTGCCGAGCTTGCCCGCGAGGTTCCGGATCGAGTACCCGAGCTCGTCCGTCATCTTCTTGTAGATGATGGCTTCGTCGAGCGGCGAGAGGTCCTCACGCTGGAGGTTCTCGATGAGCGCGATCTCGAGCGCGGTCGCGTCGTCGAAGCGCTCGATGATCGCGGGGATCGTGTCCTTGCCCGCGAGCTTCGAGGCGCGCCAGCGGCGCTCGCCGGCGATGATCTGATAGTCATCACCGGCAGGCCGGACGAGGATCGGCTGGAGCACGCCGTGCTCGCGGATCGATGCCGCGAGCTCCTGCAGTGTCTCTTCGTGGAAGGTCATCCGGGGTTGCTCGGGATTCGGTACGACCTTGCCGACCGGCAGCTCCTTGATGGAGTTCGGGCTCTTCGACGCGAGGAGGCTCACGATGCCGTGCTGGGCCTCCCGTTCCTGCTGGAAGATCCGGGTACCCGCGTCGCGGAACGATTTGCCGCTCTTGCTCTTAGTGAGCATTCGCCACCTCCTTCGCGAGGTCGAGGAACGCCTTCGCGGCGTCCGACTTCGGGTCGTACACGGTGATCGGGACGCCCGCGGTGGGCGCTTCGCCGACCCGCACCGACTGACGGATGACGGTCCGGAAGACCTGGTGGTCCCCGAGGTCGCGCAGCGAGTCGAGCATGTCGCGGCCGAGGATCGTGCGGCTGTCGTAGAAGGTGGGCAGCATCCCAAGCACCTTCAGCTTCGGGTTCAGCCGCTCCTGCACGGTCTTGATGATCTTGAGCAGCGCGGCGACGCCCTTGAGCGCGTAGTACTGCGTCTGCACCGGGATGATCACGCCGTTCGCTCCGACGAGCGCGTTCAGCGTGAGGAGCCCGAGCGTCGGCGGACAGTCGATGAGGATGTAGTCGTAGCGCTCGACGATGGCCTTGGTGAGCTTGTCGCGGAGCGCCATCTCACGGCCGATCGAGCTGAACAGCTCGACCTCGGCGGCGGAGAGCTCGATGTTCGTCGGCGCGACATCGAGGTGTTTGGTCTTCGTGTGGAGGATGATCGAGGCGAGGGTCGTGTCAGGCTCGATGAGGACGTTCGCCATCCCGTGCTCGACGGACGCGAGGTCGACGCCGAGGCCGACGGTGAGATTCGCTTGGGGGTCGAGGTCGATGCAGAGGACGGTGTTCCCGAGCTGAGCGAGCGCTCCACCGAGATTGATGGCACAGGTCGTCTTCCCGACGCCACCCTTCTGGTTCGCGAGCGCAATGACCTTGCCCAAACGCCCACTCCCGTCGACCTATTGCCCGCGCTGGAAGCGGCGCGCGGTATTGAGCATAGGTCACCCGAACGCCGCGATGACGAGAGCGAGGTACTCGGCCATGACCCCCGGCTCGCCTTCGAGCGCGCCGTCGTCGCACGTCACGACGCGATACCACGTCAGCGCCCGGGTGAGAGTCGAGAGGCGCTCCGCGGATGTAGCCGCTTCCTCGATCGCCGGGCGGGGGAGGAGCGCCGTCCATGGCTCGAGGTACGAGCTCCGCAGGCGGACGATCGCGGGATCGTCGCGGGCGAGACCGGCCCGGTCCGCCGCGGCGCGGAGCAGCACGCCCAACGACAGGAACGGGTGCGTCAGGCTCGCGTCACCCCAGTCGAAGACCACGGTCCGCGCGCCTTTCCGCAGCACGTTCGCGTCGTGCAGGTCGTCGTGCTGGATCGTCGCGCCGATCCCGGAGGACGCGAGCTCCCGCGCGCGGGCGTCGATCGCCGGGCGAAGCTCGCGGAGGCGCTCGGCGGTCGCACGCGACACGATCCGTTCGTCATCGAGGGTGTGACCGAGGTCGGCCGGGAGATGGTCGAGCCGGCGATCCGGGGTCCCGCACGAGAGGAGCTCATCGTCGCGGCCCAGCAGCCGTCGCTGGAGGTCGGCGTAGCGGGGCAGCACCTCGGCCCAGGCGTCGAGCAGTGCCTGGCCACCCAGGGCGTCGCGGAGCTTTGCGCCGCCGTCGGCGAGCAACATCCAAGGCTGATCTGGATGGATCGCGAGGACGACCGGCACGACGTCCGGAGCCGTACGCACGAGGAGCGCGGTGAGTGCCGGCTCGAACTCCTGCGACGGACCGCAGAGCTTCAGGTACACGTCGCCCTGATCGGTCGGCGCGCGAAACACGGTCGACCATGGCCGGATGTGCGGCTGTCCGATCGGGCCGGTCACGCGGCGGCCCGCGGTCGCTGCGGCCTCGCGGAGCCAGGTGTGCGCCTCGGCGATGGTCGCCGGATCGGTCCAGTTGTTCACGATCAGCTCTTCCTTCTCTAACGGCCCGCTCCGCATCCGCTCCGCGGGCCGTGGGCCTGTACCTCCTCGCTGCGCTCGGAGGCGGGCCCGACATGGGCCGACAGGGCAGAATGCCCTGTCGGTCCATGGCGGGCCCGTAGCTCAGTGGTCCAGAGCGGCGGACTCATAATCTGCTGGTCCCAGGTTCGAATCCTGGCGGGCCCACCGAAGGCGAGTTGACAAGGGAGTTGATCGATGACCGTCGGGCTCGCTGACGCCCAGCGCGCCCGCACGGCGATCGCGGGGCACATCCTCCGGACGCCGCTCGTGTCGAGCCATTCCCTCGGCGAGCGGATCGGCGCCGACGCGTTCCTCAAGCTCGAGAACCTCCAGCGGACCGGCTCGTTCAAGGTCCGCGGGGCCGTGAACGCGATGTCCCGCCTCTCCCCGGAGGCCCGCCGCGCCGGCGTCGTGACGATGAGCGCCGGGAACGCGGCGCAGGCGATCGCGTACGCCGGCCGCGCGCAGGGCGTCCACGTCACGGTCGTGATGCCCGAGGGCGCGCCGCGGACGAAGATCGAGGCCACCCGCGGCTATGGCGGCGAGATCCGCTTCGCGCCGGAGATGACGAAGCTCCTTCCGATGGTCCAGGAGCTCCAGGCCCAGGGCCTCCACTTCCTCCACCCGTTCGACGACGACGACGTGATCGCGGGGCACGCGAGCCTCGGCTTCGAGATCGTCGAGGACGTACCCGAGGTCGACCTCGTCGTCGTGGGGGTCGGCGGCGGCGGACTGATCTCCGGCGTCGCGCTCGCGGTGAAGGCGCTCCGGCCGAGCGCGCGGATCGCGGGCGTCGAGCCCGAGGGCGCTCAGGGTGTCCGCAAGGCCCTCGACGCCGGACACGTCGTCCGGCTCGATGCGGTGAAGACGGTGGCCGACGGCCTGGCTGCGCCGTTCGCCGGCGAGCGCAACCTCGAGATCATCAAGCGCGACGTCGACGAGGTCGTCGTGATCTCCGACGAGGCGATCATCGACGGATTGCAGTTCCTCGTTGCGCGCGCCCGGGTCGTCGCGGAACCTGCCGGCGCCGCGGCCGTCGGCGCGCTGCTTGCCGGCGCGGTGCGCGCGAAGCCCGGCGAGCGCGTCGTCGCGGTGGTCTCCGGCGGCAACATCGATCCCGAGCGCCTGGCCGGCTTCCTCGCGTGACCCGCGCGACCCTCTACGCGGACGGCGGCGCGCGCGGCAATCCCGGTCCCGCGGGATCAGGCGCCGTCCTCCTCGACGAGCGAGGGCGGGTGATCGCGGAGTGCATGCGCTTCCTCGGACACGCGACGAACAACGTGGCCGAGTACACGGCGCTCGTCATGGGTCTCGAGGAGGCGGAGCGCCGGGGGATCGACGAGCTCGACGTCCGGATGGACTCGCTCCTCGTCGTCCAGCAGATGAAGGGCCTCTGGAAGATCAAGCATCCCGGCCTCCGGCCGCTCGCGCTCCGCGCCGGCGCGCTCCTCGCCCGATTCCCGACCCGGACCATCGAGCACGTCCCCCGCGAGCTCAACACGCTCGCCGACGCGCTCGTGAACCGCGCGATCGATGAGGCGCCACATGGCTGATGGGGCCGAGGAGCGCGTGCCCGATCCGCTCACCGCGTTCATCTCGCGCAGCCTTCGGGCCGAGGTGACTGACGTGCGCGAGGAGATCGTGCGCGACACCACCGACGTCGAGCTCGACCGGATCTCCTTCTTGCAGGACGGCGCACCGCGGACGCTCATCGTGAAGCGCGTCCCGCCACACAGCTCGCTCGAGGTGAAGCTCCTGCCGCACCTCGCGCGCAAGACCGACCGCGTCCCGAGCGTGCACGCGCGAGGCATCCCGCCGACGACCGTTCCCGCGTGGCCGTGGCTGCTCATCGAGGATCTCCTGGACGCGGCGCGCCCGGAGGATCTCGAGGGGATCGTGCGGGCGAAGATCGCGGTCGAGCGCGCCGTCGCCGCCGACGGCCCGGCGCTCGTCGCGCTCGGGGTGCCGCGGATCGCCCGCCGCGGGGCGCTCGCGGAGTGGCCCGAGGTCCTCGTCCACGGCGCGCTCGGGCGCGCGAACGCGGCCCTGGCGGATCGCGGCGTCGTCTTGATGGAGTGGCGGCAGGCGTCGCTCGGAGCCGGTCTCACCGACGTCGTGCGCCTGGCCCGCGATGCCGGCGTGCCGGCGGAGCCGCTCGCGGAGCTCTACGCGGCTGGAGTCGACCGGGCGCTCAGCGCGGAGGCCCTCCGCGCGGCAGAGGAGCTTCTCTAGGGGGACGAGCGATCAAAGGGAGACGAGCGATCAAAGGCAATAAACTGAGGGCGGCCGAGCAGGCCGGATGGTCGCGGCGGCGCAAGCCGTCGAGGAAAGTCCGGGCACCACAGGGCACCGAAGCGGGTAACACCCGTCCGCCGTGAGGCGAGGACCAGCGCCACAGTGACGAACCGCGGAAACGCGGGGTGAAACGGGCAAGCTCTTCGAGGTGCAAGACCGCGCAGGGGGCAATGGTGTGGCCCGCACCGCTCCCGGGTAGGTCGCTAGAGGCGGGGGGTAACTCCCGTTCGAGAGAGATGACCGTCCACGACAGAACCCGGCTTACGGCCTGCTCGGCCTAGCCGACAGAAGGCCGGTTCGGAGAACCCAGGCCTGCTCGGCCTATGCCCCGGCAAGCGGTCTGACCACCCTGAACCGAGTTGTCGGCGTAGTGCTACTCCTAATACAGTCCGCAAATCCCGACCAGGTCCAGGTAGGACGGCGAAACGCTGGCGGGGACGGATATTGGAGGGGCACATGCTGCGCTGGCGTTCAGCACTCGCGGTCAGCTTCAGCGCGGTCATTCTCGCAGCCGCGTGCGCCCAGTCGGGAACCACGACGACGAGCGCGGCGCCATCAGCCGCAAAGTCGGCCGCCCCGAGTGGGCCCACCGCGCTGTTCAAGCGGGGTGACGGCGGTGATCTGAAGATCCTGTACTGGCAGGCACCGACGATCCTCAACCCGCACCAGGCCACCGGCACCAAGGACAGCGACGCGTCGCGTCTCGTGATCGAGCCGCTCGCCTCGTGGGGTCCCGACGCCAAGCCGGTCGCGAACGGTCTCGCGGCAACGATCCCGACCGTCGCGAATGGCGGCGTCTCGGCCGACTTCAAGACGGTCACCTGGAAGCTGAAGGACGGTCTCAAGTGGTCTGACGGCTCCGCCGTGACCGCCGACGACGTCGTCTTCACCTTCGCGCAGATCGCGGACCCGGCGACCGCCTCGACGACGAACGACAACACCGTCGGCGCGAAGGTCACCGCCAAGGACGCGAGCACCGTCGTGGTCACGTACGACAACCCGAACCCGAACTTCTACCAGTGGGGCGTCGGCACGTGCTGCGGCATCCTGCAGAAGGCGCAGTTCTCGGCCTTCGCCGGTGCGAAATTCAAGGACGCTCCGGGCAACCTCAAGCCGATCGGCACCGGTCCGTACATGGTCACGGACTTCAAGCCGGGTGACGTCGTCACCTACGCGGCGAACCCGAACTTCCGCGACCCGAACAAGCCGTTCTTCAAGACGGTGAACTTCAAGGGTGGCGGCGACGCCGAGTCTTCGGCGCGCGCGGTCTTCCAGACCGGCGCCGTCGACTACGCCTGGAACCTCCAGGTCGCGGCGAACATCCTCCAGCCGATGATCTCGGCCAGCACGACCGGCACGATGCTGTCGGTCTACGGCTCGAGCGTCGAGCGCATCCTCGTCAACTTCGCCGATCCGAACGCGGCGGGCGACGCCCGCGGCGAGCCGACGACCAAGCACCCGTTCTTCAACGGCCCTGATGGCCTCACGGTCCGCAAGGCCCTCTCGATGGCCACCGATCGCACGACCGTAGCGAAGCAGCTGTATGGCGACGGCCTCACCGGC
>WNFM01018621.1_pt2 | contig 10586 bp, 8 predicted proteins | sample 5400271 | NCBI WGS metagenome assembly WNFM01 (sample SAMN13153352, study PRJNA577476) | soil metagenome | isolation source: 60 cm saprolite on Douglas fir-dominated hillslope | place: USA:California | collected 2013-09-17 | reverse complement strand
AACCTCTTCCCCCCGTACTCCGGCTCCGACTCCCGCCCGAATCCCCAAATCAACCTGCCCGCGACCACTGCAACGGCAATCACCACCAGGCAAACGCGTTTCTTCCGCATGACGCGAACATGCCCTCTCCCGCACCCGAAGCAAGCCGGAAGGGATCGGCTGAAAAACTTTTCACAGAAGCGAACGAGGAAAACGAAGAACACGGGAAGACTCTAGACAGAAAAATTGAAAACAGAAATATGGGGATCAGGGCTATTTTTCTTTCTGCCATTTTTCTGTCTCAATCCCCCTTCTCCGTTACTTCCCTTACCTCCTGATTCAAATCCCATTCGCGAGGCTTGGTGTCATTTCCGTCTTTGTTCTCTGCGGTTCCTCCCTTTGTCTTCCCCTTTTCGAGCCCATAAGGCTGCCAGTCCAGCCGGCGAAAGTCCGGCGATGGTAAATGACGATGAAACCATCTAGTAATAACCGACGTGGGCAGTGGGGCGACCCCGCCCATGCAAGCTCGGTCGTAAAAGTCCTGGCCGAAGCAGGGCGAGCAAACTCTCCAGGCCGTAGCACCAAGCGAATGCTGCAGCTTCGTTACACGACCCACCTGATTCGGATTGGTGGGACGAGTGGTTGTCGAGCCGGTACGAATGCGGCGAAGACAGCACTGGCGTTGAAGGCATCGTCGAATGCAAACGCTGGGACCACCGGAGTACGGGCGACGGCATGGAGAGCACTGACTGGCAGAGTAAATTGGGGACCCTCTGAGGCTGGCGCTTGGGCGCGAGGCCGGGTGGGAATAATCCATAAGCCATCTGGAGGCATTCAGAGGCGCGGATATGGCCATAGTAAGCGAGGAGCCGACCGGACAATACAACCGGTTGGGGAGCCAAGGGCCATTGGACCCGTGGTCTGGGTCAGAAGTTCTCGGTGCCGCTTGGACGCGAGTCCGACTACGGAACCAACGCCGGGGACAGAGAGACAGACCGTGACGGCCTATAAGCTGGCGGTGAGACGCCCGCGAAGGCGGTCGTGGCGAGAAGCGGGTTTGAAGCCGTACCGGGGAAAACCCGCCGTACGGAATTTTAGAGGGGGCGGAGGAAACGAAGTGGATGGCCTGATGACTTTTTGCCACGCAACTCGAAAGGGTGGATACATTGGAAGTCATTGGCCTAATCATGTTCGCGCCTCCGCTCTACTCGACGGTTAAAGTATTCTGGTTGCGGCTCTGCCGCGCTGGGTATTTCGTGGTTGAATTGAATCGTTGCGGCTAAGGCGACGCGGGGATCAGGGTCTTTTTCAGCCACGCGATCATTTGCGCCTGGTAGTCGGACCCCAGTTTGTCCCAGCCGCCCATGCCGTGGCCGCCGTCCTTGATCGTGATGAAATCGCAGCGCGCGCCGAGGGCTTTCATCTTCTGCTCAAACTGTACGGACTGCTCGTAGGGAACCTGCGCGTCTTTGTCGCCGTGGATCAGCAGATAGGGCGGGAGGTCTTTGCGCAGGTAGCTGGTGGAGGACGCATCGCGCAGGGTCTTCCGGGCTGCGTCGTTCAATTCGGTGAGACCGAAGAGGGCTTCCATCGAAGGACCAAGCGCATGGCGGGCCATGACCTGGAATTCCAAATCATGCGGCGCGTAGAACGGCACCACGGCTGCCACACTCGTTTTGCCCCTGGCGCGCGTGCCGACGAGCGACACAATGTGTCCGCCCGCCGATTCGCCGATGAGCGCGATGCGGTTGGGGTCCGCCTTGTATTCTCTGGCGTGGGCCTTCACCCAGCGGATCGCGGCCTCGGTGTCCTCAATGCAAGCGGGAAAGCGGTTCGTGGGCGCAAGGCGGTAATTGATGCTGAACCAGGTGAAGCCGGCCTGGCCCAGCGGTTCAAACAGCGGCTTGATGAAGGTAGTCTTGTCGCCCTTGGTGAAGGCGCCGCCATGCACGAGGATGCAGGTCGGGAACGGCCCTTCGCCCTCCGGCACAAACGCATCGAGCGTGAGGCTCACGCCGCCGGGTTTGGCAAATTCGATGTCGGTTTTGAGTTCCGCGCGCGCGGTGGATATGAGCACTAGGAGCAAAATGAGGTAACGCATGCGCAGAGCGTGACGTACGAACTCCACAATAGCAAGGAGCGACAAAGCGATGAGCGAGGACAATTTTGGGTTCCCCCGCTATTTTCAGTGGTCCGAGCCTAGCCGAAAGGCCAGTGGTGCGCAACGTGTTTCCGGAGGCGAGGGTCGAAACGGGCGCATTCGCGAGATGTCGGTGGGCAATAGTGGGGCAGCCGTCCCGGCGGCCGGAGCGGGCGTCTCGCCCGCGAACATCCACGCGGGCGGTGCCCGAGGAGGCAGGCGGGACGCCTGCCCCACTACCACAGACTCAGGGCGTCCGTGCGGCGCCCGGGCCGTTGGTTGGGACGCTGTGCTTGAGGTAGCGGAACAGATCGCTGTCGGTGGAAAGAATCAGCGTGGTGTCGTGGCTGAGGGTTTTCTGGTAGGTTTCCATGGTGCGGAGGAAGCGGTAAAACTCACCGGCTTCGGCGCTGCCACCGTAGGCGCGGGAGTAAATCTCGGTGGCCCGGGCGTCGGCTTCACCTTTGATCTTTTGCACTTCGCGGTAGGCCTCGGATTCGAGGCGTTTCAACTCTTGCTCCCGGTTGCCCAAGATTTTCGCCGCCTCGCCCTCGCCTTCGGAGCGGAATCGAGAAGCAATCTGCTGGCGCTCGCTGATCATCCGGTCATGGATTTTTGAGCTGACGCGGGTATTGTAGTTGATGCGCATGAACCGCACGTCGATCAGGTCGATACCGAAGTCCTTCAACTTCGGCGCAGCCTGTTTCACGACTTCCGCTTCGATGGCGGTGCGGCCAACCGTGATCGGCAGAAGGCCGGCGGACTTGGCTTCCTCCGGCGTCAGGGTGGTGTCGGCGGCGGTCTTGCGGTCTTTGCTGGTGCGGACCATCTCGATCAGGTCGTGCTTGGCCACGGCGTTGCGGACCTCGCTGCCGATGATGTCGTCAAGCCGCGAGAGGGCGCTCCGCTCGTCGCGCAGGCGGGTGAAGAATTGGAGCGGGTTGTTGATCCGCCAGCGCCCGAATGTGTCCACGACAATGTAAAGCTTGTCGCGAGTCGGCATTTCGCTGGCCCGGCCATCCCACTCCAGAACGCGCTTGTCAATGCGGTTGACGGCCTGGACAAATGGCAGTTTGCTGTGGAAACCGGCTTCGCGCACCGGCTCGCCGACGGTTTTGCCGAATTGAGTGATGATGACCTGTTCCTGTTCAGAGACAGTATAAAAACACAGGTTGGCGGCGACGATCAGGAGGATGAGCAGGACCACGAAGGAGACTGAACCAAGGAGCGGGCGCAAGTTCATGGCAGGTCACTTCTCGGGTTGGAGTTGGAGCAAGGGCAGCACCTGCTGGCCTTTGTCATCGACGATGATTTTGCGGCCAGTCTTGGGCAGCACCTCGGTCATGGTTTCCAGGAAGAGGCGCTGGCGCGTGACATCGGGCGCTTTGAGGTACTGGGCAAACACGGCGTTGAAGAGGGCGGCGTCCCCTTCCGCTTCGTTGACCCGTTTCTGAGCGTAACCGCGCGCTTCGGCGATGACGCGCTCGGCGTCGCCCTTGGCCCTCGGGATGATCTTGTTGTATTCACCGTTGGCCATGTTGATGGCGCGCTGCTTTTCCTGCTGAGCCTGGTTGACCTCGTCAAACGAGGCCTGGACCTCCTTGGGCGGATTGACGTTTTTGAGCTGCACCAAGTCCACGCTCATGCCGAGTTGATATTGCTCGACCACTTTCTGCAGCACCGCCTTGACATCCACTTCGATGTCCTGCCGGCCAACGGTGATGACTTCGTCCACCGTCCGGTCGCCGATGACTTCGCGCATGACCGCCTCGGAAGCGGCGCGGAGCGTTTCCTCCGGGTCGCGCACGTCGAAGAGAAAGCGTCTCGGATCGTTGAGCCGGTATTGCACGACCCAATCGACCAGCGCCTCGTTGAGGTCGCCGGTGACCATGGCCTTTTCCTTTTCCGGCTCATGGCTGCCCTGGAAGGGATTGCTGGCGCCGGGCGTGCTGAAGCCGAATTCCATCTTGAGCTGCCTCCGCAACGGCACCAGCGTCACTGCGTCCATGCCGAAAGGAATTTTGAACCGGAGGCCCGGTTCCTCAGTGTGGACGTATCTGCCGAAGCGTTGGACGATCCCGACGGAATCAGCAGGAACCGCATAAAAACTGGTCCAGAGCAGGGCCGCCAGGAAGAGCGTCCAGAAGCCCACGACCAACCAGGACGTGAGCTGGCGCACGGCCGAGGATGGAACACCCGGAATAGTGAAGTCTCTTCTGGAGGGAGGCGGCATAGACGGCCCGGTATCATTTCGGTCTCTGCTCATGCGGAGGTTGTAGGCGGGGTGGGTGAAGGTGGCAAGCGAAAACAGCCGACCGAGTGAGATAAGGTCATTGCTTCCTTCGCCATTGGCTGTTTACATTGCGCCATTCATTTATGGCTACCATCGCAATCCTCGGCACCATGGACACCAAAGGGGAAGAGCATGCCTTTGTCGCAGCCCAAATCCGACGGCGCGGCCATCAGGTCCTCATCATCGACACCGGGATCATGGAGGAACCGAAGCTCAAGCCTGACATCACTCGCAGGGAAGTCGCCCGCGCGGCGGGTGTGGATTTTGACGCTTTGCTGGCCCAACGGGATCGCGGCGAGGCGGTCAAGGCGATGTCGCAGGGAGCGCCGGTGGTGCTCGCACGACTGGCCCAGGAAAAGAAAATCGATGGAGTCATTTCCCTGGGCGGTGGCGGTGGCACCGCCATCAGCACCGCCGCGATGCGCGCGCTGCCCATCGGCTTTCCCAAACTGATGGTTTCCACCCTGGCTAGTGGCAACACCGCCCAATACGTTGGGGTGAAAGACATCGTCATGTTTCCAAGCATCGTCGATGTCGCGGGTCTCAACCGCATCTCGCGCCAGATCCTCACTCGCGCCGCCGGCGCCATCTGCGGGATGGTCGAGGCCAAGCCTCCCGCTGCGGGGGACAAACCGGTGATCGTGGCCAGCCAGTTCGGCAACACCACCGCCTGTGTCGATCATGCCAGAAAAATCCTGGAAGCTGCCGGATACGAAGTCCTGGTCTTCCACGCCACAGGCATGGGCGGGCGCACCATGGAATCCCTGATTGAATCGGGCATGGTGGCCGGCGTCCTCGACATCACCACCACCGAGTGGGCCGATGAACTGGTCGGCGGATTCCTCAGCGCCGGAGCGAGCCGCCTGGAAGCCGCGGCCAAACAGGGCGTCCCCGCCATCATCACACCTGGCTGCCTGGACATGGTGAATTTCTACGGGCCGGAATCCGTGCCCGAAAAGTTCAAAGGGCGCAATTTCTATCAACACAATCCCCAAGTGACGCTCATGCGCACGACGCCGGAAGAGTGCGCCCAACTCGGCAGAATCCTGGCTGAAAAGCTGAACGGTTCCAAAGGGCCGGTGAGCGTTTTGATTCCGCGCCAGGCCATCAGCGCAATCAGCGCGCCGGGACAGAAATTCTACGATCCGGCGGCCGACCAGGCCCTGTTCGACGCGCTCAAGGCCGGCCTTCGCCGCGGGATCGAGGTGATCGAGATGGATTGCGCCATCAACGATCCCGCCTTCGCTCAAGCCTGTGCCAAGGCGCTGCTGAGGAACATGACGGCTTCCAAGGCGCAAATCTGAAGTACGACAAAAAGGCCTGAGGGGTTGCCTCAGGCCTGTGCGCGATTAAAGGGAGGGATTACAGCGTGTGACCGTCGGTCGATCCCAGGGTGCAGGTCGGCACGTTGGCCACGATATCAATCGTGTAAACGCCGCCGCCCGGGCAGGAAGGCTTGATGCGGATATATTGGGTGGCGCCGAACAGGTCGGTGTCGGCCGGGGAGTCAGCGTTGACCTTCTTGGCTTCCAGAGCCCAGGTGGCTTTGGCGCCGTTGACCTGTTTGAGGTTGGCGATGCAGGCGCTCTTTTGGCTAGCGGTGCGCGCCTTGACGAAGTTAGGGATCGCGATGGCGGCCAGCAAGGCGATGATGGCCACAACGATCATGATTTCCACCAGCGTGAAGCCGGCGCGTGATTTGTTGATTCTCATTTCAGTTGTCTTTCTTTTGGCGGCGTGAACGAAGGTGACAGGCTGGTTTATCTTTTGTTAATAAGACTGCGACCGTTCACTGATTGCCTGTTACCGACCGCTGTGGCTTCCTTAAGCAGCGGATATGCCATCTGCTTCGAATACCAAGACCTCGCGCTTTTCCCAATAAATGCGCCAAAAACTGGCCCGCCGTTCTGGGATCAGCCTGCTCTGGAGATCGAAAATTAGACACAGTGTCCAGTCTTGCGACACTGGACCCGCTTGAACGAGACGGAAGCAGTCGCGCCTCTAACTTGGTTGGCAGGGAAGCTTTGGTGATCGGCGAAGAGTTCCCGAGCTTGACAAGGACCCGCCGCCGCTGAAGCTTCTGTTGGTCATTGACGACGATTAGTCCAATTGTGAGCTTGCGGTCGGCCCGAGTTGACGTTAGATTCTGCACTCACATAGCTGCGGCGGTCGCAGCCATCACCGAAAGCGATCCGGATGTTTAGAGTGAAAGAGCCTCCCACAACATCCTTGGTTGACCGGGACAGCGCCACGAGGCGGGCAAGGCGTTTGGCTGTTGAGTCAGATGTAGGCGAGCTTTGCTTCGAGGCCACGTTTCGCGACAGCGAACGACCCTTTTGGGGAAACACTTTGTGGCGGCTTGGGAAGCCCACCCGCCACAGCGTTTCATTGGCAGCAGAGGTGCTATGGTTGGCGTGTGAGGTTCATCCATGGTTGGCGTGTGAGGTTCAAGCATTCCACTGAAACTGTCGAGGAAGCTTTTCTGGTCAAAATATTTTCTCCCACCATCGCACTTTGTATAGCTTTAAATGAGAAACGAAATCTTCAAACACTTCTACCGAACGGCTGCTCGGACTGTTGCTAATCAAATAATCAGAAAATGGGGTGTATAGTGAAAACGACTGATGTTTGAACTCAATATTGGCAGTTACATTGTCATTGAGTGGATCTTGGTGAGCTTTGGAAACCACACATCCCGTTAAGCTGCGAAGACAGCGCATAAGTCCTCTATATGAAATCTCATTGCGCCTTATTTCAATCGTCCGCACTCCGTCCTTTGATTCGAGAAGTAGTGTGATGTTCATTTTTATTTACATGGACATTTTCTACCTGTCGCCAAGGTCGTTGCTCCTCCAGCAGCTGCTTCAGCGCCGAGCAGATTGATTGTCCTATCGGTTCTTCCTGCTGCAGCAATAATTGCCTCTGCCGTTTTATACTTTTCTGCCATTTGTTCAAAAGTATAGATTCGGAATGTGCTCGAAGGATTTACGTTCCCTTCGCCGTCTTACAATAATCGCTCTTGGCCTCAATCGCTCTTGGCCTCATAAAATCCCCTGATTTTATTTCAGAACGCTCCTTTATACGAAAGCCGGGCGGGCGGAGCAAGAAAATAGTGAAAAATAATCACCCAAGCTCGATGCACGACGCCATGATGAGACGAGGGAGGGCTTCGTCCAAGCAAAAAGGGTTGCTTAAATGCGACATCTCCAAGCCTCCACTGAGTCCCTTTCGGGGTTCCCCTTTCGCTTCTGCGCCAGGCAGTTCGATGCGTAGGTCCACGTCCCCATCTGGAGGCGATCCGCGATCCACCGCAACGTCATGGTCGTCTCCCGGCGCAACCGCCAAGCGATTTCCACTTTTCCAGGATCACCTTTCCGACGGCTGGTCAACTGGCTCTCGGTCCATCGCCGCCGTCGCAATTCCGCGGCCAACACTCCTTCGGCATGTTCGGTGTCCGCCTCTCTTAACTCCTCTCCGTAGTGGTCTCCTCTGGCCTCATGCATTTGTTCCAGCAACTCTTTCTTGAACGCTTTGTCCCCCAAACACCAGCCTCGCCGCACCGCTTTCCATTCGCTCCCGTCGCTCTCTTGCCGGCGTCGCTCCTCCATCCAACTATCTTGGGGGATGCGCATTTCCCCAAAGAGCCGCTCCACCCGCAGCCAGGAAAGCCGCCGTTTCGCGTTCTTCAAATACTCCCCATAGCTGCTCCAACGATAGGCATGCAAAGGGTCTTCCGCCTTGAGCAGCTTGGCTCGAACAGGATTGAGATGCACGTAATCGCAAACCGTTCGCAAATAACCGTCGCCGCTGCCGTCCACAACCAGCGCCTTGTAGCGCCTGCTGAACAGATGGCCGAATTCCTTGTGCCGCCGGTTGTAGCGGATCGTGTAGGTGCTCAGCAGCCATTTCATGCCCGCGGTAAGATTCGCTTGTGGGGTTTCGATGACAAGATGAAAATGGTTGGACATCAGACAATAGGCCAGAACCTCCCAGCCTGTCTTGAGACAGGTTTCGCCCAGCGTTTCCAGAAACCGCTCCCGGTCGTGATCGTCGGAAAAGATGTCCTCCGCCGGTCCCCACGGTTCATCAGATGGTAAATGGCCCCCGGATATTGGACTCGTAACTTTCGCGGCATGCCTGGCAAACTCTCACAAATCTTTGTTTGTGTCAATAGTTATGACCGACCCCTTTCGTATTTTTGTCAGAAGCGTAAAGGGTTGTCCCCTTTCGAGATATGACCCCGGTGCCGACTGCCCCTCTCAAGCTTCAAATGTCACAATTCTAGATGCGACCCGCTGCTTTTGACCGCTATGTTCTCAAACTACAAATGTCGAAATTCTAGATACGACCCCGCTGCTTATTAACTACAAATCTCGAAATTCTAGATACGACCCCGCTGCTTATTAACTAACGGCCATTCAGACTCAACCCCAATTCACAGGATAATCAGCCAAGAAGTCTTTAGCGGCGAGGTAGCCGGCTTCAGCAGCCTTCTTAATCCAAGAGAGTCCAAGTTTTTCATCCTTATCCACAACATCACCCCGGACGAGAAAGAAGCCGTAGTCGTACTGGCACGCCGGATTGCCTCTCTCTGCTCCTTGTTTGTAATAGCGAAACGCCTTGTCGTAATACGATCGGGGCAACAAGCCATTTTCGTGAGCTGAGGCGTAGTGCGCGGCAATATCGTGCAACGATCTTAAGTCACGTAACACGTGCGCTCGAAAGAGTAGCCAAAGTTGCCTCCGCTTGCTCATACTAGTTCCTCCAACACCTAATTACGTGGCAGTGCTCTGTTCGACAACCCAAGTGTCCCCTAATTGCCTCTTGCGCATTATCCTCAGCCCTTTTTGCCGCCACTTGTTCCAGTTTGGCAGTACCCCATCCTTCCGTTCCACGTGGGCATTCCGATTCCGGCGGTGCTTTGCAGGGTTTCTTGGTATCTGGATCAGTATAGGGCGTCGGATGCACATTACATCTGGCGAGGCAAGTGTAGTATCCGCCTCGTTCTGGATCTTTTTTGGATGGACGTCTCCGTTGGAGTTCGGCTTCCTGCTGCTTTATTCTTTCCTCAGCTTCGTCAGTTTCCCTATTCAGTTGGTCGAGTTGATTCGCCAAGTGAAGGTCGTAACCCACCAACCCAACCGCAGCGGGAACGGCGACAACGAGGCCTGCAACTGTCGCTGCGCCGACAAGGCCGATTCCTGTGGCGGCACCTCCTCCTCCTGTCACAGTGATGGTTATTGCTCCACCAGCAGAATCAGCGGTTCCAAGCGTCGTCGCAGCCGCGACCCCTGAGGTAACAAACTGCCCATCCGTATCAAACTCGTTAACAGGGGCATTGTAATCGAAAGCGTACAGGTTAACGCCGGCTTGCTCGCCCAGAGGGTCTCGATTTAGCCAGCTTTGCAAATTCGGATCATAAAAGCGCCGACCGTAATAGTAAATCCCGGAAGCAGGGTGATATTCCTTGGAGGAAAAGCGGTAAACGTTGACATCAGCCAGCGGACCAATCGAGGAGAGAGTGCTGCCAAAAGGCTCGTAAAGATACTTGGCGACGGCAAGTTGAAGGGAATTGATTAGCATCGTCACGTTGCCATTCCCATCAGTGTGGTAATAGAAGTGCTGAGGTGTAAGAGTGGAGAGTTGAGAGAATGCCAAAAGGCCGCCGATGCCTCCGGCTCCTTGGAGCGTGCCGCCCAGGTCGATTCCGCGGGTGTAGCTGTTCACCGGAATGTTGTTCCCATCCCGCTCCTGAATCACCAGGTTTCCATCATAGACATACCTCACCTCAGCGGTCTGGGCCCATGCTCCACTCTGCCACTTGAATTCCTTCCGAATCCTGCGCCGCATCTTCCCATCATAGGTAAACTCGCTCTTCCAGGAAGTTGGCGCGGTCACGCGGATAAGTTGGTTCTCATCGTCGTAATCGTAAATCCGGAATGTGATCGCACCGGCATTCGTGCGAAGGTTGCCGTTCAGGTCGTAAATCAAACTCGTTGAAGCTGGCAAGGTGGCGGCTGAAGTATATGTGCCGCTTCGACCATTGGTATCTTGAGCCGCGGCTGTGAAAAAGTTCAGCCCGTCAACCAGGCTCATATTCGTGCGCGCAAAAGTGTTGTCCGCATAACGGATGGCCACAAGGCTATTCACCGCCACGTTTGTGGCGGGACCGGT
>WNFM01313314.1_pt2 | contig 10587 bp, 12 predicted proteins | sample 5400271 | NCBI WGS metagenome assembly WNFM01 (sample SAMN13153352, study PRJNA577476) | soil metagenome | isolation source: 60 cm saprolite on Douglas fir-dominated hillslope | place: USA:California | collected 2013-09-17 | reverse complement strand
TCTTCAGCTCGACCGTCAGCGCCATGACTTTGAAGGCCGATCCTGCAGCTCTAGAAAATCGTCATCCCGGCGAAGGCCGGGACCCACCGATCCGCTTCCGAGACGGCTGAAAGGTGGATCCCGGCCTTCGCCGGGATGACGTTGAAAAACCAACCAAGAAGCATGTCAACTTCTCGCGAAGCTATCGCGCCGGGCGCGCCGCCCCGGGCACCCGCGGCGAGACACGAGCGGGGGTCGCATCCGGCGCCAGCCGGTCGGCGATGCGTGTCGCGAGCCGCGCGGCGATCTCTTGCTTGGTCATGACCGGCCAATCCTCGACCGTATCGGCATCGACCAAATGGATCGTATTGCGGTCGCCGCCGAACACGCCGGTCGCGGGCGAGACGTCGTTGGCGAGGATCCAGTCGCAGCCCTTGCGCGCGCGTTTCTCGCGGGCATTGGCGATGACATTCTCGGTCTCGGCGGCAAAGCCGACGACCAGCGCCGGCCGGTCGTTGCCGCGCCCGGCGATGCGGGCGAGGATGTCCGGGTTCTCGACGAGGCCCAGCACCGGCGCGCCCTTGCCGTTCTTCTTCAGCTTCTGCGGGTTGGGTTTTTCGACCCGCCAGTCGGAGACGGCCGCCGCCATCACCGCGACATCGACCGGCAATGCGGCCTCGCAGGCGGCGAGCATGTCCGCCGCGCTCTCGACCGCGACGAGCCGGACCCCGGCCGGGGTGGCCTCCTGGCTCGGGCCCGAGACCAGCACGGTGTCGGCGCCGAGCGCGGCCAGCGCCGCGGCGATCGCGTGCCCCTGCTTGCCCGAGGAATGGTTGCTGAGATAGCGCACCGGGTCGATCGGCTCGCGCGTCGGGCCACTGGTGACGAGAGCACGCCGCCCGGCAAGCCGCTGGTCGCCCGGTGCCATCGCCGGGCCGGTGGAAAGATGGCGGGTGATCGCCGCCAGGATCTCCATCGGCTCCGCCATCCGGCCCGAGCCGACCTCGCCGCAGGCCAGATCGCCGGCATTGGGGCCGACCCGTGCGACGCCGCGCGCCTCCAAAATCTTCAGATTGGCTTGCGTCGCCGGATGCGCCCACATCAGCGCGTTCATCGCCGGCGCGATTAGCACCGGCTTGTCGGAGGCGAGGAGCGCCGTCGCAGCGAGGTCGTCCGCCATGCCGGCGGCCATCCGCGCGATCAGATCGGCGGTCGCCGGCGCGACGACGAGGAGATCGGCCTCGCGCGACAGGCGGATATGGCCCATCTCACTCTCGTCGGTCAGCGAGAACAGATCCGTATAGACCTTGTCTTCGCTCAAGGAGGCAACCGAGAGCGGGGTCACGAACTCATGCGCCGCCTGCGTCATGACGCAGCGCACCGCCGCGCCCTGGTCGCGCAGCCGGCGAATGAGCTCCAGGCTCTTATAGGCGGCGATGCCGCCAGAGATGATCAACAGAATACGCCGGCCTTGCAGCAATTCGGGTCTCCCTGCCTGCTGCCGCAGAATATGCTACCGCCGAGCGCGAAGCGCGAGGGGCGCTCGTCCGTATTAAAAGCTCAGCCGGTGAGCTGTTTCTGCATCGCAAGGTCGTCTTCGATAAAGAATTGGACGACCTCGTCGATGTTGCTGTCGCGGCCGAAGCCGAGCGCCTCGGCGCGCGGTGTCGCCAGCGCCTGCGGCCAGCTCCCGACAATCGCCTGGATGGCCGCATCGGGCTCCCAGCGGATGCGGCCATAGGCCGCCTCGCCGCCGGCGCGGCGCAGCGCCGCCGCCATCTCCCCGACCGACACCGAGAAACCAGGCAATTGCAGCGAGCGATTAGTGCCCAATCCTTCGCCCGGCAGACCCAACGCATGTACCAATCCTTCGACGATGCGGCGCGGCGACGCCAAGGCCATGACCGTGTCGGGCGACACCGGACAGACCGCGCCCCGGCCGGTCAACGGCTCGCGGATCATCGAGGAGGCGAAGGTCGAGGCGGCGCGGTTCGGCAATCCCGGCCGCACCACCACAGTCGGCAGCCTGAGCGCGCGGCCGTCGACAAAGCCCTTGCGGCTGTAATCGTTGACCAAGAGTTCGCCGATCGCCTTCTGCGTGCCGTAGGAGCTTTGCGGGGTCAGCGCGGTGTCGTCGCCGACCGAAGGCGGCAATGCGCCGCCATAGACCGCGAGCGAGCTGGCGAAGACCAGCCTGGGTGCCGTACCGATCGCGCGGCAGGCGTCGAGCACGGCGCGGGTGCCGTCGAGATTGACCCGGTAGCCGAGATCGGTGTCGGCCTCGGCCTGGCCGCTGACGATCGCGGCCAGGTGGAACACCGCGTCGGTGGCGGATTTTGGTCCATCTGGCGCGATCAGCCGGCGCACGGTGTCGCGGTCCGCGATGTCGCCGGTGACGAGCTTCAGCCGGCGGTCTTCGGGCAGGGGAGCCCCGGTCCAACAGGCGCATCGCGACGCGCCGCCCGAGAAACCCGCAACCGCCGGTGATGACGATGCGCATGTGAAGCTCCGATCCGTTTCCTTTTATCGTTCATGGCCGGACTCGGTCCGGCCATCCACGAGGCCCCCGCCTGTTCGCTCGCTCGTGGATGCCCGGGCCAAGCCCGGGCACGAACGACTTGGGGGTGACCTTCGGTCGTATCAGCCGATGCCGTATTTCTTGGCCCAGCCGAGGCCGGCGGCGGTGTCGCCCTTCGGCCGGTATTCGCAACCGATCCAGCCCTGGTAGCCGATCTCGTCGAACAGGTCGAAGAGATAAGGGTAATGGATCTCGCCGACATCGGGCTCGTGCCGGCCGGGGTTGCCGGCGATCTGCACATGCGGGTAGTGGCCGGCCAGCGCCCGGATCTTGGTGGCAAGGTCGCCCTCCATGATCTGCACGTGGTAGAGGTCGAACTGCAATTTCGAGGAAATAGCCGGGGATGTCGCCGGTGTTGATCGGCTCGATGACCGCGGTCAACCCGGCCCCGGCGGCGCGGTCGGCGGCCCAGCACAAATTCTCGACATAGATCCGTTCGCCCTCCGCCTTGTCGCGCCCCTCCGGCCACAGCCCGGCCATTGTGTGGATTGTCGGGCATTTGGCCGCCTTGGCATAGACGATCGCTTTGTCGACCCCGTCGCGGAACTCCTGCTCGCGTCCGGGCAGCGCGGCCAATCCGCGTTCGCCGCCGGCCCAGTCGCCCGGAACCGTGTTGAACAAGGCCAGGCTCAGCCGGTTCTTTTCCAGCCGCTCGGCGATGATTTCCGGCGGGTGCTCGTAAGGGAACAGGAACTCGACCCCCTTGAAGCCGGCGCGCGCGGCCGCGTCGAACCGGTCGAGAAAGCCGATGTCCTGGTACATCATGCTGAGATTGGCGGCGAAGCGAGGCATCGGTCGGGCTCCGGGCTGGTTCTCGCTAATCTTTCCCGACGGGTACCCGAATACAAGCCCGCTGCCCGGGTAATCTCGGTCTGAAATTCTGCTTCTGTCCCTAAGGTGCGGGTCGGCCGTTCTGGGGCGATCGGCACGGCTGAGTGAAAATCTGTCGTTCGCAGGGACGTAAACAGCGGGCGCGGGCGCTACCCGGAGAGCGCGATTTATCTTTGCTGAGACCTGCGAATGAGCGAAGCTGCCGCAGCCACCCGGAAATCGGGGGAATGACGGCTCGCGCCTCGGGGTGGGCCGGAAAAACGAGCAGGTTGAGCGCTAACAGTCACGTCTGGGAGGACCAGCATGACCGCCGATACATCACCTGTCGCGACGCTGCCAAAGCAGCCCTCGCTGCGCCGGCTGATCGTCGCCGCGACGATCGGCAACGTCTTTGAATGGTTCGACTTTGTCGTCTACGGCTTTTTCGCCGTGACGATTTCGGAAGTGTTCTTTCCGGCCGGCAACCCAACCGTGTCACTGCTCGCCACCTTCGGCGCGTTCGGCCTCGCCTATTTCGTGCGGCCGTTGGGCGCGATCGTCGTCGGCGGCTACACCGACCGCGCCGGCCGCAAGGCGGGCCTCCTGCTGTCGATCGCGCTGATGATGATCGGCACGAGCTTGATGGCGGTGACGCCGGGCTATGCGACGATCGGCATCGCGGCGCCGATCATCCTCACGCTGGCGCGGCTGTTGCAAGGATTTTCGGTCGGCGGCGAATTCGGCAGCGCGGTCAGCTTCCTGGCCGAGCATGGCGGCGGCCGCCGCGGGTTCAGCGCCAGCTGGCAATTTGCCACCGGCGGCATGATCACGGCTATCGCCTCGCTGTTCGGCGTTACCCTGACCTCGTTGCTGAGCCATGACCAGCTGGTCGATTGGGGATGGCGGATCCCCTATTTCTTCGGGATGCTGATCGGGCCAGTCGGGCTCTACGTTCGCGCGAAGATCGTCGAGACCCCGGATTTCATCGAAGCCGAGAAGCCCGAGACGATCCCGATCAAAGACCTGCTGCGCCGGCATCCGCTGGCGGTGCTGCTCGCGCTCGGCATATCGATCATCTCGAACAGCTCCTTTTACATCTTGGCCTACATCCCGACCTATGGCGTCAAGACGCTGCATCTGCCGGCGTCGACCGGGTTCACGGCGACCCTGATCGGCGGCTTGATCCTGGCGATCGGCTGCCCGCTCGCCGGCCTCTGGTCCGACAAACTGCCGCGCCGCCCGCTGCTGATGGTGATCACCTGCTGGTTGTTCGTGCTGACCTCTTACCCTGCTTTCTATCTGATGGCCGCCTGGCCGTCGCTGGCAGCCTGCATCATCGCCGTCGGCTGGCTCCAATTGGTCAAGGCCGGTTACAGCGGCGTCCTGCCGTCGCTGATGTCCGAGCTGTTTCCGGTGGAAACCCGGGCGATCGGGGTGGCGCTCGGCTTCAGCGCGGCCGTGTCGATCTTCGGCGGGCTCGCGCCGCTGGTGGCATCATCGTTGATTGCCGCCACCGGCGATAATCTCTCGCCGAGCTATTATCTCGTCTTCACCGCGCTGCTCAGCCTGTTCGCGCTGACGGCGATCCAGTGGCGCAGCCGCCGCGTGATCGAAGCCCCAGCCCTCGCGCCTGCCGGGTAGCTGTCCGCGCCATGAAGCGCACCCGGCGACCAGAAGGTGGGAACTGGCGGTCGTCTGACTAGAATCTCGGCTTAGGCCGAATCCGGCAGTTTTGCGTCAAGAACAGGAAGGTCCGGAATCGGCGCGAATGCGTCAGTCGAGGTGCGGGGGTCCTGTGATCGGGTCGCCGCGGTCGCGAAAAATTCAAACCGAGATATTACTGCCCGCGGGCACCGCGGTCAGCGGAACGGGTCGACGATCCTGACCCCGTCCACCTCGCGGCCATGCGGCAGATCCTCGCTGAACAGCTCGCCGCAGCCGAGCGCGCGCGCCGCGGCGACGATCGCGCTGTCCCAATAGGAAAGCCGGTGCGCGGCCTTGATCTCCAGCGCGCCGGCGAGGATCGGCAGCGTCATTGCCTGCACCTTGAAGCGGGTCCACGCCACGACCAGCCCGGCGGCGGTCTGGTGCGGCAGCCGGTCCGGCCGGCTCGGCCGCGTCGCCTCGGCGTAGAATTCTTGCAACACCTGCACCGACAGCGCGCCGCCGTCGCGGTCCATCAGGGCGATCGCGCAGTCGCGCTTGGCCCGTTCCGCCGGGTCGCTGCTGATCGAATACAGCAAGATATTGCTATCGAGAAAATGCAGCCTATATCTCCCGGTTATGCAGCTCGCCTCGCAACGGCCGGTCGCCGGCGCGAAAGCCGCCGATCTCCTCGCGCAGCAGATCCTCCGCCCTTCTCAAACGTTCCCTCTCGTCGGCAGTCTTGGCCAATTCTGTCAGGAATTGCTTGACCAGCGCGGAGACCGAGGTACCGCGCTCGGCCGCCTTGATGCGGGCGCGGCGATAGGTTTCGTCGTCGATAGAGACTGTAATGTTTTTCACAATATCACGATATTAGGTTTAGCTCTCCGGGTGTCAAGTCCCGTTGTCGGCGCCTTGCGCAAAAACCAACCCGCCGAAAAACGCCGGCCAGAAACTGTGACGCAGTTTCACAGTTTCACAGTCCGACGGGGGCCCGCGGCCGGTTTGCCGCCGCCGGCACTGCCGGGTAGTGTTGTCGCCGGTGCCGGCCGAGCGAAAACCGGCCCGGGAGGGTCCGCATGAGCGTGCTGCTCGGGGCGATTGCCGACGATTTCACCGGCGCGACCGATCTCTGCAACACGCTGGTGCGGCGCGGCATGCGCACGGTGCAGCTGATCGACGTGCCCGGGACAGGAACCCCGGTGCCCGATGCCGAGGCGGTCGTCGTCGCGCTGAAGAGCCGCACCATCCCGGCCCCGGCAGCGGTGGCGATGAGCCTCGCCGCGCTGCATTGGCTGAAGCAGGCCGGGGCGCGGCAGATCCTGTTCAAATATTGCTCGACCTTCGATTCGACCGATGAGGGCAACATCGGCCCGGTCGCCGAAGCGCTGCTCGACGCGCTCGGCGGCGACCCCGTGTCGGAGCACGGGGCAGGCTTCACGCTGTTCTGCCCGGCGTTTCCCGAGCTCGGCCGGTCGATCTACAAGGGCTATCTGTTCGTCGGCGATGTGCTCTTATCGGAATCGGGGATGCGCGACCATCCGCTGACCCCGATGCGCGACCCCTCGCTGGTGCGGGTGCTGCAGCGGCAGACAAAGGGCCGGGTCGGGCTGGTCCAGCAGTCGGTTGTCGCGCACGGCGCCGCGGCGATCCGCGATGCCTTTGACGAATTGCGCCGGGGCGGCTTTCGCCACGCCATCGTCGATGCCGTCGCCGACCATGATCTCGAAGCGATCGGCGAAGCGGCGGCCGATCTACCGCTGATCACCGGCGGGTCGGGGATCGCGCTCGGCCTGCCGGCGAATTTCCGCCGGCAGCGGCTGCTTGGCGAGGGCGGTGGCGCCGACGCGCTGCCGCCGGTCGCGGGCGCCGCCGCGGTATTGTCCGGCTCGTGCTCGCAGGCGACGCAGGCGCAAGTCGCCTATATGCGCGATCGACGGCCGGTGTTCGCGATCGACCCGATCGCCGCGGCGGCGGGTCGCGATGTGGCGCAGGAGGCGCTGGACTGGACGACGCCGCACCTATGGCGCGGGCCGGTCCTGATCAGCGCCACCGCGCCGCCGGAGCAGGTCGCTGCGGTGCAGGAGGTGCTCGGCCGCGAGCGCGCCGGCGCCCTCATCGAAGGCATACTGGCGAAGATCGCTCATGGCCTCGTCGAACGCGGCGTGCGGCGGCTGGTGGTTGCCGGCGGCGAGACGTCGGGCGCCGTGGTGCAGGCCCTTGGCATCACCGGGCTGCGCATCGGCCGGCAGATCGATCCCGGTGTGCCGTGGACGATGAGCTTGGGGGAGCCGCCGCTCGCGCTCGCGCTCAAATCCGGTAATTTCGGCGCCGAGGATTTCTTTCTGCGCGCCTTCGACGTGCTGGAGCACTCGCATGAATGAAGCCAACGCCCGCGAGGCGATCTGCGCGATCGGCGCCTCGATCTTCGAGCGCGGCCTGACCGCCGGCTCCTCCGGCAACATCAGTATGCGGATCGAGGATGGCTGGCTAATGACGCCGACCAATTTCTCGCTCGGCCGGCTCGATCCGGCGCGGCTGTCGAAGCTGGACGACAACGGCAAGCTGGTCGGCGGCGACCCGCCAACCAAGGAGAGCTTTCTGCACCGCGTGATGTACGAGGAGCGCAACGACACCGGCGCCGTCGTGCACCTGCACTCCACGCATTCGGTCGCGGTGTCCTGCCTCGCCGAGATCGATCCGCACGATGTGTTGCCGCCGATCACCGCCTATTACGTGATGCGGGTCGGAAAGCTGCCGCTCGTCCCCTATTTCCGCCCGGGTGATATGGCGCTTGCTGAGGCTGTCCGCGGCTTCGCCGGCAGGCATCATGCGGTGCTCTTGGCCAATCACGGCCCTGTCGTCGCCGGGTCCAGCCTTGACGCCGCTGTCAACGCGATCGAGGAGCTCGAGGAGACCGCCAAGCTCTATCTGCTGCTGCGCGGCGCCAAGACCCGCTTTCTGACCCCGGCACAGGTGAAGCAGCTGACCGAGTGAATGCTGCCGTCGAGGGGACGCGCCAAGGGGTTACTGCTTCGCCGCCAGCACCGCCTGCAACGTCCGGCGGCAGCGGTTGAGCACGCGGCGGAGCAGTTGCGATCGCACCAATGCCAGCCGCTCGGCTTCGGTCTTTGCGAGACGGTCGTGCAGCCGAGCGACTTCGCGCCGCAGGGCGATGTTGTCGAGTTCCTCGAGCGTCGGCATCGACGGTCGCGAACCCGCTATCAGCAGTTGCCGCTCGCCGTTTTGGCGCAGCTCGCGGCCTACCCTGACGAGCGTGGCGTCGGCGACGCGGCGGTGCGATCGCCGTGCCTCCTCCGGGCTGATCGATGGTGGAATGATCGGCCTGAGCTTGTTGATCAGATAATCGGTGTCCTGCACCAATCGCGGAAAGGCGACAAAGATCAGCGGCACCTCCGCCTGCACCAAGCCGTTGACGAGGCGATGGAATCCGACCGCCAACAGCCGCGACTGGTCGACCGGATCGAGCGAGAACACCGCGCCTCCGGCGGTATCGCCCCAATTCTCCCAAGTAGTGTCCATGCGAGCCATCCACGGCGCCTGCCCGTGGATCGCCTGCAGTTGCACAATCGCGCGGCTGGCGGCGGCCTCCACCAAATCCCGCATCGGGATGATCACCGCATCGAGGGCGATGGCCGAGTCGGCAAGCATCTGTTCGATAAACTGGTAAGCCCAGGGCGTCTTAAAAATATACGGCAGGTTCTCCAAACCAGCCATGACCGGCAGATCCTCCAGACCCGCCTGCGCCGTCTCGTCCCACGGGTTCTCGCCAAATCGGGAAATGTGGGTTTCCAGTCCGAGTTCGGTCAGAAACCGGACGAGAAAGCTTGTCCCGGCCCGTCCGGTGCCGGCAATCAGCAGATGATGCCGCTTGGGCTGCGTCAGCGCTGCGTCCTGCACTTGCAGACCGATGCTCACAACGCCTCCGTGAAAGGATTTGCCGGTCAACTTCTGCCCGCCGGAGGAGCTTCGGCTTCGGCAGAAAATCAGAAGCGCACCGTCGCGGGCTCGCACCGGATCGATGCTCTGGTTCTTATTAGGAAGGCGAGACGGCCGGCATCCCCGCCGCAGCGGCGCGCTGGCGCTGTCCCATCCGGAGGCGATAGGCTTACTGGTCGACCGCGCTGGGGAGAAGACCATGAGGTTCGGCCGCTGCACCCGATACGGCTTGGCGATGCTGATGCTGTTGTCGGCCGCGCCATTCACCGGCCCTGGGGCGCGGGCAGCCGAGCCGATCACAATCGGGCTCAGCATGGCCTTGACCGGCGGGCTCGCCGCGGTCGGCAAATCGGGCCTCTTGGCGATGCAGATCTGGGCCGAGAACACCAACGCCAAGGGCGGGCTGCTGGGTCGTCCGGTCAAGCTGGTCTACTACGACGACCAGAGCAACCCCGCGACGGTGCCCGGCATCTATACGAAGCTGATCGAGATCGATAAAGCCGACCTGCTAATCTCCGGCTACGCCACCAACATGGCCGCGCCGGCAATGCCGATCGTGATGCAGAAGAACCGGCTGTTCTTCGGCCTGTTCTCGCTCGGAATCAATACCGAATTTCATTACCCGAAATACTTCTCGATGCTGGTGTTCGGCCCGAACCCGAAACCGACCTTCTCGAAAGGCTGGTTCGACATCGCGATGGCGCAGAACCCCAAGCCGCAGACCGTCGCGTTGGTCACCGCCGACGCCGAATTCGGCCGCAACGCGCTCGACGGCGCGCGCGAGAACGTCAAGAAGCTCGGCCTGAAGACAGTCTACGACCGAGCATATCCACCGACGACGGTCGATTACACCCCGATCGTCCGCGCGGTCCAGGCGACCGACCCGGACCTCGTCTATGTCGCCTCCTACCCTCCGGATACGGTCGGCATCATGCGCGCGATCAACGAGGTCGGCCTCAAGACCAACATGTTTGGCGGCGCCCTCGTCGGTAGCCCGTCGGCGGCGGTGCGCACCCAGCTTGGCCCGTTGCTAAACGGGGTCGTCGTTGTCGAGTTATGGGAACCCACCGAGACAATGAACTGCCCCGGCATCTGGGATTTCCTTCCTGCCGCCTTACGCCTATAGCGAGATGCAGGTGTTGGGCGACGCAATCACCGCGACCGGCGGCCTCGACGAGGACAAGCTCGCGCAATACATGCACAGCCACAGCTTCAAGACGATCGTCGGCGAGATCAGCTTCGGGCCCGACGGCGAATGGACCGAGCCGCGCCCCTTGTTCGTGCAATATCACGGGGTCAAGGGCAACGACCTCGACCAATTTCGCGACGATATGCGGATCACCATCCTGTCGCCGGCACAGTTCAAGACCGGCGAGGTGATCTATCCCTACAGCAAGGCGCGAGAGGCGCAGTAAGCGCAATCGTCCTAGCGGGCGCGGGCGAAATATTCCTCGTAAGGAATGTCGTTGCTGATCAAGACGCCGCCATCGACATCGAGCGCGACACCGGTGCACATGCGCGACATATCGCTCGCCAGAAACAGCACGGCGTCGGCGATGTCCTCCGGCTCGACCATGCGGCCGAGCGGTATCTTCGTCGCCCGCCTTTCCTTCTGC
>WNFM01100872.1_pt6 | contig 10587 bp, 9 predicted proteins | sample 5400271 | NCBI WGS metagenome assembly WNFM01 (sample SAMN13153352, study PRJNA577476) | soil metagenome | isolation source: 60 cm saprolite on Douglas fir-dominated hillslope | place: USA:California | collected 2013-09-17 | reverse complement strand
CAAGATGCTGCTGGCGTCTCCCCGAGGGCTGGCTTCCTCGAGGTGTTGCCGCCCGTAGGCCTCCGCCGCCTTGGCCACGGGAGCTTCCGAGGAGTCGAATACCTCATCCACCGACCAAAGAATTGACTTGGCTTGCACGTCCACAAGCTGAAAAGTCCAGCCGATGACCAGCGGCTTGTAAGCGTGGTAGGGGCGCAGATGAGAAAACAACACCGCCTCGCACCCGACCGCCTCCTGCAGGCGCTCGAAGAAGTCCGCGGGCAGCCTCTCTGCTACGCTCCAGCTTGCTTTGCCCGTCCACTGCCGCACCTGCTCCGATGAAATAACGGCCAAGTCGAAGACCTTGACCTTCCCCAAGGCCGCATGCAACGCCGGCTCCACTTGGGTCCGCCCCTCTTCAGCCGGCCAATCTCCGGGTTCGACGCTGACCGGCAGAACGGCGACTCGGTGGATTTGAGAAGGCAATTTTGAGGAAGCGCGATAAACATTGCTTGGCCGGTAGGCGGAACCAAATGCGATGGAGGCATGCTGATGAGACCTGGAAGCACACCCGGCGAGCGAGACCAGCAGCGAAACCAGCATGGCCGCGGCGAATCGCGGGACGCTACACGCGCCCGTCCCAGTCCCAGGCGACAAATCGCCTGGATAGGACTCCAGAGGGCTGTTAACGCCGGCTAGAGCCTTGCGAGGGAGAATGCCTCCCGTTGGATCGATGTCGGTAATCTTCATCCGCTTGTGGACGCCCCAAACCTTTGGGACAGAAACGCCAATTGTTGGTTGGCAGTGGCTTGCGCCTGTTCCATGGCGAGAAACTCCGTGGTCAGCCGATCGGCGTTCGCTTGGACCAGCTTCTCCTGATCGCTGATCTGGGTGTCGATGGTGGCGATTTGCGTCGTGAGGTTGTCTTGCTTGGTCACCAATGAACCCTGGTCGCCGACGGTGCGATCCAGGTAGGAGCTCAGTTGGACGGCCAGGCCGTTGGTCGCATTGGTGAAAAGGTCCTGCACCTCGTTGAGGTGGCTCGCCAGGGCAGAATCCAGCTTGGTGCTGTCCTTTAACGCCAGAGTGTTGTCCGTGCCGTTAGAATCTATCCCCAGGGCGGCAAGGCTCTTGACCGTCCCGCTCAAATCGGAGGCCGCGGTATCGGCCAGGGAGCGCAGCTTGGACGCCAGTTCATTCGGCTCGCTCTCCCCAGCCAGGATGCCGGCAGTTACTTTCCCCTTCGCATCCGTGGTGCTGGCGGTCAGCGAGTCGATTAAAGATTGGCTCTTGTTGTATTCGGCGAGGAAATCGGTGATGGCGCTTTTGATTTTCGCAGTGTCGCTGCTCACCTGGACGGTCGTGCTGGCCTCCTTCAACGCCGTCACGCTGAGTCCGGTGAGGTTGGAGCTGTCGCTCGTCACAATGTTTGACTGGCTGACCAACTGGCTGCCGCCGTTGATCGTATAAAGCAGGTTTTTGCCGCGGGACAAGGTTCCAGTCGAGAGCTGGGTTGCGGCCAGAAAATTCCCCGTCACATCCTCCAGCGCCATTCCCACGTCGCCCGTGGATTTGTTGGTCAACTGAAATCGGTCGTTGAGCGGATCGTAACTGACGGTCACGTTCGCCGCCGAGCTGTTGATCCGGGCGAGCACGTCATAAACCGTGTCGGTAGTGGCATTGAAGCTGATGGCCACCCCGTTGATCTTGAATTGACCGGCGCCGCTGCCGCCATCAGAAACGGCGGTGGCAAAATTCGCCGCTGCCAGCTTGGCGGATTGATTGACTACCCCGAGCGCCGCGCTGCTGGAAATCGTGTTCGTGCCGTTGTTGTTCAGTTTGAACGCCTGGAGAAAATTGCTCGTGTCAGTCGCGCTGCCCAAAACGATTTCGCTGGCGCTGGCCAGGGTGATCTTATCACTGGCGCTGTCATAACTGCCCGTGACCGCACCGCCGGTGGCCGTGCTGATCTTGTCCAAAACCTGCTGCAGGGTGTCGCTGGTGGCGACCGTCACTTGCTTTCCGTTCACAGTCAGAGTGCCCGCCGTTACGCTGGCCGCCAGGCCGGCGTTGCTCAGGACCAGGCCGGAGACATCATTGGTGGCATTCAATCTGGCGCCGGCATCGCTCACGCCCCTCTGCACGCTGGTCGTGGCCAGTTGGGTAAAATTGAAGGTGTAGGTTCCGAGGGCCGCCGTTGGAGCAGCAGAAGCCGTCAGGATGCTGTCATCCCCCACCTGGGTGAGGCGGGCGCTGAAGAGCTGGGCATCCTTGAGGGCATCGACCCGGGTTTTAAGCGCAGTCAACGCCGCTGCCACATTGCTGTAGGCGGCCTTGCGCCGTTGCAACACCGACTGGCTCTCCTGCAGGCGCTGTTCGGGAACGCGCTCCGCCTGGCTGAGCTGATCGATCAACGAATGCCAATCGAATCCGGAAGCCAGACCAGACAATCCCAAGTTCATAAGCAGTTAGGTTCTTTCATTCCATTCCGCTCCGTTTTAGACAAAAAGGCTCGGACGGCGCCTGCGCGCCGACCGAGTTGTATCATAATTCGTGCCGAATTCCGCGGTTTATTGCAGGAGCCGGAGTGTCGAATTCGGCAAGGCATTGGCTTGCGCCAACATGGCCGTGCCAGCCTGGACGAGGATGTTATAGCGGGCGTACTGGGTGCTCTCGTTCGCCACATCGACGTCTTTGATCCGGCTGTTCGCCGCCGTCAGGTTGTCCTTGAGAACGCCAAGTTGCTCGCTCGTATAGGTGAGCCGCGTGCTGGCTGCGCCGATCGTCGCGCGATCGGTTGCCAACTGGTTGATGGCGGTTTCCACATTGGTCAGGGCCGTCGCCGCGCCGGCCGTGGTCGAGACGTTCGAGCCGGTAGCGCCAGTGTAAGCCGATATGCTCAAGCTGATCCCGGTCAGCGAGAACGTGCCTCCGTCTCCATCAGTCGTCACTGAGAGGGCCGTGGCGCTGAAGAGAGTGACGCCGTTGAAGTCCTTGCCCGCACTGTTGGTGATGTAGGAAGCCAGGGTTTGGAACTCCGAGTTGTAGAGGCCGCGGTCGGTATCTGTTTTGGTCACGTCCTGTGAAAGGATCGCCAGCTCACTCATGCGATCCAGGGCTTTGCCCACCTTTTGGAGGAAGCCATCCCGCGTCTGATTGAACGAGAGCGCGTTGCCAACGTTGTTATTGGCCGCCTGCGTGCGGTTGATTTGCGCGTCAAAGCGCAAGGACACGGCCAAACCGGCCGCATCATCTTCCGGCGAACTGATCTTCGAACCGGAGGATAACCGGGCCAGGGATTTGGCCAGCATGCTGGAGGATTCCGCGAGCAAGCGAGCGCTGCTCTGCGCCGATATGTTTGTATTGATAACCATAGACTAACTCTTTCCGTGAGTCACCCCGTGAGGGGTTACTGTTGGGTTCTGTGCGCCATCCCTTACGCCTGGTGAATCTTTGGCAAAGGCACTCACCGATTTTCCCCGCTGGCCCTTTGAGGCTGCCAACCGCCTGGTCTTGCGACACTCAGGTCATCGGCAACTTTCCCGGACTCTTCACTCCGGAGCCTGGGAAATTTGGTGCAAAGATTGCTTAGAACGCCGTGAGTATGAGCCAACACATTTTGGTCGTGGATGATGAAGCGCAAATCCGCGAGTTGCTCGCCGTCTATCTGGGCAGACAGGGCTACGATGTCTCCACCGCCGCTTCCTCGGCTGAAACCTTGCGTTTGGTTGATGCCTCACCGGTCGATTTGGTCGTTCTGGATATCGGTTTGGCTGAGGAAGACGGCCTTAAGCTCCTCCCCACTCTGAAGGTGCGCCGGCCGAACCTCCGGGTGGTGATGCTGACCGGGATGGGCTTTGTGGAAGAACTGCTCCAGGAGGCCAGCCAAAAAGGCGCCGACGGTTATGTGAGCAAGGTCCTGCCTTTGGAAGAACTGCTGCTGGCCATCCAGCGCGCACTCCAGCCGCAGAAGCATCCGCTCCTGTGTTAAGCCGGCGGTTGCAAGCACATTTTGCCGTCTCAACCGGAAGATTGTTCCACAATTGTATGTTACGCCGGTTCCTCAGTTTCCAGGAACCCCTGCAATTGGCGGATGCGCGTCGGGTGCCGCATCTTGCGCAATGCTTTGGCTTCAATTTGCCGGATCCGCTCCCGAGTGACTCTGAACTGCCGGCCGACCTCCTCAAGGGTGCGTGAATAACCGTCCCCCAAGCCAAAGCGCAGCTCCAGCACCTTCCGCTCCCGTTCCGTCAGGCTGCAAAGGACATCGCCCAGTTTGTCTTTGAGCAGGCTATAGCTGGTCATCTCGGACGGGTTCTCCGCCGTCTTGTCTTCGATGAAATCCCCGAAATTGGTTTCGTCGCTCTCGCCGACGGGGGATTGGAGTGAGATCGGCTGCTGCGCCATCTTAAGGACGGCGCGGACCCGGTCCACTGCCATCTGCATTTCATCGGCGATCTCATCGGGGCTGGGTTCCCGCCCAAAATCCTGGATGAGTTGCTTCTGCACGCGCATCAATTTGTTGATCGTCTCGATCATGTGGACGGGGATGCGGATGGTGCGGGCCTGGTCCGCAATGGAGCGGGTGATGGCCTGCCGAATCCACCAGGTGGCGTAGGTGGAAAATTTGTAACCGCGCCGGTATTCGAATTTTTCGACCGCTTTCATCAGCCCCATATTGCCTTCCTGGATCAAATCAAGGAAGGACAGGCCGCGGTTGGTGTATTTTTTGGCGATGGAGATGACCAATCGGAGATTGGCCTCGACCATTTCAGTCTTGGCTTGGAGGGCTTTGATCGCGAAGCGTTTTAACTGGACATAGGCTTTCAGGTATTGCTCGCACGGCATGCGCACGAACTTCTCCAAGTCACTGATTTTGCGCCGTTCGGAAACCGCCTCCTCCTGGGGTGGAGCGGAATTGTTCTGCGCCTCCAGCTCCTGGAGAGTCCGGAGGCCGGTCTGGATCTTGTCCTGGATATTCTCCGCCACCAACGCCATCTCCTCGATCACTTTGTGCTTGTAATAAAACTTGGCAAAGGCGTCTTGGAGCTTTTTGTCCAGTTTTTTGAAGGCCTTGCCGAGTTTGTCGCGCTGGGCCTTGGTGGGCGCCAATTGCCATTGGCAGTATTTCTCATCGACTTGCTGGTCGAGTTCTCGCACCGTTCTCACCAGCTTGCGCAGGTCCTTGAGGTGGTTTTCGCGCCCCTCGATCTTCTTGTCCACGACGACACGGTCAAATCGTTCTTTCGGCGGTTCGGCGATTAACTTTTCAGCCAGGGCAATGTGCTCCTTGGCGGCAAACCCGAAGCCGTGAATAATCCGCTTGAGGTCATGCTCCGCATTTTCGATGCGCTTGGAAATCTCCACTTCCTGCGCCCGGGTCAACAGCGCGACCTGGCCCATCTGCTTGAGGTACATGCGCACCGGATCGTCAAGGATATCCAGGCGCGTCTTCTCTTCCTCCTCTTCCGGCTCCGGCACTTTGACCCGGTCCACCTCCGCTTGATCCACAATCTCCACCTCGAGGTTACGGAGCTTGATGAAGATCAGGTCGAACTCCTCGGGGGAGATGACGTTATCGGGCAGGGCGTCGTTGATGTCGTTATAGGTGAGATAGCCCTGTTCCTGGGCCAACCGGAGCAATTCCTTGATTTTTTCCGCCAGGTCCACGCCAGATTGGCTCTTCATCGGCTCGATCGCTTCCCGCGCCTGGGCCAGTGGACTTTTGTCATCAGGGGTTTCTTCGGGCAGGCCATTGCCTTCCACCTTGAGGCTGGCGGTCTCATCTCGATTCGCCAGGTCAGTAGTTTGGTTGGAATCTGCTTTTGCAGAATCTTGTTCGGTTTCAAGAGCAGACATCTGAGAGAGCTTCTGAACGTTTTTCTTGCCAGCCGCTTTGGCGGCAGCGTTTTTAACGTTCGGTTTCAACATAACGTTGCGCGATCCGGTACCCACGATCGAACTGGAAATATCGTCAGCCGCCGCCTGGGAGTCAAGCGATGAAACGGTCTGAACAATTCTCATTTTGGCAGCGGGTCGGCCTGCCTGCCACAGGCTCGGCGCAGGCAGGCACGACGCTCGGAAGGACGAGGTCCGCGAGTCCCTGATCTCCTGAGAAAATGGGGACTCGTGGAACTCGTCCTTCCGAGCCCACTCCGAAGAGCTTGAATCAATCCTTTTTTGGCAGCTTCAGTTCGATTTGCAATTCGCGGAGCTGCTTTGGATCGACGGGGGCAGGAGCGTCGGTCATCAAGTCTGTGCCCTTGGCCGTTTTCGGGAAAGCGATCACGTCGCGGATGCTTGGCGTGCCGCACAGGATCGCGATCAGTCGGTCGAAGCCCAGCGCGATGCCGCCATGGGGGGGCGCGCCGTAACGAAACGCTTCCAACATGTAGCCAAACCGTGCTTTGACCACGTCCGATGGAATCTGCAACACCTGCTCGAAGATTGTCTTTTGGAGCTCCGGCTGGTGAATGCGGATCGAGCCGCCGCCGAGCTCCCAGCCATTTACCACCACGTCATAATGCTGGCCTCGAACTTTTTTCGGGTCCGCGGCCAGCAGCGGAATGTCCTCCGCCACCGGAGCGGTGAAAGGATGATGGCTGGAATACCAACGGTTCTGTTCCTTGTCGAAGCTGAGCAGCGGAAAATCGACCACCCAAAGGAAATCAAAGCGGTCCGCCGCGATCGCCAGCCGTCCCTGCGCCTTGAGAAGGTCAGCACAGTAGAGGCGGATTCTGCCCAGAATTTCGCAGGAGGCCAGCCAGGGCCCCGCCGCAAACAAAACCAGGTCGCCTTCTTCAACGCCGGCCTTGCGGGTCAGGGCCGCCTTTTCAGTTTCGCTGAAGAACTTCACGATGGGTGATTTCCATTCGCCGCCTTCCACCTTGATGAAAGCCAGGCCCTTGGCTCCAATACCTTTTGCTATCTCCGTCAGCGCGTCCAACTGCCCCTGGGTCGCCCCGGCCAGTCCCTTGGCGTTGACCGCTTTCACCACCCCGCCAGTCGTGACGGCTTCGCCGAAGACCTTGAACTTGCTGCCGCGAAATTCTTCGGTCAGGTCAACCAATTCAAACCCGAATCGGCTATCGGGTTTATCGATGCCGAAGCGGTTCAGCGCTTCCTGGAAGGAAAGCCGGGGAAAGGGTGTGGGGATCTCGACGTTGAGGGCTGTCTTCCAAATCCGTTTCAGCAAGCCCTCAATCAGATTGTAAATGTCCTCCCGTTCGATGAACGACATCTCAAGATCGATTTGAGTGAACTCCAACTGCCGGTCCGCGCGCAGAGCCTCATCCCGGTAACAACGGGCCAGTTGAAAATACTTTTCCACGCCTCCGACCATCAGGATTTGTTTGAACTGCTGCGGTGATTGCGGCAGCGCATAAAAACTGCCCGGATGAATCCGGCTGGGCACCAGGAATTCACGCGCTCCTTCCGGGGTGGACTTGAACAGGGTGGGCGTCTCCACTTCCAAGAATCCCTGCTCATCGAAATAGACGCGGGTGGCGGTGGCGACTTTGCTGCGCAACCGCAGGTGGCGCGTCATTTCCGGACGGCGCAAATCAAGGTAACGATATTGCAAACGCAACTCCTCGTTCACCTTGCTGGCGACTTCCGGATCGTCCACCGGGAAGGGGAGGACCTCCGCGTAATTCAACACCTCCAGCGCCGCCGCCGCCACCTCCACTTCGCCGGTGGCGATCTTGGGGTTATTCGTTCCTGGAGGCCGCGGGCGGACCAGCCCGGTGACGGTGATGACACACTCGCTGCGCAAGGCTGCCGCCTGCTCGAAAAGCGGCTTGGGCAGATCGGAGGGATCGAACACCGTCTGGGTGCGCCCTTCCCGGTCTCGAATATCGATAAAAATAAGCCCTCCCAGATCGCGGCGGGAATGGACCCAGCCGGACAAAGTGGCTGTTTGCCCGATCTGCGCCGGGCGAAGCTCGTTGCAATGATGCGTTCGTTTCATTTGTGAAGGAGGGCGAAATCCGGCCTGCGGATTCCAGCATCCAATGTTTGCCAGAGCTTGCCCGCTTCCGCGCAGAATTTCAAAACAATACTGCGCGCCTGATTAAAAAACCGGGCGATTGACAAACGCAGCCCGCTGGGAGCAAGGTTGGAGGGTGACTAGGCAAATGCGAAGAATTACCTCAAACACAACTGCGCTATATGGCTGAACTTGTCGTTTATCAAAAATCTCCGATCGTCCAAAAAGTGGAGCCCGGCACTTATTTCTGGTGCGCCTGCGGACGCTCGAAAAGCCAGCCGTTCTGTGATGGCTCTCATCAAGGGACCGGGTTCACCCCGAAGGAAGTGGAAATCACGGAGGCAAAGACGGTCGCTTGGTGCGGCTGCAAACATTCGGGGAAAATGCCGTTTTGCGATGGGACGCATGCCCGGCTGATTTGACCCGCTGATTCCGCGCCCGGCGCTTCAGGAAGCCTTTTTGCGGAAAAGCGGCGCGGTGTCGGCCACGTTCAGTTCGGAGAGATCGAGCCCGGTCTCGGGGGCACGGCGGTGGGCCTTCTTCATCTGTTTGGCAACCTGCTTGGCCGTCGAGACGGCAAAGTATTTCACAGCGCCCACACTGACGGCGGCTTTGAAGACGACGGTCAGCAAGGAGTATTCATCGACGTTCAACACCAGCAAACTAAAGCTGTCGCCTTGCTGATAGACGCTGCTGAAATTGGTTTCGCTGACCAAGGACGCGATGCCCTGGGTGGCAGCGAATGAAGCAGCGGACAGCGCGGCCAGCGTGGTGCTGTCGATTTTGCGCCCGTCGCCGACTTGGGTGATGAGGAAACCCCCTTTGTCGATGATGAGGGCGGCGCTGCCTTCACACTTGAGGAGCAATTCCTGAAGAGCGCGTTCCAGCTCTTCGATATCTTCTTCGATGAGTACAGGGAGCGTGGACATATCACGCGGCTTTGCGGTTGCTTTCGTGGATGAATTTGTGGAGCAACAGGCGGGTGATCATGTTCAGGGTTTCGAACACACCATCGCACTTGTTGGCACAGCCAGGGAAAGAGGGGACTTCCACCTCGCGATTATTCAGCAGGAAATTCAAGTACTCGATGGGGGCCACATTCGGGAGATCGCGCTTGTTGAACTGCACGACGTAGGGGATGTCTGCCAGGTTCAGGTTCAAGCTCTTGAGGTTCTCTTCCAGGTTGGCGAAGCTCTTGACGTTTTCCTCCATCTTCTCGTATTGCGAATCGGCGACAAAGACGATGCCGTCCACCCCTCTCAAAACCAGTTGCCGGGTCGTGTTGTAGATGACCTGGCCCGGCACCGTATAGAGTTGGAATTTGGTTTTGAACCCCTTAATCGCCATCGCTTCGATGGGAAGGAAATCGAAGAAGAGGGTGCGATCCGAACTGGTGGCCAGGGATACCAGTTTGCCTTTGTTGCCTTGCGCGGTTTGCACGCGGTCATGCACCTGCACCAGGTTGGTGGTTTTACCACCCAAGGCAGGTCCGTAATAGACAATTTTAACTTGGAGCTCTTTGTTTGCTTGGTTGATGAGTGCCATAGGTCTTGTGCTCGGGCTACTTGGTGTGCCGGCTGATTTCTTTCACGATGAGGTTGAGTTCCGGGACCGGCAAGGCCACGTTGGGCAGCCCCAGCGCGGCAAAATAGATGATGCCGGCGTTGAAGATTTGCAGACTGCCTTCGTCCACGGCAAAGGTGAGGCTCTGCAAGTCCCCCATTTTGAGTTCAGTGGTGTATTGGGACAGCCGCCCGAAGATTTGCGGAAGAAAAGCCGCGATGGTTTCCGTTTTCCACGTGGGGGGCATGCAGTTCGCGACCAAGAGGCCGTCTTGCAGGGCTATGAGCGCCCCTGCCACGCCGGGAAGAGTGGCAGTCTTGTGGACGATTTCATTGGGGGTCCAATTGCGCTTTCCGGGTTCGCCGAACAGTTCCGCCAAATCCTGGCTGGGCTTCCTCGGGGTTTTGGCGGCGGCTTCCTCCTCGGCCTCAGGCGGCGCGGGTTGGGCTGGGGCAGAGGGTGCCGGGGCTGGGGCAGAATCTGCCGCCTCGGGTTCAGCACTCGGGACGGATTCAGCCGAGGGCTGAGCATCCGAATTGAACACATCTGGGATATGAGCCAGCGTGGCCGCTTTCTTTTGAGTGGAGGAGGGCCGGAATTGCAGGTAAAGCGGAGCGACAAAACTCAGCGGCAACTCAACCCGATAATCGGACTGCGTGTCGAGATTCGCGGACGCCATGGATTCGGGCGGCTCCGGGTTCAGCCAGCGACATACCTCTTTCCAACGAAAATGGAGTTTGCCCTGTTTCATCCCTTCCTCCAAAATATCGAAGGGGATTTCGATCTTCGCGTCCGAAAGGTGGTATCGTTCCACCTCTTTGCGCACTTGGTCCGGCCACCTTTCAGCCACCAGAACCAGCGGCAAACTCAGGCTGGCGGGCCGTTTAACAGGGGGAACGGGTTTGGACTCAGCCGCCGCGGGCTTCGCCAGAACGGGTTCCTTTGCCGGTGCAGGAGCCGGGGGAGCCGGCGCGGTCGTGGCGGCTGGCGCAGAAGGCGGGGGGGCGTGTTTGCCTGCGTGGTTGAAAAAGTCCGGAATATCAGACTGAACCGATACC
>WNFM01182468.1_pt2 | contig 10588 bp, 10 predicted proteins | sample 5400271 | NCBI WGS metagenome assembly WNFM01 (sample SAMN13153352, study PRJNA577476) | soil metagenome | isolation source: 60 cm saprolite on Douglas fir-dominated hillslope | place: USA:California | collected 2013-09-17 | reverse complement strand
GCGCTCCGGGGAAGCGGCAAAGGCCACGGCAAAGCCGGTCGCCGTGTCGATCAGTGTTGCCATGACGCCGCCATGCATAACGCCGAGACGATTGAGATGCTGCGGGCCCACGGTCAGGGCAACCTCGGCATAACCTTTGTCACCCTTTTGCAATCGATAGTCGATCAACTGACTATATCCGCTGAGACTTTCGTCCTTGGCCGGGTCCGCGAGCATTCTTTCTGGCTTTCATGAGGATTTATTGAGGCAAAATCGGTCGGATCATGTGAGGTCGACCTTGCCAGCACAAGCGAAATCGCCAAAACTGCGTCCCGGTTCCGTTCCGGATAGTCTGCCCAGGTGGTGGATGGCTATTTCCGCATTCACACAAGGGATATGATGATCGATCTATATACCTGGGGCACGCCGAACGGACACAAGATCCATATCATGCTGGAGGAAACCGGATTGCCGGCGACCATCCATCGTGTGGATATCGGTGCTGGTGAGCAGTTCAAGCCGGATTTCCTGAAGATCAGTCCCAACAACAAAATCCCGGCGATTGTCGACAGCGATGGACCCGATGGAAAACCGATCGCCATCTTCGAATCCGGTGCCATTCTCATTTATCTGGCCGAGAAGACCGGCATGTTGCTGCCCAAGGACTCCCATGACCGGCACATTGCCTTGCAATGGCTGATGTTTCAGGTAGGCGGCATCGGTCCGATGTTCGGCCAGTGCTATCATTTCCGCAGCTCGGCGCCAGAACGTATCACTTACGCAATCGACCGCTACACGAACGAGGTCGGCCGCCTTGCGGGGGTGATGGAAAAGCGCCTGTCCGAGGTGCCATTTCTTGCCGGCGAGTACTCGATTGCCGATATCGCTAACTGGCCCTGGGTCAAGGGCTTGACCAATTTCGGCTTCGACTTCGCGGATTTTCCCGCGATCCTGCGCTGGAAAAAAGCGGTCTATGCGAGGCCTGCCGTGCAGCGCGGATTGAAGCTGCTGGATCAGGCGTAACCCGACCGGATCGCGGTCCTCGACAGATGCATGGATAGAGATCGGTAGAAATGATGAGCGACAAGGTGATCGAGGTCTATACTTGGCCGACGCCGAACGGGCACAAGGTCCATATCCTGCTGGAGGAACTCGGTCTTGCTTACCGGCCGATCGGTATCGATATCGGTGCCGGCGCTCAGTTCGAGCCGGATTTCCTGAAGATCAGTCCAAACAACAAGGTGCCGGCGATCGTCGATCCAGATGGCCCCGGCGGCAAGCCTATCGCCCTCTTCGAATCTGGCGAGATTCTAATCTATCTGGCGGAAAAATCGGGTTGCTTCCTCCCCGCGGCCGGCGCGACGCGTTACGCCGTGCTTGAATGGCTGATGTTCCAGATGGGCGGTGTCGGACCCATGTTGGGCCAGGCGCATCATTTTCGTATCTACGCGCCGGACAAAATCACTTATGCGATCGACCGCTATACCAATGAGGCCAAGCGTCTCTATGGCGTGATGGATCGCCGTCTCGGTGAAGCTCCCTATTTCGCTGGCACCGAATACAGTATCGCCGATATGTCGATCTGGCCCTGGCTGCGCTATCACGAGCGCCAGGGAATCGATCTGGCCGATTTCCCCCAGGTAAAGCGCTGGTACCAGGAAATCGAGGCCCGGCCGGCGGTGCAACGCGGCATTCAGGTGCTGGCCCAGCATACCAGCTCGCAGCCCTTCACGGCCGAACAGCTGCGCATTTTATTTGGGGATGAGCAATACAAGCGTCGATAAACTGACCACCCTGTCGAGGCGCTACTTGGCAGCGGCATCGGGTCTGAAAATCCAGCAGTAGAAAAGCCCAACAAAGTGTTAGCGGGCATTTGACTTTTGTCCGTGCGCCCATTAGGAAGGGCGCACATACGCCGTGTGGCAAGCTGCTCACGTGCGGAGGGGTGGCCGAGCGGCTGAAGGCGGCGGTTTGCTAAACCGTTATAGGGACTTAAATCCTTATCGGGGGTTCGAATCCCCCTCCCTCCGCCAACGATACTCCCTGATTGGGAACGATCGGGGAACATTCGATTTACCGGCCCGGATGAGTTTTGACGGGGCGATCGTGCAATAATTGCATTTCGATCGCTCTCGGCGTTTGCGCTCCGAAGGCAAAGATCATACGTTCGAAGCGGGTGCGCCATTTCCGGTACAAAGCTTAGACTTGCGGGCCGCTCATCGCCAAGGACGGCTGCGGCTCCGTTGGCCAGGATCGCCTTTGATCTGGCGACCACATCCTAACCGATCAGGTCGATGACCTTCTGATAGCCGGGATGGCTGCGAATCGAATCCAGGTCGGAATCGTATTTAACCCAGGCCTTGGTTTCATGGTTGGCCTGTGGCAACAGCCGTTCCAGCAGGGCGATGGCCTTGTCGCCTTCACCTGTCAGGGCATGGAAGCAAGCCACATTATACTGCGTCAGGATATCGTCCGGGTCGATCGCCAGGGCGCGCGACGACCATTCAAAGGCGCGATCCTTTTCGCCCAGCTCAAGCAATCCCAGCGCCCCCAGATAGGCGGACCTTGGATCCTCCGGATGGCGCGCAAGCTCCTGCTCTGCCCGCTTGACGCCCTCGCGCGCCGCCCCGATCTTGGCTTGGTCGCGACCAAGGGTCCGGTAGACGCTGGTGAGCAGCAACAACGACTGGCAATCGTCGGGCTTTAGTGTCGCTGCGCGCTCCAGTAGGGCTGCCGCGCGCTCGAAGTTACCGTGCGAGAAACAGGCGCGGGCATAGAAATAGGCAGCCTCGAACAAGGTCGGGTCGAGCACGATAGCCTGTTCGAAATGAACGACCGCTTCGGGGAAGCGCCGGTCCAACGACAGGGCCAAGCCGCGCGATGCATGTGCTTCGGCCAGGCCGTTCTCTAGATCGAGCGCCTGGGCACTGGTCGCCAGAATGCGCTCGACCGGAATTTCCATGTTATAGTGGAGGAACAGAAAGGAATCGCAATCAGCGATGCCGGCATAGGCGCGGGCATAGAGCGGATCAAGCTCGATCGCCCGCTGGAACATCTTTTTTGCCAGAAGATAATGCGACCGCGCGTGGCGTAACAGAAACTGGCGGCCACGCAGGTAATAGGTATAGGCCTCGACATTTCCGGTGGGGGCCTGACCGACCGCCTTTTTCTCGTCCGGCAGCAGCTTCACTTTCAGCTGCTCGACGATGGTCCGGGTGATATCGTCCTGGATCGCAAAGATATCGGTCAGGTCGCGATCGTAACGATCAGCCCAGATATGACCGCCATCGGCGCCACTGATTAACTGGGCCGTTACCCGGACCCGTGTGCCGGCTTTGCGCACGCTGCCTTCCAGGACATAATTGACGCCGAGTTCCTGGCTCACTTGCGGCACCTTCACCGCCTTGCCCTTATAGGTGAAGGTCGAGTTCCGTGCCGCGACGAACAGACCGGAGACCTTCGAAAGATCGGTGATGATGTCTTCGGTGATGCCATCGCTGAAATATTCCTGTTCGGGATCGCCGCTCATATTGTTGAAAGGCAGCACGGCAACAGAGGGTCTTTCGCCCGTCGGTCGCACCTTGCCGGTATCCGGCCGTGCCGATGCCACCGGCGTCGGTTCCCCCCGCCGCTCGATGTTCTTGACCTCATGCTCGCCGAAATCGTCGAAGGTGATGGCCGATTTGCTGCCGACATGTTCGCGCACCGTACCGGAAACAGCGATGCCACCTGGATTGGCCAGACCCTGCAGCCGCGCTGCGACATTGACGCCATCGCCATAGATGTCGTCGCCATCGACGATCACATCGCCAAGATTGATGCCGATCCGAAAGCGGACGCGACGCTCCAGGGCGGTATCGGGTTCTGCCTTGGCCAAGGCGCGCTGAATATCCACGGCGCAATTGACCGCATCCACCACGCTGCCGAATTCAACCAGAGCGCCGTCACCCATCAGCTTGACGATTCGGCCACCATGCGCGGCGATGCTGGGATCGATCAGGTCATGACGCAGCGCTTTCAATCGCGCCAGCGTATTCGACTCATCGATCTCCATCAGCCGGGAATATCCGACGACATCCGCCGACAAGATCGCAGCCAGTCTGCGCTGAACTGAATGCATTGTTCGATGCCATCCGGCGTCGCTTAAGCCGGAGCCTTCCAGCTGTATACCAGGAGGAACAGTAGCACTTTTCCACGAAGCTTGAAGGCCGATTATTGGCCGATCGTCCGCCTAGCATCGCTAACGCGATGGAATATTGATATGACCGAACTCGGGCGTGGATCGCCGTGGATGTCGATCGACAGGAGAACGGTCCGACACTGCCGGTCAGGAACAATAATCCGGCTTCTATCCAAGCCAGTTCATGATCCGCATCAGGCAAAGGCAGTGCCGCGTGGTGGATCGCGATGGGCTTGGTCTTGTCGGAAATGGCATCGCCAGTATGGCGTGTCGCGGCCGGTCCGAAAAAGACGATCAGGGCCTCTTCCGCGCTATAATCAATATCAGCATTGTTGCGCCGCTGAGCTAACTTCCGCTACCCCATTGGTTCTCCAGTGCCCAGATATATCCAGGGTGGCGCGCCAGATTTTCCAATAAAATTCAATAGCCTACCGTCAATCGCTGGTCCATCGGTGCCATCGTCTGACTTCTGGGCCGATCCGTCACGTCAGGGGGCCGGTCAAGTACAACGTCACGCGCAGTCCTCCATGTGACACTGAGCCGGTCGGCGGCGCGAATGGCAGGCCGGTTGCTCCGGCGAGCGATGCCTCGTTCGTCACCAGACCGACTCTCCAGCCGACGAAACGCGTGAGGAGCGTTTGGCCGAGCGCGTGGTAGAGAGGAAACAGCGGCTTCTTGTCCCCAATGCGTGTGCCGTAAGGCGGGTTGACGATGACGAGGCCAGGCGGTCCGCTCGGCGCAACCAGGTCACTGATCGCGTGCTGCTGGAACTCAGTCATCTCGCCGACACCTGCACGCGCCGCATTGGCACGGCTCATGCTAATCGCGCCCGCGTCGCGGTCGCTGCCGTAAAATCGGACGGCAGGGCCCCTGCTGTCCGATTTGGCACCGCCCCTCATGTCGCGTAGGCGCTGCCACGCCGCCGCGTCAAAGGTCGCGAGTTGTTCAAAAGCGAAGCGCCGTGACCGGCCAGGGTTCAGGCCAGCTGCGATTTCTGCCGCCTCGATGATGAAAGTGCCTGACCCGCACATCGGATCGACAACGGGTTCGGTGCCGTCATATCCGCATTGGCGCAGGAAGAGAGACGCCAGGGTCTCGCGCATCGGTGCCTTGTTGACGGCTTCCTTGTGGCCGCGCTTGTGCAAGGAGTCGCCTGACGTATCGATACTGATGGTGCATAGGTCGTCGTCAATCCGCGCCTTGATGCAGAGCTCGGCGTCAGGGGAAACCGGTGCGCCGAGTTTGTCCCGGATCGCCTTTTCAATCCGCTGCGCGGCGGCACCCTGGTGGTAGATGCGGGAGCCCTTGCACGACGCCTCGACGCGAAAGGGCACATCCGGACGCAGGATGTCGCCCCATTCTAATCGGTGCGCACGCTTGTCGAGTTGGGCGAGATGAAAGGCCCGGAACTCGGCGATACGCGCGAGAACGCGGCTGGCGCCCCGAATCTCGAGATTCGCCCGCCACACCTCGGGCCAGCCGCCCCTGACCGTCACGCCGCCCTTGACCGGGGTGGGCTCCCTGAATCCTTTGGCCCGGGCTTCCGCGCAAAGCACGGATTCGAAGCCGGGAGAGGTCACCACGAAAATCTCGAAATCGCCATCTGTGTTCATCCCGCCTACATACCGCACAGACACGCAGTCATCGACATCTTTCTTGCCGCATCTCGACTGTCTGTAATTGCCGGCTCCCACAACCAACTGCGCAGACGCCCGGATCTTGCCGACCGACCGTGGTTCCTGGGCAAGCCCGAGATGCTATCCGATTGCAATTCCGGGCGATGCTTCCTGCTTACGCGTTGTCTAACTCCCTGATTTTCCGTTGCCAAAATATATCCAGGGAGGTGCGCCAATCTTTTCAATGAGTTAGAAAAATGCATTGCGATTGTCTTGGCGACGCGACCGGTTGGGTCAGAGTCATCGCCGGCAGATACCGCAAGTTGGATCGTCTGAAGGCTGCCTATCGATGCGGCGTTCTGCTATTGATCGACAGTCGGCGTTATCACGAGATGACGAATACCGGCACCGCTCATGATGGCGAACGTCAACGGCCGGCCGACGACATCTTCCGTCAGATACCGATGTAGATCATCGATCGAATAGATCGACTGTTCTTCCACGCCGAGAATGACGTCGCCTTTGTGGAGTCCTGCACGTTCGCTCGGGCCGCCTGGGATCAACTCGGCGATTTGGACGGCGGTGCCGTTCTGTCGCCGCAAACTGCGGCTCAGGCGCGCATCGAGCATGATCGTTTGACCGGCGAAGCCCAGGACGGCGCGTTTCACCCGGCCGTCACGCATCAGGCGCATGGTGACGTCAATGGCGGTGCCGATGCCGATCGCGAAGCACAGCCCCTGGGCTTGACCGATCATGGCCGTGTTGATTCCGACGACCCGGCCCTGGCCATCGACCAAGGCGCCGCCGGAATTACCGGGGTTAAGGGCGGCGTCGGTTTGAATGACACTCTCGATCAACCTGCCCGAGGGCGCCCGCAAGGTCCGACCGAGCGCGCTGACGATGCCGGCCGTCACCGTCGCTTGAAACCCCAGTGGATTGCCAATGGCGACAACGAGCTGGCCGACGCGTAGCCGTGCGGAACTACCAAGCTGAGCATAGGGAAAGTCGCTGCCCTCAAGGCGCAGGATCGCGAGATCCGTGGCAGGATCGTCGCCGACAAGAGTGGACGCAAATTGCCGCCCATCGGTCAGTTTTGCAGAGATGCGTGAAGCCCCAGAAACAACATGGCTATTGGTCAGAAGATAGCCGTCGGGCGCATAGAGCACGCCCGACCCTGTGCCTTGCCGAGGTCCCTCGGCCAGAATATGCACGACGGCCGGCCCGACTATATCGAAGGCATGGGCGACGCGAGCGGAATAGGGATCAAGCGTTTCGTCGCCCAGTGCTTCATCGGGGGGAGAGGGTGCATCGTATGGCATGGATCTGAGATAGGCAGCAGCGGATCCGGTTGCAAGAGAGGTCCCGGCTTGGCTGCTTTGTGTCAAGGGCGGGCTTGTTGCGATTGCTTCCCGGCTGACGGCTGAGGCCCCACCGACCTGCCACGTGGCACAGAAAAGAGGCGAAGGGCGGCGGCGCCCTTCGCCTGATGATCAGCGGTAGGTCTGCAGCCGCTTACTGAGGCTGTGACATCAGATCATTGAATTGCGTGACAAAGACGCCTTCATTGACGCCCGGATTGGCCTGCTCGACCAGAATCTCTTCCGATTCCGTGTCGAGAATCTTGATCGTCTCTTCGATGAACTCGCCCAGCGACGTGGCGCGGGGCTCGCTCAACGCGCCGCTCTCGGTCGAGATCGTCCCTTTCCATCCTTAATGTCACCGGCCCAAGCGGCAGAGCGTTTGCAGACAATCTTCATCCTGCATCTCCCTCTGAATTAGTTGGGCCATAGACTAGCAATTTCACTCGGCTGGGCTCGCTGATACTGAATAAGAAGTGCCATTTTGAACAATCCGACCGCAGCCAGGTCCTCCTCCTAATCGCATGGGGATAGCTCCTTAGTGTACGTTGGCTGCCGCAGCACTTGGCTGGGCCTTGCGGGCGAAGAGCAGTGTGACGGCGGCGATCGCGAGCATGACACCGATTACGGCGAAGGTATCGGCGAAGCCCATGACGAGAGCCTGCCGTCGGACGGCCTTGCCAAGCGCCACGACTGCCTCGTGCTGTGCATTTGCCTTGTCGGCACCGTGCGATAGGAAGTAATTGGTCAAGTCGGTGAGCCGCTGCCGGACTTCCTCGCGATATACCGTGACCGACTGGCCGAGAATGTTTGAATGATACTGTTCGCGCTTGGTGATGATCGTCTGAAGGCTGGCTGTTCCGATGGCGCCGCCAAGGTTGCGGAGCATGTTGAAGAGGCCAGAGGCATTGCTGGCATCCTTCGGGGCGATAGCGGCCAAGGAGATGGCAGTCAGCGGTGTGATGATCAAGGCCTGACCCACCGCACGAATGATGTTCGGGATCAAGAACTGGTCGCCGGAAATGTCGAGCGACAGATGGATGTTCATGAAGGCGCTGGCTGAAAAGAGCGCGATGCCGAGGAAGCCGACATAACGGATGTCAAACGTCTTCATTAACTTCGGCACGAAGGGGATGAGGATGATCTGTGGCAAGCCGGTCCAAGCCAGCACATTGCCGATCTGCTCCGCATTGTAACCCTGAACCTGCGCCAGGTATTGTGGCAGCAGGTAAACGGTGCCAAACAAGGCGAAGCCGACGAGCACGTTCGCCATGGTGCCGAAGCCGAAGTTGCGGTTACGCAGCAGGCGCAGATTGACGAGTGGGTTCTTGGCCCTGAGTTCGATCCAGATGAAGGCTGACAAGAAGACTGCGGCTGTGGCAGCAAGACGAGTGATGAAGGGCGAACCGAACCAGTCGTCTTTATTGCCTTCTTCGAGCATCGTTTGAAAGGCGGAGAGACCGATCGTGAGACGCATGGGTTCCCGTTCCAGCGTGAAGAACAAGGCAATGATCATCAGTAGGCTCGGCGGCGTATTCACGAAGAAGATGGTCTGCCAGCCGTAGTTCTCGGTGAGATAACCGCCGATGGTCGGGCCGATCGCCGGAGCGAAGGTGACGGCCAGCGCAAACATCGCGAAGCCCAGCGGCTGTTGCTGCTTCGGCAGCCTTGTGACCACCATGGTCACGGCCATCGGGATAAGAACGCCACCGGCAAAGCCTTGAATGCCGCGCATCACGATCATGGTGCCGAGATCATGGGCCCCGGCACAGGCCATGGAGAAGAGCGCGAAGAGCAGGGTGCTGGCGATCATAAAGCGACGGAATGAGAAGACCTTGCTCAGGTAGTCGGTCAGTGGGATCACAATGATCTCGCCGATCAGGTAGGCGGTCGATATCCAGGCGCCGTTGTCGACGCCGGTACCGATCCCACCTTCGATGTTGAGAAGCGATGCGTTGGTGATCTGAATATTGAGGATCGCCATAAAGGCACCAATCATGGCTGCGCTGACAGCGATCCAGGTAGCAGCACTCGCCTTTTCTGGCATCTTTGCGTGCGCGGCGGTCAACTGTGGCGACATGGCACTCTTGCTGGTGGACATGATCGCTTTCTCCCCACTCTCTCTAGCTATCGCAGCTTAGCCGGCGTTGGCCGTCTGCGCCGCGGCAACCTTGGTTTGTGGCTGAGGCTTCGTGTTGATCGTCGGATTGACGGACATGCCGGGACGCAATTCGTTAGAAAGCGGGCTGCCGGGGTCGAGCACGATCTTAACCGGGATGCGCTGAACGATCTTGGTGAAATTGCCGGTCGCATTGTCCGGCGGAAGCAGGGCGAATTCCTGACCGCTGGCCGGGGCCATGCTGTCGACGTGGCCATGGGCCTTCTTGCCGGGGAACATGTCGATCTCGACCTCGACGGCCTGACCGGCATGGACATCGGTGAGTTGTGTTTCCTTGAAATTGGCGACGATATAGGCAGCCTGCGTCGGCACCACCGCCATCAACTGGGTACCGGCCTGCACGTATTGACCGACGCGCAATGTCCGATTGGCGACCACGCCATCAACCGCGGCGGTGATCGTCGTATAGGAGAGATTGAGTTCAGCCTGGCGCTGGACGGCTTGGTCATGTGCCAGGGTGCCCCGCGCTTCGGCAAGCTGCGCCTTTAGGATGTCGACCTGACTGAGCGCAGTCGCGAGGGCCGCCGTATCGCGGGCGATGACGGCACGGGCTTCAGCGTTGCGTGACACCGCGCGCTGCGCGTTCTGCGTGCTGCCATAGCCTGTGGTCGCCAGCGCCTTATAGCGTTGGTCATCCTGCTGGGCGAAGGTCTGATTGGCGTTATCGACAACGATGGTCGCCCGTGCGGCATCAATGATCGACTGCTGGGTCCGAAGAGCTGCTTCCTTGCCAGCGACGACGGCCTCGGCGGCACTGACATCGGCCTTGGCCTGATCCAGGGCAGCCCTGAAGTCGCGATCGTCGATGTGGGCCAGCACCTGACCGGCGACGACACGCTGGTTATCCTCCACGGAAACGGTATCCAAATACCCGGAGATCTTGGGAGCAACCGTCGTGTTGTCGGCCTGGACATAAGCGTCATCGGTCGAAACTTCGAACCGGCCCACCGTCCAATATTCCCTGCCGAAATACCCGGTCGCGACCATTGCAACGAGGCTGGCACCCACAATCAGCGCGTTCTTCAAGCCGAACTTCTTGGGCTGCGCGATTTCGGAGGCTTCCGAAATCAGGCCATTATGGGCGACTTCGATCGAGAGAGGCTGGTTCGTCATGGCGATTCTCCGGTTGACAGTGACGTTGAACGCACTATTTATAAAACCAATATTTTACAAAGTAGGCGTCCTTAAAGGCTCCGTCAAGGTATTTTTTAAAATGTTCAGTTTACAAAATAGAGAAACCGTTAAGAGAGGCCGGGGCAGGCCCCCCGTCCAGTCC
>WNFM01187512.1_pt1 | contig 10589 bp, 8 predicted proteins | sample 5400271 | NCBI WGS metagenome assembly WNFM01 (sample SAMN13153352, study PRJNA577476) | soil metagenome | isolation source: 60 cm saprolite on Douglas fir-dominated hillslope | place: USA:California | collected 2013-09-17 | reverse complement strand
ACGCTGCACGCGGTGGCGTTTTCCGTGGTCGCCATCGCCTCTTACCCCACGCTCGCGTGGTTGCTGGTTCCTTTCACCGTTCTGGTGGCGATCTCCAGGGTGGTCCTCGGTCTGCACTACCCGAGCGACGTGCTCGCCGGCGCAGCTCTCGGCGCGCTGATCGCCGAAGGAGTCCTCGGTCTTTGATCGGTCCGCGTCCCTGTAGCCCGGTCCCCGCCGGAAGGTCCACTTCGTCTTTCGTGCGATAATCGCCGTCGCACCACGGGGCGATCTGGTATGAGCAACATCCTGGTCCGGTCCGCAGTTGCCGTTCTCTTTCTCGCGGGCGTCGCGATCGGGACAGGCTTCCTCATCGATCCGGTCTGGGGATGGTCGTTATTTTCGTTGGGACTCATCGGCCTGCTCGCCCACCACGTTTGGCATGTGCGTCAGCTCCGCCAATGGGCCTCGCGCTCGCTCACCGAGGCTGTTCCCGAAGGTACCGGCGTCTGGGAGGAAGTGTTCACGCTGCTGTACCGCCGGCAGCGTGCCGAGACCGCTCGGAGCCGCCAGCTCGCGCACTCGCTCGCCCGCTCCCGTCAGGCCGGCCGTGCGCTTCCGTACGGCGTCGCGATCCTGGACTCCGAATACCGCATCGTCTGGTGCAACGATTCCTGCGAAGCGCATTTCGGAATCGGCGCCGAAGCAGATGTCGGCCACCCGATCACCAATCTCGTGCGTCAGCCGGAATTCGTCAAGTACGTCGCGGTCGAAGAGTTCTCCAAGCCTCTGCAGCTGAAAACGACGCGGGACGGCCTCGTTCTTTCCGTGCAGTTCGTTCCCTACGTCGACTCGCAGCGGCTGCTGCTTTCGCGCGATATTACGCAGGGCACGCGCCTGGAAACCATGCGCCGGGACTTCGTCGCGAATGTTTCGCACGAGCTGCGTACCCCGCTCACCGTGCTGGTGGGGTTCCTGGAAACGGTGCGGGAACTGAAGCTCGATCCGGGACGCTCGCGCGACTACCTGAACCTTATGGCGGAGCAGAGCCGGCGCATGGAGCGCATCATCGACGACCTGCTGACGCTGTCCACGCTCGAATCGGCGCCCGAGCCGCCGCACGACGAGCACGTCGATGTGGCCCTTCTCCTCTCACGGATCCACAACGAAGCCGGAGCGCTTTCGGCAGGCCGCCAACGCATCACGCTCGACGCCGAGCCGGGGTTCGACCTGCTCGGGGCCGAGTCCGAGATCGCCAGCGCCTTCGGCAACCTCGCGAGCAACGCCGTGCGCTACACGCCGCCCGGGGGCGAGGTCCGCCTCATCTGGCGCGGTTCCCAGAAAGGCGCCGAGTTCACGGTGGAAGACACCGGGGTCGGCATCGAAGCCGAGCACATCCCCCGGCTCACGGAACGCTTCTACCGCGTGGACCGCGGCCGCTCGCGCGAAACCGGCGGCACGGGCCTGGGACTCGCCATCGTCAAGCACGCCCTGGCGCGGCACCAGGCGACCCTCGAGATCGACAGCACGCCTGGAATAGGCAGCCGCTTCACCGCGAAGTTTCCCGCGCGCCGCGTGGTGCCGGCGCGGGCGCGCACGGAGAACGACGCGCTGCTCTGAGGGGTCGCAGGCGCATGTAAAGCGCGCGTTGGCCGAGAAGGACCGGAGAAATCTTTCCGTAACAGAGCCGACACCGGAACGCAACACAAGCTCTTTAGAGTCAAGGCTGCCTTCATTCCATGAAAGTTGGAAAAAGGCTTCGCAAGTCCGCCGACAACTCTGAAGGGAGTCCCCGATGCTGAAGACGACGACGAGGGCGTTGTGCCTGTCTGCTGCTATTTTGTCTGCACCAACCCTTGCTGATGAGGATCGCGATCGCGAACGGCAAGCGATCCCGGAGCTGAAACACGTTTTTCTGATCATGATGGAAAACCATTCCGCGAGCGAAATCATCGGCGACACCGCCGACGCGCCTTTCATCAACAAGCTGGCGAAATCGGCCAACCTGGCCGCCAATTACTTTGCGATAGGCCATCCGAGCCTGCCCAACTACCTTCACGTGGTCGGCGGGTCGAATTTCGGCGTCGCGGGCGACCCCACTCCGAAATGGCATAACGACCCGAGCAGCCCGGGCACCGTCATTCCGCTCGTCGGCTCCGGAGTCGATCTGCCGACCCCGGCAAATCTGACTGGCGCGACCGGCGGGCAGGACATAACGGCGGCGACCTACACCGCCATGACGATTGCCGATCAGCTTCATGCCGCCGGCAAAACCTGGAAATCCTACCAGGAGAGTCTGCCGCCGGGCGGCGCCGACAGGGTGGATTACAGCGATGGCATCTTCTCGAACCTGAGCTCTGTGAACCAAGCCAACGTCGCCAAGCAATACGCGGTGAAACATAACCCGTTCCCCTACTTCGACAACGTCCAGCGCAACACCGATACGGACAACGGATTGGGCAATATCGTCGGGTTCGACGGCACCGACGGCTTGTTCGCCGATCTGCGCGCGGGCCACGTGCCCAACCTTTCATTCATCGCACCGAACCAATGCCACGACATGCACGGCCTGGGCAACGCCGGTCCCTTCTGCGCAACCGATGCGACCACGATCCAGATGGGCGATGCCACCGTGGAAAAGCTCGTTGCTGCAATCAAGAGCTCCGAGGCATGGAAGGAAGGCAACAACGCCATCATCGTGATGTGGGACGAGAATGACTTCACCGACACTCCCAACCTGGTCGGCATGATCGTCGACACGAACTACGGTGCTCACGGGATCAGAAGCAGCAGACCGTACAACCATCACTCGCTGCTGAAAACTCTGGAGGCCGCCTTCGGCTTGCTGTGCCTGAATCACGCCTGCGACGGCAACGTCCAGGTGATGGCCGACGTGTTTGCCCGGTCCAGCCGCCGCTAGCGAGCTGCCGCGCAAGGTTTGCGGGGACGCTCCGCGGGCGGGTCCAAGCCGGCCGCTGAATGTCTCCGCAAATTAACCCGCGTGTCACCGGCATGACATTTGAAGTCGATAAGCTTGCGCCGCAGTCCACACCACGTCATCAACTTTCAGGAGGGTTTCGTGTACAAGCCGCGACACAAGAGGATCGCTGCCGCCATCGCCTTGACGGCAATGCTGGCCGGCCAGCTTCAGGCAATTCCGCACTCTTATGCAACAGACGACGACCGCGGATCGCACTTCCGCACCGAGACGCCGATCGAGCACCTGATCGTCGTCATCCCCGAGAACCGCAGCTACGACCACACCTACGGTACCTATCGGCCGCGGCACGGCCAGTTCGTGTCGAACCTGCTCTTCGAGGGTATCGTGAACGCGGACGGCACGCCCGGGCCGAATTTCGCCGCGGGCGCGCAGTTCACCGTTCCGCCGCAGCCGGGCTTCTATATAGGGGCGCCCGCCAAAACGCCTTTCGCAGTGCTGCCGGCGCCGGACACGTCCGGGACGCCGACTGCGCCGCGCGACACTGCGCCGCCCTTCACGAGCCTGCAGATCGCCGCGGTCGAGCAGGATCTCGAGACGGCAGACCTCGCGCTCCTCACCACCGGCGCGAGCGGCCTGCCGGCGCGCAGCATCGACACGCGCGTCACCAACGCCGCCAACCTGCCGAACGGCCCGTTCCAGCTGACCGGCCCGACCATGCCCTATGACGCTTACACCGGCGACACGATCCACCGCTTTTTCCAGATGTGGCAGCAGTCCGATTGCAGCCTCGCCAACGCCACGCGAGGCAATCCGAGCGGATGCCTCAACGACCTCTACCCGTTCGTCAACACGACCTTCAACACGAACGACAATGGCGTCGGCAACTCGATGGCGATCTTCAACGTGAACGACGGCGATGCGCCGCTCTTCAAGCGGCTCGCGGACGAGTTCGCCTCGAGCGACAACTTCCACCAGTCGGTGATGGGCGGAACGGCCGCGAACCACGTGATGCTCGGGACGGGCGACTCGGTGTACTTCAGCGACGGCAACGGCAACGCGCTCGCGCCTGCGGCGAACCTGGTCGCGAATCCGAATCCGCGGCCGGGCACCAACAACCGGTATACGGTGGACGGCAACTGGGCCGCCTGCTCGGACGACGCGCAGCCCGGCGCCGCGCCGATCAGGAGCTATCTCGCCTCGCTGCCGTACCATCCGGCCCCCAACTGCGAATCCGGCCATTTCTACATGATCAACAACATCAATCCGGGGTTCCTGCCGAACGGCCAGCCGCGAACGACGGGCAACTTCGTTCCCCCGTCGACCCGGCGCACCATCGGGGACGCGCTGAACGAGAAGGGCCTCTCCTGGGCCTACTTCGGTGGCGCGTACAACGCGGCCGTGAATCTCGCGAACGGCTCGACCAACCCGGCGGACGCGATCGGAGCGGCCTATTGCCAGATCTGCAATCCGTTCCAGTACGCCAAGTCGATCATGGGCGATCCGGTGCAGCGGGCCGAGCATATCAAGGACACAGCGGACCTCTTGGCGGACATCGATCATGGCACGCTGCCCTCGGTGTCCTTCGCGAAGCCCGACGGCCTGCTCGACGGTCATCCGCAGTCCTCCAAGCTCGGCCTGTTCGAAGCCTATCTGAGGAATATCCTCGACCGGCTCGACCAGAACCCGAGGCTGAAGGCGAAAACCGCGGTGTTCGTCGTGTTCGACGAAGGCGGCGGCTACTGGGACTCCGGTTTCCTCCAGCCGCTCGATTTCTTCGGCGACGGACCGCGCATCCCGTTCATCGTGGTGTCGCAATTCTCGCGCGGCGGCAAGGTCAGCCACACCTACACCGATCACGTCTCCATCCTGAAGTTCATCGAGCGTAACTGGCGCCTCGCGCCCCTTACCGCGCGCAGCCGGGACAATCTGCCGAACCCGATTCACCGGCACGATGTGTACGTCCCGGCCAACATGCCGGCGATCGGCGACCTCTTCGACATGTTCGATTTTGAGGAAGGGCACGACCGCTGACTGCCTGACCGGAAGCTCTCGACCGCGCCCGGGGCGCTCGCTCCGGGCGTTTTTTTTGGGGCGTTTCGGATTCACAAAATTGTCATCGCGCCGCAACACCGGCGCAACCTCGTTCCCGTACCTTGCCCGGCAAACGATGCACGTGCAATACTTCGAGGCGACACTTCCCACTACGACCGGCCCGAGGTCGCGGCTGAATATCTTGCGCCTGCTTGGAACGGGCGCGCACCTCGCCGGTGGCCTCGCCACGGCCGCGCTGGTGTTTCCCCTTGCTCCGTCCTCCGTGCGGCTTGCTCTCGCGCAGCGCTGGGCGCGGCGGATGATTCGTGCACTCGGCGCGCGGCTGTGCGTCGAGGGCGCGGCGCCGGCGCCGGGCGCGCTGCTCGTCGCGAATCACGTTTCCTGGCTCGACATTCTCGCCATCGCGAGCCACACGCCCGCGATCTTCGTCGCCAAGTCGGAGGTGCGCGACTGGCCCGCCATCGGCTGGCTCGCCGCGCGCGCCCAGGCATTGTTTCTGAAGCGTTCCAGCGGTCGCTCGTTGCTGCGGGTCAAGAACCGCATTGCAGCGCTGCTGCTCGAAGGCCGCAACGTCGCGATCTTTCCCGAAGGCACCACCAGCGACGGCTCGGGCGTGCTGGCGTTTCGTTCCGGATTGCTGCAGGCCGCGGTCGACGGCGCACGGCCGGTGCAGCCCGTCGCCATCGCCTACTACCGCGACGATGGCAACCCGAGCGGCGACGCAGCGTTCATCGACGGCATGACCCTGTGGCAGTCGATCAGCGCGATTTGCCGGTCCGGGCGCATCACCGTGCGCCTTGCGCTCGCGGCGCCGCTCGCGCCGGCCCGGCGAACCCGCAAGGAGCTTGCGCGCGAGGCGCGCGCCACCATCACCGCGTCCATCACGAGAGGGCTTCGATGAATTCGATACACACAAACTCGATGTTCGCGCCGGGCAGCGCGTCTTCAATGGACCCGTTTCCGCGCCTCGCGCGGGCGGTCGAGCAAGGCTTGAGGCGCGTACTCGGAGGAGTCAACCAGGGGCGGGCACCCGGCACGCGCGGGGCGCCCACTGAACAGCTGACGGTCGTACCGGCGATACCGCAAACGCTCCTCAAGGCGGAGGTCGAAGCCCTGCCGGCCGAGCAGCGCCTGGTCGCGAGCGGACACTTCCTGGTCCAGTACGCGCGCGCCGAGCAGATTCCCTGGTGCTTGCAGGAGATCGGCCGCTTGCGCGAGCTCACTTTCCGCGCGGCCGGCGAAGGCACGGGCAAATCATCGGACGTCGACCTGTTCGATGCCTACTACCTTCATCTGTTCGCGTGGGACGCACAAGCGCAGAGCATCGTCGGCGCGTACCGGATGGGGCTCACCGACGAAATCCTCGCGCGCTACGGCAAGCGCGGCCTGTATACGCAGTCGCTGTTCAGGTACGGGCCGAGGCTCCTGCACACCATCAATCCGGCGATCGAGCTCGGCCGCTCCTTCGTGCGCGCTGAATACCAGCGCAGCTTTTCCGCGCTGCTGCTCCTGTGGCGCGGGATCGGCCGGTTTCTGCTCCGCTCGCCGCACTACGCGGTGCTGTTCGGGCCGGTCAGCATCAGCAGCAGCTATGCGCCGCTCTCGCGCCATCTGATGGTCGATTACCTCAAGGCGAACAACATCGAGGCGGGGCTCGCCCGCCATGTGGCCCACGGTCTGGGACGAGGTAGAACTCGCGAACCTGAAGGATATCGAGGACTTGTCGCGCGCGATCGCGCGGATCGAGTGCGACAGCAAGGGAGTGCCGATCCTTCTCAAGCAGTACCTGAAGCTCGGCGGGCGCCTTCTCGGATTCAACGCCGACGAGCAGTTCAGCGACGCCCTCGACGGGCTCATCATGGTGGACCTGCGCGCCTCCGAACCGCGCGTGCTCGCGCGCTACATGGGCGAGGACGGCGCCACCGCGTTCCTCGCCCATCACGGTAGCCAACCCGAGTTCCTGCGCTGGGTTTCGTGAAGGGCGCAATGATAGCTTGGAGCGAGCCCTCTTTCGCGGAGCGCTGTAACGGAATCGTAGGAATCGCTGGCTATCCTGAACGCGGCCTCTCTTCGAGGCAACTCTACATCACTCCTCCCTCGATGCCCGTCGTGACCGACGGGCATTTTTTTCACGCCTCCCCGTGACCCGCGTCCGCGCCCTGTTTCTGTCCGACATCCATCTGGGCTCGCGCGCCTGCCAGGCGGAGCGCCTGCTCGAATTCCTCAAGGGGTACGAGTGCGAACAGATATTTCTCCTCGGCGACATCGTCGATTTCTGGTCGCTGAAGAAGGGCGTGTATTGGCCTGCGAGCCATAACACCGTCGTGCAGAAGCTGCTGCGCCGCGCCCGGCACCGCGTCAAGATCTTCTACATCCCCGGCAACCACGACGAGGCGCTGCGCGATTACCTCGATTCCTCCTTCGGAAACATCCGCGTGAAGAGAGACCACGTTTACGTTGCCGCCGACGGAAAACGCTATGCTCTCCTGCACGGTGACCAGTACGACCAGGTCGCGACCTGCGCGCGCTGGCTCTCGGTATTGGGGGACGCTTCCTACAACCTGCTCGTGGACCTGAATCGCGCGCTCTCCTGGGCGCGCCGCAAGCTCAGACTGGGCGGCCACTGGTCTCTGGCCGACTACGCCAAGCGCAAATTGCAGGGAGCGGCGAGCTTCATTTCAGGTTTCGAGCGCGCGGTCGCACGATACGGCGAGGCGCTGCGCGTGGACGGCGTCATCTGCGGCCATATCCACACCCCCGCCCTCAAGCGGCTCGACCGCGTTCTCTACCTCAATTGCGGCGACTGGGTGGACAACTGCACGGCCATCGTCGAGCATCTCGACGGTCGCATGGAGCTCGTGCGCCAGGGTTCGGCCGGCGCCGGGCCACGTGTGCCCGAGGATGAGCTCGCGGAAGCGGCGGCCGCCTGAGCTAGGTTTCAACGCGTCCGTAGGCAGAGCTTTTCCGGGCGTGCTGTCTTCCCAGCCACAGGCCGAGGAAAAGCCACAGAATCACGCCGGGGATCGCCGCGGCCGCAAGCCCGGCCAGGCCGAGCCCCAGGCCTTTCAGCGCGGCGTAGACCCAGCCGCTCGCGGCGTCGCCGCTCCGGAACACGACCGTGTCGATGAAGTTCTTCGACTTGTACTTTGCTTCGCGCTTGAGCACGGTGAAGAGCATCTCGCGCGCCGGCCGCGCGATGGCGTAGTCGGCGGCGCGGCGCAGGATCTGGAACGCGATCAGGACGGCGAGCACCGGCGCGAGCCCGATGGCGACGAATCCCGCGAGCCCGAGCGCGGGCAGCAGGGCGAGCGCGGCGCCGACGCCGAGCTTCTCGACGAACTTCGCTACGACGAGAAGCTGGCCGAGCAGGGTGAATACGTTGACAGCGAGGTCCATCTGGGCGAAGAGCGCGGTGCGCTGCGCGGAGTCGTTGTAGGTCGCAGACACCAGCCGGGCGAGTTCGAGGTAGGCGAAGCCGAAGAGCGCGGCATAGAGGAGGACGTACGCCACGATGCCGAGGAGGTAGGGCGAGCGGGGAATCTCGGCGATGCCCGACCAGGTCGTGCCGCCGATTGAGTCGCCCGGTTCGGCGGGGGTTGGGGCGGCGCCGGCGGGCGCGACAGCGCCGGCCCGGCGGATGAGCGCATAAATGCAGACGAGCGCAAGGCCGAGAAAGCCGCAAGACACCAGCAGTAAATTCGCCGTCCCGAGCGGCGCGGCGAGCAAGGCGGTGAGCGTCGGGCCCGCGAGCGCGCCGCAGCTGCCGCCGGCGGAAAGAAAGCCGAACAGGCGCCGCGCCTGCTCCGGGCGGAACAAGTCGGCCATGAGACTCCAGAAGAGCGACACCACGAACAGATTCAAAACGCTCACCCAGACGAAGAAAGCGCGCGCCACCGCGGGCGGCGCCACGCCGACCGCGAACAGGGCGTAGAAGACGAGCACGCTCGCGATGAAGAAAAGGTAGGTCCACGGAACGAGGCGCCGGCGCGGCAGACGCGCCGCCGCCCAGCCGAAAAGCGGCGCCGCTCCCAGCATGACCGTGAAGGTCGCCGAAAAGAGCCAGGGAAGGTTTTCAACGCCGCCCTGCACGCCCATCTCGTCGCGCAGCGGCCGCAGGACGTAGTAGCCGCACAACACGAAGAAGAAGCAGGCGAACGACCACAGCGACGCGGCGACCTCGCTCCGGTCGATCCGGACGATACGGTTCAGCGCGGCGTGCGCGAAGGCCAGAGGCGGCTCGACGAATTGATCATACCGGCCGGCGGCACCTCAGGGCGCCAGCCGTTCGATTTTCCAAGCGCCTCCTGCCCTGCGGTAACACAACCGGTCGTGCAGGCGGTCCTTGCGGCCCTGCCAGAATTCGAATCGTTCCGGAGCGAGACGGTAGCCGCCCCAGTGCGCCGGGCGGGGCGGCGAGTCGCGAAAGCGCTTGGACGCCTCCTCCATCCGCATTTCGAGCGCCTCCCGGCTCGCCACGGGTTCGCTCTGCGGCGAGACGGTCGCCGAGAGCCGGCTCCCCAGGGGCCGGCTTGTGAAATACTCGTCGGATTCCGCCGCCGACACCCGCGCAACGCGGCCCTCGATGCCCACCTGGCGCTCCAGCTCAGTCCAGCAGAAAAGCAGCATCGCCTGCGGGTTCTCCTCGAGCTCGCGGCCCTTACGGCTGCCGTAGTGCGTGTAGAAGACGAAGCCGAGCGCATCGAACCCCTTCAGCAGCACCGCGCGCGCTGATGGACGCCCCTTTCTCGTCGCGGTCGCAAGCGTCATCGCATTGGGCAGGGCGATACCGGATCGCAGGGCCTCGTCGAACCAGTTGCCGAACTGCGCGAGCGGATCCGCGTGGAGATCCTTCTCGTGCAGACCGGCACGCATGCATTCCTGACGCAGGGCAGCGAGATCCATTGCGGGAATTCTACGACCTACCTGCGGCGGCGCGCATACAAGCCGCCGAGGGACAGCAGGAGCGCCGTCGCCCAGAAGACGGGGAGCATGCCCAGTGCCGTGCCGAGCGCGCCGTCGCCGACCCGGCCGGCGGGCGCCGTGTTATGGAGCAAGGACATGACCATCGGCTGCGACATCCCGAGCCCCAGACCGAGGAGGAAGGCAACCGCCATCAGGAAGCTCGCGCGCTCGAGTAAGGGAAACAGGAAAAAGGCCGCTGCTGCCGTTGTCAGGGATACCGTGAGGAGCGGCCACGCGGTCAGCCGCCGCGATATCGCGGGCAGAAGTCCCCGGATGACGAAGGTCGCCACGGAAAACGATCCGAGCACCAGGCCGATGCTCGACGCCGACAATCCGATGCGCGAACCGTAGATCGGAATCGCGAAAGTGAACATGTCCCACGCCGCGGCCAAGAGGCCGCTCGCGACAAAAACATGACGGAGCACGCGGTGGCGCAGGAGATCGACGACGCTGCGGCCCGGCTCGGGCGGCGGCGCATGGGTGTGCGGCTGCGGCAGGTGCAGCTTGTTCAGTCCAAGCACGGCGATCGGCAGCAGCGGAAATGCCGTGAATGCCCCGAAGGTCGCAATGTGGCCGAATGCGTCGATTCCGAATCCGGCGAGCATCGGGCCCACGAAACCCGATACCGAAAACCCCAGCGCCGCGAGACTGAAGG
>WNFM01187202.1_pt4 | contig 10591 bp, 10 predicted proteins | sample 5400271 | NCBI WGS metagenome assembly WNFM01 (sample SAMN13153352, study PRJNA577476) | soil metagenome | isolation source: 60 cm saprolite on Douglas fir-dominated hillslope | place: USA:California | collected 2013-09-17 | reverse complement strand
TGGCAATGTACCTTGACACGACGATGCCAGATTATCCGTGGCCGTCAAATATCCCTCTCCTAGAACGCAATCAGGCAATCGTTAAAAGCTACCAGCGCGGCGACACGCTGGAACGTATCGCCGGTATTTTTTCTATCTCCATTGCTCGGGTACACCAAACCATTAGGAATTCCTATCCTAACGCAAAATAGATTGTATGCGCCGTCAGAGGCTCCGAGACATCCTCGGAACCTATGGCATTAGCTAGACTATGCCAAACCATTGTGTCTTTAGCGGTGTCCTACAGATGTTGACCGCGCACATCTAGCAGGCGCGCAGATGGCGCTGGTGCAATGGTGGCCGGAAAAGCGTCAACCTCACACCCCCGAAGCCATCGCGCGGACGTTGTATCGTTTGCAGCGCGCAGCGATCCGCGACGCATTCGGGCTTAGGGACGGTGAGTAGGCACGAATAGTCTACGTAAAATATCCAAAGCCCCTGGAATAGTATGGATGCGGGATACCGTTATAGACCCTATTGATGAGACTGAAATCAGGATAATGATCCTGTAGTGGACATGACACTTCAATTCCGCGCGCCTATTTGGGGCTAAAATGAGGCACGGGCGTGGCGCTGTCTTTCAAATATAATGACCAGAACACTCCGGCATTCCGCTCTAATTCCTCGTGGGTACCTGCCTCTGCGATTTGTCCATCCATCAAAACCACAATTGAATCCGCTTGACGAATAGTGTCATAGCGATGCGTTGTGAACAGAATAATCCGCTCTCGCGCTAAGGTAGACAACAGGCTAAAGATTTGCTTTTCGCCAATCGGGTCTAAACTTGCGCTCGGTTCATCCAGGATAATAACGGGTGAATTGTGATACAGTAATCGTGCCAAAGCCAGACGCTGCCACTGCCCACCTGATAAATCCGTTACGCCGCCAAAACCTGCCCCAACCACTGTATCCAGCCCATTCGGGAAAGTTTTAACAACGTCCCATAACCCGGCTTGACCGAGTGCATCAATGATAAGTTTATTCTCGTCTGTCGTTTGGTCGAACTGCATAGTGACGTTATGGCGAATGCTGAACGGGAAATGGCCGGGGTCTTGAAAGAGGACGGATTTGACGTAGACCGAAAGAGCGACTTGTTGAAGGTCGCTTCCGACTGCATCTAGCGTCCCGGTGATAGGAGGAATCAGACCCGCCACCAGTTTGACCAGCGTGCTTTTTCCAGCGCCATTCGTCCCCACGATGGCGGTTAAACCCGGCTTGAACTCGCATGAAATAGCGTTCAAGGCGGTCTTCTGATTTTCAGGATAGGTATAAGAAACATTTTCTAGCCGAATTGATTCGACTTTTTGAACAGGCTCGACCTTAGACGCGGCAGAACCTAAATCATTCCCATCGAATCTTGTCGAGAGGAACTCAAAGAGCGTTTGGGCATAGCGCATCGACTCCTGCATCGAGCGCATCTGGTAGATGAATGAGGAAATCATGCCCGACAAGATCGGGATGCCAGGTACAAACACGACAAAATTGGCTAAACTCATCTGTCCCTGGCTCATCAGCGTAAGCGCCGCCGTCAGCGCCAACCCCAGCCCAATCACCTGCACCAGCGCGGCAGCACTGCGCAGCCCCAGGAACCGCATCGTCAAGTGTTTGAGCCGTGTCAGGTACAGTTCAGCCAGCGCCGCATGTTCCCGCCCTAATAGATTACTCCGATAGACGCGAACATCGCGCTGCCAGGTCGCGTCCACTTGCATGTTGGTCAGCGCCTCAATCCGAAGCTGCATGGGCGCGGAATGCTCTTCCAATTCATACATAGCTCGGCTAAAGCGCCGCTCAATCAAGGTCGCCGGGATCGCAATCACCAGCAGGGCGATGACCATGAACGGCGCAATCGAGAACAAACTTACAATGAGGCCGAGCAATCCGAGCAGGATGGGCGCGGTGGATAACAGGGAATCGACCAGCGTGATCGAGCGATGGGGGGCTTCGCGTATCACCAGTCCATAGCGTGCCTGAAACGCATTGTTCTCGAACAACGAATAAGGCACAGACGGCAGCTTTTGCATGATCTGTTTGCTAATGACGACCCAGGCTTCCTGACGAAACACTGTGTTGGCGACATCCCGCACAATAATCCCAATACGTTGGGTCAACATCAAGACCAGGAGGGCAATACCCACCTGAATCACCGCTGTGGTGGATTGCGCGCTGCCCGGCGGTGCGGTGAGTCGCTGAATCAGTAGTTGGAGCAGCAAGATCAAGGCCGGGAAGAACAGCGGCTCGGCCAGGGATGCGATTGCACCAATGATAAAGGCGCGAGGATGGCTGCGGTACAGCAACCGTAAAGTTGCTTTGGGAATATCGAAACGCGAAGGCAGATTCTGCGGCATCATGGCGAATCTCTCCACCTGCTGACGGACAACCTGCTAGATCAAGCCCATGCGGTTAAGAATGTAGTCACCAATGGAGCGCGTTGCGGCTGTCTACGCATTATAAGAGGTCACAAAGGTCGCTTCAAGCCGCAATTGGGAATTAGTTCGGCAGCGTTTCAAAATGGGGCTTGACATTCCAGCCACTGGAAGCGCTACCCTTCATAAAACTCAAAAGCACAGGGAGCGTAATCGATGACTAATACAAAGCTCGACGAAATTATTGTCGCCCTTCAAGCAACGGGCTTGCCGGATCAATTTACCCCGGAGGTATCACGATTCGTCGTTCACTTGTTGCGCCAGCTTGCTCTGGGGAAACCCGTAACGATGGAACAGGTACAGCAGATCGCGGCAGTTCAGGATATTTCGGCGGAGGTCGTCACCACAGTTATCCAACAAATGTGTGAGCGTGATAAACAGGGGAATGTCGTCGGATTGATCGGGCTATCGCAAAACGATTATGTGCATAAATTCCACCTCAAGGGCCAAATGCTGGCGACATGGTGTGCGCTTGATGCACTGTTCCTACCTATACTTCTCGACCAGACGGCGGAGGTAATCGACCAATGCCCGGTGATGCACACGCCCATTCACCTTACGGTTTCCCCTCACACTGTCGAGCAGTATCAGCCTCACAGCGTCGTTGTCTCAATAGTGACCCCGCAGACCAAAATGGAAAGTCTGGCCTCCGCAGAAGGCATCTGGATGGTTTTCTGCAATTACGTCCACTTCTTTAGTTCAGCGGCGGCTGCCTCGACCTGGTTCTCTGGAAAGCAGCAGCCCGCCCACTTCGTCTCTGTCGAAGAGGCATTTCAGATCGGGAAAGTGCTGTTCGGTAGGTTAGTTGAGCATGTGAAAGCCTGATAGCCCACCTTGACTTTCCTGTGACTGGAAGGTTTATACTGGCTGGAAACGAATGAGGTGAGCAGGATGTTTCAAATTGGCGAATTGAGTAAGCACGCGGATGTGCCGGAAAAAACGATCCGGTATTACGAGGAAATTGGCTTGCTGCCACCCGCCCGGCGCAGCGCCAATAGTTATCGCATCTATGATGAGGCGGATGTTGAACGGCTGCGGTTCATTCGCAGCGCTCGCGCCCTCGATTTTGCGCTTCAGGAGATTGCCCAGATACTCGCAGCACGAGATCGCAGAGAACCGCCCTGCGGGCATGTGATGGAACTTCTCCAAGACCATATTGACGACATCGAAACCCGCATCCATGAATTAGAGCAGCTCAAGCGCGACCTCACCACTTTGTACGAAGCTGGGCGGGGTTTACCTGAAGACGTTCAGATGCGGTCATGCGTATGTCACCTGATTCAAGTCTCTGGCAAAGAGAAAGGAATAGCGAAATGACGACACAAGTACCGTTCACGATTGGGCGGGATTCAACATCCTGTGGTCGCTGGGTTCGGCTCATCTTGGGGCTGCTGTTCATAGTGACTGTCGGGCTGAGTACAATTTCCCTCACCGATAGGGTCGATGTGCTTCCACTCCTGGTCTCTTTTCTGGGCATTCTCGTCGTTTACTACATTGGTTACCTGGCGCTGGAGAAACCACTCCTGGCTCACGGAAACCCCTGGCTCAACGCGCTGGTGTTTGTAGTACCTGCGCTGGTGATCGTGGTCGTGCCAGTGTTTCCGGCAGCGCTGCGGGCAGGCATGACCCTGTACTGGGGTGTAATGTTAGTTTTGAACAGCTTGATGCGCTATGGCGGCTGCGAAGTATTAGCGCTTCCCACGCTCGTGTACAAGCGCCGCTACGATGTCTATTGCCCCACCAATATTCTTGATGCTGCGGAGCAGGCGATTGCCCGAAGTCGCGGCAAGCCAATGCCGCAAAGCGATAAGTGAAATAAGGGATTCTAAGGAGCCAAAACATGGCACAACAAATCGAATTACAGGTACGCGGCATGACCTGTGTAAGCTGCGCCCAACACGTTACTCATGCCCTGGAAAGTGTGCCAGGCGTTGAAAAAGCGATTGTACCGGGCTGGCAGTCCGCCCGCGCCACAGTGATCGCCGATAATCAGGTTTCGCCCACGGCGCTCATTGACGCTGTGGCAGAGGCAGGTTATACCGCAGCGGTACAGAAGCAGGGGACAAGGCAAAGCGCTCACGAGGATGTGGATCGCCGTGCTTCCGACTTCGATCTCCTGGTAATTGGCGGTGGCTCTGGCGGTTTTGCTGCCGCGATTACTGCCCAGGAACTCGGCAAAAAAGTGGGGCTGATCAACGCTGGCACGCTTGGCGGTACGTGTGTGAATGTTGGCTGTGTTCCGAGCAAAACGCTGATTCGTGCCGCCGAAGCCTGGCACAATGCGGGACATCATCCCTTTCAAGGCGTGAAAACCACTCAGGTCGAACTGGATTGGTCAACCATCCGGGCTGAAAAAGATCGGTTGGTCGCCAGTCTACGCCAAAGCAAGTATGTCGATGTACTGGCTGCCTATCCAGAGATTGCCTTTATCGAAGGACGGGCTGTTTTTCAAACGGATGGCTCAGTGCAGGTAGGAGATCGCCCTTACCGCGCCAACCGGTATGTTATCGCCACTGGCGCACAGCCGCGAATGCTGCCTGTTCCGGGTCTGGAAGAAGCGCAGCCCTTAAACAGCACGACCTTGATGGACCTGGAACGGCTGCCGAAGTCGCTCATCCTCCTCGGTGGTCGTGCTGTCGCTTTGGAGCTAGGGCAGATGATGGCTCGCTTCGGCGTTGAGGTACTCATTCTTCAACGCAGCACGCGCCTGATTCCAGACCATGAGCCGGAGATTGGTCGTGCTATCCAGGATTACTTAGAACAGGATGGGATCGGCGTCATCACAAGTGTGCAGGTGGAACGTCTTAGCCGTGAGGGTGAGACTCGTGTTGTCCATGCCCGTGTGATGGGCCAGCAGCGTGAATATCGCGCTGACCAGATTCTTATGGCGGTAGGTCGTCAACCGAATACCGCGAACATGGGAGTGGAGCAGGTTGGCGTCAAGCTGGACAATGGAGGAGCCATCATTGTCGATCCATTCCAGCAGACCAGCAACCCGATCATCTATGCGACTGGCGATGTCAGCACCAACCCCGAATTTGTCTATGTCGCGGCGGCAGGCGGGGCGTTGGCAGCGCGAAATGCCTTAACCAATGCGCGTCAGCCGCTTGACCTGTCTTCAATGCCTGCGGTCATCTTTACCAATCCCCAGGTGGCGACAGTGGGGTTAACGGAGGCGGAAGCGCGGACGCAGGGGTACGAAGTCAAGGCCAATACGTTGGATTTGGCGTATGTCCCACGAGCGCAAACGGCCCGGAACACGCGCGGGCTAATCAAGCTGGTCGCGGATACCGCTACAGGTCGTATTTTAGGGGCCCATATCGTAGCAGCGGAGGGCGGAGAAGTTATTCAGACCGCAACCCTCGCTGTGAAATTTGGGTTAACGCTGGATGACCTGACGACAACGCTGTTCCCGTATCTTACCCAGGTCGAGGGCTTGAAGTTGGCAGCTCTGAGCTTTACCAAAAATGTTGCCAAACTTTCATGCTGTGCCAGTTGAACGCCGCTAGTCAGTTTTGCTGCCAAAAGCCAGGTAGAAGAATCCCATCCAGAACTGGTTTCGCACCACATCGACAAGATTCTTCTCCATCGTTTGCCAGACCGTCTGCCACGGACGGCGATGGATCACATCCGTAGTAATGCCATATGAAGGCAAGAAGAACAAAACGTGTTGCCACCAAAGGGGCCACCCGGTAGGCCAAGCCATGTCCAGTACAACCCATATTCGTCCAGGCGCTAACGCCTTGCAACCGTTCTGGACGACGATCTCACAATCTGGGATAAACGTGAGGGCGAATGTGGAGATAATCCCATCCACTTGAGTTGGAAAGTCAAATTGAGTGGCGTCGCTCTGCACCAGTTCAACATTATTCCAGCCGTGATCGATTATGCGCTGCCGCGCTTGGTCGAGCATGGCATCTGTCAGATCAACGCCAATGATCTTGCCCTCTGAGCCGATAGCTTCTTGCAGCAGCGTGAAATTGAGTCCAGTGCCGCAGCCAATGTCAACGACCAAATCACCGGCTTTCAATTCCAGCAATTGGACAGCTTTTCTCCGCCACGATGCTAACCCGGCAATACCGCTGGCGTCATAACCTTTCGCCCGTTTTCGATAAGTGTCAATGACATCGGCTTGATTTCTGGACGGTTTATTCACATTCGCTACCTCATGTCCCTATCGATTTCTGATGACCGAGCAAATACCAGGTTGCCATTTCGCCCTTCCCCTTGACGGGGATTGTGCCGCGTGGCTCACAAACAAATTCGTCTTTGAGCAGTTCATAGGTCGTCTGTGTGATCTGGATTTTGCCTGCCGTGCCGTGCGATTCCATCCGGCTGGCAGTGTTCACCGCATCGCCCCAAAGGTCATATTGGAACTTCTTGCGACCAATGACCCCGGCCACTACTGGCCCGGAGTTTATCCCGATTCGGAAACTCAGCCCTTTGTGCGTGTCGGAAAGCCTGTCTATGTAGGCACACATATCGAGCGCCATGTGCGCCAATGCTTGCGCGTGATCAGGACGCGGACGCGGCACACCCGCCGCCACCATGTAACTGTCGCCAATCGTGCGGATTTTCTCGACACCATACTTTTCCGCTAAAGAATCAAAGTACGTAAATACCTCGTTGAGCAGATCGACCATTTCCACGGGAGACATCGCAGCAGAGAGCGGCGTAAAGCCAACCATATCGGCAAACAAAATGCTGGCCCAATCGAAGTGTTCCGCGATGGTCTGGTCATTATCCTTGAGAATGTTGGCGATCTCTTTGGGTAACACATTCAGTAGTAACCGTTCTGACTTGGCGTGTTCCGCGTTCAGGCGTAGGATAAAGTAATGCAGCATGAAGAAGGCGATGCCGGACACCGTGACGATATTCAGCACAAAAAAGATCACAATGACAGCAGGTGACAGGTTATTGCCAGTACGCACTAGCGGCTGGAGAAATCCGCTGAGCGCGACTAATCCTGCAAAGCCGAGAAACCAGCGCACTGCCGAGCGTGGGCCACTGAACACAAGCGCTCCCAACGGGCAGATCAGCGACCATATAATCACGGCACTGGAATTGATAAAGCCGCCGAGAACGATCATCAACAGAAACGGCAGCAGAAGGATAAGCAAGAATTGGCTGGCTCGAAAGAATTGATAGTTATGCGTGTGGCGGAAGACGAACAAGCTCACCAGGGAGATAAAGGCATAGCCGAGAGGAATCGAGGCTGCGATTGGCTCACCTAAGAATAAGTAAGCCACACCCCAGAGCGCGCCCGCCAGGATAAACCATAGTGATAAGGTAGCAAATAACAACTGCTGTGAATGGCTATCCGCGTCTGATGTTTGCAGGGCATCGAACCTGCCCAGCCACGATATGAACGATTCAAGTCGATTACTTAGTGTTGATGTCATCATGTCATACCTCGATGCGCGAATATTTACTTGCTCATTGTCCTCTTGTGCATTATCGCTAGTTGTAATAGCGGGTGACAGCGCGTATTCGTAAGCGTACATGAAGTCAGACTTGTCGGCAACCATCGCAAAGATATTCTGTACCTGCATATTGCGGTATTCCTGATCTCTTGTCGATTGCAGTTGTGTCATTCGAGATCGATGGTTTGCCCAAATCCATTTGTTTTGCTATAATTCAAGAAATAAATTGAATACTTGAGAAACCTATGGACCATCGAACATTCAAATCTGAGGTTAACGAGCAGTTTGCCCGCATCGCCAAAGCAATTGCCAATGCCCATCGCTTGGAAATAGTCGATGTGTTGGCTCAGGGAGAAAGGAGCGTTGACGACCTGGCACATGAGGTCGATCTAACCGTTGCCAATGCTTCCCAGCATCTTCAAGCCTTGCGTGAGGCACACCTCGTGACATCACGCCGAGAAGGACTGCGCATCTACTATCGACTGGCTGACCCGGCTGTGTTTCGGCTAGTACAGATCATTCGTGAAGTCGCTGAACGGCAGCTTGCCGAGGTCGAGCGCATCGTAAACACATTCTTGACTGATCGGAAAACGATGGAGCCGCTAACGCTCAATGAGTTACATGCGCGATTGCATGAGCCAGAGTTAGTTATCTTGGATGTCCGTCCGGCACTTGAATACGCGCAAGGGCATATCCCAGGCGCGAGATCGATGCCTGTTGACGAACTCAAGACACGCCTGAGTGAACTCTCGCCAACGCAGGAGATTATCGCCTATTGTCGGGGGCCATACTGTGTATTTGCAGACGAGGCCGTTGAAGTCCTGGTCGCAAATGGCTACCAGGTGCGGCGAATGTACGAAGGTTATCCTGACTGGCAGCTTGCCAATCTACCCACAGAATTAAAATGAGCATAAGGAGAGTGAATAGATGATTTTCCGCCAAATACTGCACCCGCAAACGGGCTGCGCCTCCTATGTGTTCGGCTGCACCGGGAAGGCGAAATTAGCCGTTGTCGATCCCCATATCGAACATATTGAAGATTATCTGGCTGTCGCACGACAGGCGAACTCGCCTATTGTCGCTATCTTTGAGACTCACGTCCAGGCTGACCACCTTTCTGGTACGCAACAGCTTGCTGCGGCAACCAACGCCACGATTTACTTGCATGAGTCAGCAGAAGTTAGATTCCCATTCATACCCCTTCATGATGGTGAAGTGATCCAACTTGGCAATGATTATGTACGAATTCTTCACACACCGGGTCATTCCCCAGACAGCATCAGCCTGGTCGCGGGAGATCGCGTGCGGGCCGACGCGGATTGGCTCGTGTTCACAGGGGATACCTTGTTCGTAGGGGACGTTGGGCGGCCCGATTTACACGGCGATACGAATACAGCGTTGTTTGCCGGACAGTTATATGACAGCCTGTTCAGTAAACTCCTGAAGCTCGATGATATAGTTGAAGTCTACCCAAGCCATTTCGCTGGTTCAGCCTGTGGGCGGGCGATGAGCGGCAAGCCAAGTTCAACGATTGGCTTTGAGCGGCGTTTTAACCCAACCTTACAGCGCGCGGATCGAGATGACTTCATTGCCTTCGTCCAGCAAAACCAGACGCCCACTCCACTGGAATTCATCACCATCCGCCAGACCAATCTTGAAGCGCACGTTGGTGAATCCGCATGAATGCTGCACGTCCTCTGCGTCTTGGATTAATGGTCAACTGGCGGCAGTTCACCCTGCTCGTTATCGTCAACGCCTTTGTCGGGGCGATGCTTGGCCTGGAACGCACGGTTGTCCCGCTAATCGCATCCCATGATTTTGGCTTAACCTCTGTCAGCGTGACCCTTTCGTTCATCATCAGCTTTGGCATCATCAAAGCGCTGGCAAACCTGTTTGCGGGACGCAGCGCTGACCGATTTGGACGCAAATCGTTGCTGGTGGCTGGCTGGCTAATCGGCGTGCCTGTACCGCTCATCGTGATAGCTGCGCCACGCTGGGAATGGATTGTCTTTGCCAATATCCTGTTGGGTATCAACCAGGGATTGTGCTGGTCGGCTGCCGTTATCATGAAGATTGACTTGGTGGGGCCAGCGCAACGCGGACGAGCGACGGGCTTGAACGAATTTGCAGGATACCTGGCAATGGCGCTCTCGACAGTCGCCAGTGGGTGGATCGCTGCACAAACGGCGCTACGTCCCTATCCGTTCTATATGGGGGTCGTATTTGCTGTCTCAGGTCTTCTGTTGTCGGTGTTCTTCGCCCGTGAGACACGCGACTACGCGCGTCAGGAAGCAGCACAACACCCTGGTACGAACAACGAAGAACCGCTCTCGTTCTGGACAATCTTCCGTAGGGTAAGTTGGCGGGACAAGACATTCTTCAGTTTGTCGCAGGGTGGGTTAGTCAATAATCTGAATGATGTCGTGATCTGGGGGCTGCTCCCGCTATTGGCGGTGAAAGCAGGCGTATCCGTCGGTCAGGCAGCGGCGCTAGGGGGTATGTATCTCGGCGTATGGGGGATCAGCCAATTAGTGACCGGGCCACTCAGTGACCGTATCGGGCGTAAGGTACTGATCACAGGTGGACTTTGGGTACAGGCTGTAGGGATCGCGCTGTTTGTGTTGAGCAGCGGTCAACTGCCCTGGCTGCTGGCGACGGCAGTGATGGGGCTTGGCACGGGCATGGTCTACCCAACACTCCTGGCAG
>WNFM01012751.1_pt3 | contig 10592 bp, 8 predicted proteins | sample 5400271 | NCBI WGS metagenome assembly WNFM01 (sample SAMN13153352, study PRJNA577476) | soil metagenome | isolation source: 60 cm saprolite on Douglas fir-dominated hillslope | place: USA:California | collected 2013-09-17 | reverse complement strand
TGCGCCAGTTCCTCCGACGGCAGCGCGCGGAAGAGATCGATCGACTTCAGGAAGAGCACCTTCTCGACGGTGGAGATCATGCGCTCGCTCTCGGACGCTGCAGCAGCGACTGCACGGTGTGCGCGACGGAAGCAGAGGGGTCCTGCGCGAGCGGGCCCAGCAGGCGCTGCGCATCGCCCGGCGTCGAGCGCGCGATCGCCAGCGCGGCGGCTTCGCGCAGCGGCGGCGCCGGCGAGCGGAGCGCGGCTTGCAGAGCCGGGAGGAGCGACGCGAGCGTCACACCCTGCTCATCGAGCGCCCAGCGCGCGGTGCAGGCCGCGACCCAGAGCCCCGACTCGCCGCCGATCAGAGCAGCCACCAGGTCGGGCGACGGGCGCGGATCGGCCAATACCTGATCTCCGCGCCGCTTCACTTCGTCGAGCGCGGCCATCATCCAGCGCTTCCACGGCTCGGGCAGCGCGTTGTCCAGCACCTCGATTGCGTTGCCGCGCGCAGCCTGCGATTCGGATCGCAGGTTCTCCGCGACCACGTCGAGGCGCACATCCGGGAGCAGCACCTCGAGCAGGAGCAGCGCCTGCAAGAGGCGCGCATCGCGCTCCTCCAGCAGCGCCACGCCGAGCAACTCCGCCTGCGACTTCGGCGCCTGCCCGGGCAGTGGCAGCGCGAGCGCCAGACGCTTCTGGCTCCCCAAAGCCACGCGCGCGGCCGCCAGCTCCGAGTGCACGGCGCGCTCCACCTTGCCGTGATCGATCCCGAGCCCGTGCTGCCGCCGGGTCAGCCTCGAGAGCGCGCGTGCCGCCGCCTTGCGCACCGCCGCCTCTCGCGTGGTCAGCACGTTGAGCAAAGCGTCGGCAGCCTCGCGCGTGCCCAGGCGCTGCAGGACCAGCGCGACGCCGCGGCGGCAGTCGACGTGGACGCCCTCGTCGATGAGCACCGCGAGGAGCTGCGGCTCGATGCCCGGCCCGAAGGCCGCCAGCGCCGAGGCTGCTTCCAGCGCAGTCCCGCGCTGCTGGAACTGCTCGATCAGCGAGGGGATCAACTCGGGCGTGCGCAGCTTGCCCGCGGCGGCGATGGCGCGCCTTCGCACCATCGGATCGGAGTCGCGCAGGAAGGCGAGCAGCGGCCGGAAGAATCCGCGCACGCCGATGTTGCCCAGCGCATCCGCGGCCGCGGCGCGATCGGCCGGATCCTCGGCGGCGAGGAGTTGCTTGAGCGGCTCGGCGGCCGCCAGCACGCCGTCGAGGCCCGCGTGCCGGATGAGCGCCACCGCCGCCGCCGCCCGCACCACCGCCTCGGGCGCATTCTTGATCTCGAGGAAGGGCAGCACTGTCTGCACCGCGTTCTCCTGCTCGACGGCGCAGACCGCGCCAAGCGCTGCCGCCCGCACTTCGGGCACCGCATCTTGAAGACAGGCGCGCATCTCGGCGAGGGCCTCGACCTTTTTCTGCTCGCCGAGCTGCTCCAGCGCCGCCGCGCGGATGCTCGGGTCCGGATGCTTCAAGAGCTCGCGCAGCTCCGGACCGAAGTCGGCGTTCTGCGCCTGCTGCTGCACCAGCGTGAGCGCGTGCAGCACCGTGGCCGGATCGCCGCGCAGCGCCGCCCGGAGCGCGAGCAGCGTGGCCTCGTTGACGCCGGCGAAAGCGGTGCTGTTCAAGTCGAGGTGGCGGCGTTCCAGCGACTCGACCAGGCTGCGCACGTACTCGGCGCGCGCGCGCACGAGGAGCAGCACCCAGAGCACGACCAGCAGCAGCACCGCCGCCGCCAGCGGCCGGCCCGATCCGCCCGACTGCTTGTAGAAGAGCAGGACCGCGCCGGTGAGCGCGATGGCGGTCGGCTTGAGCACGCCGTCGATGAACGCCTTGGCCCGCCCGCGGATGTGCGCCTGCACGGGCACGTAGAGCAGCTGCATCGAGGCGTCGTTGATGGTGTAGCGGAAGATGGTGTCCGAGCCCTTGGCGAGCGAGCTGACGAAGAGTCCCGGGTTGGGGATGGCCGCTGCGGTCGAGGATCCGAAGGCCAATCCGACCGGCAGCGGAAGGAGCGAAGCGAGGATGCCGTAGCGCTCGAGCACGCGGCCGGTGATCCAGATCTGGATGCCGAGCGCGACGCCGCCGCAGATTCCGTAGAAGCGGCCGAAGTAGCCGGCCAGCTCGTTCTGCTGCAACACCGCCGCCGCGGAGAGCTTGAACTGGAAGTCGACGATGGTGACCGCCGCCGCGCTGACGGCGCCGATCATCGCCACGATCGTCAGGTGGCGATTGGAAAGGAAGGAGAGGCCCGCCCTCGAGAGGAGCGGCGCCTTGAGCGAGGTCGGCGCGCGGCGTGCGAAGCCGGGTTGCGCGGTCACCAGCTTCGACCCGGCGCGCGCCAGCACCGCGCAGAGAATGAGCTGGCCCACCATCAGCCAGAGGAGGTTGGCGGCGCCGAGGGTCTTTGCGTACTTGCCGACGAGGAGTCCGAAGATCACGTTGGCGAGCGTGCCGCCGCCGCCGATCAGTCCGAAGAGGCGCTTCGCTTCCCGCGCGTGGAAGACGTCGTTGGCCATGGTCCAGAACTGGATCACCACCAGCGAGCCCATCGCCTCGACGTAGATGTAGAGCGCCCCGTAGACCCAGGAGCCGTCGTGAAGGGTGAGCAGCGCCCAGAACCCGGCGCAGAGGGCCGCGCAGGCCAGCGCACAGGCTGCGTTGAGCGCGCCGCGATCGGCCTTGTCGGCGATGCGCGAGTAAAGCCAGCTGACGACGACGATGGCGATCGAGGAGAAGACGTACATGCCGGCGAGGCCCTTGGCGGCGCCGCCGGTCGAAGTCTTCTGTGCGAGGTAGAGCGCGTCGCGCAGTGAGCGCCCGACCACCACCGCGCCGATGGCGTTCGCCGCGTAGGCGGCCATGAGCGCCACGCGGCGCTGCTCCCCAGGCCGTATGCGCAGTCCGGCCTCGAGCGCCCGTTCGAGCCTGGTCGACATCTGTTCAAGAGAGTACACGGCGCGCGAGGGCACGCGCCAGCGGTAAGAGAACCCGTGCTCGTGCTCCTCCTGGTTTTGGTGGCCGGACGAGCTCGTTTCAGAATCCGCCGCCCAGGGCGGCGTAACAATCGAGGACGGCCGCGGGCGAGTTCGTCAGGCCGCGCGCGCAGCCGACGCGCAGGTCGGTCGGCAGGATCCAGCCGAGCACGACTTCCGCGCGCAGCTCCGCACCTGCGCCTGCCTGCAGCGCGAAGTCGTGCAGGCGGGGCGTGAAGGCGTCGCCCGCGTCGGCGAAGACGGCTGCGTGCAGGCGGCGCAGGTAGACGGGCAGCGTCCACGCGCCGGTCTCCACGTTCCAGATGGGGAAGCGATACTCGGCGGTGGCGAGCGCGTACGCCTCGCCTTCGAAGGCGTCGAGCGTGAACCCGCGCAGGATGCGGAGCGGCGCGCTGCCCGGATTGAGGAGCGCGCTGGCGAGATTGGTCTGCTGGAAGCCGCCCAGAGAATAGAGGTGGCGATTGGAGAGATCGCCGCGGGAGATTCCGAATTCAGCGTGCAGCGCGAGCGCGTGGTGGAGCGGAACCCCGCGCGACGACCAGGGCAGCGCGAAGTAGCGCGAGAGCGAGGTGCCGAGCTGCCAGAACGAGTAGCTGCTCCCCAGCGCCGGGTCGGAGAGGCGCAGCGTGAGCTCGATCTGCTGCCCTTCCTCGCGCGAGATGCTGCGCACGAAGCGGCGCGCGTCGGAGTAGCTGTATGCGATGCGGACGGCGGCCAACGTTCCGGAATCGGTGACGGCTCCGTCCGGGTTCGAGTGGACGGCGAGCCCGAACCAGTCGTAGCCGAAATCGAGGCTTTGCACGCGCTCCACCTGCGAAAAGGGGAAGCTGGCCGTGAACCTCCCGCCGGCCTGGCGCTCGTAGTAATGCGCGCCGGAGACCGCGCCGCGGACCCAGGCCACGTCGCGGCTCAGTTCGACGGAGACGTCCGGATAGAGCGTGTGGTTGAGGTAGTAGACGTCCCAGCCGGGCATGTTTCCGGAGATGCTCCACCAGGCGGTCGCGGCGTACTCGTGGCGCTGGAGGGCGTCGTAGCCGGCGGTGATCACGCCGAGTGTCGTGCCGAGCGCGTCGGCGTTGGCGTAGGGCAGCCAGAAGTGGGGGCGCAGCGTCGGCCAGGTTGCGTAGGGGCGCGCCGGGAAGAGCTCGTCGGCCGGGACCTCGGCGGGGGGCGGCCGCTCCGAGGCTGCGGGCGCGGAGACGGCGCGCCACGACGATTCGTCGAGCGCCATGCGGCCGGCGTCGTAGCCGCGCGCGCTGTAGGTCACCAGCGCGAGCTGCGTGCCGTCGGGCGAGGGCTGCGGCTCGAAGGCGCCGAAGACGACGTTCGTGACCTGGCGCAGTTCTCCCGGACGCCAAGCGTATACGTTGTATATTCCTGTCCGATCGCTTGCAAACAGCAACCATTTTCCATCTGGAGTCCAGGCCGGATCGCGGTCGAGCGCGCGGTCGTGCGTCACGTCGGTCAGCACTTTTCCGTCGCGCGAGGCGATGCGCAGGTCCCAGGCGCCGTCGCGGTGGTGCAGGAAGGCGATGCGCGTGCCGTCCGGGCTGTAGCGCGGGCTGTCGACGGGTTCGCCGCTCGCGTGATGGCCGTCCGCCCGCCGGGCCTGCGCCAGAGAAAGACGATGCTCCGGTCGGCCGACACGTCTGGGCCGCGCAAGCGGAGGCCGCGGCTCTCGCGCCGCTCGTCGCCGGTGCGTGGATCTACTGAATATAGATCCTGAAGCAGCTCGAACTCCTGAAACCACTGCTTGCGCGCGTAGACGATACGGCCAGCGGGGTCGACCGCGAGGTTGTCGTCGCCCGAGCTGTCCGAGTAGAGCGTCACCACGTGCCGATCGGAATTCGGGGACACCATACGGATTTCCGTCGGATCCGACTCAAATCTGTATGGTGTCCCCGCATTGACCGCGCGGATCTCCGGCAGCCGGTCAGGCCCCGACGAGGCGTAGTAGAGCGTCTTCCCGTCGGGGCTCCAGCGCGGCGTGCGAATCCATTCGCCCAGACGCGTGAGCGGCTCGATGCGCGACTCGCCCTGCGCCTTCACTTGCGCCTGCAACTGCGACGCGCGATTCGTCTCCGCTGCCTCGAACTCTTTGTAGAGATCGAGATACTTCTCGCCCAGCACGCGCTCGGAACTGAAGTTGAGCGCGAAGGGAATCGCCCGGCCGCCGTAGTCGTGCGAGAGATCGCGCAGCGCACCCAGCCCGTACTGCTCGCGGATCCACTCGAGGAAGCGCGACCCCACCGTGTACTGCCCGAACCCGCGCGGCCACTGGAGCGGCACGTTCGAGAGCTTGTCGATCGAGGGGAAGGTTCCCTCGAGCACTTCTGCGCGCACCACCATGTCCTCTTCCGACGAGCGCACGCGGCCGGCGCCGCTCACCTCGCTCTCTGCGAAAGTGGCGATGCCTTCGATGAACCAGATGGGCTGCTCGCCGTTGGTGATCCAGAGCTTGCCGAAGACGTCATTCACCGCCTGCGGCAGGCCCAGCACCGTGTCGAGGTGGAGGATGTGCGTGTACTCGTGGCTGATCAGCTCGTAGACGTTGTCGTCGAAGTCGGCCAGCGTCGAGCGCGAATCCGGCGGCGCGGCGTAGGCGTGGATCAGGTTGTAGAGCACCGGCGTGGCGTTGCCGTTGGCGAAGTCGGTGTCGTCCTGGACGACGATCTGCGTCCGCCCGGCGGGCTCGTGGTCAAGCAGCGGCACCAGGCGCTGGTGCGACAGCTCGGCGGCGCGCGCGACCTTCTGCGCGTAGCGGTACATGCCCTGGTGGTAGTGGATTTCGAAATGCGGCGTGTCGAGCGTTTCCCAGACGAATCGCGGATCCATCGCCGCCGCCGGGAATGCAAAAAGCAACAGCAAAAGCAAAAGCAAGATCTCACCACGGAGGGACGGAGGCCACGGAGGTTCTTTGGTTTTCAAACGAAAGCTTTTCTCCGTGAACTCTGTGCCTCCGTGGTGAGGTTTTGTTTTTTTCACGCCGTGCGGAGCTCGGGCTGGCGGGCCGAAGAGATGTTGGCGAGGAACTTCTCCAGGCGCAGAGTGAGCAGCTCCGGTTGCTCGATGGGCGAGACGTGCGTGCCGCCGGGGATCGTCAGCAGCTCCGAGCCCGGGATGCGATCGTGCATCTCCTCCGAGAGCCAGTAGGGCGTGAAGGTGTCGTGCGTGCCGGCGACGATCAGCGTGGGCACCTTGATCTGCGGCAGGTGATCGTAGGCGGTGTGCTCGCTCGCGTGCTTGAGCATGCCGAGGAAGAGGCGCGGGTCCATCGCGGAGAGATGACGGAAGTAGGGCGTGAAGTCCTCGCGGTGCACCAGCTTGCCGTTCACTTCCAGGTGCGTGGCGATCTGGTAGGCCAACTCCCCGCCCGCCGCGAACCGCCAGATCAGGTCGGTCGCCTGCGGGTACTTCTCGGCCGCGGCCAGCATCGAGGGGAAGATGATCTTGAGCGCCTTCGAGTCGTGGAAGGTGTCGAGCGGCAGCCCGTGCGATCCGCAGATCAGCACCAGCGCCTGCACCTGCTCCGGGTGGCGCCGGTGGTACTCGAGCGCGACCTGCACACCCATCGAGTGGCCGAGAAAGACGGCTGCCGGCGTGTGGGTCGCGCGCAGCACCGCTTCCAGATCTCCCGAGATGTCGTCGAATCCGACGTGCGAGCGGTCCTGCGGAATCCCGCTGCGCCCGTGCCCGCGGTAGTGCCAGCGGACGATCTTGTGCGTGGCCGCGAAGTCGCGCACCAGGTACTTCCAGGCGAAGCCGTCGCAGCCGATGCCGTCGCAGCAAAGCAGGGCCGGAGATCCCGCGCCGACGACGGAGTAGTGGATGCGCGTCCCGTCCGCGCCCTCGGTGAAGCCGGATTCGGTCGAGTGGAGCTCTTCGCTCATGCGGCGATGCTAACAGGGCGCGTGTCTCTTCTGGAAGCGCAACCAGTGGAGCATTATGATCCCCAAGATGAGCGACCACGGCCACGAAGGGCACGTGCACGGGCCTTCGCGCGAGGGCGATCAGCGGCGGTTGATGCTGGCGCTGCTGGTGGCGATCGTCGCCATGCTGGCCGAGGCGGCCGGCGGCTGGCTGTCGAACAGCCTCGCCTTGCTCTCGGACGCAGGCCACATGCTGGCCGACGCCGGCGCCATCGGCCTCTCGCTCTTCGCCCTGCGCATCGGCGCGCGGCCGGCGGATTCGAAGCGCACCTACGGGTATTACCGCCTGGAGATCCTGGCAGCGTTGGTGAACGGCGGGCTGCTGCTCGCCATCGCCGCGGGCATCGCCGTCGAGGGCTACCAGCGTCTGCTCCACCCGCAGCCCGTCCAGGTGCAAACGGTCGTGCTGCTCGCCTGCTTCGGCATCGCGCTCAACGCCGCCGGCATGTGGATCACGCACGGCGGCGAACACGCCAGCATGAACCTGCGCTCCACCTTCCTGCACCTCGGAGGCGACCTGCTCAACTCGGTGGGCGTGCTCTTCTCTGCGGTCATCATCCACTACACCGGGCAGCTCGCGGCCGACCCGATCATCAGCTTCCTCATCGCCGGCACCATCGTCTGGAGCGCCATCCGCCTCTGCCGCGAGGCCGTCGACGTGCTGCTCGAGGGCGCGCCGGGCCACATCCCGGTCGCAGACGTCTCTGGCGAGCTCGCGCGCGTGCAGGGCGTGACCGCGGTGCACGACCTGCACGTCTGGACCATCACCAGCGGAATGGTCGCGCTCTCGGCCCACATCGTCGTCACCTGCGAAGGCCCCAACTGCCGCAGCCACGACGAGATCCTCACCGACGCCAAGGCGGTGCTGCGCGAGAAATTCCACATCGAGCACACCACCATCCAGTTCGAGAGCCAGAGTTATCGTCACGACGGGCATGAGGAAGTGGTGCACTGACGGAAGGAAAGGGCGCGGGCGTGCGTCGGTTCTTTTTTGGGCTGCGGCCTTCGGCCTCCGCTGTACAAGGGGGGCTGGCCGGCCCCCTCGTACCACTCCCCCGCCAGAGCAAGAGCGGCGAGTCAGGAGTACGTCAGAAGTGGATCCTCTTCCGGCGCTGAACTTCGCGTGGGGTCGCAGGCCCGCCAATGCCGTGAATCGGCTCGCAGGGCGCGAGTTGCTCGTGCTCTCGATGCGCGATTTGGTGGCCGCGGCGGCGCGCGAGAATGTGCTGCTGGTTGCCTTCGCCGCTCCGGCACCGGCGGCGATGGCAGGGTTTGCGCGAGCCGCACGCGATGCCGGAGCGCCGCTTCTGCTGGTGCGGCCGAGCGGGGCGGCCGAAGAGAAAGGGCCAGAAGAAGCTCGGGACGACGTCGCGTTCGTCGAGGCGGCGATGAAAGCCGCCGACGAGATCCGTTTCTCGGGGCCGCTCGCGCTGCTGAAGGATCCGCCGCGGGCGGGAAGCGCGGTGCCCGATCAAGAGCGCGTGCAGCGCGAGATCGAGGCGGGCTTCACCGGCGTCGCGCTGGCCGCGTCCGACTCGCAGAAGGGCGCGCGCGACGCGGCGCTCGCGGCGACCGCCGTCTGCAGCATGGAGCTGGGGCTGGAAGTCATCGCGCTGGGCGGCGCACTGGCCGCGGCCGAGCTGGCCCGTCAACTGCGATCGCGCGGAGCCGCTCCCAGCACGGTCCGCATCACCGGCCTGGAAGAGGACGCGGCCGCGCTGCGCGCCGAACTGCCGGGAACGGCGCTTTCTTCTGCCACCGAAGCGCTGGCGCCGAACCTTTTGCAGATGAGCGTGCAGCAGCTCGTCGCCGCGGGCCCGTTCCTGCGCGCGTTGCAGAAAGCCGCGCCTGCCGAGGTGTGGGGCGCGATCGAGGAGTGGGCCAACGAGAAGGGCGCCACGCTGGAGCAGGCCGCCGCCCGCCACCAGCGCCAGCTGCGCGATCTGCCGGAGGACGCGCGCGAGAAGCTGGAGGCGCTCTGCTACTTCGCCGCGGGCGATCTCTTCGAGGCCGTGGGCGCCAACGGCTCGAGCGTGCGCCTGATCGAAGCGCTGGCGGCGCTGCACGAGAAGGACGACTGAATCCGGATGGACGTCCTTGCTGACCATGGCGGTTGGGGGGTCCAGGGGGGAGCGTGCTTCACCCTGGTGGAGGCGGATGGTCAATACAATTCAAGGGCACGACTAATGCGCATCGTCGGCGGGGAAATGCGCGGGCGCAAGCTGCGCGCGGTGCCGGGCGATTCGACGCGGCCGACTTCGGACCGCGTGCGGCAGAGCCTCTTCGATCTGCTCGGGCAGCGGATGGACGGCCTCGCCGTCCTCGATCTCTACGCAGGAACGGGAGCGATGGCGCTGGAAGCCATCTCGCGCGGCGCGGCGCGTGCGGCGCTGATCGAGAGCGACGCGCGCGCCTGCGGCGTCATCCATGGGAACGTCGCGGACCTGCGTCTCGAGGATCGCTGCCAGGTGATCCGCGACGAGCTGCCTGGCGCTCTCGCCCGGCTGCGACAGAAATTCGATCTCGTCTTCTCCGACCCGCCTTACGCGCTTCGCGCCTCGCAGGCCGTGCTCGACGGTTTGAGCGCAAACGATCTGCTCGCACCCGGCGCCCGCGTGGTGCTGGAAATGGATCGCCGCGAAGCAGACCCGGTCTGCCCGCAGAGGCTGCGCGTCGCCGACGACCGGCGCTACGGCGACACGCGCGTGCTGGTGGTCACGGCAGGCTAGCTCGTGCACGAGCTCGAGCTCGTCTTCGTGCACGGACTACCAGCAGGAGCACGAGCTCGTGCTAGCATGCGCGCCCGATGCCCAGGATCGCCCTCTATCCCGGCTCCTTCGACCCGCCCACCAACGGCCACCTGAGCATCATCCAGCGCGGGCTGAAGATGTTCGACGGGCTCATCGTCGCCGTGCTGCGCAACCCGGCCAAGGACGCGGTCTTCAGCGTCGACGAGCGCGCCCAACTCCTGCGCGAGGCCGTCAACGGCGACGTGCGCGTGACGGTCAAAGTCTTCGAGGGCCTGCTGGTGAAGTTCGCGCAGGACCAGGGCGTGAACACCGTGCTGCGCGGCCTGCGCGCGGTCAGCGACTTCGAATATGAATTCCAGATGGCCAACATGAACCGCAAGCTCGACCCGGAGATCGAGACGCTCTTCATGATGACCGGCGAAGACTATTTCTACATCTCGAGCCGCTTCGTGCGGGACGTGGCGCGCCTGGGGGGCGACGTTCACGGCCTCGTTCCTCCCAACGTCCTCAAAGCCCTGCAGAAGAAATTCGGAAAGTAGATGGCGACTGCGAAACGGCTCGAGGCGGTGCGGCCCTCCGCCACCATGGCCATGACGGCGCGGGCCATCCAGCTTCGGCGCGAAGGCAAAGACATCGTCTCGCTCTCGGTGGGCGAGCCCGACTTCCCGGTCTTTCCACACGTCGAAGCGGCCATCGTCGAAGCGCTGCGCAAGGGACAGACGAAGTACACCGCGCCCAACGGCACGGTGGAATTGCGCGAAGCCATCTCCGACTGGATGCACAAGGAAGTGGGCATCCGCTGGCAGCCCGCGCAGATCGTCGCGACTTCGGGGGCCAAGCAGGCGCTCTTCAACGCTTGCCAGGCGCTGCTCGACGAGGGCGACGAGGCGG
>WNFM01007905.1_pt2 | contig 10593 bp, 10 predicted proteins | sample 5400271 | NCBI WGS metagenome assembly WNFM01 (sample SAMN13153352, study PRJNA577476) | soil metagenome | isolation source: 60 cm saprolite on Douglas fir-dominated hillslope | place: USA:California | collected 2013-09-17 | reverse complement strand
TACCGGCTTCGGATGGGGGCTTATACGTTTTCAGGATTTGACGTGTGAGAGGAAAGGCAAGTCAAAAGTCAAAGGTCAAAAGTCAAAAGTCAAAAGTGTTTCGAGTCGCGAAGTGTGCTCTGTCCCGACTGCCGTGAGCGGCAAATCGGTGTGGTGGCGCACTTCACCCGCTTCGGATCGTCATCACGGCACCGATGTATCGAGATGTTAGGATGGTAGCGAATGCCGTCTCAACATGCTGATGGCCGACGCAATCATGGGCCGATCAAGCTCACAGAGCAAGTATTCGAACGGTATCCATTTCAGATCCGGCCACTTTCCGCGGACGAAGGCGGCGGTTACTTGATAGAGTTTCCCGACGCGCCGGGCTGCATGTCCGACGGAGAAACCCCCGAGGAGGCGATCGTGAATGGCCGCGACGCCTTGAAAGGCGCTCTGTTGACGATGAGGGAATTCGGAGATCCCATCCCGCCCCCTGGCTTGTTCACCCTATCGAGCGGCGAGTGGCGTCAGCGTGTTCCCAAGAGCCTGCACGCGCGACTAGCCGCGCGCGCCGGGCGCGAGGGTGTCAGCCTCAACCTGCTAGTGACGACGCTGATTGCCGAAGGCCTGGGCAGGCGTGAGGCTACTTCCGGGCCGCTAGCACGCGCGACAAAAGCCTGCCGAAAGGCGCCTGCCAACACGATAGCCCAAGCGCCTCCCGTGAAAGCCTAAGGCACACGCCGCTCGAGGATACCGGCCGCTGCACTAGCTCGAAGAAATTTCAGCAGAAATCGGCCAGTATCGAGGAAGCTTCGCTGTCCCGTCATGGTTCTTTCGGCTTTACCGGACCCAGGTAGCGGCCCAGCCAGGCAAGTACCTCCTTGATCAATTCAGTCCGGGGCACGGAGTGTCCCGAGTCAAAAACAACGCGGCGTTTGTCTTTCCCGGGGGCGCCAAGGAGGCGAAACATCGGGATCTGGCTTTGTTCCAGGGGAGAGAGGAAATCATCTCTGCCATTCATCATCAGGATCGGCATCTTCACCCGTGGCAGGAAGTTGATCGACTGCACTTCGCCAGGCAGAGTCCTGTTCGATTCGAGACCGCCCCCTTGCAGGACGCCGGTCTTGAAGCGGGAGTCAACCGCTAAGACAATCGGCCCGAACCCCGCCCCCACGCTGACACCGTAAAACGCCAGGTTCTCGCGATCCAAATCGGAGCGGGTCTGAATGTAGTCTATCGACCTGCCGACATCTTTGACCCACTGTATTCTGAGGTCGCGCGCCTGGTTGGGACCCGTACGCGCAGAGGCAAGATGTCTCTCGTACATACCCCGGTAAACCGGGTACACCAGGGCGTATCCGCTTCGAAGCAGGAAGTCTAAGCGGCGCAACTCCAGGTTCTCGCTGGTGCGTTCGCGTTGAGCGGTTCCGCCGGGAAAAAAGAGGATCGTATGGTATGGCCGGGCTGCGTTCCTGGGTAGAAACAGGAAGGCGATAACACGCTCATTTGCGTATGCCGCGTCGAAACTGACTCTTTCTCTGCGCCACCATGGCGAGGTGTCGTCCACGGATTCGATCCGCGATTTCAAGTCGGTTCGGTCATAGGCGTACATACTCCGATAGGCCCGAAAGACATCGTCACCCACCGGTTTGTCTTTGCCGGGGTCGTGAGCCGGACGGATGTCCAGCGGGCCCGTCAGCGTTTCAGGCAGCGGGCTGGTATACTTCGCGCAACGGAAGCCGCGAGTCGAAACGCGCGCAAACGGTGAGGCCGCCTCCGGACCCGTGTACATGTAATCCGGGTCCGTCCACGCTCCACCCCGCACCCAGCGCCGGTCGCCTGAGAGATTCCAACACCATTCCATCACGTTGCCCGCCATATCGTAGGTTCCAAACCGGCCCACTCCCGGGTAGCTGCCGACAGGGGCGGGACCCTCTCCGCGAAAATTGCTCACCGTGAGGATCGTCGAATAATGAGCGAAGTCGGCGGCAGCCACCCAGTGGTGAACCGTCGGCAGGGCTTTCCCGGCGGACTCGGCGTATGCGGCGGCCTCGTACCAACTGACGCCTCCCACGGGATCGTCTCCATGGCCCTCGGCGAAAGAACCGAGTTCCCAGGCCGCGGGTCCCGGCTGTCCGGTGGAATCGACGAACCTCGCCATCCCTTCTTCCCAGGAAAGCGTCCTTCCCTTATCGACGAATGGTTGCTTCCAGTGGTCCCGCTTGCGGTACTCCCCCCGGTCCACGAACTCCTTGAACTGCCGGTTGGTCACCTCATACTTATCCAGCCAGAATGCTCCGGCTTTCACTCTGCCGGCGCCGGGAACGGCAAATGTGTCCACGGGAACGAAAACCATGCCAGGCGGCGCGGCGCCCACCGCGTGCAGCGTCCGCCGGAAGTCCTTGGCAACCGAATCCACCGTCCCTTCGACCTCCGCGAATCCCGGCTTCCAGATCCGTACGCAGAAGTTTCCAGCCGGAAGACGGAGGTTCACCACCGGGGTATTTCCCAGCGATTCCCAATCCTCCCGGTTGGCTGCATAATCCCGGATCAATACGTCCGCCCCGGGCGGCTCCGTATGGATCGAGATAGGTACCCAAATGTCGCGCCGCAGGCGCTGCAACTCAGGCTCGCTCGGGACATACCGGTCCACCTTTCGGGCCAGCCGGAAAGCGGCCACCGATTTTTCCTGGTCTGCCAGGCGCGCGATTTCGGGGAGCGCCACGGCGCGGACCCAGCGGTTGCGCCCCCCGCCAGCAACAACGCCAGCAGACCGAGCGCCGCAATTGCGATCCGCGGCCGGCTCAATGTGGAGCGCAAGCCTGCCCCGGTGGCAGCCACTCGCGACTGGCACGCAACCAGATCCTGGTAAAGCTCCGTCGCCGATGGGTAGCGTGCGTCGCGGTCCTTTTCCAGGCAATGCCCCAGGATACGATCTAACTCCGCAGGCACGTCCGCCCGTGCCGAATTCAACGCCGCAGGGGTGTCGCGCAGAATCGACAACAGCGTGGAAAGCTTCGACGCGCCGCGAAAAGCCTGTCGCCCGGAGAGCATTTCGTACAGCACGGAACCGAAGCTGAATATGTCGCTGCGCGCGTCCAGTTGCTTTCCCTCGGCCTGCTCCGGAGACATGTACGCCGGAGTGCCCACAATCTCCCCTTCCCCAGTCAGGGTCGTCTCATGTTCCTCGCCCGACTGCAGCCGACGGGCCAATCCAAAATCCAGCAGCTTTACAGTGCCGTCGGGGGTCACCATGATATTGCCGGGCTTTAGATCTCGATGGACCACTCCCGAGGCGTGCGCCCTGGCAAGCCCGCGTGCAATCTGCACGGCGTAGTCCAGCGCCTCCCTCAGCGGCAAGGACTTGGCTGGGATAAGCTCCTTGAGGGTGTCCCCCTCGATGAGCTCCATGGCGATGAAATCCACGCCGTTATCGGCGCCGACTTCGTAAATGCCGACGATGTTCGGATGGTTGAGTGCGGAAGCCGCGCGGGCCTCGCGGAGAAGGCGCTGCCGCCAATTGGAGTCCGCGGCATAATCGGGCGGCAGAACCTTCAGCGCCACCTTCCGGCGAAGCTGGTTATCGTGGGCCCGATAGACCACCCCCATGGCGCCTTCGCCGAGCTTTTCCTGAATTTCATAGTGGGAGACGCGCTGACCGGCTTCGAGTTGCTTCGCCGGCGCGGGGACTTGTAGAAAGCATCCGGCGTTCTCGTGATGGAACAGAAGCGACTCCACCTGGCGCCGCAAGCTCTCGTCGCCGGTACAGTTTTCGAGGAAACCGGGCCGTTGGGCAGGCTCCACCTCCAACGCCGCCTCGTACAGCGCTTCAATCTTCCGCCAGCGATCCGGAGCCAATGGGTTACTCCTTGCTCAGTTCGCGTGCCAGCCAGGCTCTGGCCAGCCTCCAGTCCCGCAATACGCTCTCGCCAGAGATGTCGAGCACGGCCGCCGTTTCCTTCACGCTTAGCCCACCGAAGAAGCGCAGTTCCACAACCTTCGCCTTGCGTGGATCGACCTTGGCAAGGGTTTCGAGCGCCTCATCCAAGGCAACCACGTCCGTATCCGGCTCGACGGATGTAACCCAGGCCTCTTCGAGGGACGCTACAAGGACACCGCCGCCGCGTTTGGCGGCCTGGCGGACACGAGCATGGTCCACAAGGATGCGGCGCATAATCTGGGAGCACGCGGCGATGAAGTGCGACCGATCCAGCCAACTGGCGCGCTTGGCATCGATCAAGTGCACGTACGCTTCGTTAACCAACGCCGTGGTCTGGAGGGTATGGCCTGCAGGTTGAGCGGCCATCTGGCGCTTAGCGATCCGGTGTAACTCCCGGTTCAGCAGAGGGACCAGATCTTCGAGAGCGCGCCGGTCCCCGGCGCCCCACGCCTGGAGCAAACCGGTTACGTTCTCACCTCGTTGATCCTTAGGCAGCACGTCTCGGTGATTGTATCAAAAAAACATTCTGAGAATACTCCGAACCTGTTACAGTTTCCGCAGCGATTTTCCGTTAATGAAGGGTGAGAACGAAATCCCGGTTAAGGAGAGGAAAACCATGTTCAGCAAGAAACGGTTGTTTGTCCCCGCAGTGTTCATTTTCACTAGCTTCCTCGGCGTGTCCGCCGCAAATGCCCAGGACGCAGCATGCCCGTACACCCTGGCAAGCCTTCAGGGCTCCTATGCAGTTCTGGTCAACTATGGCGCCAGCGTCGCACTCGGAATTCAGGCACAAACTTTGGACGGAAAAGGCAATCTGACGCGAACCGGCGTCCTTAACCAGCCCACGGTGGGATCAGCAACGGGAGACAGAACTGTCGGAACCGTTACTAGCACGGGAACTTATACCGTGAATTGCAACGGCGCCGGCACTATCACCCGCATTGTCACTCGGCCGGATGGCACCACGGCGCCCGCAATGGATGACTTTATCATTACCCAGGCGATTAAGACACCCGCGGGACAACTGATCGCCACCACAATTGTAGATGCTCAGAGAGACCCCAGCGTTATCCTGCCGGGTGGCGTCTTTGTGACCCGTGTTCATACCCTGTTGCCAGACATAAATCCTAGCGGGAACTAGTTTTCTGCTTGGGCAGGCGCGAGGCTATTTCCGGGCCACCAGCACCCGCGACGGATAAAAAGCCTGGCGCACGACCTGCTCGGAGATGATGCGAAAATCGCTGGCCGCGATCAGCTCGGGGACGCGCTGCTCCACCTGCCGTCCCCAAAACGCCGGCGCCAGCTTGCCCAGCACCTTGTAAATCCGGTTGAACACGGCCGTGTCTTCGCCGATCATCACCAGCGCCAGCCGGCCCCTTGAACGCAGCACGCGATGGAACTCGTCCACCGTGCGGGCAATGTCCTCCGACGACAGCAGCTCCAGCAAATAGCAGCACACTACCGCGTCGAAGCTGCCGTCGCGAAAGGGCATGTGCCGCGCGTCTACGGCCTGGCAGTGGGTCGACGACTGCGGATAGCGGCGCTGCGTCCGGCGCTGCGTCAGGGCCGCCATATTGGGAGATAGGTCGACGCCCAGTGTCGTCCCGTTCCGGTTCGCGCGCACGATGCGGCGGAACATTTCGCCCGAGCCGGTCGCTACCTCCAGGATGCGCATTCCGTCGCGGATGCCGCTGCAGTTGACCGCATGCTGATGAGCGCGGGAGTGCAACAAGGACGACGACAGTCCGTATACGCGGCTCATGCGGTCGTAAGCGCGCCGCGTCCGCAGCGCCAGCGTGTCCGGCAAACCGTTTACCGACCACACGGAAGGAGATTCTTCGAGTTTGTTCAACCGGTGCTCCTCAATTAGGATACCGCCGCCAAGCGGGTTTGTAGCTCGGGAACTTCGATTTCGATGCGCGTCCCTTGCCCTGGCTTGCTATCGATCCACATCCGGTAATCGGCGCCGAACAGCACTTTCAAGCGTTCGTTGACGTTGCTGACCCCGATGCCCCGCTCGAGCAGGGTCGCCATTTCGGACTCGGCGATCCCGACGCCATCGTCTTCGACCAGCAGGTGCAATCGCCCCTCCACACGCCTGGCGCGCAGCGTGATCGAGCCGCCCTCGATCTTACTGCTCAGCCCGTGCTTGAGGCAGTTTTCGATCAGCGGCTGCAGCAGCATGCTGGGCAACTGCATCTCCAGAGCCGCCGGCTCCACGTCCTTCCGGAACTGCAGCTTGTCTCCGAAACGGACTACTTCGATCGCCAGGTAATCGTCGACGAAATTCAATTCTTCCCGCAGAGTGCTGAAATTGTCGTGCTTCCGCAAGAGGCGCCGCAGAATGTTGGACAACTGATAGACTACCATGCGGGCCTGGTGCGGATTGGTGCGAATCAGGGACGAAACCGAATTCAACGTATTGAACAGAAAGTGCGGATTGATCTGGCTCGTGAGCGCATCGAGACGGGCCTGCATCAGCAGACGCTGCTGCTCCTGCAATTTGCTCTCATTGCGCGCGCTGTTCCAGATCTTCAGCGGCAGCACGACGGCGAACAGCGTGGTGACGTAGACGGCGCCCACCGCCAGCGCGTGCGCCCCCGGCGGCCAGGCCGGCGGCAGGTAGAAAATACGATTCGGCTCGTGGAACAAATTCCCCAATCCCTGCCGCAGGAATTCGGCGAACAGAATCGTCACCAGGAAAAAGGCATGAAAGAGGGTCCGGCGGCTGTCCCATCGTTTCAGATCGAACATGGGGGAAAAGCTCCAGATATCTTCCGTATCGGACGCGCAGTCCCGAAGCAGGCCGCCCATGACGCCTACCGCGGCGAGCAGCGGCATGCTCAAGAATTCCTGGTGGAGCATGGCCGGCAGGGAAATGAGCACACCGGCGAGCAATCCCGTAAAGTAGCCGCCAAGTACGCCGGCGAGCAGGCTGCCCTCCAGGCCTAAATCTCCGGCGATATAGCTCCCGGTGGCGACGCGCGTGGCCACTCCCGCGCCGAAAATGGCGGCGAACCACAATGCGAAACGAAGCCTTTGGTTCAGTGTGCGGAGCTCGCGCAACAACGCCCGCTTCATACCCGAAGAGCGGGTGAGGATGCTTGCCAGAGAGGCCACCACCCCCAGTTTCACCAGGAGAGTAACCAGAGGTGATTCGGATGCTTCCGCGATAAGCATGGCGCCGCCAGCCAGTCCTCTATGATAATAGGTTTAGACGAATAAAAGAATTTCTCCATGCAGATCTCCTCCGAATTCCAGTTGCAAAAGGTCGCCGAGGCTGCGTTCCCGACCCGGTTCGGACAGTTCCGGATCTTCGGATTCGACGGCGTTGTGGACAATGCGTCCGTGGAGGAGGCTGTGGTTCTGGTCCGAGGAGACCTGTCCGGCGACCCGCCGCCGCTGGTGCGGATCCACTCGCAGTGTCTCACCGGAGACGTCTTCCATAGCCTGCGCTGCGATTGCCGGGCGCAACTGGAGCTGGCTCGGGAGAGCATCGCGGGAGAGGACCGGGGAATCCTCGTCTACGAGCACCAGGAGGGCCGCGGCATCGGTCTGCTCAACAAGTTGCGCGCTTACGAGCTGCAGGATCAGGGCGCCGACACAGTTGAAGCCAATGAGCGGCTCGGATTCAAGGCGGACCTGCGGAGCTATCAGCTTCCAGGAGAGATCCTACGGTATTTTGGGCTCACCCGCGTGCGGTTGCTTTCGAACAACCCGGAAAAAGTGGAAGCCGTGGAGCGAGCGGGCGTGAGGGTGGTGGAGCGAATCCCGTGCCTGGCGGCGCCGCTCGATTCCACTGACGCGTATCTTCGAACGAAGAAGACGAAGATGGGCCACTTGCTGGAGGAGACGTGAGGGTCAGTTGTTGGTTGTTAGTTGTTGGTTGTTAGCCGGACCCCCCTCGGCAAGCACGGCTAACAACCAACAACTAACAACCAACAACTGAACCGATTACGCGGCGCGGCTGATTCCATGCTTCCCGCCGACCAGCAGCGCCAGCGCGGACGCGGCTTCATGCAGGCTGCCCGCTTGCACATCCAACTCCGTCGAAGCGCTGGCGCTCTCCTCGGCGCCCGCCGCATTCAACTGCGTCGTCTGCCTGAGCCCGACGACCGTTCGATTGATGTCTTCGATGCCCCGGTTCTGTTGCTGGGAGGCCTCGGAAATCCCCGCAATCAATTCGTCCACCTGCCGCGCCATGAGGACGATGCCCTCGAGCCCCTGCACAACCTTGTCGTTCATGCGGGCGCCTTGTTCGCTCCTGGCGATAGAGTCCTCAATCTTTTCGGCGGATTCCTTGGCAGCTTGCGCGCTACGCCTTGCCAGGGTTCGCACGCCGTCGGCGACAACGCCGAATCCCGCGCCGGCCGCTCCCGCGCGGGCCGCTTCCACCGCCGCGTTCAAGGCCAGAATATTGGTCAGGAACGCGATCTCATCGATGGTCGTGACGATCTGGCCGACGCCGATGTTCGATGTGCGGATGGCGGCCATCGCTTCCGTCATGGACCGGGCTTCCGCTACGCCGGCTTCAGCGATGGCGCGGTTCTTGGTCGATAGCGCAAACGCCCTGCCGGCCTGATCGGTACTAGCGCGCACCGAAGCCGTCATCTCTTCGAGCGATGCGCTCGCTTCCTCGAGCGAGGCGGCCTGCTGCGTGGCGTTCCGCGCCAGTTGATCGCTCGACATAGCCACCTCCGCCGCGCGGCTGGTCAGCCCTTCCGATTCGTCCCCGAGAGTCCGGATCAGCTCTTTGAGCGACTTTGTTATCGAGCGTATGGTCATCGCGCCCCATACCACAGACAGAAGAATCATGGCCAGCGTGAGCGAGGAGACCAGGGCAAGCGCTCTCTCCGCGGCAGCGCGAATTCGAGCGGTGGAATTGCTTAGATCCCGGCCAAGTCCGTTTTCTACTTCCCGCATCAGGTTGATCTTCTGCGTCATGGCGTCGAACCAGGCGTCGGCGCCGATTCCGAATCCACCCTGGCTCGCGCGTTCGAGCGCGACGGCTTTCATCCTGGCGACCTCCTCCACGGCACGGCCCCGCACGGTAGAGGCATAGCGGGTCTTTTGCTCCTCGGTTGCGAGAGAGAGAAATGTCTTCAGGAACGCATCCTGGGCGGCGCTTGCAGAGATGGCGCGCTCAAACATGCCCGGCGCAAATTCGTTCTTGGCGAATACGTTGCTCAGCGTGGCCCTCTCGATGCCCATGTTCTCCTTGGCAAACAAGAAGCTGGTGTAGGTGATCGTTTCGCGAGTAACCCCGGCGTCGCGGCTCAGCCGGGCCAGTTGCGTAATGACATCGAGACAGGCCCCGATCGTCCCGGAGTAGTACCGGATGGCTTCAGGCGCGGCAACCTTCAGCGCCGTAACCTGTTCGCGCCGCCTCCCCAGTTCGGCTAAGTGCCCGACGGCGCCATCCATTGCGCGCTGAAATGCCGCTCCAAATGCGCTGGCTTCAAAGTCCTGAAGAGCCGCCCTCTGGGGCGGAAGTTCCGCCGAGAACTTCTTGCCCATGCTGCCGAGATAACCGCTCGATCGGCCGCGTTCGATCTGCAGCTCGTGAACCAGGTCTCCGAGCTTGTTGGTCACCACCGCCATCTTGCCCATGTCGCGGCACTCGCGAGCGGTGCTGGCCCGCTCAGATACGCCATGCACCGAAAACACCAGTAGCCCCGCCATCGGGAATACCAGCGTCAGCGCGATCTTCGTGCCGAGATTTAGTTTCTTCCACATCGTCATGCAAATCCGCCCGGAGCGGAATTATCCCTCGATTTCATATCGGCTGGAAGTGAGCTTTACGATAATCCCGCGCGGATGGACGAAAGATCCAGTCAGCCAAAAACGCACTCCACGAGATACACTAATAGCGGCTATGACTACAACAGGCGACCTCCGTGTACGCTGTGCAACCGGCCGCCGGCGCCCGGCGTCCATTGTTTCAGTGATGAAACCGGCTTTACTCCTGATCTCGCTGGCGGCAATGGCCTTCGCCTCCGACGATAAGACGGATCGCGCCAGCCTGCGCGGCATCAAGGCAGTATGTCTGGTGGTCGAAGTGACGGATCAGGGACAGGGCGCAGGGAGCGGGCCGAACCAGGAACAATTGCAGTCGGAGGTCCGCGATCGGCTGCGTTGGGCGGGAATTCCACTCGACAAGGACTCGACCACTTGCCTCTACCTGAACGTGCGCCCCTTGGCCGCCATGGGGAAGAACAATAAGCCAGTCGGACTCTATGCGATCGATTTCAAGCTCGAGTTCATGCAAGCCGCGACACTGGCCCGCGATCCCACTATTAGGACATACGCAGCGACCTGGTCACTGGCGAATCTGGCGAACGTTCCCGCCCAGGACGTCGAGCACACGACGCGCGAAGTCTCGATCGATCTGATCAATAAGTTTATTAAGGCTTACCAGTCGGTCAATAAGTGACTCGATTTCGGAAAGCCACCTGAGCGCACGGACCTTTTCTTTTATTCGCGTTCATTCGCGGCCCCAAGGTTTTTTTTGGGGGGCCGCGAATGAACGCGAATAAGAAAAGGCCAAGCCAGCCGCTTTCGGCTGACTATAGCGGCATGATCTCTTCGCGGACCGTGTCGAACGCCAGCCGCCGCTTTTGCATGTAAGCGATATTCCCCAGGTGCGACGCTTGCGCCGAGCGGTGCCCGAT
>WNFM01331215.1_pt1 | contig 10594 bp, 5 predicted proteins | sample 5400271 | NCBI WGS metagenome assembly WNFM01 (sample SAMN13153352, study PRJNA577476) | soil metagenome | isolation source: 60 cm saprolite on Douglas fir-dominated hillslope | place: USA:California | collected 2013-09-17 | reverse complement strand
ACCATCATTGCATTGGTACATTTCGCGAGAAAGGGATGATTTTCAGCAAACCTTCAGCAAATGTGCCGTGAGATTTCAACCTGCTCTGTTATCCTTCTCAGCGAGGCCACAGAAAGCCTCGTTTGAAAGTACTATCCAGTTTCGAAAGGAGCACTTGTTTTATGGAGAAAAAACCGTCTACTAAAAAACGGCTGATCATGGCCCCATTCTACGCAAGCTGACACCGGGGGCAAAGTAGCGGGCATTACAGGCATCTATACAGGCCAAGAAGGGTTCTTTGAGCCAAGTGCACGAGGAAGGATTAAGCGAGGCATAAGTGCTTCCCTCGTCTCACACGTTTAGCAACGCTTGTCTGCTAGTAATAGCAACTCCATTCCAACATACCATCTTTTCACCAGCCGATGATCTGAAAGCCAGCCCAGTAGATGGGATCTGCAAATGGACAGATCTCAGCATCAACATCATCGCGTCTGGTGTGCCAATGCACTAGCCGCTCAGCTTCATCTGCATCATAGAAATTGTAGCGTCTTCGGATAGTGGGTACCTCACGTGCAAACTTTGCTCGTCCAACTGGGCCGGCTAATGCAAGTAGTCCCTCATCCTCAAAGCTTCTCATTATTGCCTCAAGCGAATCAGAGAGCAGCCCCCATTTTGCGCGTAAACTTTCATCCAGTATTTTTAGCCTGAGCGACATCGGTCCATCTTGTTGTGAAGCGTACGGAACGAATGTTTCCCCATCGGAATGCTCATTTGCAGGCAATAGCAACTCTCTGGCTCTCCATTCCCACAGATCACGGTTTGTTACCGTACGCAGCCAATGTTGTGTCCTGGCAAGTGCTGCCGCTGGTGGCTCTTGAAGCATATTAGGCAGCCACTCCTGCATGAAACGTACTACGAGCAGATACGTCACCATTCCATCCACCGGCCACAACGACGCTAACACAGCCTTTGCTCCTACTTGTATCATACCGGTGGCCAGGCTGTGTGCTTCGTTGACCGCACCTCGCAGATCCACTATAGCAGCTGCAGCTGAGGATGATAAAATCAGTAGGCGTAGCCCTTGCATCCGGAGTTCGTAGCGACCGACCAGATTGCTCAAAAGATTACCTAAGCTCAGAACCCTTCTTTGTGCCAGCAGCAGCGCCGAATTCAGCGGTGTATGGATATCTAAGCGTCCATAGCAGGCAAGGTCTACAATATATCCCTGCTCGAGGGCTTGGATCAATGCCTTGAGTGTAGCTCTATCTTGCACCCACGCCGTCGAGTGAAGGCCTATTTTGCGAGCCAACCTCGCAACGGTGATCGCTTCTGCCTCAGCCCACTCGTCATCTTTGAGCGGATTACCAAGTGAATAGACCCTGGTTTGCTCTGTCAGCTGGCGACTCCTTCCCAGAAGAGAGCGTGCATTAGGGGCAATACTGATTACCAGCAGATCTCCCAGCGTCTGACCGGGTACAACCTCTGCGGCTATAATTGGGAAGGCTGCCAGTAGCCCACAAGGAATGAGCGTGCAACTTGTTACTCCTTCGTGCTGTAACCACTCTGCCAGAGACCTCATGGCGACCCGTGTCATGAAGTTCAGACAGCGCTGGAGCTCGTAGTGCAGGAGGTAAAACTTCATCGCACCTGCTAGCCTCCTGTAAGTAGAAGCCGGCATGTGTGTCAACGGCAAATCGACAAGCTCTGTCAACCACGACGTCTGGAGCATCTTCTGTGCTGCCAGGTCGAAGGTGCTCGTTTCTCCTACAGCCTCACAAGCCGCGTGCAGGGCTGTTGCTCGATCACGGAATGTGTCGCCCGGCCATGTTTGCATGAACACATCGAACCCATCGCCTGCCTGAGCTATCGCGAAACTGCTGATTACCGGTCTATTGCCATCAGGCAGGCGCTTCTCGATCAAATCAGCAATGAAGGTGTCTGTGAGTTGTGGGAGGTCAAGTGCTCTGAAGCGATCAGCCGTTTTCAGCGCGGGATTGCTGCCGAACGCTCCTACCGCCACGCCTCCCCAGGGGGTAGCCGCCAGATAAACAATGGCATGGCCTAGTGCGCATTGTTTGGTAGCCTGGAGAATGGTTGCTTCATCAATGTCCATGTCCAGGAAAAAGGAAAGATCCTGCGCCTGATGAATCTCGTTGAGCACTGAATCAAACTCCGCCTTTGCCTGGTAGTACGCTTCGGTTAGCTGCAAATTTTGCTCTCGTTGGATACGTTCTACAGCGTCTGAAGTCATATTTTGAGAAGAATCGGAACCTTCGTCGAGGAGCGGCCTATTGAGGGCTGCTTGCGCAGCTATCAATTGGTGTCGGGCCTGCTCGTAGTGGCTACGCCGCTCCAGATCAAGAATCAACGAAGGGCTAGCGGCGTCCAAAGCCATCGACTCAGCCAGTCCTCGCGCTCGCCCACGCTCAATGCTAACCGCTGCCTCCCCAATACGCGAGAGGTGCACCAGCGCGAAGCCATTCTCGATAGCCGCATTCCTCCCGTCTTTGAGAATGGCATCACGACCAAACACACCCGCACCGAGCGCGATAAGCAGTGCCTCAGCCTCCATCGCGCTCACATATGCCAGATGCGCTTCTTGCCAGTGCCCACGCATGGCTTCCGCTATTGCCAGATGAGATTGCGTATCGCGATGCTGACGAGGAAATGCATCAAGCGTGTAGACCTGCAGGGCTTGTTTGTAGCAGACAACAGCTTGTTCAAGATGTACCCTCCGATCACCAGTGACGCGCTCAGTGTAAGCCTGGCCGAGGCTGTTCTGTATCATCGCCCACTGTTCAGGAAAGTCATCGTGTGTATACACGCGCAGGGCCGCTGCATAGTAGGCAATCGCTTGCTCGACGTTCACCTGCCTCTGCCCTATGATGCGCACCATATAAGCCCTTCCTACGTTACTCAGCACCATTGCCCACTGCTCAGGGTAGGCTTCACGGGTGTAAACCTGCAGGGCCGCAGTATAGCAGGCAATCGCTTGCTCGATATTGCTCTGTTTCTGCCCATCAGTCGGTAGACTCCAGGCATTCCCCAGGTTATGTTGTGTCGAGGCCCACTGTTCTGGAAACGCATCTAGCGTATACACCTGCAAGGCTAACTCGTAACAAGCAATTGCCTTCTCCACATTCGCTTGCTTCTCTCCGATGATGCGCGTGCTATACGCTCGACCAAGATCATTCTGAGCCATCGCCCATTGCTCTGAAAACGCTTCGCGCGTATACACCTGCAAGGCTGCCTCGTGACACGCTATGGCCAGCTCGATGTTCGAGCGTCGTTCTCCCCAGATTCGATGCAGATAGGCATTTCCTAGATTGTTTTGAGTCATCGCCCATTGCTCTGGAAACGTTTCGCGCGTATATAATGCTAAAACAGCCTTGTAGCGCACGACCGCTTGTTCTATGTTCTTCCCTTTCTCTCTTTCGATTCGAAAGACATATGCTCGCCCTGCATTATTCTGTATCGTTGCCCACTGTTCTGGAAACGCTTCGCGTGTATATACCTGCAAGGCAGCTTCATAGAAGGTGATGGCTTTTTCTATAGTTGCTCGACGTTTTTCTGTACTCCGTACGAGATAGGTTTCATCCAGAGGGTGCTGGAGCGTAGCCCATAGTTGAGGAAATGCATCAGGAACAAGTACTTGCAATGCGCGTTCACCATGAGCTGTCGCTGCGTTGAGATTCTCTTTTTTCTCGCCTTTTGTACGTGCATGATAGGCCTGGCAGAGCAGAAGGTTTGCCTTTCCCCATGCATGCGCGTTGTCCTGCCGTGTGAAAACCTCGAGAGATGCTTGCAATGCAGCAAGGGCATGTTCAATATTTTCTTCTCTGTCACCCCTCACACGCTCAAGATATGCTGCTCCGAGCTTATATTGAAGCTCTGCCCATTCAATTGACCTTTCCTGATCTACAAATACCTCATGTTGCAGCCTTTGCACTTCTTGCTCCCGCTGATCCGCAGAGAGCCTTATTTCAATTGCTCTGATTCCTTCCTCATCAGGCTCAGGCAGGTGTAGGAAAATGTCACGCACACGTCTTAAATCATCAGACTCATCGCGATCGATCTCAGGATAATCAACAATAAGGCGGCGAAAGATAATTGGCTTCAGTTGAATGGATAACTCCGTTCCCTTTGGTGAGCTTCGGGGACATACAAAATCGTGTTGACAAAGCACATTAATATCAGCACGCCACGTGCTTTCTGAGAGAGAGACCTCAAAGAGTCCCTGGCAAATGACGCGCACGCGTTGTTCAGAGAAAGGAAAGATGTAGCCGGTATCGAGGAGCTTGATACTCTTCAAAATGGTTTGCTGGGAAAGCGTCAGTTGTCGGCGGTACACTTGCTGGCGTTTGTCGAGGCCCTGTATGAGAGAGCCAAATGTTCCATCAAAGTCTTGTGGATACGTTGGAACGCTACGCTCCTTCATCCGATCAATGATCCAGTGCTTCTCATGGTCCAAGACGTCGGGAATCTCAATTTCAGTCAGCTCCCGCAAAAATGGCCCCATCTCACGCAAAACGGCCTCTTTATCCTCGGTGCGCATCGTCGCTATGACGAAAAACTGGGTACAGATATCTCGAAGACGCCCGATTGTATCCAGAACACGTTCACCCATGTGTTGCTCAGCAAACCGCTGCAGGTCATCCAAAAACAAGACGACTTTGCGCCCGTGACACCGTAACAGAACATCCTCATGTATCTCTAGTTGATAACTTGGCCAAATCAGGGCATACCAACTGCTGAGTGTTGCTTGCATGACTTCGTAAGCGAGGCGCGTCTTTCCAGAATCGATACGACCAACAAAAACCACACCAGTTCCTCTATGATCACGACACGAGCATACAGCGGCTCTAGCCACATGATCGAGCTTGCCACCTAGACGGGAAAGATAAGGGGTTTTCCTGCCAATGGGGAACCTGTCCAACCGAAATTTCTTAACTCGTCGAAGCATGATTACTGAGAGGTCAGGAGGATGCAGTTTTCGCTGGTGAACGCTTCTGGACGTAACAAAGAGAAGAATGAAGAGGAGAGCGATAATGGAACTGGCAACGGGGTAGGAACGAATCTGTACAACGAGGAACCAGGCCTCAGGTTTGCTTAGCCCTGACCATCCCGACTGGGCAAAGGCATAAAGAGCGTTACCAAGGGCACCGACGAGCGCAGCGATAACAACGCCCTGCATGAGGCGGTAGATCGCATCAAAAAAAACAATAGTTATACGAGTGACGGTCGATTGCATCATTTCCAATGGCTCTCATTCTTTATCATGACCATATGACGCCCCTGTTGTCAGGTGGGGCCACTTCAATTGAATATGCATCACTTCGTGCTGGCGATAAAGCCTGATCAGGGTTCGCTGGCATTAACGTTGTACATGTCGATCGTAGGCCGAATAAGTCACAACAGAAGAAGATTTTTACTACCATTGGATCATCCCTTTATACACTACTGTACGGGAAACTTCCTCATCGCTTGATCATAGTGTTGCTGAGCTTCTGTGATCGAGAGCCGAGAGTAGATTTCGAGCGACTCCCGGCTCTCATGTCCCGAGTACGGCTGGATAAGCGCGTCATCGATTCCCTGCTTTTTGAGCCAAGTGAAGAGAAAATGCCGCCATTTGTGGGGAGACATCGAACGGGTAATGCCCGCCGCAGCCGCATAGCGGGCCAGCATCTTCCGTACCCCGCGGTCACTGTACTTGCGCCGACGAGACGACTCGAAAACATACGTTGCGGAGCGGTCCTTCATCTGCTGCATATGCATGCCAAGCAGTTCACGGAACGCCAGTGGGAAAGGAACAAGGCGGTCCTTATCACCTTTGCCTTGGTTGACCCGGATCTGACATCGCTCCAGATCGACATCAGAGAGGAGCATGTTGACCAGCTCACTGATGCGCACCCCTGTATAGAACAGCGTTTTGATGAGCACCATGTCCGCGAACTTGCGTGCTTTCCAGACAGCTTTGTAGAAGCGCCGGATCTCTTCTTCGCTCGGTACTTCTGGTAAGCGGGTGCCTGTGCGAGGAATGTCGATATCCAGTTCTTTGCGCAGTTCTCGAAAGAGGCTCTTGAGATAGGGATAATCTGGCTGTTCACTGCGCAAGGATTTCGCCAGTTCTTTGGCCTTCTTGCGTGCAGGCGTTCGCTGACCTTCCATTTTGCCTCCAAACGCAGAGGCGCTAACGGCAAGCGCCTAGCCATATCCAGGTGAATGGTGCCGTAGGGATTGACATGACCATAGAACAGCGGTGTGAGCCCTCGATAGTCTTCCTGAGTCAGCTTCTTCTCCCAGGAGGGCTTGCCAAGGACTTCCTGGAGCATGAGGGTATTGATGAAGACCATCGAAATTTGCAAGAGATGGAGCGAGAGGATAGCAATCTCCTGCGAATCGAGGCGGTTGGTCGAGATCTCCCCATGACGACCGAAGAAGATAAATGAATTGGCCGAGTTCCAGTTCTCGATGACATTTAAGCCCTCATGGATCTCACGACGGAGTGCTTCTGAACTGAGGTATTCACACAGAAAAATCGTCTTGATCGCCTTGCCAAGCTCGGCCAGCGCCCGATAGGTGGGATGTTGCAGGTTGTTGCGCGTGAACCGCCGTAAGATCGACTCCGCATCAGCCGTACCCAGCCGCAAAGCCGTGGCAAACTTGACCATTTCGTCGTACTGGTTGCGGATCAATGCCCAATCGATAGGGCGAGTGAGCACGAGCTGCAGATGCTCCCCGCCTCTGGCCGATAGAGCTTCTGGGAGCCAATATCCTTGAGGCGCGGCAGCAAGCGGAACCCGAGCAGATGACAAAAAGCAAAGCCGATCTCCGATTGTCCATGGCTATCCACAAAGTTCTTCTGGATCTCAGCATCGGTGCAATGCCGGAGGATGCCCTCAATCATCGCTGCTACTTCAGAAGACGAACAGCTCTTGACCTGGGAATAAATACAGGTAGCCTTCTTTTCGACATGCCAGTACACCATGATGCCGGGTCCACGATAGCGAATATGCCACTCGGTCAGCAGATTCTGGTTCCAGGCCCCGAATTTCTTGGAGTCGGAAGCACAGGCCGTCGTGCCTTCGCCCCAGATCTCTGCTCGGCGCACCCGGAAAATGGCATTGGCGACATGGGCGATGGCATTGCGCAGTTGCTCCTTATGGATGTAGCGACTGCGCACATAGTGGAGGTCTTGATACGTGGTGCCTGGATCGGCTCCTGCCAGTCGTTTGAAGCCCGAATTCGTTCCCAATCCATACAGGCACAGCAGCAAGCGTTTCTGCAGTACATCACGCGGGAGTCGTTCACGGCTGGCCAAGCTGGTAAAGTGCTCGATGAAGTTGATTTGCAGGTCGGTTTCTTTGAGGATATCGAGCAGGTTGGTATTCGACCAGTGCGTAGCTACCTCCAGTTTCAGGTGGGCCAGGTTCGGGGGTTCTGCCTGGGGCTCAAAGGGAGAGATATGAATCCATCCTCCACGTCGCGTGAGGATTTTGACCTTGGGGGAGAGTTTTAGCAAGGCAGCGTTCAAAGAACGCAGTGCCTCCCGCATGGCGACCTGGAGTTTGTCCGTAAATTCGGCAGCCGCCCTGGGCTGTTTCAAGGCTTTGTAATATTCCTCGCGCTTCGCCTGGAAATCAGTCGGTAGGTCCTCGTCAGGATTGCGGTAGCGCTGGGCGCCCACGACCCAGATCTCTTTCGTGCGCACCTTCTCACGCAGCGCTTGGAGGACGCAAACCTCATAGTTGAGGCGATTGACCTTTTCCGTCCCATCGCTGTTCTGCTCGACCACTAGGTCGCGCCACTTCGGGGAGACAATATCTTTGAGTGGGATGAGTTCCTCTTCGGGATAGTATTGACGCGGACTGCGCACATAGTCTTTGACGAGCTGAATGGCACGGACGATGGGCCGATAGAGGTCATTGTTGGTCCGAAACTCCAGAATGTCCATCAGGTCTGGAACCATGCGACGATAGTGGTGACTGTAGGAGGTACGCAGCACCATATGGACCCGCCGACGATAGATAGGGCCTTTGGACTCGTATTCTTTGATGTACTCGCGCAAGAGCTCTTCGCTGGCGACCGGATAGATCACTTCCCGGACAATGCCATCGGGGTGTTGCACCGCGGCCCCGGCAAGCTGATAGAGCAGCCGATCTTTGCCGGCAAGCCGCTTGAGTTCGTTGACATATTCGGTCTCGACCCGCTCTTCTGCACGTTTGGTAATCCTGTGGACCAACTGAATGAGTAACTCGACCAGGGCATCGGTGATTTCTTGCCCACGGAGGAAACAGAGCGCAGCCAGCAAGGTCAAACGCATGGGCTCTGCATGGGCTCGCAGTCGGCTGGGCGCTTCGATACTGGCGCGGTTGCGATAGACGACTAGCACTTTGCGCGCGATCCCGGCAAACAGATCCAGCGGGATCGCCAGTTCCCGGATGCGTCGCAGTTTGGCAATTTCCTCCAGCATCGTGTTGAGGCCCACCCGCCCGGGGTCCATGCGCAAATCCAGGAGGGTCACCTGCTCTGCGTCTGTTCCTCCTTCCACTTCCTCAAGCAGTAGCTGTTCTAACGCTCCTTTGGTGGCAGTAGGGAGTTTTGCAGCAATGGTTTCATACAGCTGCTGCTCAAAAGTATGATGGGCCGAGCGGATCTGGCGCAGGATGCGATTGGGAGCAGGCGCTTCGATCTTGAGATCCCGGTAGCGCTGGTAGACGTGCTCGCGCAGGCGCTCCTCCTGATGCTCTTGTGGTAAGACCTGTTCCACCAGCCAGGCTTTGACCTCCTCACCATCGGCGACGGTCGCTTCACGAAATTCCAATGCCTCGCGGATCTGGGCGCGATGCTCCTTGATGGAACGTCCTTGCCAGTCATACTGGAGATAGGCTTGGGGGGAGACCTGCACCTGGGTGGCCAGATAGGTAATCACGACCCCGGGCACTTCGTTCTTGTAAGCAGGGAAGCGGGCCTCTTTTTGAAAGAATTTGAGCAGNGGCTCCCGTTTTATTTCCAAGGAGGGCCAATTCTTCGATGTGTAAGGTCCAGTGCTCAATCAGCTCTGCGGTTTCCCATTGTCGCTTCATCGACAGGATTCACTTTCTCATCCAAACATTGGGGAAAAGTGCCGAGAAGTCCCGGAGTCGGCACTCTCTACTCCTGCATGAGTATAGCTGATTTGCTCAATGAGCACAACAAGCAGACGAAGAAACGAGTGAAATGAGTGAAGTTCACTTTCCTGGCAGATACTCGGAACTGAGGGCAGAGACGGGAGATGCGCCCGTCATGCCCGCTACTTTGCCCCCGGTGTCAGCTTACGTAAAATAGGGCCATCATGGTAGGTATCCTGATCCTGACGCTAGTCGCCTTCTTCGCGGGCGCAATTGTCCTGTCCTCGGCTCATGCGGCCAGTTTGGGTAAACCTGGCCAGCAAGGTACCCCTGGACCAGCGAACGGGACCAAAGGTATTGTGACAGTCAACAGCGTCACCGGAAACACCATTCAGGCCACGGTCCTGGTGTTGCCAAACTTCCCGAAAAACCGGGCTGTCACCATCACCACCACGGCGAGCACGATCTATGACCCTGATAAGAGCGTGGTAGCTCCTGGCAAAACCATCTACGTTGGGGGTACTGTGAACCAGGATGGCAGCATTACAGCCAGTACCATTGGTTTCTATGATCCCACGATTGGCAACCTGAGCGGGACTATCACGAAAATTGAGGGTTCAACCATCACCGTGCAGGCCAAAGATCAGACTTTCACCATTCTGGTTACGAACAGTACAACCTTCTCCAAAGGCCAGGTTGATCCGCAAACCAAAACCAAATCGTCTCAGCCTGCCTCCTTCAGTGACCTCGCCGTCGGTGAAACCATCGAGGCGCACGGCAAATTGAACAGTGATGGTTCTCTGACGGCGTCGAATGTCGTGATCATGCCATCGGACATTGGCCCATCGGATGTTGGCAAGAAGTAAAAGATGAGGCTGACACTTTGACACAGAGTGTAAATCTTGAGAATCAGTGGGTCTGGCCCAATTGAGGTGAATGATGAGCTTATCATTCCTGCTTCTCCTCTTTTTTAAGCTCAGATTCATGGCATCAACGAATTTATTGAAGACCTTATCATCTCAATTGGGCCAGACCCATCAGCGGGCGGAAATTTGGCAAGTATGTGGGCGGTAAAACGAGCATGAGACTACAAAAGAAGAAGACAGTGGAGTGGCTCTGCGCCTCTTACAGCGAGGCTTTCTCTTTCCTACTGATTGCTTGCTCTCCCACATACTTGTCAAAAATGTTCACGGTCTGTCCATTTCATTCTCAAATGTACAGAAAGAAACGAGAGATGAGCGCACAACCGCAACCCAAGAGCATGAATCCAGACAGTGAACGGGAACTTGCCCGCCGCCCATCCGGAGCCTATGACCCGGCAAAGGCGCTCGCCGCAGTGGAAGCGATGCTCGCCGTTGTCGCGTTCGCCGTGCTGTGCGCCGTGGTGCTGTCCACCGCGCCTCGGCGGGCTGTAGAGCCCGATGACGGTGCCTACCGCGCATCGATCGTGGCGATGACCGAGGGGGATTTCCTGACCCTGTCAAGCGCGCAGGTAACTGCCCTGA
>WNFM01018920.1_pt2 | contig 10594 bp, 9 predicted proteins | sample 5400271 | NCBI WGS metagenome assembly WNFM01 (sample SAMN13153352, study PRJNA577476) | soil metagenome | isolation source: 60 cm saprolite on Douglas fir-dominated hillslope | place: USA:California | collected 2013-09-17 | reverse complement strand
TAGACCTTTGAGACCTGCCACTCGCTTCCCATCCGGCGAAACTGCCGCACGCACCATTTCCTTGCTCACCGGGAGTTCCAGATTCGCCACAAACAACTTTATTCCAATACCCGAAGCGCTGGGAGTATAAATCAGGCCGTCGGGCACCGGGGCCAACGTCAGGTAATTGCCCTCCACATGCCGGGTTTCGTGTTTATACTGTGCAAGCGCCAGAATCGGGTCAAAACCATCGCCAAATTGAGCATCGAAGCTCAGTGGTTGGAGCAGTTGTGGAACGGCTCCTGGTTTTGGGGTAACGAAGTAGAGGTCTGTGGATGCTTTACCTGGGTCAGTAACCTGTGCATTACTCGCCGATATTTCCATGAACATGATCTGACCATCGGGAGTGAAGGCAACGGGAAAGGCCGGATCAACCTTATAGGCTAGCTGGGATTCCTGACTTTTTCCATCGGTTATGAACAGGGCTGTCCCAACAGGATTAGTTTTGCCATCCATGCTCCACGTGATGCTGTCAATGGGATCATCCCCATCATTAGCGAACTTCGTCACAGTGTGAGATGCGCCGCTGGCATCTACAACAACGAGATTATGCCCGTTGCTGTAGGCGTAGGCAGGAAAATTCCCTTGAGCCAGCGCAGACATAAAAATTGGCACGACAAGTGCCAACATAAAAATCATGCTGCTCAGTATAGCGCGACGAAAGAGACGCAACATTGGTATTTTCCTTATTTGGGTTTGGCAAACCCTCTGCTTAAAACAACTCCTCTGATGATATTGCCAATGATAGGCTAATTCTGTGCTATCGCAAGGCGTAACCGAAACCCCACCTGTGGTCCTTTAGGGCCTTCGCCGCCTCGATGTAGTTGATGGATTGGATACTGGATTTGCTATATACTCTAAACCTTCTTTAAAGATGTGATCATGCCAATAATTGGACTGATTGAGTTGCCTGAACCACTACGCCCTTGCATAAAAAGCTGCTGACTACATAAGGGAACGAATTTATTCCAATATAGGATTATGGTTTGTGGGATTCTTCCACTTGGTTGAGTATTGTTTCTGCGATTGTCCCCAAAGCTTGCAACTGCTCCGCTGTTAGCACATCAACGACATACTGTCGCACTGCTTCTTCATAGTACACTTTGGCTTCGTTAGCAAGTTTGCGGCCCGCTTCAGTAACGCGAATCACAGAGCCTCGGTTGTCTTCAGCGCACTCCTGGCGAGTAATAAGATCGCGTTCCTCCATCCGTCGGAGTTGATGGGAGAGCCGACTCTTTTCCCATTCCAAGCCGCAGCGCAAGGCAAGCGCACGCACCGATTCATTCGGTGATTCAATGAGCGCGGAGAGTATCTCGTAGTCGGCTTCGGATAATCCTGCTTTTTGGGCAAGTTGCCGGTTAATGCGCTCGGTGAGCCGCACACGCATCCGCTGGTAGTTTGCCCAGGACGCTAGTTGTGTATCGGAAAGTCGTTGCTGTTTCATATGTAAATTATACATTCAAAAGGTTGACATGTCAACCAAAGTAATTTATGATTTATGGTTGATCTTGTCAACCAAAACTTTTGGAGCCGAGCAACTGCTCAGGAAGGAGTCCTCCGATGTCTGATCTCATGTTTGGCCTGGACACGTTCGGTGATGTGCCGGAGGACGACTCCGGTACCCGCGTCTCCTACGCAGTGGCGATCCGACAGGTCCTCGACGAGGCTGTTCTCGCTGACGAAATTGGCGTTGACGCCTTCGCTGTCGGTGAGCACCACCGCCCGGAGTTCTCAATCTCGGCCCCGGAGACCATGCTGGCCGGCATCGCCACGCGTACCAATCGTATCCGTCTCGCTTCCGGTGTGACTGTGCTAAGCTCCGACGATCCAGTCCGCGTGTTCCAGCGGTTTTCGACCGTGGACGCTCTCTCGAACGGTCGGGCCGAGGTCATCCTCGGGCGCGGCTCCTTCACGGAGTCCTTTCCCCTCTTCGGGTACGACCTGCGGGACTACGACGTGCTGTTCGAGGAGAAGATCGCGCTCTTCGCCAAATTGCTCGAGGAGAAGCCTGTGACCTGGAGCGGCACCATGCGGGCACCCCTCAAGGATGCCGATGTCTTCCCCAAGACCGAGTCCGGACACCTGACCACCTGGGTGGGTGCGCTACGGGTTTCCGCTCATGCTTGCCATCATCGGCGGTGCGCCCAAACGCTTCGCCCCCTACCTCGACCTCTACCGACGCGCCGCAGAGCAGTTCGGGACGACTGCTTATCCGGTCGGGATGCACTCGCCCGGCTTTATCGCCGACACAGACGAGCAGGCCCGGGAATTGCATTGGCCGCACTACCGGGTCATGCGTGATCGCATCGGCGCGCTGCGTGGCTGGCCGCCGATACGCCCGGAGGAGTACGAAAGCGAGATCGAGCACGGCTCCCTGTACATCGGCTCGCCGGAGACGGTCGCCCGCAGGATCGCCGGTGCCATCAAGACGCTCGGCGTTGGACGGTTCGATCTCATCTACACCGCCGGCGCACAGCCGATCAGCGCTCGTCTGCGCGCCGTGGAGCTGTACGGCACAAAGGTGATCCCAATGGTCCGCGACATCCTCGCAGGCTGACACCATGCACGGAGATGATATGGACACCATGAACATTCACACAATCGGAATCCTGGGTGCAGGGAAAGTGGGCACCGTGCTCGCGCGATTGGCCCTGGCAGCAGGCTACCGAGTGCTCATCGCCGGATCGGGCGAACCTGCCAGGATCGCCCTCACCGTCGAAATCCTCACACCCGGCGCGGTTCCTGTCACCGCGACAGAGGCTGCGGCTCAGGCAGATGTCACTATCCTGGCCCTCCCGCTCGGTAAGTACCGCAGCATTCCCGCCGAAGCACTACGGGGCAAACTCGTCATCGACGCGATGAACTACTGGTGGGAGATCGACGGCATCCGCGAGGACCTCACCGATCCGCGCACCTCCTCGAGCGAAATTGTGCGGGCATTCCTGCCGGGTGCACGCGTGGTCAAGGCGTTCAACCACATGGGCTACCACGATCTCGAGGACGGAGCCTTGCCGTCCGGGACGCCTGGGCGTAAGGCCATCGCAGTCGCCGGTGATGATCCTGCCGATCTCGCAACCGTGGCGGCCCTTGTCGATGCCTTCGGGTTCGATCCCGTCATCGCTGGTCCGCTTGCCGAGGGGGTGCGGCTCGAACCGGGCACAGCGCCATTTGGGGCTAACGTCGGCGCTGATGAGCTGCGTGGGATGCTCGACCGCTTCCTGGAATCAGAACGCGGGCAGGCTGTGCTGAACGCACGGTGAGTACGCCGATGAGGCAGGTTGAAGGGAAAGCTGCTGGATGTCGCTGGGGATGCATAGAGGCGCTTGCAACACAGCTAACGGGAATGATAGCGAGTTGGGAGGGTCAAAACGCGGCTAGCCTAATAGCGCTTCGCCGTGCTGAGCATCGCCCTACCTAAGCAGATCTTGTATGCTTTCCACGATACGCTTAGAATCAGCGAACAGGGCTTGGCCTGTATATGCCGTCCAGGATAAGGTTACAATAGAATCAGAATCCAGAATAAGTTTAGAAAAAAGACCCAGGAGGTCGGTAAAGTGGTAAACCGGCATATCTGAACTGAAATCTTGAGCGCGAAACTTCAGATTTTCCACCCACTTCCTTGGCCGAACTTGCTGAAATCAGTTTGTATTTCATAATACTCCTCAGCACATTGAGAGGCCATTGCTTCATGCCTAACTACAGCTTTGACACTCTGTCGAGTAATGAGTTCGAAATCCTTGTCCGCGATTTACTTCAAGAGGAACTCGGCATCAGACTTGAGAGTTTTAAGTCCGGGCGTGACAAGGGAATCGACTTAAGGTATGCCCCAAGTAAAGATAATTCGCTGATTGTTCAATGCAAACACTACGTTATCAGCGGCACAACAAAGCTATTAACTGATTTGCGAACTCACGAATCCCCTAAAGTCAAGAAACTCTCTCCAAAACGCTACATTGTCGCCACTTCTGTTGGATTGAGTCCGATGGACAAAGACAAAATATTGAATATGTTCCCTGCATGTACTTCAACTTCAGATATATATGGTAGAGACGATATCAATAACCTTCTGTCGCGACATCCTGATGTTGAATCAACTCACTACAAGCTCTGGCTTTCGAGTGTTCATGTCCTTGAAACTCTGGTAAAAAGCGCCACTATTAACCGCACGCGTCTGGATCTTGAGCGTATTCACGGTAGGTTCAAGTTCTATGTGCAAAACGTAAGCTTTACCAGAGCTAAGGAAATCTTAGATAAGCAACATTACTGCATCATTGCTGGCATACCCGGGATAGGAAAGACTACGCTGGCGGAGGCGTTATTTATTGATCATATTAGCCGAGGGTATGAGCCAGTACGTATCTACGGAAGTATTAGCGACGGCTTTGAAATGTTCAAAGAGGGAACCCCGCAGGTTTTTTACTTCGATGACTTTCTAGGCACAACCACGTTCGATGAAAACAGTTTAGAACGGAATGAGGATAAACAGTTATTGGCCTTCCTGGACAGCGTGCACAGTAGCTCTGGGGAGAAAAAGCTTGTTCTTACCTCTCGTGATTACATTTTGAAGCAAGCCAGACTAAGTTTTGAATCTATTCGCTCTGCAGACCTCAAACCATATCTCTGCGTTATCAATCTTCAAAACTATACTAGATTTAATAAGGCGGAAATACTTTACAATCACCTTTATTTTTCGGAACTGAGCCGGAAGCATATCGCAGAGTTGCTTAACAACAGACAGTATTTGAAGGTCATTGATCATCACTATTATAGTCCTAGGGTTATAGAGTGGATGACGCAGACGAGAGATCGGTGGCCTCAAAGCGAAGATGATTTTGCTATTGCCTTCCTAAACGCCTTAGACAATCCTTTGGATATATGGAAACATGCATTTGACCGAGATCTCTCTTTGTCTGCACGATATCTCCTCTGGGTAATGGTAAGTCTTCCTGATCGTGTCAGGATTGATGATCTCGAACGTCTCTTTGGGCCATTTCAGCGATGTATGGCTGAATATTACAGACATTCGATAAATGCCACGGATTTTCATGATGGTCTCGAAGAGCTTGAGGGGACATTCATTGATATTGAATTGCTCGTCGAGAGGGTTCGCGTTATACGCTTTCATAATCCGTCAATACGTGACTTTCTCGAAAATTACTTATCCGGGCACGAGGTGGTCATACGTCTTTTGGCCCGTTCATCTCAATTCTTTAGCCAACTTCGCTGGCTCTGGGGCAAATATGAAATAGGCATTCAGCGTTCAAAGCAACCGGTACAAATAAGACCTCGCTATAGACCGCATTTGCTAAAGGATCCCGATGCCTTTGTAAATGACTTGGGGAGAACTCTGTATTCGGAGAATATTTCCCCTTATGGTCGCAAATCCTATCGCCTAGCGGATCGAATATTGTTGTTAATAGAGATTAGCCACATACTTAATAATCCACGACTAAATGATCTAATGACAGATGCTATTCAAGCTTTGAAAATCAACGCAAACCAGGGTAACGAAGCATCGTTTGATCTTGCGAAGCTAGCGAAAAGTCTCAATGGAAGCCCAGATTTTACTTATGTAAAGGATGCATTCCTTGCCAGCTTGGATAGCGTGAACGATTTTGAACGCTATCTTGTGTTTAAATTGCGCTATAGTAGCCAATTAACATCAAGAGATGAGGAAATTGTGAAGCAGCGCCTAAGTAGTCGCTACCCTGGGCGGGATCTATCTTATATAGACAAAGTGATAGATGGTGATGTATACCTCGACCGTGATGAAAACGATGGGTGGATTGACGATGAGGATGACGATGAGGATGACGATTGGTCTCAGGATGTATTCGATCAAGGGCGAGCGGGGAATAAACCAGAGAAGAAATCAAACAAGATAGACCCAAACGAGGACATAGTAGATCTGTTCGACAGCTTAAGTGTCTGAGCGGGCCCAAGTACAAGCAAGCTGCTTGTTCAGGAGTGCAAGCTAGTCGAGGTGCTCCGATACAGGTCTCCGGATTCATTCTTGCCGCCGATGATGCAACGCTTACCGAGTTTTCGCTGCCGAAGTCGCGCCTGCAACTCACGAGCTTGTCAGCAAAGAACGAGCGCACCGGTAGCGATCACGAATCTCCTGGATTTTGAAAAGAGGTTCAATCTTAAGCCAGAGGCGATGTTGTCTCACCGTACTCCTGTCTACAGCGCGCTTAACGCGCTTTTTGCCCCCTCTATGTAGTCAATGGACTGATGGCGGAAGTAGGTGTTGTACAGTTCCGCGTAATGCCCACCCTGTGCCAGCAGTGACTCGTGCGCTCCTTGCTCGATGATTTGCCCCTGCCGCAGCACAATAATGCGATCTGCATTCTTGACTGTGGACAAGCGGTGCGCGATCACGATAGACGTGCGGTTTTCCAGCACGAGGTCCAACCCTTCCTGGATCAGCGTCTCTGTGTAGGGATCGATGCTGGCAGTCGCTTCATCCAAGATAAAGATCGATGGCGCTTGCAACTGCACGCGGGCAAGCGCTACAAGCTGGCGCTGTCCCATCGAAAGGCTGCCACCGCGTTCCCCGACCTCGGTGTCCAGACCATTCGGCAAGCTGTCGATCCAATCGCCGCCGCCGATGAGCCGAGCGACTTTCTCCACTTCGTCATTGGAGGCACCTGCTTTGCCGTAGCGGATGTTATCCATCACGGTACCGTCGAACAGAAACGGACTCTGGGTCACGATCCCCAGGTGGCTGCGGTAGGTTGGGAGGTCCAGGTTGCGGATGTCGTAGTCGTCTACAGTAATTTGCCCGCCCTGGAACTCGTAGAAGCGGGCAATCAGCTTGCCGATGCTCGATTTGCCCGCGCCCGTGTGCCCGACTAAGGCGAGCGTCTCACCCGCTTTGATGTGCAGTGAGAAGTCTGTCAATACAGGTTCGGTCTCGTTGTACCTGAAATCGACATTTCTGAACTCGATCTCGCCGCGCACCGTCGATAGTTTGACGTTGCCGCGCTGCACTACTTTTGGCTCGGCGTCTAGCAGGGCAAAGACACGTTCCGCAGCGGCGAGGCCAAGCTGGAACTGGCTCCAGAACGAGGCGATGCTGGTCAACGGGAACCAGAAAATGATCAGACCTTGTAGGAACAGATACCAGTTTCCCGGCGAGATGGCCCCGGCCTGTGCCCTTTGTCCACCAAAATAGATCAGCAGCGCTGTCCCGATTCCGGCTAGAATGTTGAGGATCGGAAAGATGCCGCTGAACACCCAACCAACCAGCAGGTTCACGCGGAACGACTGTTCGTTAACCTTGAGAAATTCATCGTAGACGGCCTGTTCCTGGCGAAATGTTTTGGCAACGCTGATGCCACTAATCGTTTCCTGCACGTGACCGCTGACCACGGCCCGCATTCGCCGCCCTCGCGTAATGGTGTGGCGGGCGATGCGTCGAAAGGCCAGCGCGACGGCAACGATAAATGGCGCAAGGCCGAGCAGAATCAGTGTCAGATGGAACTCGACTGTGAATAAATAGCCTACCAGCAGGATCACAAGCAGAATCTGGCTGATCAGGTCCATTGCCAGCGTAACCGTCTGTGAGAATGCCTGCGTGTCCGAAGTAACGCGGCTGACAATCTTGCCGGACGCATACGTATCGTAGAAGGATAGGTCGCGCTTCAACACGGCGTCAAAGGCGTCTTCGCGCAGTTTGAGCACCACGTTGCCAACCGCCTCCGCCGAGAACCAGCGCCGGATAAAGTTGGCTATCCAGGCTAAACTGCCGAGTACGGTGATCATGATGGTTAAGATGATCAGCGTGCGCGTGGAACTATCAACCGCCAACCGATCCAGCGCATTAGAGATCACAATCGGAATAACGGTGCTGAATACCGAACTCAGCACAACCGTGATTGATACAGCCAGGATGCGCCCGGTCTGCGGCCTGAAGTAGCCCAGGATACGCTGCACGAGCTGGCGATCCGTGTAGCTGCGGTCATATGCCTCGGCTTCGAGGCCATCGAAGAGAAAGCCCATGAGGATAGCTCCTTAGTGCTTCAGGCTGGCTGAGAAACTGTTTCCAGCGGCGGCAGCGCAACATCGTAGCGGGAGAAGATGCGCCGGTAATGGCTCGACGTGCGTAGAAGCTCGTCGTGTGTGCCGTCGGCTACCAGGTGTCCGCGATCCAGCACCAGAATGTGATCGGCCCATCGAATCTGCGACAGGCGGTGCGTGATCAGAAACGTTGTGCGGCCCAGGCGTGCGCGTTGGATAGCCTTCTGGATTTCGTCTTCCGTCGCGCTGTCGATGGCACTGGTAGAGTCGTCCAGAACCAGGATGCGTGGGTTGCTCAGAAATGCGCGGGCCAGTGCAATCCTTTGCCGCTGCCCGCCGGAAAGGGTGACACCACGTTCGCCGACCTCGGTATTGTAACCATCCTTGAATGACATAATGAAGGCGTGCGCCTGGGCTTCGCGGGCGGCCTGTTCGACCTGCTCCTGCGTCGCATTGGGTGCACCAAAGGCGATATTATCCGCGATTGACCGCGAGAACAGGAAGATATCCTGCTCGATCTTGGATATTTGCGAACGAAGCGAGGTCAGGTCCCATTCGCGCACGTCGCGTCCATCGACCAGCACGCGCCCGTACATCGTATCGTAGGTCCGGTTGATCAGTTGAGTCAGCGTGCTCTTACCCGAACCTGTCTGACCGACGATGGCAACCGTCTGTCCCGGCTCGACATTGAATGAGATGCGATCCAGCACGCGCGCTTTGTTGTAGGCGAAGGTTACATTCTCAAAGGTAACTTGACCTTTTATCGGAGCACTATACCCTCCAGCGTTCTGATCAAGATCATTTTCCTGCTGGAGAATGTTCAATATGCGCTGCGCCCCTGCCAGCCCCGTTTGCAGCAGTGACCATGAGAAGATCGAAGCCGTTGTCGGCCAACGAAACACGCCCATCACGGCCATGAACGAGATTATTTCGGGCAGCGCGATCTCGTTGCGTTGGTAAAGCAGCATCGCGTGCAGGAAAGCCAGCCCAAGGACAATGCCGTAGACCAGGAGCGGGAGATAGCCTGCCTCGATGTAACCCTGGCGTACAAAGTAATCGCGGAACAGCTTGGCGTTTGACCTGAACTTGCGCCGCTCAAACTCTTCCTGAGCGCTTGCTTTGACCACTTCGATACCAGAAATCGTCTCTTCAAGACCTGCGTTCATTACACCGAACTGGGTACGCTGGCGGCGCGTGATCGGGTTGAGTGCACGGGTGTAGCGGATGACCATGAAGATGTAACTGATAACAAAGATTATCGGAACTAACAACAATTGGCGGTTGATAGATCCGATGAAAATCATCGGGATGGTTGAGCCGAGGATTGTTTCGACGCTGATCGATAGGCCGGGGTTCATCATGCCGTTAAGCTGCTGAACGTCGTCCGTCGCGCGGGCCATGATGTCGCCCACACGCTGACGGTTATGGAACGTTTGACTTTTGCTCAGCAGGTTGCGGTATAGCTCTTCCCGCGAATCAACCTCTAAGCGCTGGGCAATTGTCTCGATGGATATCGTGCCAATCAATGCGCACAGGCCATCGAGCGCCAGCAATCCCAGGATCGTGAGCGCGATGCTGATGAGCGTGTAGTCCGGTGCGGATTTGAAGGCGTGCTGTAGCGCCGGGAGAACGCTTAGCAAAGTCCGTTCGCCAGTCGGAGTGAGGGCCTCGCCAACGGCTCTACCCACCATTAGCTGCGCGGTGCTGTAGCTGGTATAGGAGCCGATATAAAGTAGAAGCGTGCCAAAGAAGAAAAACTTATACCGCATGATGTGCGAGATCAGCCACCGAATAGCATTGGTGCGATCATATTGATAGGCATTCTGTACGGTGAATTCGCTCTTAGACACGTGTTCCCCCTATCTTGAGCCTACCGAACATTCGTTCCCAACCAAATGGGTAATGATAGCAGAAAAGTGCAGCTAATTCAATGGTTGAGTGGTTTTATCGCGTGGCAGACCGTAAGAAGAGGTAATGAAGGACCAACGCTTATTTCGCGTCGACTGCTAATGCCTGTTGAATGTAATCGCGGAGGGCAGTCTCGTTTACAGTGACATCCTGAACATTCTTGATCTTGACGAACCGGGATGTTTTTGCGGTACCCTTTAACAGGCCGTATTTGTCCTCGAAATCCACGCCGTGGGTGAATGAAAAAGTGATGCCCTTTTTGTTTGGGGTGATGTACGCAAATAACTTTTTGGCTTTCCAGACTGGCATATCATAGGCTATTTGCTCTATTGCATTCGGGGCGCAATCTCGCATGAGGTCTCGTAACGCTCTTACGATGTCATGATGCTGTGGCGCTATCTTCGTCTTTACATATTCATCTACAGTTGAAATCATTGTGATGGTCCACCTAATAGGCTCCATTGCCTAGCACCATATTGGGGATGGTTCGGAGAATGATCTGGATATCCAGCGCGAGGCTCCAGTTCTCGATGTAGTAGATGTCGAGCAGGCACTGTTCCTCGAAGGGAACCTTGCTGCGTCCGCTGACCTGCCACAGACTCGTCGCGCCGGGCAGCACATTCAG
>WNFM01349800.1_pt1 | contig 10595 bp, 7 predicted proteins | sample 5400271 | NCBI WGS metagenome assembly WNFM01 (sample SAMN13153352, study PRJNA577476) | soil metagenome | isolation source: 60 cm saprolite on Douglas fir-dominated hillslope | place: USA:California | collected 2013-09-17 | reverse complement strand
AGCGAGCGGGCTATTTCGTCCGACCGCTCGAACTGGAGCCAGTGGCCTGCGCCCTCGAGCACCTTCAGCCGGTAGCGACCCTTGACCTGAGCGGCCGTGGCCTCGGCCCCGCGGCGGCCCAGCGCCGGGTCCTCGTCACCCCAGAGGAGCTGTGTCGGCGCGGTGATCGGACCGAGGCGCTGGAGCCGCTCCCAGGCCAGGCCGCCTGTCTTCAAGTTCGCGCGGTAGTAGTTCAGGCCAGCGGTCAGCCGGCCGGGACGGCCCAGCGAGCGGACGAACGACTCGACCACAGCCGCCGGGATCGCGTCGGGGTTCGGACCGATCCGGTACATGGCGCGCAGGCGCTTCGCGTCCTCTGACATCAGCACATGCTCGGCCTTGCCCTCGATCAGGAAGAGCCCGACATAGCTCGAGCGTGCCTGCTGGTCGGGGTCGTGGCGGCTCGCCTCCGCCAAAGCGGCGGGGTGTCCCACGGACAGCGCGGTCAGGCTGGTCGTCATGTCCGGGTGCGTCCCCGCGAAGTACCAGGCGACGACCGCGCCCCAGTCATGACCCACCACGTGCGCCCGTTGCTTGCCAAAGGCTTCGATCAGGCCGCGCGTGTCCTCGACCAGTTGGTCGATGGCGTAGCTCGCAACGCCTTCGGGAGCGTCGGTCATGCCGTAGCCCCGCATGTCGGGCGCGACGGTCAGGTACCCGGCCTTCGCGAGCACGGGCAGCTGCCTCGCCCACGACTCGGCGCCCTCCGGAAAGCCGTGCAGGAGGATGAACAGCTCGCCGTCCGGTGGGCCGTCGACGAGGGCGCGGAAGCGCAGGCCGTTGGCCTCGACCATGTGCGTGCTCGCGGTCACTTCAGGTCCTTCACGAACTCGGCGGCGACGTCGAGCGCCTTGTCCAGCACCTTGAGGAGGCCGTGACCCTGGCCCGGAAAGATCTCGAGTCGCGCGTCGGGCACGACCTTCACCCACTTCTTCAGAAGGTCGAGCTGTGCGAACGGGTCGCGGTCGCCGCTCAAGAAGAGGACGGGGCAGCGGAGCTGCGAGAAGTGCTTGGTCCGCAACTGGTCGGGGAATCCGGGACGGTGCAGAGGATAGGAGAAGAGGACAAGGCCCGCGAACTCCGCGTCGACCGCCGCCATGCTGGCCATGCGTCCGCCGTACGACTGCCCGCCCGCCACCACGTCACGCCCGGCCCTCGCAACGAACACCTCCACCGCGCGGTCGGCGTTGTTTTTCGGAAGGTCGACCGCCGTGGCGTCGAGGTGACGGCGCTTGAACCCGTCGACGTAAGGCTTCATCGACGCCGCCGTGCCCGACGCGCCGTGACCGAGAACTATCTGCATTGGCATGTTGATGACCTGTTGATAAGTCGCATCAATTGAGGTGCGCGACCCGCTGTTGGTCGAGCCACTCGCGTGAAATCTCTACCTCGATGCGTCCGACGCAGACCGCACACCAGACTCTTTCGCAGTGCTCGCACGCGATGTGCTGATGGTCCTTCGAAAGGTCGAGAGACATGGTGAACGTCCCACATTCGAAACATTTCACCGGGCAGCGCACGAAAAAAAATCTTAGCTACCCATTGACGAATGCGATGCGCACGATGTATCAAGACACTTTGTATGGCGATGCTCCTCGTGGTTGCCACCACAGAGGCAACGGACCCGACGCGAGTGAGCGTGCCATTTCGCACAACCGCCAACGTCTCGACGGCCTTGTCATTGAGGTCGCGTGGCGAAACCCGTGGGGTTGCAGAGGAGGTGCGTGCAGGACTGGACGTAGATCGCGTCTCACCAAGAGAAGCTGATCACCAAACCATGGAACCTCGGGTCCGTATCACTGAGAAGGAGGTGCACCAACATGGCTGCTAAGAAGAAGGCCGCGAAGAAGCCTGCTGCCAAGAAGAAGGCCGCGAAGAAGAAGTAAGACTTCTTCCAAGCGATTTCTGACGTTCGTTCAGTCGATTCGCCGGGGTTCTGTGGAGCCCCGGCTTCTTTTTGCCCTCGACTAGGAGACCAGGCGATACGCGGCGAAGCGAAGCAGGACCGCGCTGACGGCCTGGGTCTTGTCGTAGTTCGTCACCCAGAATCCGTAGTAGCCCTGGCCGTGAGTGCGGCCGCCGGTCTGGGTCGCGATCGGGCTTCCGTTGAACCAGCCCCGGATCTTCTCGCCCTGGATGACCAGGACGAGCCGGTTCGTGCCCTCCTTGGCGTTGACCTGCTGGCTGACCAGCTTCGAGTTCGAGTCCTCCCCGATGTAGACGGAGGAGTCCACCGTGTACAGGTCGGTCGAGACACAGCCGGTGTCGTCACAGCCGTACGACATGCCGATATCGATGTTCGGCGTCGTCGGTGGAATGAAGTCCGCGACCAGGAGCACTGCGGAAGGATCGACCTTGGACGTCGTGCTCAGGTCCTCCTCGACGAGGTGGGCGGGCATATTGAAGTGGCAGCCGGCGCTGTCCATGGAGAACGTCCCGCCCCCACCGCTCGCGCTGACGTTGTTGTCGTAGCTCGTGGCCTCGATGGGACCGGGCAGCGCCGACACGCTCCTGCAGTCGAGCTGGACCAGCGTCGATTTGTATGCGAACGTCGCGCAGCTCGTGCCGATGGCCTGCGGCGTCAGCGGCTTGTCGGCGGTGAGGACGTCGCAGGCAGTCGCGGTGGGTGACTGCTGTGGCGATGGGTTCGAACCCTTCTGGATGAAACCGTAGGCGTTAGTGCCCGCGAGCAGCAGAAGCAGCAGCGCTCCCGCCACTGCACCGCTGCCCAGCCGCATTCCGCGGTCCGAACCGGAGCGGCCCATGACGAGCACCGACGCGAGCGCCGCACCGGTCCCGACCGCCGCGAGGACGCCCAGCGCGATCCAGACCCAGCGCGTGCTGTCCCCCATCGAAGCGTTGAAGGGCGCGGCGATCGCCACGAGCGCGACGATGGCGGCGACGCCGACACCGACCCACAGCGCGATGGGCATCCACGACGGCGAGCCGGCGCGTGCCGGTGGCGGCACACCCGCCCACTGCTGCGAGCCGTACATCGGCGGCTGCGAGTAGACGGGCTGTGACGGCGCCGCCGGATATTGAGCCGGTGGCTGCACCATCGCCCCGGGATACGACGGGGGCGGAGTGGCGGCGGCGGTCGCGTAAGGCGCGGGCGCGGGCGCGATATAGGGCACCGGCGCCGGCGTGTACTGCGGCGAGGAAGGAGGCGGCGTGGCATGTCCTGGATAGGAGGACTGGCCCGGATATCCGGTCGGTGCGGGATACGCCGGCGGCGGCGGCTCGCTGACCGGAGGCGCGGGCACTGGTCCGTAGGAACCAGACGGCGGTGGTTCGATCGCCGTCTGCGCCACCGATGGCGAGGGCGGCATCGGCGCGGGCGTCATCGGGTACTGCGATGCGCCGCTCGGGATCGCGGCAGCCAGCGCCTCGACGAAATCGGTGGCCGTCTCCGGCCTCCGCGCGGGGTCCTTCGCCAGTCCCGCGAGCAGCGGCGCCTCGATGGAGGCGGGTAGGCTCGGGTTGAACTTTCGCGGCGGAGGTGGCGGCGTCACCTGGTGCGCGGCGATGACACCCAGAGGGTTCGGCGCCGTGAAAGGCACGCGCCCGGTCACCATCTCGAACGCGATCACCGCCAGTGCGTAGATGTCCGCCGGCGCGCCCACGTCTCCACCCGAGCACTGCTCCGGCGCCATGTACGTCGGCGTGCCGACCATCGCCCCGGTCTGCGTGAGTCGCTCAGTCTCGCCCTCGGCGACGCGAGCCAGCCCGAAGTCCGAGAGGATGGGCACGCCGCGGCGGTCGAGCAGGATGTTCGACGGCTTCACGTCGCGGTGGATGACGCCTTCGCTGTGCGCGTAGTCGAGCGCATCCGCGATCGGTCGCAGGATGCGGACGCAGTAGTCGAGCTGGATCGGCGCGCCCATGCGCGACGCGAGGGTGCCGCCCTCGACGTACTCGCTGACGATGAACGTCACTCCGTTCTCCTCTCCGTGGTCGAAGACCGAGAGGATGTTGGGGTGCTGGAGCTTGGCCACCGCTACGGCCTCGCGGTGGAACCTGGCTTTGAAACCCGGCTGGTCGACCAGGAACTCGGGCAGGATCTTGATCGCGACCTCGCGCTCCAGGTTGGGCTGATAGGCGCGAAAAACAGTCGCCATGCCGCCGCGTCCGAGCTCGCCGAGGATCTGGTAGGGGCCGATGCGAGTGCCGGGCTCGAACTTCATGCCGCCCGATGATGGGGCACTAAAGAACCGTCCGCAAGTCAATTCCGATGAAGTCTTGACTCCCCGAACATCTGTTCGCTAACCTACCCCTCGGGCCTCCTCTCCCTCCACGTCTCGCCGGAGGCACATAAAGGGAAAGGAATGCATACACAGGCTGCAGAGCTCGATCATGCGATCGAAGCGATTCGGGTCCGCTTCGGTAGCCAGGCATTGACGCGGGCGGGGGAGCTTCCTCCGCCCGCGGCCTGGCCGAGCGGGACACCGCTCGACGGCCTGACCGGCATCGGCGGGCTGCCTGTGGGCCGGCTCACGCTGCTGACCGGGAATGGAACGTGCGGCAAGCTCACCCTGGCTCTCAGCCTGCTTGCCGGCGCGACGCACGAGTTCGCGCACGCCGTGGTGATCGACACGGCCTCCGGATTCGACCCGCGAAGCCTCATCCAGTTCGAGCCCGACCGGGGGCAGCTGACGATCGTGCGACCTCCCGTCCCCGACGCCGCCGGCGAGGCGGCCTCCACGCTGGCCCGGGCGGGCGCCGGCTTCATCCTTTTAATGGGGGAGGTTCCGGAGCCATGGTTGGCGCCCGTCGAGTCCGGCGCCAATCGCTCGGGGACGGTGGTGGTGGCGGTGGTCGACTCTCCCAGCCGCGCCCTCCCCCACGCCTCGAGCCTGAGCCTCGCCTTCATGCGCGCGGGTTGGATCTGGGAGCGAGGCCAGCTGATCGGGCTGCGCACAATCGCCCGCTGCGCGAAGAACCGGGTGGCGCCTCCCGTCGGTGAGTCGGAGCTGGAGATCCGCTACGCGATGGGGCCGGAGGCGCTCCGGCCCGGAGCGCCCCTGGTGGAGCGTCGGGCCGCGCTGGTGGCGGCGGAGGTCGAATGCACGTCTGCTGTGGTCTGATCCCGCACCTGGAGCTGGCCCGGAGGCCCGACCTGTACGGGACACCGGTGGTCGTGGGGCGGTGGGACGATCACGTGATCGCCGCCTCGGAGGAGGCCGTGGCAAGCGGGGTGTCGCCCGGCATGCCTCTGCGCCAGGCCGAGCACCTCTGCCCTCACGCGACCTTTCTAATGCCGGACCCCGAGGCGGCCGTCCGGCTGCGCGAGCTGATCGCCTCTGCCCTCTACGACGTGGCGCCGGTGGTCGAGGTGCGGCTGGAGGGCGTCGCGTGGCTTGACCTCGAAGGCGTCCCTTCCGCCAACGCCTCCATCCGCGAGATGCGCCGGAGGCTGCGGACGGCGATCGGCCTCGAGCCGCGGCTGGGTTTGGCCTCGGGCCCCTTCACCGCCCGCCTCGCCGCCGCGCGGGCGAGACCGGGCAGGCTGCTGCGGATCGACGGCGCACGGGCTTTCCTCGCCCCGCTCTCAGCTGCGGAGCTCGACCTCGACCCTGAGCAGATGGAGCGGCTCGACCTGCTCGGCCTGCGCACGCTCGGCGCGGTGGCGGCGATCGGCCCGCGTGAGCTGGAGAGCCAGCTGGGGCGCGACGGCCGGCGCGCGGTATTGCTCGCCCGCGGCGCCGAACCCGACCAGCTGAAAGCCTGGCGGCCCCCGATGTTCACGAGCGCGCACCGCCAGTTCGAGCCGGCGGTCGAGGATCGCGAAGCGCTGTTGTTCGTCGCCCGGGCCCTGTGTGATGACCTGGCGGTTGAGCTCGGCCTGCGCGGTGCGGGCGCGCGGCGGGTGCTCGTGCGGCTTCATTTCGAAGAGGCGGCTGAAGAGTCGCGAGACTCGGTCGTCCGCCACCCGCTCGGCAGCGCGGCGGAGCTTTTCGGGCTGATCGGCTCGTGGATCAAGGAGTGGCAGCCCGCAGCTCCGATCACGGAAATGTGGATCGCGCTTCCGGTCCTGGAGGCGGTAGGCCGCAGGCAGCTGAGGCTATGGGCTGGGGGTGACGGGACCAGCGAAGAGGTGGTGGCCGCGCTCGAGCGTCTGCAGGAGCGTTACGGCGAAGAGGTCGTCAGCCAGGTCTACGTTCAGAGACCGGCAGCGGNNNNCCCGCCTGATCTCTCCGCCCAACGCGGTGACGGTCACCTTGAAGCCGGGCGGCATCCCGGTACACATCACGGGAGCGTGGACCGGGACTGTCGACCCGATCGCGCGCTGGAAGGTCGACGGCGGCTGGTGGGATCAGCCGGTGGTCCGCGAGTACTGGAAGGTGCTGCTCAACAGCGAGGTGTTGTGCGAGCTATACCGCGACGTGGCCCGGGACGAATGGTTCGTGGAACGCATCTATGACTGAGCCCGGCGCGCTGCGGCGTTGACTCGAGCTCCCTACGTCGAGCTCCACTGCCACTCCAACTACTCGTTCCTCGACGGCGGATCGCATCCCTTCGAGCTGGCCGCGCGCGCGGCCGAGCTCGAGATGCCCGCCCTCGCCATCACCGACAGCGGCGGCGTGTACGGCGCCGTGCGTTTCCTGCAAGCGTGCCGAAAGCTCGGAGTCAAGCCGATGATCGGAGCTTCGCTGGAAGTCGACGGCGCCGAGCTGGTGCTGATTGCCCGCAACCTGAGTGGCTACTCGAGACTCTGCAGGCTGTTGAGCCTGGCGCACCTGGACCAGCCGAAGGGCGAGGCGCGCGCGACGCTCGCGACGGTCGCCGAGCATCGCGGCGACCTCTTCTATCTCACCGCCACCGACGAAGAGGAACGGCTGCGCGCGACGCAGGAGGCGCTCGGCCGTGACTGCGTCTTCAGCGAGCTGCACCACCACCAGCGACCTGAGGACCCGTGGGTGCTGGAAGGCCGCGCCGCGATGGCCCGCAGGTGCCGCGCTCCGGTCGTGGCCACCAATGCGGTCCATTACCACGTGCGCGAGCGGAGGCGGCTGCATGACGTGCTGGTGGCGATCAAGCACCGCAGAACCCTCGATGAGATCCGGCCGCGGCTCTTCACCAACTCAGAGCACTGCCTGAAGGGCGGAGACGAGCTCCGGCCGCTGTTTGCGGAACATGCCGAAGCCCTTGCCACGCCGTGGGAGATCGCGCAGCAGTGCGACGTTGACCTTGACTTCCGCAAGGTGCGCTTCCCGGGCTTTCCAGTGCCGGCAGGCGAGACTCCGTTCTCCTTCCTCTACAAGCTGTGCTTCGAGGGGGTGCGCGAGCGCTACCGGCCGATCACGGTGGAGGTGACGCGCCGGCTGCAGCGCGAGCTCGAGGTCATCGAGAAGACGGGGCTCATCAACTGGGACCTGATGCGATTCGCGCGCGAGCACGGCGTGCCCGGCCAGGGTCGTGGCTCGGCGGCGGACTCGATCGTCGCCTACGTGCTCGGCATCACCCGCGTCGACCCCATCGAGCACAACCTGCTGTTCGAGCGCTTCCTGCACGAGGAGATGACGAGCACGCCGGACATCGACATCGATTTCTCGACCGCGCACCGCGAGCAGGTCATCCAGTACATCTATGAGAAGTACGGCTGGGAGCGGACCGGCATGGTGTGCAACGTCGTCACCTTCCAGCCCCGGATGGCGATCAGGCAGATCGGCAAGGCCCTGGGCTTCTCCGCCGAGCTGCTGGACAGGCTGGCCAAAGGCGTCGACCGCTGGTTCACAGAGGACGTGGAAGACGCGATGACCGGCGCGGTGCCGCCGCCGGACATGCGGCCGCAGAGCTGGCTGCAGTTTCTGGATCTGTGCCGCGAGGTGATCGAGTTCCCTCGCCACCTCTCGATCCACAACGGCGGGATGCTCGTGACGGGCGAGCCGCTGGTCGACATCGCGCCGGTCGAGCCCGCGGCGATGGAGGGCCGCCGTGTCGTGCAGTTCAACAAGGACGACGTGGAGGACCTGGGCCTGATCAAGATGGACATGCTCGGGCTGCGCACGCTCTCGGTGGTCGCGGAGTCACTGGAGCTGATCAAAGACCGCACCGGACAGCGACCCGACCTCGACCAGCTGGCCCTCGACGACCCGCAGGTGTTCGAGATGTGCAGCGCCGCCGACACCATCGGCGTGTTCCAGATCGAGTCGCGGGCGCAGATGCAGACCCTCCCCCGCACGCGGCCCCAATCCTTCAATGACCTGGTCGTCGAGGTGGCCATCATCCGGCCGGGACCGATCCAGGGCAACGCAGTCCATCCCTACATCCGCCGCAAGCAGGGCCGTGAGCCGGTGACCTACGCGCACCCGCTGCTCGAGCCGGTGCTCAAGGACACGCTCGGGGTGATCCTCTACCAGGAGCAGATCATCGAGATCGCGATGCACGTCGCCGGCATGAGGCCGAGTGCGGCCGACGGATTCAGGCGAGCCATGACCCGGCACCTCAACCGGGTCGAGATGTCGTCATTGGAGGATGAGTTCATCGCCGGATGCCTCGCCAACGCCGTGCCACGCGAGGTGGCGGACCAGCTGTTCAACGCCGTCCAGGGATTCGCGGTCTATGGGTTCTGCCGCTCGCACGCTGCGGCGTTTGCGCGCACCGCATACGAGACCGCGTGGCTGAAGGCGTATCACCCGGTGGAGTTCGGGTGCGGGCTGCTGAACAACCAGCCGATGGGCTTCTACCACCCGAGCGTCCTGGTCGAAGACCTGAAGCATGCCGGAGGCATACCTATCCGAGGGCCCTCCCGCTCCCGGACCGGTCCTCCCCCGCCGGCCAACCACCATCAGCGTATTCACCCCGTCAACCCAGCCTGTTAAGACCAGCGCCGACGAGTACGCCATGCGCATCGGTTTGAACTACGTCCGCGACCTGGGCGAGGACGGCCGCACCGCCATCGTCGCCGAGCGCACGCTCAACGGCCCCTACAGAACCTTCGACGACTTCCTCCACCGACTGCGCGGCGCCCCCGTCGGACCAAAGGCCGTGCGCAACCTCGTCATGGTCGGGGCCTTCGACGGCCTCGGCACACCGCGGCGCGACCTCCTCTGGGGCTGGCAGGAGAGATGGCATGGCCACGGCCTGCGTCGCGGCATCGACAAGCAGACCGAGCTGAAGCTCAACGCGACCGCCCCCCACCTCCCAGCCGTCGACGACTTCGACACCAACCAGCTCGAGTACCGCATCTCCGACCTCTCGACCGGCCATCACCTAATCCACTTCTGCCGCGACAGGCTCGATGAGCTCGGCGCCCTCCCAAGCCACGAGCTGCCGAAGATCAGGAGCGGCCAACCCGTCAGAACCGCCGGCCTCGTCATCACGCGCCAGGCACCCTCGACCGCGAAGAAGATCCGCTTCTTCACACTCGAGGACGAGTTCGGCCACGTCAACATCAAGATCAAGCCCGACGTCTACGACCGCTATCGCAACATCGCCAACCGCAAACCGATCCTGATCATCGACGGCACGATGCAGCGTCAGGACGGCGTGTGGTCGATCCTCGCCTCACACATTCAGGCCCTCGACGGCGTCCCCCGCCCCAACCCGAGGTCGCACGACTACCGCTGAACGCGCACCGCCCGGGCTACTTTCCGTAGCCAGCCAGGGGCCATTTGAGACAAGCTATGCCTCGTGGCCATTTCCAGAGAGATCGAAGACGTCGCACGCGACCTGATCAGACACCAGCACGACCACCCGCCCGTCCGCGACCTGAATCGCGAGACCGACCGCAAGCAAACCCTCTCCGACCGCATCGGCGCCGACTTCGCGCGCCTCATCGGCAGCTGGACCTTCGTCCTCGCGCAGGTCGGACTGATGGTCGTGTGGGTTGTCCTCAACGCGATCGCCAACCTCGCCCACTGGGATGGCTATCCCTACCAGCTCCTCAACTTCGTCCTCAGCCTTGAGGCAGCCCTCTGGGCGTCTCTCGTCCTCATGGCCCTCAACCGCATGTACGACCGCGACCGCATCCGTGCGCAGCACGACTACGAGCTCGATGTCAAAAGCGAAGAGGAGACGAAGGCGCTCATGAACCACCTCATGCACCAGGACGAGATCCTGCTGCAGATCCTCAACCGCTTAGACCGCAGCGACCGCGAGATGAAGAGGCTGGTGCGCCAGATCGAGGGCACGCCCGGTGAACCGGCGGCCGCCAACGCGACGCAGAAACCTCAGGGCTAGGCGGGCACAGTACCGGCCAGCAGGCGCGCCCCGAGCTCTCGGGTCACGCTCACTATGAGGTCCACGTCCTCCTCGCCCGTGCGCCAGTTGACGATCGCCGGGCGAAACGCCACCTTACCCGCGTACTCCGTCGTGCCGAAAAATACCCGCCCGTCGTCGAGGATCATCTGACCGAGTCGACGGTTCAGCTCGTCGAGCGCGGATTCATCAGCGTCCGGCGGGCGGAAACGGAAGCACACGACGTTCAGCCGCACGTCCGCCAATCGCTCCAGGTCAGGCGTGGCATCCACCTGCTCCGCCACGCGCTGCGCGCGCGCCAGGTGCCGCTCGACCATCAGACGGTGTCCCTCCCGGCCGTAAGCCCGAAGCGTCGC
>WNFM01244862.1_pt2 | contig 10595 bp, 12 predicted proteins | sample 5400271 | NCBI WGS metagenome assembly WNFM01 (sample SAMN13153352, study PRJNA577476) | soil metagenome | isolation source: 60 cm saprolite on Douglas fir-dominated hillslope | place: USA:California | collected 2013-09-17 | reverse complement strand
CCGTTGAAGCGCATCGACGACTTCGTGCAGCAGGTCCTCATTCTCGGGAAGGGCCTTCTCGCCCCCGCGCACGAGGAAGACGAACTGCCGGCGCGAATCCTGGAAGCGCTCCGGATGGAGCGCGTTGCGGCTGACGTAGTGGACGAGGTCGTGCATGCCGGTCTGGTAGCTGGTCCCCTCGAAGAGCCTTGCCAGGCTGGCGCCGACGCAGGCGGCGATGGTGGTCGCGATCGGCACCCGCTCCGCTCCGCCGGCCACCCGCGAGCGGTCGATGCGGACGTGCAGGCGCCCCTTTCTCCTCTCGCGCACGAGCGGGACATGCCGGCCGATCGCCTCCAGCTGCCGGTCGGTGGCGGCCAGGCGCACGCCGAGCAGCGAGGCGGCCTCCGCGCGGGTGACCTCGCGGCCCGAGAAGAGCGCGGCGATCAGTCTGGCGGTCCGCTGGATGGAGCTGAGCCTTCCGAGGTCCGGTTGCGTCATGATCCGCAGAGGATCATCTGATCCTCAGAGGATCACAACTCCGAAACCAGCGTTGCGCCCAAAAGCGGGCGGCATCAAACCACCCATTCCAACCGGAAAGGTGGCCGCCATGAAGACGCTCACGTACTGGTTCCGTCCCGCGATCCTCGCCCTCATCTGGCTCTTGATGACCGCGTACACGCTGGCTCAGCTGGCCACCGTCGCGCCGCAGCTGCGCGAGCGGCCGCGCTTCCGGACCGCGCGGCATGCGGTCCAGGTGCCCTCGGCCCGCAGATGAGCCAGCGCTCAGTCGCGCTTCTTCATCATGTGCGGCAGCGGCGGCTCCTGCGCGACGCCGTCCTTGCAGCAGAGGGGCGAGTGCGCCACTTCCGGCGCCCTCGCCCACAGCTGCTGCACCGCCGCGTAGAGCTTGCTGGAGGCGACCCTCGCCACCACGTCGGTGCGGACGAAGCGGATGCCGACGTCGCCGGTCTTGTCGGCGCGCATCACCTGGGCGATCCCCAGCACGCCGGGAATGGGCGGCTGGGCCCCCATGATGCGCATCTCGATCTCCGCGCCGCTGCGCAGTCCCACCGGCCCGACGATGCGCGCGCCGCCCATGCTGACGTCGACCATGCGGCCGAGGAAGGGCTTGGCCTCCGAGCGGATCTCGACCATCAAGTCGCACCCCAGGCGGCGCTGCTGGCGCTGACCGATGGCGCCGGCGCCGCCGTCGATCTTGCGCGCGAGCCTGGAGTCGGGGAATTCGATCCAGACGCCGGTCTGTCCGCCGTCTCCGTCGACGCGGCTGAGCACCGAGCCGCGCACCGTGCTCGCCTGTTCGCTGGCGCCGAAGGAAAATTCGATGACCACCCGCGTTCCGCCCGTCAGCGCCGTGTGCGGGTCGCGGTAGAAGAAGAGGGTGCGCCCTCCCTCCACGACGTGCAGGTGATTCGGCGCCTGCTCGAAAACGCCAAACCGGTACTTGAGCAGCGTGGCGACTTTCGCGTCCACCTGGCGACGGTAGAGCTACAGCGCGATGCCGCGCAAGTCGCCGTGCGGCCGCGCGATCACTTCGGCGCCGGCCAGCAGCCCCTCGCCGGCGGCCTCGGTGGCCGCGAGCACTGACGCTTCCACCGNNCCCGCCGATGCCGCGGGCGAGATGGAGCAGCTGCAGCCGCACCTCCGCGGCCTTGCAGGCGGCGTCCGCGCAGCGCAGGGCGGCGGCGACCGAGTGCAACTCGACCAGGCCCGCGGACTCCTCTGCGGCCTCGTGCGGGACGCCGCGGGAGCCGGCGCGAATCGCCGGCAGAAGCTGCGCGTGCGCCTGGGGGAGAAAGAGGCGATCGACCAGCGCGTCGCCTGCAGTTTGGACACCCGCCGCCTGCGACTCCTCCACTTCCGCGACTCCGCCGGCGAAGAGGATGAGATATTTTCCGGGGCTCACCGGCTCGCAGAAGAGGAGCTGTACGGGTGCGCGCTTCACCACCGCGTCGGCCACCACCACGCCGCGCGCGAGCGACCCGACTTCGAGCAGAGCGAGTGATTCAGCCCCCGAAATCCCAGGGGACGCTGTGGTTGCGCCTCCGGCGCGCCGATCTGGCTCAGACAATGCGGAACTTGTCCTTGAGCGTGCAACGGCGCTCGCGGGTGTAGGTGCGCGCGGTGGTCAGGCCGTCGCCGGAGGAGCCCGCGATGGTCCACGCCGTGTAGCCTTCGCCGCCGACGCCGAGGCCGGCGTACGAGGGCGCATTCTTGACGAAGAGCGAGGTGTTCACCGCCCGCGCCATATCGTGCAGGTTGTCGATGCTCTTCGAGTGCATCACGGCCGTGTGGAAGAAGCCGTGCTCCGCCTTGACCGCTTCGCGGATGGCGACGCCCACGTCCTGCACGCGCACCATCGGGAAGACGGGCATCAGCATCTCGAGCTGAACGAACGGGTGCGACGCGTCGACTTCGGCGAGCAGGATCTTCGGATCCCCCTCGACGCGGATGCCGGCCGCCTCGGCGATCTTGCGCGCGTCCTTGCCGATGAAGTCGCGGTTGACGTGACCGTCGCGCGTTACGACCGTCTTCTCCAGACGCGAGAGCGCGGCGCCGTCGCATTCCCACGCGCCGTTGCGGATCATCTCGCGCTTGAGCGCGTCGGCGACGGAGCGGACAACGAACAGCTCCTTCTCGACGATGCAGATGATGTTGTTGTCCATGCCGGCGCCCAGCACCACGTCGCGCCCGGCCTGCGCGATGTCCGCCGTCTCGTCGACCACCACCGGCGGATTGCCCGGCCCGGCGCAGATGGCGCGCTTGCCCGACGACATCGCCTGCTTGACCACCGCGCCGCCGCCGGTGACGACGACCACCTTGATGCCCGCGTGCTTCATGAGAGCCTGCGCGCTCTCGATGGTCGGCTCGGCGATGCAGGCGACCAAGTCTTGCGGGCCGCCGCTGGCGATGATGGCCTCGTTCATCCACGAAATCACCGTGCGCGAGATCTGCTTCGCTCCCGGGTGCACGTTGAAGACCACCGAGTTGCCGCCCGCGATCATGCTGATGGCGTTGTTGATGATGGTCTCGGTGGGGTTGGTCGACGGCGTGATCGAGAGCAGCGTCCCGAACGGCGCGCGCTCGTGCAACGTCAGGCCGTCGTCGCCGGTGAAGGCGACCGTCTCGAGGATCTCGATGCCGGGCGTCTTCTCGATGGCGACGCGGTTCTTGATGATCTTGTGATCGACGCGACCGAGGCCCGTCTCGGCGACCGCCTTCTGTGCGATCTCTTCGACGCGATCGAGGCACACCTTGCGAATCGCGGCGATGCACTTTCCGCGCGTCTCCAGATCCACTTCGCGCCAGATTTCGAAGGCGCGATTGGCTGCGGCGACGGCCTGGTCGAGATCGTCGTGAACGCCCGGCGCGCTGCCGCGCACAAAGGCGGGCGCTTTCTGGGCCGGGGCGCTCTCCGCCTGTCGCAGTCTCTCGACGACCTTCTCGACCAGCTTGTCGATCTGATCCGGTGGCAGCATTCTTTAGCCCCACCTCTCGCTTGGATTGGCCCCTTTGCCAGGGCACACGCTTGTTCGATCCGGCGCCCTTGGCGCCTCCACCAGGGTGGATCTCGCTCCCCCCTGGACCCCCCAAAAACTCGTGTCAATCGAGTTGAGCACTGATGAGCCCGATTTTCTACTTGGTATACGTTTGACGGCCTTCGTGCTCGATCGAGTCGACGATGGCCATGATGGTCGCGTCGACCGGACGATCCTTGGTGACGCGCGTCTGCCGCGCCGACGAGCCTGAGGCATAGAGGACGACCTCGCCGACTCCCGCGCCGACCGCGTCGATGGCGACGACCAGCGGCCCGGTAGCAGCGCCCGACGCATCGGCGCCTCGCACGAGCATGAGCTTCAAGCCCACCAGCTCCTGCTCCTTGTTGGTCGAAACCACTGTCCCGACCACGCGACCCAAAAGCATCGGCTACCTCCGCGCGCCCACGATCAGGAAGAGCGCGCCCACGCCCATCAAGCCGTACATGACCACGTGCTTGAGGTAGTGGTGGTTGCCCCACGTCACGTGACCGGGCGTGAAGAACCAGATCAGGCCTCCGGCGACGAGCAGAAGGAGCCCGATGAGCGCGCGCGGATTCATGCCTACTCGCTCCGCCGCAGGTACTGGCTCCCTCGGCCCGCCTGCTGCGCGGTCGGGCCGGTGAGCGAGTTCGCGGCTCTCTTCGTTCGCCGCATCTACTTCTTCGGCGAGTTGCCGCCGAGTTCCTTGCGCGCGTCCTCGGTGCGGCCGAGCGGCAGCGCGAGGTCGATGTTGGCGTGCGGCCGCGGAATCACGTGTACGCTGACGAGCTGGCCGATGCGCTCGGCCCCCCGCGCGCCCGCCTCGGTAGCCGCCTTCACCGCAGCGACGTCGCCGCGCACGATGGCCGTGACATAGCCGCCGCCGATCTTCTCGTAGCCGACCAGCTCCACCTTGGCGGCCTTGACCATCGCGTCGGCGGCTTCGACCATGCCGACGAAGCCCTTGGTCTCGATCATCCCCAGCGCGTCTGCCATGAATTTCGATCTCCCATTGAGTCGGGGACATGATCGTCGCGCGGAGCGCGCATCGTGTCCCCCTGTCGGTGCCGGGCCGGACTGCTAGCACGCAGAGCCTATGCGTGCAATCCGCTACATCCGGTAGCCGACCACGATCTCGGTGGTGAAGGCGAAGTCGGTGGGGCTGTTCGAGTAGCTGTAGAACTGCGGCCCGAAGTGGCCGTTCAGCCCCACCAGGATGTTCTTGTCGACCGCGTACTCGGCGGCGAAGCCGAACTGCGGGCCGATCTCGAAGAAGCTGGTGTGCGTCCAGTTGATGGCCATCACCAGGTCGGCGCTCGCGGCCAGTCGAAGTTCCGGAGTGGCCTGGATGCCGAGGACGCCGCCGACCGGGAAGCGCGTGAAGAAATCGCTCTGGCTGTTCTTCGTGTAGAGGCGCACGCCCGGCTCGATGTGCAGGCCGAGCGAGACCTTCTCGTGCCGGCTGACGACGAGCCGGATGGGGACGTCGGCGCCCGCGCCGAAGGCGTTGGAGTTGGTGTTCTCCAGGCTGTAGAGCGCCGAGATCTTGAAGCCGACGTCGCTGCGGTCGGAGAGGCCGCGCAGGTAACCGAAGACGAGTCCGGGCCAGCCCATCTCGAACGCGATCGCGTCGCGGTCGGTGCTCACCGTTTCGCCGGTTGCCACCGACCAGTGGCCGGCTGCGCCCGCGACGACGGGTTCGGGTTCGGCGGCGAGTGCAGAGGTGGAAATCAGCGCGGCGACGGCGAGCGAGGCGAGGCGCACAGGGACCTCCGTGGTCTGTTCGAGGCGCCGCAACCTTAATGGTTACGACTTCGAGTCGCCACGGACATCCTTGCCGGCTATCGACTGGATGGCAGATGTCGCGGCGGCGGCAGCGCTGTCGATCTCGGCCTCGCCGCCCGCCATGTAGAGGCGGCCGAAGGCGCCGAAGGGCGTGACGTCGATCAGCCGCACGTTCGCCGCCTTCTCGGCTTCGTTGGCCGCCAGCACCGCATAGGCCGCGGGCTCGGTCTCCATGATGAAGAGGCTCTGGCCCGGCTCGATCATCGAGCCGAAGCGGATCTTGTCGATGATCATCGCGTGCATCGGCTCGATGGCGCGGATGATGGTGTTCGAGACGACTTTTGGTTTCGAGCGATCCTCTTCCTTGGCGCCGAGGTGCCGGAGGATGGCGTCGCCGGCGCTGCGCACTTCGCCCTTGTCCTCGTGGTGCACTTCCAGCATCCCGAAGGCGCGCTCGACCACCAGCGTCGCCGGGTGGACCGCGGTCGACTTCAGCGCCGTGTCGATGACTTGATGGATGGCCATGCCCGGCGCGATCTCGACGAAGAGCGAGGCCACATAGGGCACCGGAAAGTATCCGCGGCACGTCGTGCAGATGTGCGCCGCGAGCTGTGGCTGGAGGGAATCGAGGAAGACGTACGCACGAAGCTGGGTCTGGGCCATGGGCGCGTCGGCAGTTAGCACGCCGGAATGAGCCCGGCAACCATCACCGGCCCATTCCCAATTCCGATTCCAATTCCCTGGACCACGACCGCAACCCACGACCGGGACCGCGATCTTTCGACCTCGCCTCTCCGTTCCCTTTCCCTTTCCGTTCCCTGAACCTTCCCTGCTAGAGTGCGCGCAATGCCCGTCCTCCGGTCCTGGGCCCGCACCGACATCGGGCGCAAGCGCAAACACAACGAAGACTCCTTCCTCGTCGACGAGACCTTGGGCCTCTACGCCGTCGCCGACGGAATGGGCGGCCACGCCGCCGGTGAAGTCGCGAGCGCGCTCGCAGTGAAATCCATCCGCGAGGCACTGGTCGACAGCAAGCCGGTGCTCGAAGCCTTCGCGCGGTCGCCCACCGTCGAATCGCGCGAGCAAGTCGCGGGCTTGATGGAGCGGGCCATCCACAAAGCCTGCGAGGACATCTACGCGCTCGCGGGCAGCGATCTCGGCAAGCGCGGCATGGGCACCACCGTCGTCGCGCTCATCGCCGCCGGCAAGAAGGCGGTGGTCGGCCACGTCGGCGACAGCCGCGTCTACCTCTACCGCAACGGCCGCGCGCACCAACTCACCGAGGATCACACCATCATCCAGGAGCAGCTCAAGCGCGGGCTGATCACCCGCGAGCAGGTCGCCACCGCCGAGAACAAGAACGTCATCACGCGCGCGGTGGGCATCCAGCCGTCGGTCGCGGTCGACACGCTGGTGACCGATCTGCTGCCCGGCGATCTCTTCGTGCTCTGCTCCGACGGATTGCACGGCTACCTCGAGGACGCCGAGCTGCCCCAGCTCTTCGCGCAGGAGCGCCAGAAGCTTCCCGACCTGCTCATCGATCTCGCGCTCCAGCGCGGCGGAAAGGACAACGTGACGGCGGTGTGCCTCTCGGTGGAGGCGGACGAGGACGAGGAGTCGACCGACGTCGAGGGCAAGACGGAGATCCTGCGCCGCATCCCGCTCTTCCAGCACATGACCTACAAGGAGCTGCTGGCCATTCTCGGCATCGCCCGCGGCCGGCAGTTCGAGAGGGGCCAGGGGGTCATCAGGGAGGGCGAGCAGGGCGACGAGCTGTTCGTGCTCTTCCGCGGCAAGGTCGACGTGATGAAGAGCGGGCTCAAGATCGCCCAGCTCAAGGCGGGCGGACACTTCGGCGAGATGGGCCTGGTCGATCAGGCGCCGCGCTCGGCGACGGTGACCGCGGTCGAGGACACCTCCGCCATCTCGATCGATCGCGACAGCCTGCTCAAGCTGATGCGGCGCGATTCGCTGCTGGCCGTCAAGCTGCTCTGGAGTTTCGTGCAGGTGCTCTCGGAGCGGCTGCGCAACACCAACGAGGCGCTCACCGATCTGAAGGGCGAGCTCGACCAGATCCGCGCCAAGGCGACCGATCCCCTGCTCGACGTCATCCCGGGCAAGTCCGGTCCTCCGCCCTTCGGGCAATGAACAGCGACTGCACCTGCAGCGGCTACTGCGCACCGCGAAGGCGCGAAGGACGCGAAGGGGCACGAAGGTTTTTTGGGCAAGTGCCTCTCTTCGCGGATCCTCGCGTCCTTCGCGCCTTCGCGGTGAGATTTTGTTTTTGCTTCTTCGCCGCGGGGTGCCCGAAGCCGCAGATCATCGCGGGGCCGCCGGTGGATGCGGTGGCGCTCTATGCGCAGGTGGAGGCGGCGCATCGCTCTCCCGAGACCCTCTCTTGCAAGGCCTATGCGATCGTCGACGCGCCCGACAACGGCGGCCGCTCTCCCTTGCTGCTCTCGGTGAAGCGGCCTGCCTCGCTGCGCATCGAGGTCCTGACGCCGCTGGGCGATCCCGTCGCGGTGCTGGTCGCGGACCAGGGCCGGTTCGCGCTGCTCGATCTGCGCAACAACCTCTTCCATCGGGGTCCGGCCACGCCGCGGAACCTCTCTCGCGTCATGGCCACCCCGCTCACCGCCGACGAACTGGTCTCCCTCCTCACTGGCGCGATTCCGCCCCTCCCGGAAGGCGTGCCGCTCTCGGCGAGGCGCGATGGCGACGGCTACCTGCTCGCGCTGGCCGCACCCGGCGCCGTGCAGTGGGTCGCGCTGGGAGCGGACCTGCGCGTGCTCAGCGTCCGGCGCACCAGCGAGGGCGGCGCTCCCATCTGGGAAGTCTCGCTCGACGAGCACGACGACGCGCTGCTGCCGAGGGTGCTGCACCTCGAAGCCGCCACGGCGAAGACCAAAGTGGATCTGCGCCTGCGCAGCGTCGTCAAGGGCTCGCCACCCCCGCCCGGCGCCTTCATCCTCGCGGCCCCGCCGGGGATGCGGGTCGAGGACGTCGAGTAGCGGAAAGTTGCCGCTACGTCTGAGGTTCCACTAGTATCGCGCCATGCGGATCAAGATCGGCGACCTGCTCGTCAAGGCAGGCGTGATCACCGACTTGCAACTTCGCGCCGCGCTGGCAGAGCAGCAGCAGTGGGGCGGTAAGCTCGGGGACATCCTCGTCCGCATGGAGTTCCTCACCGAGGAGATCCTGGTCCGCGCGCTCTCCAAGCAGACGGGAATTCCGCGCGCCGACCTCACTGGCGAAGGCGACCGCGCCGCCCTGGCGCTGATTCCGCCCGACGTGGCCGAGGAGTTCGGCCTGGTGCCGATCGCCACCAAGGACGAGGGCCGCACGGTGGTGGTGGCGATGAGCGATCCGCTCAACATCGGCGTCACCGATCATCTGCGCTCGCTCACCGGCGCGAAGAAGATCGAGGGGCAGCTGGCCGGCGCCAGCGCCATCCGCAACGCCATCTCGCGCTGGTACCGCGGCGAGGAATTGATGGGCGACGAGGCGGAGCACTCGGCGATGAAGGTGGTCAACAACAGCGGGCAGTCGGTGGTCACGCAGGATCCGCGGGGTGCGCCGAAGAACGCGCCGCCGCCGCCCGCCTCCTCGGCCCCGCCGCCGGCCCCGGCCCGGGCTGGAAACGGCGCGCCGCGCTCCAGCGCGGTCGACGTGCTGGTCGGCGTAGAGGAGACGCAGCGCCGGTCGGTGGCTGCGCTCAAGGCGATGGTCGAGCTGCTCATCGAGAAGGGCGTCTTCTCTCGCGACGAATACCTCGCGCGCGTGAAGCGGTAAGGAACGGAGACTTCGATGCCGCCGCGCAAGCGCCTTGGACAACTCCTCACCGAGCTCGGCGTCGTCGACGAGCACCAGCTGCAGAGTGCGCTCGGCCACCAGAAGCAGTGGGGCGGCAAGCTGGGCGCGGTGCTGGTGCAGAAGGGCTTCTGCAAGGAGGCCGAAGTCGTCAGCGCGCTCAGCAAGCACCTCGGCATGCAGGCCGTGAAGCTGGCCGACGCCAAGGTCGACGCGCGCGCGGTCAAGTTCGTCAGCAAGCAGATCGCCGAGAAGCTGCACGTCTTCCCCTACGAGATCTCGGGGACCGGACGCGGCGAGGTGGTCACCATCGCCATGAGCGATCCCACCGATCTGTCGGCGGTCGATCAGCTCGCCTTCCACACCGGAAAGCGCATCAAGCCGATTCTCGCGGGCGACAGCGAGATCGTGCAGGCCATCCACCTGCATTACGGCGGCGACGAGAAGGCCAAGCCCGCGGACGCAGCTGCCGGAGCTCCGGCGGGAGCGGCAGCACCCGCGGCGCCGGCGTCGCCCGCGTTTCCCAAGCGCATCGGCCCGCAGGCCGCAGCGACGCCTGCCGGAGGCTCGCCGCGCATCGCTCCGGCGGCGCCGTACATTCCCCCGCCGATCCCCGCGCAGGCCCCGAAGCTGTCGCAGAAGCTCGAGGAGATCGAGCCGGACGAGTCGATGTCGGTGCCGACTCCTCCTCCGCCCCGGCCCGATCCGCTGGAGATCCCCGAGGATGACGGTTCGACGATGGGCCTCGAGCCGATCGCCGCGCACAGCCAGTTCGGCGATCAGGTCGCGGGCAGCGAAGAGGTCGAGGCGGGAGGGAGCGCGGGCGACGCTGTGGAAGGTCTGGTGTCGGCCGGCGTTCCGCACGAGGGCGCTGCCGAGGCCTCACAGATGGAGGGGCTCGAGCCCATCGCCGCGCACGCGCAGGTGCCCGCGCCCGACGGTGGATGGGGCGCCGAGGCGACTCCGGCGGCCGCGTCCGAAGGCGGCTGGGGAGAGGAGGCGCCGGCGGCAGAAGCCGCGCCGGCCGAGGCAGCGCCGGGCGAGTGGGGAGCTGCTTCCGAGAGCGCAGAAGGATGGGGCGCCGAACAGCCCGCCGCAGAGGGCGAACCAGCGGCTGCCGACGCGGCGTGGGGAGCAGAACCAGCTGCCGGCGCGGAAGCGGGCGCCGCCGAACCCCAGGCTGGCGATGGGCAGCTGTCCGCGGAGGGCGAACAGCTCCCGATGGACGCGATCATCGGAACGGCCGAGGCGCCTTCGTGGGGCGCAGAGGCGGCAGCGGAGACGCCGGCGGAGGAGCAGCCAGCGACCGATGAGCACGCAGCGCACGAAGAGGCCGAACAGCACCAGGAGCAGGCGCACGAGGCCGAGCACGACCACGAAGGCGACCACGACCACGAGGCCGCGCACGAGGCCGAGCAACACGACGAGCACGCGCACGAGCCGGCCGAACACCACGACGAGCACGAGCACCAGCACGCTGCC
>WNFM01187052.1_pt1 | contig 10595 bp, 8 predicted proteins | sample 5400271 | NCBI WGS metagenome assembly WNFM01 (sample SAMN13153352, study PRJNA577476) | soil metagenome | isolation source: 60 cm saprolite on Douglas fir-dominated hillslope | place: USA:California | collected 2013-09-17 | reverse complement strand
AAGCGACTGGTACCGCAGTGGCTGTGGCCTCGGTAACGCCCCCGACGCTCGAACCTACGCCTACTGTTGGCCTCGGCATTGTCCCCTGGGACGGCCAGCACCGCCTTACGATCCTGATGATGGGCATCGACAAGCGCCCTAATGAGACGGGAACGACCTTCCGCACCGATTCGATGATCGTCGTCAGCATTGATCCCGCCACAAAGAATGTCGGTATTCTCAGTGTTCCACGCGACTTATTTGTGGACATTCCCACCGATACAGTGGTTATGAACGCCTATGGCTTGCAGCGCGTTAACGCCGCCTATGTCATCGGCGAATTGGCCCGTCCGGGCTATGGTGCGCAGCTTGCCATGCAAACGATCCAGTACAATCTGGGCATTCGCATCAATAATTACGTGGTCTACGATTTCGGTGCCGTCATCAGCGGCATTGACTACATCGGCGGGATTGACATTGATGTACCTTCTCCAATCAACGATCCATTTTATCCTGACATGTATTATGGCTACGATCCGCTATACATCCCCGCTGGACATATCCACATGGACGGGGCGCTGACACTGAAATATGCGCGAACGCGGCACCAGACCAGCGACTTTGACCGTGCCAAACGTCAGCAGCAGGTCGTACTCGCTGCCCGTGACAAGATATTGAGCGCGAACCTGCTACCACAACTTATCCTGCACGCTGGCGAAATTTGGAGCAAGCTTAATCAAGGCATTCACAGCGATCTCAGCCTTGATCAGATGCTGCGATTGGTGGTCTATCTCAAAAACGTGCCGACTGGAAACATCCACCAGGGCGTCATTGATATTAACTACGTCACGGGCATGATGTACCAGGGACAATCTATTCTGTTGCCAGAGCGGGCCAAGCTCGGTCCGCTGTTAGTACAGGTCTTCGGTGCCAATTACAATTCTTGACAGATTGAGCTGGTATCACGAAATTAACCGGGCTGTGTCTCCTTGCACCTCTACCTCACACGGAGTTTCATCACTTTATGACGACAATGAGAAGCATAATCATGGCGCTGGCAGCTTGCGTGGCAATGTTTACGCGCCCTGCACTGGCTCAAAGCCCCCAAGCACTTGATCGAAACATCCTGATCGCGGACCGTGGCAACAACCGGATTATCGAAGTCACCCCCGATAAGCAAATCGTGTGGGAATATCACTTCGAAGGCTTAGAACCGGGTGAAGGTGCTGATGACGCCTTCTTCTCGCCGGACAATACAAAGATCATCGCCAACCTTGAATATTCAAACCTGGTAGTGATCATCGACTATGCCACACGCAAGATCGTCTGGCAGTTTGGCAACTATAAGCCCGGCTCCGGCTTGAATGAGTTGAATAGCCCCGATGATGCCTATCTTCTGCCCGATGGCAACGTGACTGTGGCAGATATTGAGAATTGCCGGGTACTCGTCATCGCGCCCGATAAGCACATCGTTCGGCAATTTGGCAAGAGCAACCAATGCCTGAGTCAGCCCAACTACCTCAACCGTCCAAACGGGGCCACACCGCTGCCCAATGGAAATTTGCTTATCACAGAGATCAGAGCCAGGAAGGTTTCAGAGGTTAAAGAGGATGGGTCAGAGGTGTATGGCTTCCACACACCTGCCTTCTATCCTTCTGACGCGCAGCCAACCAAGCGCGGGACGATAATTGTGGCTGATTACGTCCCGGACGGCGCGATCTATGAACTGGATCGGACGGGCAAGGTGCTGTGGCAGTATGGCCCATATGGCAAAGACAACGAGCGTGGTCTGGATCGCCCGTCACTGGCGGTCGAAATGCCTAACGGCAACATCATTGCCAATGACGACTTCAATCATCGCGTGGTCATCATTGACAAGCAGACAAAAAAAATCATCTGGCAATACGGACGTACAGGCATTCACGGCGCAGAGCCGGGCTATCTGTACATCCCCGACGGATTGGACTGGCGGCATGATGGCGGTGCGTTGGCCGCCGGAATTGCCGCGCCAACAGAGGTCGCTACAGCGAATCCGTAAGCCTGCCTGAACTTACGCGGGCGGCGAACCGCTTGTCGATTCCGCTTCAGTGAAAATTGATTCAGTCGAGTCCGGTTCGGCTGGTTCAGCTATCTCACGACTCGTTGCGGGCAGCACGAGCGTGGTGCTGGGCGCCTCAAACGCGACGACGCGCTTGGCGTGTTCCGGCGGGCTGACCGGCAGCACGATGTAAAACGTTGCGCCCGGAAGTGCCTCGGAATCATAGCCCGGGCTTTCTACCCAGATGCGTCCGCCGTGGCCTTCGATGACACCGCGCGCGATGGTCAGGCCCAGACCCGGCCCTGCACCCATAAACTTCGTCGCGCCCGTGGAATGCAGGCCGGGGTCAGACACACGATAGAATTTCTCGAAAATTAGTTCGTGATTCTTGGGGTCGATGCCGATGCCAGTATCCTGAATAGCTACAACGATTTCGTCTTGCTTGGTCACGGCGTTCTGCTGAACGTGGGCCGTAATGTCAATCCGTCCGCCGTCAGGCGTGTATTTGATAGCGTTGGTGACGATGTTACGGAAAGCCTGCACCAAGCGCTGCATATCGGCTTCTATCGGCGGCAGGCCGCGTAGGCCGCGTGCTACCAGCGTGAGCTTGCGTTGCTTGACGCTTTCCGTCAGCGGCTCAATTGCCAACCGCAACACACTCTCCGTCGTGGTCTGGGCGAAGCGCAGGTCCATCGCGTCCAAACCGAGTTGGCTCACATCCAGCATGTCGCCGATCAGGCGCTCCAGACGATCAGTAGCCTTGCGCAGGTTGGTCGTCATACCTGTCATCTGGTCGGGGTCAAGCATTCCCTGTTCGTTTAGCGCGTCGATAATGTCAGTGTACCCGCGAATCTGAGCCAGTGGCGTGCGCAATTCATGGCTGGCAATCGTAATGAAATCAGTCTTCACCGAATCTAATTGCTCAATGCGTTCTTTCGTACCAACCAAATCTTTGTTGAGTGCCAACATTTCCTCGCTGGCTTTGCGCAAGTCATTGACCAAACGCGCATTCCGCAAAGCGACGCCCGTCTGGTTGGCTACCGTTGCCAAGAGTTCCAGGTCTTGCGCGTTAAAGGGGTTATCGTTGTTCTTGGCGCCTGCTGCCAGGATACCAATGAGTTGACCCTGGACGACAATTGGTGCATAGGCGCTCATGCGCAACTGCTTAAAAAACGAGGCTAACTCTGGCGCCACGTCGGCATAGGGCCGCCCATATTCGAGGTCAAATTGCAGCAGCGTCGATAGTTGATCGAATAGTGTATGATAAATTGGGCTGTCTTTGGGGAGCCAACCGCGCACTTCGGGCATTTCACCGAGGCCCTTTGCCATTGGCTCCACGCGAATGGTCTCGTTATCATCCCGCGTTGCCAGGATCAACCCGCCGCGCCGCACTTTCAGCGTGTTGCGCAGGACGTTCATCGAGACGTCAACCAGTTCGTCCAGTTCGACCACGCCCGAGACATCGCGGCTGTAGCGCAGCAAAATACCTGCCGAGTCCCCACCGGAGCTACCAAAAAACCTGTTTACCAAACTTACCGTGAAGGTTCGCAGCGGCGCGTAGAGAATTGCGGCCAGGATAGCCACGCCGCCTAACACCAAAACGCCGTTTTCTGCTGCCGGATCAATGGTACGTCCCACCAGCATCGAAAATATAATAACCACGGCAGTGATTGCAGTGACGAGGGTCGAAGCAATTGCCAACCGCAGCACACCGCGAATATCAAAAACGCGGTGGACGATTGCGCCGTATACCACGCCAATTAGCGTGACGAGTTGCGTTACCAGGCCAAGTTCTTTCAGAACGTTGGTGCCGCTGATTCCGAGGATAGTGCCCGTGAGCAGTAACGGCACAATGATCACCCAGTACAGCGCACGGTTAGCAATCTCTGGCAAATGCGCTCTGTAGAAGCTGTAGAAAGTCACCATCAGAACGATCAGCCCTAAAACGATCCAGCCTCCAATGGTGAGGAGTGCCGTTGTATCGCGCTCGGCGGTGAAAGCGTGCCCAAGCCATCCCGGGCTTCCGACTTCGGTCGTGTGCGTCGATGTTAAGCTGATACCGACGAGTACCAACAACCATAATAGGCCTAACACTAACAAGCCTGTTGCCACTGAGCGCTGCAAGTAGCGCACGGAGAGCGCGGCAAATAAGACAAGCATCAGACTGGAAAGGTATAGCCCGATCAGCGCTATAGGCTGCGAGAGGATAGTTGTCTGGTTGGCGAAAATTGGCAATAGCTGAATCGCCTGGGCCAGCAAGGCAGCCAGCAGGGTAGCTACCAGCCAGCGCTGGATGCCAACCAGATGCACGCCGTTGCGCAAAGCAATCACCAATAAGATGATATATCCCAGGCAAAGACCCACCGGCAGAATGGATGTAATCGGAATATTCACTATAAAACTCCGCGCTCTGGGCAGCAAACGCTGTGTCTATTGTCTGGTTAATTGTACTCGCAATTTCAAATCAGCAAACTTGCTGGCTAATTCGGGAGTGTCTAAGGTCAAGGATATACAAATTCCATGAGATAGGCAGGATATTTAGGATAAGTGTGGTGGTAGAGCTGGCGACGATTCCAGGCATAGACAAAGAGCTTCATAGCACGACGCAACGCTACAATACTACGAGAAAAGCAACGCGAGCGTCGAGCTAGGCGGGGCAGATAGTGACGCATTTCAGCATTATCGCCTTCCACACGATAGGTTTCGCTCTTGTCGGGCATAGGCGTGTGCAAACCAGGCGTGTAGACCAAATTGCGATAAGTGGCGAACAGATCGCTGTAGTAGAAACGGGCTTGCGGAGCACGGTCTACTAAGGCTTGCAAGGTCAGGGCGGTACGCTCCGCTTCAACCGCCCAGCCTAGAATGCAACTGGTGGTGCGGTCAACTAATGTCATGATGAAGACTTCGTTTTTTTCTTGCCCACCCAGGTGAACACTTCATCCAGTTCCACTGTAGTCACTTTTTCGGGAACGGGTGGCGCATCGGGCAGTTGGCTGGCATGTGCATTCACCCAGTTAATCACACTCTGATGATTCACCTTCAAGTGTCGTGCGATCCGCCGGAAATTAACCCCATCCACTGCCATCTGCACGGCTTGTTCACGCACCGCATCGGGATAGCCTTGTGGCGTTGGCTCTGGCGTGTATCTGCGTCCGCAGGCCTTACAACGCCAGCGCTGACTACCCGAATCATTCAGGCCTGCTTTGACTTGCTGTCTGGTTTCCTGGCAATATGGGCATTGGTTCATGCTACCATTTTACCCACATCCCCTTATTTAGACACTCCCGCTAATTCAGCGTTCAAACGCGAGGGCTATTGTCACTATTATCTGGGGTATCTAGCGGTACAGGTGTGGCCTGACCGGGGTGCCGAAAATCCTGTGGCGTTCCAATCGGGGTACTGGTGGAGGGGTGCGCGGCCTGCCACGTTTGGGTAACAGCCTGCGTCGCGTTATAGGGGTTGATGACGATAGCGTCTATGCTCAGCACAAACATCAGGCATAGCACAAAGCAAAATAGCAGCACCACAGCGCCGACAACGCGGTCTTCCTGGAAAGGTTCATGCGGCGGCTTCTGCGAGCGAAAGTTGCCAGTAGCAAACAACGCGGGTCTCCTGGGAAAAGCAAGTTAGAAAGCGGGCCAGGTATTATCGTACCCGGCCCTTCATACTCAGGCTTCTGGTTCGGCTGGACTGTCATCCTCTTCCGGCTCGTCCGACTCCTGATCCAGGATTTCGCCGTTTTCGTCGGTGATCAATTCGTCCGCTTCATCGTTCTCGCCCAGGTCATCGCCAAGTTCCTCGATCATATCCTGTTCAAGCGATAAATCGACTGATGGATCGAGTTCGTCGGAGGAATGGCCGTTTTCTCCCAGCTCCTCTGCTTCCACGGGCGAGCCTTCGACCACGGCTACGCTCACGATCTCGTCCTTCTTCGCCAGATGGATGACCCGGACGCCGCGTGTAGCGCGTCCCACCAATCGGATTGTATTGGCGCGGGTACGCAAGGCCATGCCTTCGCGGGTAATCACGGTAATGTCATCATCGGTGCGCAAAGTATGAGCGCTCACAATTGGACCGAGCTTCTCCGTTGCCGACACTGCAATCGTTCGCACGCCCAAGCCAAAGCGCCCGCGCAGAGGATATTCCTCGATAGGCGTGCGCTTGCCGTAGCCTTTTGAGGTAATGACTAGCAAGGTCGTCACGCCGGGGGTGATCACGTCCAACCCGGCAAGTTGGTCGCCCTCACGGAATCGGATCGCATTCACGCCCGATGCCTGACGGCCCATCACGCGGACTTCGCTTTCCTTGAAGCGGATAGATTGACCCGCCTTCGTAACCAGAATTACATGATCATCGCCAGAGGTGCGCTTGGCCCAACGCAGTTGGTCATCTCCGTCCAGACTCATCGCAATCAAGCCGTTCGAGCGCACCGCCGAAAAATCCGAAATGCGCACGCGTTTGATTTTGGCGTTTCGGGTACACAATACAAAATAGCCGCTCTCGAAGTTCGGTACGCAAGCCGTCGCGGTGATTCTCTCATCCGGCTCCAGCGCCATCAGGCTGTTGAGCAGCGTTCCTTTGCCGTTGCGGTCTGCTTCGGGAATGCCAAAGCCCCGTTCGGCGTAGACTTTGCCTTTGTTGGTAAAGAACAGCAAATGGTCAAGTGAGTTCGCGCTCATCAAGTGGTCAACCACGTCTTCATCGCGGGTGGTCATGCCCGTGACTCCGCGTCCGCCGCGATGTTGTGCCCGATACATCGCCGAAGGCGAGCGCTTGATATAACCGCGCTTGGTGATCGAGATCAGCACTTCTTCGTCACGTACCAGGTCGGACTCGTTGAAACTTGAGCCGCTTTCAAAGTCCAGACGGGTGCGGCGGTCATCACCAAACTTCTCTGCTAACGTATTCAGGTCGGATTGGATGAGCGCCAGAATCTTGGGTGCGCTGGCAAGCAGGTCTTCCAGGAAGGCAATCCGGCTTTGTACTTCGTTATATTCTTCTTCGATCTTCAATCGTTCCAGGCTGGCGATGCGCCGTAACTGCAAGTCCAGAATAGCCTGTGACTGTGCTTCGCTAAGGTCAAAACGGCTCATCAACTGTTGACGGGCGTCATCAGTATCCTGCGAGGCGCGAATGGTCTGGATGATGGCGTCGATGTTCGACAGGGCTTTGAGATAGCCTTCTAAGATGTGGCTGCGGGCACGCGCACGGTCAAGCTCAAAGCGCGAACGGCGTTCAATGACCTCGCGCCGATATTCGATGTAAATTTGCAGCGCACGCTTCAAGCTAATCGTGCGCGGTTCGCCATCCACCAACGCCAGCATTTGCACGCCGAAAGTGCTCTGCAACTGCGTGTACTTGTATATCTGGTTGAGGACTTTCTTGGGTTGTGCGTTGCGCTTCAACTCGATGACGATGCGCAACCCGTGACGATCCGATTCATCGCGGAGGTCAGCAATCGCGTCCAGGCGGCCTTCGCGTACAAGCTGCGCCAGCCGCTCGATAATCGCCACTTTATTGCTCTGGTACGGGATTTCGGTGATGGCGATCCGATGGCGTTCACCGCCCTTCATTTCCTCGATCTCAGCGGAGGCACGTACAATCAGGCGGCCCCGCCCGGTAGCGTAGACTTCACGTAGTTCCTCACCACCGATGATGACGGCTCCGGTCGGGAAGTCGGGCGCTTTGACAAACTGCATCAGGTCATCGACGCTGATGTCATCAAAGCGGCTGTAGTTGTCGATCATGTAGGAAATTGCCGCTGCAAGTTCACGCAGGTTGTGCGGCGGGATATTGGTCGCCATGCCCACGGCAATTCCGCTAGCCCCGTTGAGCAGCAGGTTCGGTAACCGCGCCGGGAGTACCAACGGCTCCTGCAAAGAGCCGTCGAAGTTATCGCCCCAATCGACGGTATCCATGTTGAGGTCTTCGAGCAGTTCGTCCGCGATGCGGGCCAGGCGAGCTTCGGTATAGCGCATCGCTGCAGGGCTGTCGCCGTCAATGCTGCCGAAGTTGCCCTGTCCATCGACCAACGGGTAGCGCATCGAAAAGTTCTGTGCCATTCGCGCCATCGCGTCATAAACTGCTGTATCGCCATGCGGGTGATACTTGCCAAGCACCTCACCCACGATACGAGCGCTTTTCTTATAAGCACTGTTCGGGCGAATGCCCATATCCTGCATCGCGTACAGAATGCGGCGGTGGACTGGCTTGAGGCCGTCGCGCGCATCGGGCAAGGCACGCGCCACGATTACACTCATCGCATAATCGAGGTAACTTCCGCGCATCTCATCATCAATATTGACCGAACGAACAATACCAATATCCATAATCAGATTATCCCAGTTTCAGATCATACCGATTGTTGAGAACGCGCATGTTGGAAATGCGCACCAATAGACACTTTTTCGTATTGAAAACCAATGATAAATTATACCCCATCCTGATCACCTTTGCGACAAGGCGATTCTGCGCTTGCCGTGAGAATTTTTAGCCTCTATTCGAAATAAGTAATAGCGGGGTTATCCAAACCGCCTGCGCGACCGAATCCCACCTGCGATTTTGTGGGATAACGCGGGTAATTGTGGGATTACTTGGCGAAGGTTGGAGTTTCGAGCGGAGACGCGGCGTAAAGCGCAACATGTTGCACGGTGAGTTCTGCGCTTGAAGTTCGACCGCCAACCGCGCGAATCATTACGCCACTTGCGGCAGGAGACGTTCCGGTCCAGGCGATTTCGTCATTTACGCGAAGTGTGTCCTTGCCGTCGCGTTCAGTGGTGAGTGTGAGCGTATTGGGCTGCCCGTTGGCGCGCACATGAATAAACGGCGCGAAGTCAGGCTTGGAGGGTGACACTGCGAGGAATCGGTAGCCACTGAGCATCACCGAAAACGGCTCAGCTTGTGTCGCTCCGTTGACAAAGACAATTCCCCAGGTCACGGTTGGATCGCTGTCAGCGGCGAGTTGGCCCGTAACTTCCAGTGTATAGGCTCCGGCAGGCAGAGGAATTACGTTGCGAATCGAGGAACTTTGACCCGGCATCGCTGTCAACTGAATTGGCGTGCTTTGCTCATAGACGAGCGGGCCAGCTTTAGGCGGATTCGCGGCACCCGCGCTGAGGGCGATAATTACCATTGCGCCACCCGCACCCACAACCAGCAGGGAGATGCGTGCCATTCGCCATGTCCAGCGCGGTATTGTTTCGTCAGGTGGCAAGCGTTAAAATCTTCCTTATGTTATCCGGGTTTATTGTAAGCCAAAAGTTTCGACGTGGTGTGTTATGGCTGGTTCTGGGCTGTGGCTTGAGCTTTGCCGCTCCCGACCCAATCTCTGCGAATAGTGGCACACCGTCGGTTCTGCGCCGGGTTCATGTGCCAATCCTCATGTACCATTATATAAGCAATCCTCCCCCGGATGCGGATGCTATCCGGCTCGATCTATCGGTAAGCCCTGACAACTTTCAGCAGCAAATGCAATGGCTCAAGGATAAAGGCTACACTGCGATCACGCCCGACGATTTGGTGGCGGCGATGACACGCGGTTCGCAGCTACCGGATCGTCCGGTATTGATTACCTTCGATGATGGTTATCTGGATGCCTACACCAACGCGCTGCCCGTTCTCAAGCATTTCGGCTTCATTGGAACGTTCTTTGTGGTCACAAGTTGGATTGACGAGGGGCATAGCGGCTACCTGAGTTGGGAACAGGCCAAAGAGATGGTACAGGAGGGGATGTACGTCCAGAACCACACCAGCGAACACAAAGACATGCGCAACCGCGACCATGACTGGTTGGTGTACCAGATACTCGGTGCCGAGGAAAGCATCGAGGCTCACACAGGGGTGCGGCCTCGTTTCTTCTGCTATCCGTCTGGCGAGTTTGACGACGCGGTGATGCGCGAACTCCGCGCTGCCGGGGTGGTGGCGGCTTTCACGACCAACGATGGTTCCTATGATTATTCCGATGACTTGCTGCGGCTCCCGCGTGTTCGCATTCGTGGCTCAACCAGTCTGGCGACTTTCGCGCAATTGCTGACGTGGGAACGTTAGTCAGGCAGGATATTCGCGCATTGTACTACATCCAATAAGTACAGCCCCCAACAAAAGTGCTATGCAAAGGCGGCAACTAATTCGGGGCCTGGTTCACCGAGAACATCCTGTGTAGCCTTCACGACCTCGCGTGCAACTTCGGGCTTTCTTGTTTCAATCTCGAATATCATATCGCCCAAGTCAGTTAGCGCGATACCTGACTCGCTCAATTTCCATACGCGACGGACGGCATCATGCTTTGGCACGAAACTAAGCTCGAAGTTTTCTATCTGCAACCCTACGATTTCATAGGAGTCCGCTTCATAAAGAAGGGCTACATGCTCATCAACGTAATGGGCTACTGTTTCTTTATCTAATGGCACAATACGAAGAAATAGGGCATCAAAATCCTTATCGTAGTCGACAAAAACCGGAGTGCGACTCTCTTGAGTAAAGCTTTTCAGCAGGGTAGTCTTGAGTTCTTTGATGGAGACTAAATGTTTCATTTCCATATTGGCATCTCTCCCGATTTCGGACTGTCAGCCAGGAACGC
>WNFM01271415.1_pt3 | contig 10596 bp, 11 predicted proteins | sample 5400271 | NCBI WGS metagenome assembly WNFM01 (sample SAMN13153352, study PRJNA577476) | soil metagenome | isolation source: 60 cm saprolite on Douglas fir-dominated hillslope | place: USA:California | collected 2013-09-17 | reverse complement strand
AGCGCCAGCGGCCGCCAGGTGGCGCGCGCGCGGATCAGTCGGCACACCGGGTCGGGGCAGCCGAGTCGCCGGGACCGAAACCTGCCAGGATCGCCACGAACCGTTGCCGCTGCTCGCCGAACACCTCGAACCGTTGCCGCTGCTCGCCGAACACCTCGAGCAGGTGCTCTGGATCGAGGTCGCACTCGCCCAGGGTTCGCAGTAGCAGCTTGCCGGGGCCGCACAGAAGCAAGGTCCTGGTCGCCAGCGTCGAGGAGGCGGCGCTGGACGCGCTGCCCATTTTGGTCAGGCATTGATGTCTCCTTTGGTACGGTCCGCTGCGCTTTGGTTAGGATCGGCCGGGCACTGCGCTCTTGCGAGGTTGGGCGCGCTGGATACCACTGCGAACGAAAGAGCGCGGGCCCTTACTTGAGCTTGATGGTCAGGATCTTGAATTTCTTGGTGAACGAGAGGCCAAGCGTGCCCGCCGCGCCGTCGAAGCGGCCGGTGCCGCCGGTGACCGCAAATACGGCTGGTTCGGGCTGCCGGGACTTGAAGCCGACGACTCCCTGGACGGTCAGGCTGCCGTTGTCCCAGACGGCGGTGACGACGCAGTTCGCCAGCGTCTGGTTCGCGTGCTGTTGGGGGATCTGGTGTGGGGGGATCCTGGTGAGCGTGCACACGCCGGCGTCGTGGCCCACGATCGGGTAGCCGCCGTTGACCTGGCGGGTGGTGGTGAGCTGATCGTTGATTATCAGCTCATCGCCCTGGGCGAAGACCTTGGGGTTGGTGCCGGGCGCCGGGATGAAGCCGGGATCGGTGGTGCCGTTGTTGATGTCGAAGGCGTAATAAGTGAGCGTCCTCGGGTTGGAGGCGGATCCGCCGGGGGTGGCAGCGGCCACCCGGGGGGTCCCGCAGGCCGCCAGCGCTGCGGCGGTGGCGATGACTGCGGCCCATCGCGCGAAGGTGGGGGCCGGGTTCTGCATCCGGGCCTGGCCTGTCGTGTGTGCGTGCATGCTGTCCTCCTTGCAGGGTCGATGGCTCGACCGTAGGAAGGCGAGGGGGTGGTGCGGATCGGGGCTGTCCCGGGGATCTGGCTCAGGGCTAGCCCCGATCCGGCAGGGGTGTTTCAATGCCAGCATCAGTGCGGTGGCATGCAGCGTGCTCATAGTCGATGATCACCCGGGGTTCCGTGCCCAGGCCCGGGCGCTGCTCGTGGCCGCGGGTTACGAGGTGGTGGGCGAGGCCGCAGACGGGGAGTCCGGGGTGCGCGTGGCCAGGGACCTGTCACCGGACGTGGTGCTGCTGGACGTCCAGCTCCCCGACAGCACCGGCTTCGAGGTGGTGCGGCTGATTGCTGGCGAAACCGATCCGCCCGCGGTCATCTTGATCTCCAGTCGGGACGCTTCGGACTACGGGCACCGGATCAAGCGCAGCGGGGCGCGGGGCTTCATCTGCAAGGCTGACCTGTCGGCGCGCACGCTGGCGGCCGTGCTGGAAGGGGCCGGGCGATGACCAGGAGCAGGTGGGGGCTGCTCACCGTCGGCGTCGCGGTGGCGGGGTGGATCATCGGCGGCGAGTGGGTGAGCATCCGCCAGCATGTCCCCGAGAACCACCTCATTGACGCGCTGGGCGGCTTGTCCTTCCTGGTCGCCGGGCTGGTGGCGCTGGATCGCCGGCCACATAACCGCCTGGGCCGGCTCATGATCGCCTACGCGGTGGTCTCATACTTCGGCAACTGGGGGAACCTCCAGGTAGCGGTGGTCCCGATGGTTGGCCTCATTGGCCAGCGGCTGGGCGGGCCGATCCTGGCGCAGATGGTCCTTTCCTACCCCTCCGGCCGGCTGCGGACGAGGTTCGAGCGGCTGGTCATCGGCACGATCTGGGTAGCCGTGATCGGTGTCGGCGTGGTTGTTTTGCTGGCGTTTGACCCGCGCGCCGACGGCTGCACCCGGTGCGGCTGGGAGCCCGCCGCGTTTCCGGACAAAAACGCGGTCCTGACGGCGCTCTTGGCCGGCCAGCGGGCGGGGTTCTTCTTGTTCCTGCTGTTCCTGGCGGCGGTGTGGCTGCGCTGGCGGCGGGCCACGCCGGCCGAGCGGCGCGACCTGGCCCCGTTGTGGGTGGCGGTGTGCATCTACGTGCTGGTGGGCCTGATGGGGGCGTTCGCTTCGCCCGACACGACCGGCCAGCCGTTCGCGTACCTGGTGTGGGAGCTGCAAAGCGTGCTGCAGATCGGCCTGCCGATCGTGTTCGTGTGGGGGCTGCTGTCGACCCGGCTGGCCCGCAGCGCGGTGGGTGACCTGGTTGCCGGGGGAGCTGCGGGCCTGCCTCGCCGGTACCCTGGGTGACCCGCTGCTGGAGGTGCTGTACGCGCGGGAAGGCCTGGATGGCTGGGTGGACGGCGGCGGGCAGCCGGGATCGCTGCCGGAGGCAGCCAGCGGCCCGCGGGCGAGGACGGTCACGGTGGTGGAGCGGGACGGACAGCCGCTGGCGGCGCTGATCCACGACCCGGCGCTCGACCCGGGGCTGGTCCGTGCCGCGGCGGCGGCGGCCGGGATGGCGATCGCGAACGAGCGGCTGCAGGCCGAGGTGCGGGCCCAGCTGGAGGAGGTGCGGGCGTCCCGTCAGCGGATCGTGGAGGCCGGGGACGCCGAACGGCGGCGGGTCGAGCGGAACCTCCATGACGGGGCGCAGCAGCGGATGGCGACGCTGGCCCTTGAGCTGGCGATGCTGCGGGACCGGGCGGCCGGCGACCCGGCGATGGCGGCCTCACTCGATCAGGCCGCTGCCGAGCTGAGACAGGCGATCGCCGAGCTCCGCGAGCTGGCGCGCGGGATCCACCCGGCGATCCTGACCGAGGAGGGCCTGCCCGCGGCGGTGGAGGCGCTCGCGGACCGGTCATCCCTGCCGGTGCGGGTTCGGGCCGATTTCGACGACCGGCTGACCGGGCCGATCGAGGCTGTCGCCTATTTCGTGGTGGCCGAGTCGCTGGCGAACGTCACGAAACACGCCCGCGCCTCCGGTGCCCGGGTCGAACTGTCGCGGTGCGACGGGACCCTGCGGGTAGAGGTGACCGACGATGGCATCGGCGGAGCCGACGCCAGCCGCGGCTCCGGGCTGCGCGGGCTGCAGGACCGGGTCGCCGCGGTGCGCGGCAGCTTCCACGTGAAGAACCTGCCGGGAGGCGGGACCGGCGTCATCGCCGAGATCCCCTGCGATGCCTGAACCGCCGCCACCGGGCGGCAAGCCAGCGACGGAGCCCGTGATGCCGGAACCTGGTGGCACGACGGCCACCGCTGGTCCCGCGTCCGCAGCGGCGATCCGGGTCGTGCTGGCCGACGACTCGGTGCTGTTCCGCGAAGGGCTGGCCCGGGTCCTGGCCGAGAACGGCTTTGTGGTGGCCGGGCAGGCGGGCGATGCGGACGGGTTGCACGCGGCGGTGGAGAGGGAAACGCCCGATGTGGTGGTGACCGACATCCGGATGCCGCCAACGAACACCAGCGAGGGCCTGGTGGCCGCACAGCGGATCCGCGCCGAGCATCCCGCTGTGGGCGTCCTGGTCCTGTCCCAGTACGTCGAGACCCGGCAGGCGGTCAAGCTGCTCCAAAACGCGCCTCACCGGGTCGGCTACCTGCTCAAGGACCGCGTCGCCGACATCGCGGAATTCACCGATGCCGTGCGGCGGATTGCCCGCGGCGGGTCGGTGATCGACCCCGAAGTGGTGGCGCAGCTCCTGCGCCACCGCGGAGACCGCGGCACACTGGAGATCCTGACCGGCCGCGAACGCGAAATCCTCGCCCTCATAGCACAGGGCCACTCGAACCGTGCCATCGGCGAGCGGCTGTTCCTCTCACCGAAAACGGTCGAGACCCACATCGGAGCCATCTTCGCCAAGCTGGGCCTGCTACCAGCCGCCGACGGCCACCGGCGGGTCCTGGCCGTGCTCACCTACCTCAGAAACGCCTGACGGCAGGCCATAACGAGCAGGAATAACAGCTCCCGCTCAGGCCTTCCAGCAGCCGCTGGCGGCGCGCACATCCAAGGGCCGGTCGCGGCGCGCAGAATGCCAGATCGGTGTCGGGCCGGGGATCTCCGGGACCACCATTCAGAGCGCGCCGAACGAGCCCTCCGCGTGCGCGTGCTGCAGGAGTTATCGCACTGTGCGCGAGCAGGCCGAGGAGCGTGCGCATCGATTGTCGGAGTGTCGGGGGGCTCGGCGGGCGCCACTGCAGGAGCGCAGATCGGTTAGGCCAGCGAAGTCGTCGTGGAACTGATCGGCGAGTGCCCTGGCTCCTGACTCGATCACGCGCTCGACGCTGTCTTGGAGGCGGCGGTCTGATCCGAGGCGGCTCGCCGTGGTCGGCGCGGCGCCGATCGCGCCGGAGATCCTGGAGTTCATGCTCGCGGCCGGGATCGCAGTTTCCGAGGTGTGGGGCATGTCCGAAACCTCGGGCCCGGCGACAGGCAACCCGCCCGGCGCGATCCGGATCGGCACGGCCGGCAAGCCGATCCCCGGCATGCAGCTGAAGCTGGCGGGCGACGGCGAACTGCTGGCGCGCGGCCCGACCGTGATGAAGGGCTACCGGGGCGACCCGGCGAAAACCGCCGAGGCCATCGACCCGGGCGGCTGGCTACATACCGGCGACATCGCCACCATCGACGACGACGGGTATGTGCGGATCGTGGACAGAAAGAAAGAGCTCATCATCAACGCCGCGGGCAAGAACATGTCCCCGGCCAACATCGAAACCGCCGTGTTCGCAGCGAGCCCGCTGATCGGCCACGTCGCGGCCATCGGCGACCGGCGGCCCTACATCACCGCGCTGATCGTGCTCGACCCCGACGCGGCCGCGCTGTTCGCCGCGCAACACGGCATCGCCGACCCCGCGCCCGCCGCCCTGGCCGCCCACCCGGCGGTACGCGCGGCAGCCGGCACCGCGGTCAAGACCGGCAACGGCAAGCTGTCCCGGGTGGAGCAGATCAAGCGCTTCACCATCCTGCCGGCGTTCTGGGAGCCCGGCGGCGATGAGATCACGCCCACCATGAAGCTGAAGCGCCGGCCCATCGCGGCGAAATACGCCGGCATCATCGAGTCGATGTACGCCATGGCAGGCGAGCCGGTATAGGCGCCGCGCAACTACCTCGCTTTGCCGGCCAGGGGCCATGGTTGATCCGGCAGCCGCGGCGGACAGCCAGCGGAAGAACGAGATCGGCAAGACGATTGAAGGCCGGCAGCCGAGCGGTCAGCCCCTGCCTCCAGAACCGCTCAGTCCCGGCTCCAGTGCCTCACCAACAGGGACGTGCAGGTTGAGCTTCATGGCCGGCTGCCTGCGCGCCTGAGCCCAGCCATCGGCCCACGCCAGATCGGCGGGCTGCGCGAGCCAGGAACAGAACTAATCACAGGACGTAACGTCTGGCACAGCAGGCCATGCGACCGGATCGCCGAATCGGCGCGGTTGACTGCGGCGATCGGCTCGCGTGTTGCGGCGCGCCGATCACCCAGTTCAGCGGTCGCAGCTCTGGTGGTCGGCTGATGGTCGGCCGGGCTTGAAGGCTGTGGCCCGCGCCGTGTGTGGGTTACTCCTCTTGCCGCCAGTGGTTCATCGCGCTTGGTGGCGTTTTGGGGTTACCGGAGTGCTGTCGCTGTCCGGGGCATGACCGAGGGCGGCTCAGCCTGCGTGTTGCCGGCCGGATTGGCGGGCTGGGTTCCGCCGCCGGTTTGGGTCTGGGCGGCGGCCAGCGGCGTGGGCCGACGGCGTGGTCTGGTGGCGCTGAGCCAGAGCCAGGCAGGGCGGCCCAGGTAGTAGGCGGGAGCGGTGTTCGGGCGGGAGGCTTCCTGCTCGGGCTGCCCGGGCGGATGCCATTCGGCGGGATGGCGCGCGGTAAGCGGGCGCGAGCCGGCTTCGTCGGGCCGGTCGCGGAGGCGGCACGCGGCGGTTGATGCCGCGGCGGCATGGCCCGCCCGAGTTTCCTGCTCGCGTTCCCAGGTGAGGGATTCGATCGGCCCGTTGAACCAGTGGCCGGCCGGGCACCTGATCATGGCGGCCTCGATCGGCCCGTCGCTGGACCGCATGGTGAACCGGCACCTGACCTCGGCAGGAAGCCCGCATCTGACGGCGCCTTGCTCATCCAGGTAGGCAGGGCAGTCAAGGAACATCATCGTGGCCTCCGTTAGTCACGGGCTCCGGTTGCTTGCGGTCAGAACAGGACCCTGGTTTTGCGCACGGGGCGAGGGCGGCTTGGTCGCCGGCCGGTAGCTCCAGGACGGGCTTGTCGTCGCGGCCGACGAGGGCGCGCCACGGCCCAGTCGACCAGGTACCCGGCGGTGAACCCGGCGGCCGCCCGCCGGGGCCGGCCCGAGCGGGTCCAAAGTGGTCGACGGCCAGTACGACGGGCTCGGCCGCGGCACGCCGACCCGCTCCGTCGCAGGTGCCTCGCCACACCCAGGCACCACCTGCCCCCCCGGGATGCCGGGCCTGCTCGGCGCACGACTCGGCCACCGGCCTGGAGGCGGCTGCCCGCCCGCCCGAGGCCTTCGTGGTTTCCGGCGAGGACGCGGTGCTGGACCGGTCGCCGGCCGTCTTAGTCATTGCCGTCCTCTTCCGGCGCGGCCCAGTGCCTGCCCGCTGGGATGGTGCGGCCGGTCCAGGCCAGCCATCCGGGCAGGAGCGCCACGCCGCCGGCGAGCAGTAGCAGGTCGGTCAGGTTGCCGTTGCCGGCCGCGTAGGACCAGGCGGTGATGAGCATGAGGGCGGCGAGGAGGGTCGTGTAGGCGGCCCAGGCGCGGTGGTGCGGGCGTGTTTGCGCCGCGGCCCGGGCGAACGCCAGCATGCCCGCCCCGAGCAGGGTGAACGCCGCCAGGCTGAAAGCCTGGCTGGTCAGGTCGATGGTGAACGCGATCGAGTTCGTGGCCTGGAGCGGGTTGGCGTGGGTGGCCATCAGGCCGACCGCGCGGTGACCGCCGAGCTGGAGCAAGCTCCCGGCGATCCATGGCTCATCCCGTTCGTTGGCTTGTCCGGCCGTTGGCCGGTGGTGATGGCTACTTGATGCCGACGACCATCGAGTCGGGCCCGGCGAGGGGTTCGGCGTAGCTGTCGCAGAAGCCGGGGCTGGTCATCCAGCAGCGGCATTGGGTGGCGGGGTAGTCGAAGCCCGCCTGGGTTTCGACCAGCATGTTCACGCTCATGAGCAGGCCGAAGGTGTTGGCTCGGCGGTCGTCGTCGATGATGGCGTCATAGACGATGAGCGCCCCGCCGTCGGGCAGCGCATCGTATCCCTTGCGGAGCAACAGGAGTTTCTCCTCCAGGCTCCAGTCGTGCAGGATGTGACCCATGATCAGCACGTCGGCGGGAGGCAGCGGGTCGGCGAAGAAATCGCCCGGGTAGAAACGCAGCCGGCCCGCGAGACCGTGCGATGCGACGTACTCGTCGAAGATTCCCCTGGTGGCGGGAAGGTCGAGCCCGCCGCCGGTCAGGTGCGGGTGACGCAGCGCGAGCTGCACCGGTACGCATCCTTCGGCGGCGCCGATGTCGATGACGGTGTGATAGCGGTCCCAGGGGAATTTCTCCGCGATCACCAGCGCGGCGCCCATGCTGAGCCCGGTCATGGCGTGCAAGAACTGCCGGAGGCGGTCTTGCTCCTGGTACATGGCGAGGAAATCCTGGCCTGCGTTGGCCTGGTTATAGGGCTGGCCGGTGCGCAATGCCTCGGTGAGCGATCCCCAGGAGGGGTATAGCACGGCGTTGGCCATCTCCAGCATCCCGCCGATATAGGAGGGCTTGTTGCGGTCGAGGAACAGGGCAGTGGCTGGGGTGTTGGCGTATTCGTCGACGGTCCGTTTGAGCATGCCGAGCGAGACCAGCGCGTCGAGCCAGTCGGCGGTGCCCCTGGGCTGCAACCCCAGCTTGGCGGTGAGTTCCTTGGCGGTGAGGGGTCCTTGCGCGAGCGCGGTGAACAATCCGAGCTCCACGGCGGTTAGCAGTGCCTTGGACCCCCAGAAGGCCAGGCCCAGTTGCATGATCGCATCGGGTGTCGTTTGCTCGTCCGTCATTTGCCTTTACTCCTTGAATTGGGGCCGGGGCGATGCTGCCGGTCCAGATCAGCCATGCGGGCAAGGGACCCGCCGACGTGCGCGCGGCGGTCCGGTCGGCGTCGTGGCCCGCCATGCGGTCACCGGATTCAGCCGAAGAGCTGACCGCACGGCGATGAAGACGTGAACCCGAGCCGGGGGCGATCCGGTTGATCTGCGTGGACAGGTGCCGCGCGGTGGGCGCGGTTCGCGCGAATCCGGTGACGTCGGCGCGTTCGGCGGCGGTGATCTGCCGCCGCGCGTTGGCGGCCGCCTGATTGATGAGGGCGCGCAGTTCCTGCCACTGGCGCTGATGTGCCGCCGGGCGGCGATCGCGTCTAGCCGGGAGGTCGTTGCGGTTGCTCTTGCGTACTGGGCGAAGTACCTGCCGACCGCCGGGAGATCGGCAGGCCGCGGGTGCATGGGGTCGAAGCCCGGCAGGGGGAAGGGGTGGGCGTCGTGCCGTGCGACTGCTTGGGCGCAGATCGCGTTGGCCTTGGCGATGGAGCCGGTGTCGCCCGGGCGCTGAGTACTGGCACATGCGGCGGCAGGGAGCGCGGTTGCCGCGGCGGCTGCCGCAAGCCGCGCGGCAACGCCAGAGGTGGGGGGCGAGATTCTCGTCCGGGCCCGTTCGATCGTCCACGTTGCCAAGGGGTCCTCCTTCTGGCGGATGACTCGACCGTAAGGAGGCGGTCCGCCGGGCACATCGGGCAAACGCTTAGATCCGCTGCCCGGCGGCCTTATCTTCACGCTGTGGCCGGGCATACTGGCGGGGTGAGCCGGCGCATCTGCAGCCCGGAGCTGATCGGGAGGGCGGCCGAGGTAGCCGCACTAGGCGCCGCGCTGGCGGACGCGCAGCGCGGGGCAGGCCGGCTGGTGCTCATTGAAGGTGACGCGGGGATCGGCAAGACCCGCCTGGTGGAGGACTTTGCCGCGCAGGCGGACGGGGCGCGGGTACTGGCCGGCGGGGGCATCCCGCTGGCCTCTGACACCCCGTACGCGCCGGTGCTCGGCATCTTGCAGGCGCTCGCCCGGCTGCACCCGGCAGCGGCCGGCGGGCTGCTGCCCCAGGAGGCGCCCAGGCCGCCGGATCCGTTCGGGGCGACGCGGCTGCTAGCCGCCGCGGCGGACGCAGTGCGCGCGGTCGCGGCGCCAATACCGCTAGTCCTCGTGATAGAAGATCTGCACTGGGCCGATGCCTCCACCCGCGGCCTGGTGTCGTTCCTGGCGCGGGCGGTCCGCGAGGATCGCGTGTTGCTCCTGCTCACAACCCGGGCGGAGGAGCTTGACCCCGCGCGGCCGGTCAGCGTCCTGATCGGCGAGCTGGCGCGGCTGCCGCACGCCGAGCGGCTGGTCCTGGCGCCGCTGCAGCACGCCGAGGTGGCTGCGCTGGTGGAGGCGATCACGGGAATGGCTCCGTCGGCCCGGCTGACCAGCCAGCTGATGCAGCGCGCGGCGGGCAACCCGTTTTTCACCGAGGAGCTGCTCGCCGCCGGGCCGGACGCCCTCGCGCTGCCGGCATCGATCCGTGACGTGCTGGCCGCCCGGGCAGCGCAGCTCCCGGCCGCAGGACAGCGAGTGCTAGCCGCGGCCTCGGTGCTCGGCCGTGTGATGTCTCATCGGCTGCTGGCCGCGGTGGCGGAGCCGGCGGATCTGGACGACGGGCTGACCGCGGCGGTCAGTCACCGGCTGCTCGAACCCGGCAACGATGGATACCGGTTCCGGCATCCGCTGATCCAGGAGACGGCGTACGCCGAGGTGCTGCCCCCCACGCGGCAGGCGCTGCACGCCCGGGCCGCGGCCGCGCTCGCGGAAATGCGCCTGCCGGGAGAACTCGCGGCCCGCGCGGGCCATGCCGCGCAGATCGCCTTCCACTGGCAGCAAGCCGGCCAGGACGGCCCAGCGCTGGCGGCTGCGGTCCGCGCCGGTGACCTGGCACAGGCCGCGCACGCCCCCGCCGAGGCGCTGGCCCAGTACACCATCGCCATCGCCGGGTGGCAGAACCTTCCGGATCCCCAGGCCGCCGCCGACGTCGACGAGGTCTCCCTGCTGGAGCGAGCGGCCGAGGCCGCCTCCGCGGCCGGCGACAACGCCCACGCGCAGAAACTGGCACAGCGAGTGCTCACCCGCACTAGTCCGGCAGCAGACGATGTGAGGGCGGCGTTGCGGCTGGAACGGCTGGGCCGGTTCAGCTGGCTCGCCGGGGACCTGGCCACCTCGCGGCAGGCCTACGACGACGCACTGCGGATCATCCCCGAGCAGCCATCGGCCGCCCGCGCCCGGATACTGGCCGCCACCGCCCAGAGCCTGATGCTGCAATCACGCTATGTGTCCTCCCGCGGCTACGCCGAGCAGGCCATCGCGGTGGCCCAGGCGGTGGGCGCGCGTGCCGAGGAGGGCCACGGCCGCAACACCCTCGGCACCGACCTGGCCGCCCTCGGCAGTCACGCCGCCGGCGTCGAGATGATCAGAGCAGGCCTGCAGATCGCCCGGCAGATCGGCGACGACAACGAGGCAGCCCGGTGCCAGGTCAACCTCGCGAGCATTCT
>WNFM01345336.1_pt2 | contig 10597 bp, 6 predicted proteins | sample 5400271 | NCBI WGS metagenome assembly WNFM01 (sample SAMN13153352, study PRJNA577476) | soil metagenome | isolation source: 60 cm saprolite on Douglas fir-dominated hillslope | place: USA:California | collected 2013-09-17 | reverse complement strand
TCTTCCCCAGTGTTCGCTCGTCGTCCTCAGCCCCCGCCGGCCCCATAGCCGTAGGCGTAGCCGTCGCCACGAGCCAGCGCCCGCACGTAGCGATAGCCGATGCCAGCTACCCGCCCCGCCACCGTCGCCACATCGAAGCTGCCGGACGCTCGCACCAGCACCCGCCCCACATGCCTGCCCGCCGTCTTGAAGCCGGCCGGCACCTCCGCCCGCACCAGATCGCCTGTCTGGAAGCCGAAGAAGCGTTTGTGCCGGGTGCGATGCCGGGCGGGGAAGCCATGTTTATCCGTCCCACACAGCTGGCGGTTCCCGTGCCCGGTGGCCGTGATGCCCAATGGTCGCACGCCCGCCACCGTCAACCGCTGTGGCAGCGCCGTCTCCTCTCTTGAGTGGTACACTGTTGGGGTGCTAAGGCACTCTGCTTTCGAGCAGAGCGAACGGTTCGACAGCACCTTGAAAACTGAGCATTGCGGGTTGCTGGCGGGAAACGTCGCCCGCAGCCGCTGGTACAATGCCCAGCGGGTGGCGTTGACGGCGGCGGCATCCTGCAGGGGGCGTCTGGCCTGCGCCTGGACCTCCGGGTGGCCGAACTCCTCGGCCGTCATAGCCCCCTTCTTCTGGTTGCAGATGCCGCAGGCCAACGTGAGGTTGCTCGCGCGATTCGAGCCGCCGCGGGACCGGGGGACGATGTGCTCGACCTGGAGCGGCACGCCGGTGGCCTCGCAGTAGGCGCAGCAGCGGCCCCACTTCTCCAGCAGGTACTCGCGCAGCTCGTAGCCGGCCAGGGTGCCCTGCTGGTACTCCACCCCTGTGAGCTCCGGGTTGACGAGCGCCTGCGTATCGAACTTGACCAGCTCCTGGGCAAGGGCCGTGACGGGCGCCAGCCTGCAGAGGCGCCGCACCCACGTCTCAACGTTGGCCAGGCGGCTCTCCAGCGAGGGTGGCAGCCAGCCGTCGGGCCGCCGGCGGTTGTCGAAGCGGGACGGGCGATAGCGGGTGTGGCGCGCCCGGCGGGAGCGGCGCACGGCTGCCCGTGCCATCAGCCGTTCGTGAACGGCGTGGCCCCGATGCATCAGCTCCCCTGCCCACACCACCCGCCCCTCATCCGCCGGCGCTGGGCCTGGCGCGGTGGGCACTCCACCGCCAGCAGCATCGTGCGCCTGAACTGCGGCGGGGACCGATTCGCTAACGAGGGCCAAGCCTGTGATGCGGCTGCCCGGATCGAGCTTGAGCCGCAATGGCGTCGGCGCCGCATCCGGCCGGGCAATGTTCAGGATAAGAGTGAACGGATACCGGCACCATACCGCTGCTCGCCCCTGGGCGAGCAGCCGCCGGGCATGACCTGGATGCACCGGGTCCAGGGGGCGCTGCTGCGTGTCCAACACAAAAACAAACGACATCCGCTGGCCAACCTTCCGTTCTGAATTGTGCCCTGTCTGCCCTGATGGGCCTCCCCTCGCGGGGGTGATGCTCACCTCGCCCGTGTTCGTGAGCGGTTTCCTGTGGGCGGGCACGGCACTGACGACAACCCCGTGGACCTGTTTAACCTGGTGAAGCACCCGCCGGTGCCTATGACATTCGCTCCGAACGGCTCCTCTCCTCATTGGAAAGGGGGCTGGTCAGACGCGAGACCTGCGCGGCAGCCGCGCAAGCCTCCGGCTTTCGCCGGGGGTATCTGACAGCCATCTAACGACGAGCGGATAGCGGTGCGTGCGCAGCCGCGGAGTGTATGGAACGCGCCGCGAAGATCGCCGCAGGTCATCCTGGCGCCGAACCGCGCGCGGCAGCTCAGCAGGCTCAGGCCCGGCTGGTGCCGCCGCTGCGCTCCTCGCCCGCGGCGCCAGCACCGCGCGCCCAGAACTCCATCAGGTCGCTGCGCGACACGACGCCGCGCAGCCCCTCCGCGCTCGTGACGGCGACGGCCGATTGCCCCCCGACCAGCAGCGTATAGGCCTCGCGCACCGTTGCCGATTCCGGCAGCGTCGGCAGCGGCGGCCCCTGCCAGTCGGCTACGCGCTGGCCGTCCAGGCGCTCGCCGGTCGCGAAGCGCTGCAAGAGCGAGTTCTCGGTGAGGGAGCCGACGATCTTGCCGCCTGCCAGCACGGGCAGCTGCGAGATGCCATAGCGGTGAAAGTGCTCGATGGCAGAGGTGACCGGCTCGTCGGGCGCTACGCCGACCACCAGCGGCACCTCGGGCGCGGCCTGCCGCCGGAAGGCCAGCACGTCGGCCAGGATGGGCTGGGCGGGCTGCTCGTAGAAGCCGTTTTCTCGCATCCAAGTGTCGTTGTAGATCTTGGACAGATAGCCGCGGCCGCCATCCGGCAACAGCACCACGACGACATCATCCGGCCCCAGCCGCTTGGCGTACTCCAGCGCCGCGCCAACGGCGGTGCCGGCGGAGCCGCCGCAGAAAAGTGCCTCCTCGCGCGCCAGCCGCTTGGTCAGCTGGAACGAGGTACGGTCGTCCACCCGAATGACCTCATCCACCAGCGACGGATCCCAGTTGGCCGGGAACATGTCCGTGCCGATGCCCTCCACCTTATACGGGCGTGGGGTGTCGCCGGAGAAGATCGAGCCGGCTGGGTCGGCGCCCACGATGGCGATGCGCGGATTCTTCTCTTTGAGGTAGCGCGCCGTGCCAATGATGGTGCCTGTGGTGCCGACACCGGCAACGAATGCGCTGATCTTGCCATCCGTGTCATCCCAGAGCTCGGGGCCGGTCGTGCGGTAGTGGGCGGCGGGGTTGGCGGGGTTGGAATATTGGTCTGGCTGACAGGCGCCGGGAATCTCTCGCGCCAGGCGCGCGGCCACGTTGTGGTAGTTCTCGGGCGATTCGTGGCCCGCGCTGTTGGGGCAGATCACGACCTCGGCGCCGAGCGCGCGGAGCAGACTGCGTTTCTCCTCGGAGACTTTGTCCGTCATTACGAAGATGCAGTGATAGCCTTTGATGGCCGCCGCCAGTGCAAGCCCCATGCCGGTGTTGCCGCTCGTCGGCTCCACAATCGTGCCGCCTGGCCGCAACGCGCCGGACTGCTCGCAAGCCTCGATCAGCGCCGCGCCGATGCGGTCTTTCACGCTGCCACCGGGGTTGAAATATTCGACCTTCGCCAGCACCAGCGGCTTCACATCCGCGGCAAGCTTGTTGAGGCGCACCAGCGGAGTGCGCCCGACCGTCTCCAGTATTGAGTTGAAGTACTGCATAGCTCTTTACGGCGCACCACGCCGCCTCCCTGGGCCCGATCCGGCGACGCCTACGCGTCCCGGCTGCGGACGACTCTGTCTGTGGCGCACGCACCGTCGCGGCGCCATCTTCTGCCCTCCGCATAGTACCTCCAAACCCATCGCTACTGAAAGGTCCGCACATCGCGGGCTCTGCAATACCCGCGGAAACCCGCGACAGCGTGCCAACTGCCCGGTGGAGTGTGGCACATGCGGGGGGTCGGCATTGAGCGCTATAATGCATCGTGCGCGCCGCCCGTTGCACATAGCTGGCGGCTGCCGGTTGATCAGTGGAAAGTGCCTGCTTATGTTGTCCGCGCTAAAATGGGGTGCGCTCGTCGGCTTCCTGATCTACGCCATCGCTGGGCTTGGGTTGCCGCTCCTCGTGAATGTCGTGTTCCCAGGCACCGCGCCTTCGAATCCCGGCGTGCAGGCTTTTGACTGCTTCGGCATTTTTCTGGTGCTCTTTGGTTTCTCCGTCGCCGGTTTCCTCGCGGGGAGTGAGACCCTGCGGGCGGGCTTCGGCGCGCTGGCAGGCGGTGTCGCGATGGCGGCCTACGCGGTGCTGCTGGCGCTCTTCGACCCCGTCGGCCCACGCAGCGCCAATGCCAGCACCACACCACCGGCCCCGCGCGTGGGCCCGGCGGCCCAGGTGATTGCCAGTGTCGTCGCCGGCATCCTGGTCTTCGGCCTCGCCGTGCTGATGGGCTGGCTGGGCGGGCGGCCCGGTGCGCAGGCGGCGCGCAAGCGGCGGGCGGCGGCAGGAGCGCCCATCACCTCCGGCAACGAGCCGGCATAGGCGCGTCCGTTCGACTGTGGCGCGTTCCGGGCGCGCGCCGTACGGCCCTCATGAGGCGCTTTCGGCCGAGACGACCGCCGGCCACTGCTCTTCGACGACCGCCACCACCGGCAGTGGGAAGCGGACCTCCGCCACCGTCCAGGCATGGCCCATGTCGGCCGCCGCCTCGTCGGAGGTCGCCGGCGACGCCGGATCGGGGGGCCGTGCGCCGGTGGGAGCCTCGGTCTGCTCGAAATCCGGGCTGCCAGCCCAGCGGGAGATCTCGACCGATCCCTTCAGGTCGGACTGCGCCAGGCGGCGTACCAGCTGTAGGCCCAAACCTTCCGCGGATTGCAGAGAGAATCCGGCTGGCAGCCCCACGCCGTCGTCCGCCACACGCACCAGTACCTGCCCGTCGCGCAGCGCGCCGCTGATGCGAATCTCGCCGTGCTTCCGGCCCCCGAAGCCGTGCTCGATCGCGTTGGCAATCAGCTCGTTCAGGACGATTGCCAGCGTCGTCGCCTGTTCGCTGGGAACGGGGAAAGGCGCGCTGCCGATGACGAACCGCAGGAGCAGGTGGGGCGGCACCAGATTGCCCTGCACGATGCCCACGATCTTGCGCGCGATCTCATCCACCGGCGCGACCCCGAGCACCGTGCTGGAGAGCAGGTCATGGGTGGCGGCGATGCCCTGGATGCGGTCCACACTCTCGATCAAGATCTGCTCCACCTCCGGCAGTCGGGCACGCCGCCGCTGCATGTTCAGGATCGAGGCGACCTGTTGCAGGTTGTTCTTGACGCGATGATGCATCTCGCGCAGTAGCGCCTCCTTCGTGCGCAGCCCTTCGCGGGTCTGCTCGAAGAGCTGCGCGTTCTCCATGGCGATGGCAGCCACATTGGCGAAGGTCACGACGAGCTGTAGCTGGTGCGCGCTCAACATATGGCGCTGATTGCTCATGACACACAGCGCGCCAAGAGCGCCGTGCCCGGTGACGAGCGGCGCGCAGAGCACGGCATGCTGGTCGTCGATCGCGTCGGACCGGCCATGCAGGAAGCAGTCCTCGTCGGTGCGCATGCAATCGATCTGCATGCTCGGCTCGCCGGTGCGCACCACGCGGCCGGCGCAGCAGCGCCCAACCGGCGCGCTGGCCGCCATCACCGCCGTCGAGTCGAAGCCGTGGCTGGCGACCGCGCGCAAGCGCTGCGTGGCGGGATCGAGCGCAAAGAGCACCGAGCGGTCCGCGCCCGTGAGCTGCACCGCCTGCGAGGCGATCATGCGCAGTACGTTGTCGAGCACGAGCGTGGAGGTGACCAGCGCCGAAACGCGGTGCAAGGTGCTGAGCTCGTGAACCTTGCGCCGCAGTTCCTCATCGGTTTGCTCGTGAATCTTGCCGTTCTCGATGTTCATGGCGAGCTGGCCGGCGACGATTTCGAGAAAGGCGACCTCATCCTCGCTGAAATAGTGCGGCTCGCGCGACTGGACGCTGATGACCCCTTGCAACTGGAGGACGGTGAAGAAGATGATCGGCACCGAGAGCAGCCCGCGGTACGGCGTGGCGTAGGCGCCCGCCTCCTGATCGAAGCGGGGATCGGCGAGAGCGTCGGTGATGATGAGGGGATGGCCGTGTTCCGCCACCCAGCCCGAGTAGCCCTGGCCGAGCTTCAGCGTCGAGTGCCGGCCCGTCCGCGGATAGGGGCCGCTCGTCGCGCGCAGCTGGAGCTCGCGCGAGACGTCGTCGAAGAGATAGATGGAACAGAGGTCCGCCGCCATCTCGGCCGCGACGGCTTTCGCCGCGGTGGCCAGCGTCTGATCCAGATCGAGCGTCGAGTTGGCGGCGGCGTTGATGCGTTGGAGCGCATCGAGCCGCGAGATGCCGCGACGGGCGCGCTCACTGAGATCCGTTGTCTGGCGCAGCCTGATGGATTGATACGCCTCCGCCAGGGTCACGACGACGCGCGCCACCAACGTTCCCAGGAACGCCTGCGCCGCGGCGAGTAGCCGCGGCTCGTCGGCGAGCAGCGCGGTGACGGCCTCCGCCAGCGCCCGCTGCCAGGTTTCGATGCCCGCCAGACGCACCTCGAGCCGCCCGCCCTGCTCCGCCAGCAGCCGGCCCGAGGCGGCGAACGCGGACAGATAGCGCTCCGTCGGTGCGCCGCAGAGCGCCTCCACCATCAGCCAGGCGTCGCTGCCCATCTCAGGATCGCCGGCTCCCACCTGCGCGCCCAGGCGCAGGCGCAGCTCCTGCTGGCGTGCTTGCAAGGCGGCATAGAAATCGTCAGCGGCCATGTGCGTCATCGTCCTTTGCGCGGCGCGCTCGACAGTGAGGCGGCGGTCGGCGGTAGTCACTGCGAATTCTAGGCAGACTCAGGCGCGCATGTCAAACGGCCACGGTGCGGATTGGCCCAGTGCGCCGGTTGGTCCTATCGGGATTGTCCAGGCGAGCACTATCCCGTAGAATAGCGTGCATGCGGGAGGGGTGAGCAGGAGGTGGCGTATGCGCTGGGGAACTTCACGGCCGGCTGCCGCGAGCATGCCACGTGCGGCGACAGCGACAGCAGTCTGGGCTGGCAGCGCGCCGCGCCGCGCCGCTGGCTGGGAGCGCCGGCTCTATGCGGGGCTGCGAATCGAGGGCGTGCCGCTTGAGGCGCATGCCGCGCTCGTACAGTCGCTGGGCGAGATTGGCGTGGAAGCCGAGTATTTTCTCGGCCTCGTGCGCGCGCTGCCCACTTCCCATCCTTCACATGAGGCAGGCGCGCTGTTCCTGGCCAAGCTCCAGGCAGCAGGGCAGCGGCTCCGCCGGGTCGCCGCCTCACTGGAGGTTGCCACACAGGGATTCCTCTCCGCGCTCGCTGCCGCACATGGCGACATCCCAGGCGACGGCGATGTCTGGTGGCCGGCGCCAGCGGAGCTCGTGACCGGCGGGGAGCCGCTCGAGCTCTCCCTGCGCCGCTGTGGCTATGCGTACCGCCATGTGGTGGCGGCACACCTGGCCTCGCACGTGGAGGCAATCGGCGAGCATCTCACGCTGATCCTACACGCGCTCTCGACGCTGCCGCCAGCCGGCACCCTTCCGGCGAGCACACTGCGAGCAGGCCTCGACGAGCTGACGTCGGGCTTGCAAGGCTACATCGTGCCCAATCACCTCATCGGGCTCAGCCAGCGCACTCCCGGGCTGTTCTGGGGGATCGCCCAGCTGCGCGCGCTCGATGCCCACGAAGAGACCTCGCTGGAAAGCGACATCGCCTGGGCGCACGCGCAATATAGCCTCGCGCGAAAGCCGCACCCGAGCGCGCCGGTTGGTACAATCGCAGCGGTCAACGTCAGATCGTCACATGCGCCCGCACGGTGGGCCGCCGCCGCGGCTCAAGAGTGGCGCGACACCATCACCGCGTTGGAGCGCTTCCGACGGCGGTAGTGCCCAATCGCAGATTCCATATTATGTCACTGCTCTCCTGGTTTCGGTCTCAGATTTGCTACAGGGGTAACTTCAACCGGTGAGCCAGTGCGACGATGACGAAGCGGGTGGGCGAAATTCAGTGGCGCTATGGGTTTCGACGGTTCCGTTCTACGGTTACTGTTGCGTGGCTCACACAATTGTGCAAAGAAAGCCCTTCCTGCTGGTGGTATAATCGTCGGCGCAAGCGGGCGCCCTGGTTCTGGCGCTTCTTTCGCCCGGCTGCTCGACGGAATCCGTGACCTCAGCGGGGAATGACGACATTGGGAGGCAGACGATGAGTCACAGCGCACCCTTCGAGCGACGCACCGGCGGCGGTGGTGGTCGGCGCGGTGAGCCGCCGAATCTGGCGAACTACGGGAGCGAGCCGAAATACGATCTGAGCACGCTCGTGGAGCTTGTCGGCGTGCGCGCCCTGACGCTCTGGGGCTGGGAACAGCAACTGGGCGTCCCCGCGCCGATTCGCATTACCGACGAGGTCGGCTCTCCCATTCGACGCTACTCCGAGCGCGATCTCGTCGCCTCGCTCTGGCTGCGCGACCAAATCGTCAACGGCATCAGCCCGACCGCCGCGGCTGCCAAGCTTCTGAGTGCCCAGCAGTATGCCGGCAATTCGGAGCCACTGGATGAGAACGAGGGTGGGAATGCTCAGGGCGAGCCGTCGCCGCGTGGGCGTGTCAATACCGGCCCTCTCCCCGAGAACTCGCTCGCGCCGCGCCAGATGCGGCCGACGCTGCCGTTAGGCGAATTGGAGCGTCCGCCGACCACTACCGGCAAGCTCCCGCCGTATGGCATATCTGGGGACTTGTACCGTTCTCAGCCCTCGGCTCCCCTCGCGACGTCTGGTCCACTGGGGACCTCGCGCTCACTCCGTACGTCTGGTCCCCTGCGCACGTCGGGCCCACTGCGCACGTCGGGTCCGCTCCAGTCTTCCAGTCCGCTGCAACCCCAGCCCTGGTCCCAGGGCCACGATTCCTACGCCACGCCACAGCGCGGCCACGCCTCGGGCACGCTACAGAGCTCAGAAAGCTCTGGCGAGGCCTGGGTCAACTATGCCGCCCTGCCGCCCTATATGGTCTCGGGACCGCTGCCGCCATCCTCAAGTGCCTCGCAGACCGGGTATGTGGGCGCGAGCGTTCGGCCGGAGGCGGCGCGCGGCGAAGGCGCGGCCAGCGTGCCCTGGATCGGCCCCGGCGCCTCGATGCGCGGCCCGGAGCTGCGCGGCCTACTCCCCCAGTTGACCCGCGCCTTTGCCAACCTGGACACGTTTGCCGCCAACCAGATCGTCAGCGAAGCGCTGGGGGCGTTCCCGGTCGAAAAGGTCTGCATCAGTCTGTTGCAGCCCGCGCTCTCGCACACGGGCGAGATGTGGGCGCACCATCAACTGACAACCTCAGAGCGTCAGTTCGCCGAGAACTATGTGCGCGGCGTGCTCTTTGCCATCTTTCACAAGACGGCGGAGCACTTCGACGCGCCGATGGTCATCGTCGGCTGCGGCCCGCGCGAGATGAACGATGTCGGGGCGCTGGTGCTCGCGGTCTTTTGGCGGCGGGCCGGCCTGCGCGTGGTGTTCCTTGGCCAGGATGCAGATGCGAGCGGGCTTGTCCACGAAGTACGTCTCAAGCGCCCCGTGCTCGTGGCACTCGCGGTCACCACGTCGCAGCGCATCCGCTCGCTCAACCGCCTCGGCAAAGAGATCATGCACCTGCCGTCACCGCGGCCGATCTTTGCGTTCAGTGGTCCCATCTTCGCGCGCAATCCCGACCTGCAGCGCAAGATCAACGGCGTCTATCTGGGCGACGACCCCTCCACGGCAACCTGGCACGTCACGAACTTGCTTGGGATGGACCGCGGCGCGTAGTGCGCCGCGCCGCCCCACCCGACGCGCCCCGCCGCGGCGGGGGCGGGGCGCGGCACGCCCATGACTGGTTTCTGCACAGCTAACGCTGCTCGGCGTCGTCACGCTGCTGCTGCTCCAGCTCGTCCCGACGCACTAACTGTGTGCCTGTCCACACGTAGTCGTCGATGTTTGTGGATGGCGCGGATGGCGCGGATGGCGCGGACGGTGCGGACGGTGGCTCTGGTGCGCGCGGCGTGGACGCAGCACGTTTCAGCGGCCTGGTCGGAGCCGCCGCACGCTTGCCAGACGTCACGGGCCGTCGCACATGCGGAGCGGCCTGCTGGCTGCCTGGCCTCGGAGGAAGCTGCGCCGCCGGCTTGCGCGGCGTTGTGGGCGGCGATCCATTCGCAGACGGTCTGCGTGATGCCGGGGAGGCCGCCGCATTGACGGGCGGCTTAGCGAGTGGCTTGCGTGGGGCCACTGTGGGTGGTGCCGTCTTGGCGCGTTGGGGCGGCGGGCTGGGGGTGGCTGCCGCGCGCACGCCGGCATCTTGCAAGATGGGAGCATCCACTGGAGCCGGCCGCCGATCAGGCTCCTGCGCCGCTGGTCCCGCCGGTGCTCCCGGCCCGCCTTGCCCGCCTTGCCCGCCTTGCCCGCCTTGCCCGCCTGGTCCCCCCTGTCCTCCTGGTCTCCTCGGCCCACCTGTCGTGCCAGCGCCCGGTTGGGTCAGGCCCGTCACGTGGTGCCGGACGTAGTGTGCAATGCGCACGCCGTCCACCGTCTGATAGCGAATGTACTCCGGCGCGACCAGCCGCGACAGCGATTTCGCGACCGAGGCTTCGGCGATGATCTCGTCTGGCTGGATGATACGCCAGGCGCTGAGTACCGCCGGTGTCCCACCGATCCGATACACGAACCGCATCTCGGTGACGCCCAGCCGCTTGCTGATACGCGCCGCCATTGAGAAGGTGCGCTGGGCCTCCTCATCGTAGTAATACGGATCGTTGAACTGCATGACCTGCAGCGTGCGCCGCTCGGGCGTGCCCTCGAAGAGGAACACCAGGGGATGCCCGTCCGCGCTCTCCGCGGCGGCGCGGATGACCTGTTCGTTGGCGGGTGAGCCGGCCCGCAGCACCACCAGGAAGGAGCGCAGGATCGGCTGCAACACCGCCACTGGGAAGACCGGCTGCTCGCCGCGGCTCATCTGGTACCGATAGTGAATAACGGCAATGGCGACACCCAGCACCGTCACGCCACCGCCAAATTGCGTGGCGAGCGGTTTCGCGATCAGGTTGGTGACCCAGGC